>Ga0182030_10023098_pt1 | contig 11525 bp, 15 predicted proteins | sample 812S3MmetaG_FD_121299 | JGI IMG/M metagenome (GOLD analysis project Ga0182030, IMG submission 121299) | Permafrost microbial communities from Stordalen Mire, Sweden - 812S3M metaG (Illumina Assembly) | ecosystem: Environmental > Terrestrial > Soil > Wetlands > Permafrost | place: Sweden... | reverse complement strand
GATTGATTCCGCTTCCTTCGTATGATTTACTTCCACTTCCCTGTCACTTTCCGGAGTAGCTCAGTGGTAGAGCGGTCGGCTGTTAACCGATTGGTCGTAGGTTCGAGCCCTACCTCCGGAGCCCTTGTCACAAGTCGCTGAAAGACAAGGGAACACTCTCCGAAAAGGGCTCGAAGAGAGGCCAACAGGGTACAAAACAGGGTACAACTTTTGTCGGCAGGCATCAGACGGCCACCAGCTTTCCACTTACCTTACGCCAATCGCCCACTACCCATTAACCCTATGCGCCCCAATTCTTTAGGCTTTCGAGTGACCCGGAGTAAGTCTCGTGAAAAATCGCTACCGTCTCATCCGCCGCGCCTACGGCATCCCGCGCCAATTTTCCTGAATTCGTTCGGCTGATCGAAGAATCGGGGGCCGCACAGGCGAAAGATTGCGCGGACATGGTTCGATTCCTGGCCTTTTCGGGATGTCGTCTCGGCGAAGCCACCAAAGTTCGTTGGATGGACGCGCTATGCGACCGCGAGGAACTGATCGTTCGCGGCGATCCGGTGACGGGAACCAAAAATTGGGAGATTCGGCGGATGCCGATGATTCCTGAGTTGAAAGCCCTCATCATCTCGATGCGGGAGAAACGGGCCGACGAACCAAACGATGCCACTATCCTGCGCGTCCGCGAGTGCCAGAAAAGCATGGATCGGGCGGCCAAACTGCTCGGTATTCCCCGCATCACCCATCACGATTTACGGCATCTTTTCGCCACCACTGCCATCGAATGCGGAATTGATATTCCCACTGTTTCCCGGCTCTTGGGACACAAAGACGGCGGGGTGCTTGCGATGAAAACTTACGGCCATCTTCGGCAAGAACATATCAAGGCGGCGGTACAAAAGATCAACTTCTGTGGTCCGCCCACAGCCTGAAGTGTCTCAGGCCCTGTTCTGAGCGTCATTGCTTTTATCTCTTCTTGACTAAACCCCTTATTTAGGACATTTTGTCCTAACGAGTGAAAGTCATCAAACCGGCGACAGTGCGCCAATGGGCGCAGAAGCATCCCACGGCAGCGTCGTCTTTGGCAGGATGGCTGCGGCTCGTCAAAGCGGCGAAGTTCAAGGATTTCGTGGCGTTGAGACAGGTGTATCGGTCGGCAGACCAGGTTCAGGTGGCCAGTGGCCGGAAAGTGGTTGTCTTTAACATTTCCGGCAACAACTACCGGCTTGTTGTCGCCGTGCACTTCAATACGCAACGGGTCTTCGCGCTTCGCTTTATGACCCATGCAGAATACAGCAAGAACCAGTGGAAAAAGACGCTATGAAAATCACCAAGAATACCCTTCGCTTTTCTGATCTCCCGAAAGATTATCGTTCGCTCTGCAACCTCTACCTTCCCCGCCCAATCCATGACAAGGTTGGTTACGAGAACGCCCTGGAAGTGACCGAGGCCATGGCTGGCTTTGAAGAGCAGTTTAGCCGCGACCAAGACGATTATTTTGAACTCCTGACTGATTTGATTCTCACCTACGAGGAAGAACACGAAAAGAGCTTTCCCGAAAGAAAGCTCCCCTTCCGCGAACGGTTGAAAACCTTGCTGGAATCGGCGAACTGGACTGCTTCCGACCTGGGACGATTCCTTGGACTGGATGCCACAATGGGAAACAAAATCGTGCGCGGAGAGCGCAAACTTACCGCAGAGCATATCCGCCAACTGAGTCGCCATTTTTCCCTGGACGCAGAGTACTTTTTGTAGCCTTCAGGGGGAGTCCCTTCACAAGGCCCCTGGTCAGAGTTAGATTAAGGTTATTCTCACCATCAAATTGCCGACCTGCCGCCCTGTGGAATGCCCGTAAGTCAATGCTGCCCGGTTGAGTCGGCATTGGGAAAAATGAGAATAAAACACGGAGATCATGTCAAATGAACACCTCAACTCTACCCATACAATCGCCAGAACGAGTCGTCCTTACACCCACCGAATTTGCCGCCTTATTTGGCAGGCACTATTCCTGGGCCTATCGGCAGATTTATGCCGGCAAGGTGAAGGTCATTTCAAAACTCGGCCGGATGATGATCGCACGGTCCGAAGTCGACCGGATTCTTGGGTGCCAAGAAATTTATAATGGGAAAAAGTAATTCCCTGGGATCAACGACCCAGTGTTCAATCGCCTTGCGATCGCTTTTGAATGCAACGATCAAATTCGACCAAGAACTGGCGTGATAATAAGATCCTGCAAAAAGCGATCAACGGTGTTGCGCATGGGGCGGGCACCGAGTGTGCGATGGAATCCTTCGCGAACGAGTTGTTCAACCATGGCGGCTTCAATAATCAGCTTATGCCCAAGCCGTCCCAGGCGTTCAACTTCGCGGTCGATCATCAATTCGCAAATCTCCCGCTGAATGGAATAAGGCAGGCGGTTGAACACCATTTTTTCGCTGATACGGGCTATCAGTTCAGGGCGCAATGCTTGATCCACGCGCCGGAGAACGGTGCGTTCGATTGTGGCGAACGCCGAGCTTTCCATCCTCATGGCGTCACCCGCGCCGATGTTTGACGTGAAGACGATGTAGTAGCCGTTTAGGCTCCTTGTCTCACCGTTTGCCAGTGTGATCCGGCCGGCGTCGAGGATTTGCAGGAACAAGTCCAACACGAGTGGATGTGCCTTTTCCATTTCGTCGAAAAGCAGCGTGCCGCGATCATGCTTGGCCAAAGCACGGCCTAGCATTCCGGTTTCAGAAGAGGAAGCTCCGAGAAGCAATTCCACGGAGGATTGATTCTGGAACTCCGACATATCGAAGCGATGGAGATGGCTCTCGCCGAAAAGATAGTCGGTAAAGCAGACCGAGATTTCCGTTTTGCCCACGCCCGTAGGACCGACGAAGAGGAATGATCCCTTGGGACGACCGGGATGCGCCAAGCCCAATTCACCGCGTTGGAGTACCGAGGCGATTCTGGGAATGACGTGATCCTGTCCTTTGATGTTGGTTTTGAGGTGACGCTCTAGGTTGCGGAGCTTATCGAGAATAGCGGAAGAAAAAGTATTCATAATGGGCGGACTCTACGCCTCAAAAATGCCTGTTTCCAAACGCGAAAAAACAATGTGGCCACTATCTTGAAACCGATCAGTTGCCAATCGCCTACTACGCGTTAACGGCAAAATCCAGGTTCATGGCTTAATCTGGCCATGACAAATTCTCTTCTTTCACTGGTTGCCAGTTCGTCTGGCAAATCACTCAGTCTCATTCACCCAGTCCTGGCGCAAGCCGCGGGCGGCGGCACCACCGCCCAGTTGCAGCAAAGTTTCAACCTAGCCCTCGGGATCGTCTTCTTCTTTGGCTTCATCTGGGGCGTGATCAAAATCTGGAGCGGAGCCAATGCGCTCAGTAAAGGCGACGCGGACGGCAAGATGGGCATCGTGGCCGGCATCATCATCGCCGGAGCCGCCGCCATCATGGGCGCGTTCTTCGCCATCTTCAATATCAGCGGCGCGACTCTTACTCCGTCGTTCTAACCCTTTGGCATCGTCCCGAGCCAGCTCAACGAAATAAGCGATGAACGACCTGCGACTCACCGACACCAACGCAGCGGATGATTCCGCCGGATCGGCCTTTGGACTCGACGGCAATCTCTTCATGCCCGTCGTTGCTTCCGCTGCCCTTTCCATCGGCGTGATTCTGGTTCTGTTCGGCTTCTTCCACCTCTTTTGGTGGCTCAGCTTCCCGCTCGGGGCGGTGCCATTCGTTATCACCCTCTCTTACGTCCTGCTCTTCAAGCAGGGCAAGCCGCCCGGATACGACCGCGACCTTTTTGAACTTTGGATCACCGGTCGTGGATTCTCCTTCAACGGCAACGACCAACTTACTTCTCGGAAATTGCAATGAAACGACACGACAAAGCCCCCAACGGCCATTTCGCCGAAGGAATGATCCTTTACGGAAACATCGAACTCGGTGCCACCGCCGCCCAGGGATTCATCCTCGAACCGCCCGACTTGCAAAGCGCATCCGCAGCCCTGCGCAACGAGTTTCAGGACAAGCTTCGCATTTTCCTGGCCACACTCGGCCCCAACCAACGCGCCCAGCTTCAGTGGACCTGTAACTCCGATTACCGGAAGGAACTCATTCGGTATCACCAGCAGACCGGACAAGCGACCGACGGGTAACCTCGGTGGGCCTGCTCAAACCCTTGGGCAAGCCCGCTCCCAATGCCATCCGTTTCTTTGCCCGGCCCGAACTCGACCAGTTGAGCAACGATCCCAAGTGGCTCGACAAGGCGTCGGCCGCCTTGGGCAGGCATTGGCGAGAGCGCAACGCGCGTTTGATGCGGAAAACCGTTGCCTCCACGAATAAGAGTCGTCTTGAGAAATAATCCTCAATCGACTACGGCGTAAACATGAAGCGTTTCCGGCCACGCCAGTTTCATGAAATACCGGTCGCAAGAGCTGGGAGAATAACGCTTAACAAAATACTTTGAGGGCTCTAAAGATAGGGCCGTGAGACGTATCCACTCCCGACCATTTACCATTGTAATTACGGGCGTCACTCGCGGTCTTGGACGTGCTATGGTCGACGAGTTTGCACGTCTTGGCCATACCGTCTGTGGCTGTGCCCGGACGAAAAAGCATCTCGTAGAACTAGCTCATATCTACCCAAGACACGATTTTCAACCCGTAGATGTTGCATCGGATGCGGATGTCAGCGCTTGGGCAACGTATCTTGTGAAAAAGCATGGGGCACCAGATTTCGTCATTAATAACGCAGCCATAATCAGTCCTAAAGCATCACTTTGGCAAATCGAAGATCGGATATTTTCGCAGGCAATAGATATTAATATTAAGGGAGTTGTCAACGTAATACGGCATTTTGCTCCAGCGATGGTTCGACGCAAGCAAGGAGTTATTGTCAACTTTAGTTCACGTTGGGGCAAAAGATATGAGAAAAATATGGCACCCTACTGTGCATCGAAATGGGCTGTCGTGGCGCTTACGCACGCCTTGGCCGAGGAATTAAGGCCCGAAGGCGTCGCAGCTATTGGAATCAATCCCGGCATTGTCAAAACGCAAATGCTGCAGCGGTATTTGGGAAGTCGATCGGTACGCAGTATGTCAGGCTATCCCTCGCCAGCAGACTGGGCCAAGCACGCAGTCCCTTTTATTCTGCGCTTGCGTTTAAGCCACTCAGGTAAGATGCTCGCAGTGGCGATACCGCTGAGTAGACGTTCGCGCAGACATGCTTAGTCAAGGGGGGTGGAATGAAAAATATCTATCGTGTTACCAGACCGACATGGGTGATTAGAGATAAGGCGGAGACCATTTTAATTTTTGCGGCCTCCGCAATTCTGGCTATTTACGCGGCTTGGGGAGAGTCCTTGGCGAACACGGCTCTGAGGCCTTTGAATGTTCCTACAGATGTAATTCATCGCACGTGGCCTTTTGTCGATCTGGGTGTTGTGACATCGGGCTGCCTATTTCTAATATGGATTTACAAGCGAATTAGAATAGGCTGCTATCCAAGCGTTTTTATTTACTGTTTTTATTTGCCGGAGGCTTCGAATCCTAGCGGAAAGTCACAGGTGGTAGGCTATTGTCAGCTTAAGCCAGATATGACCAGCGGTGAAGTTTTGGCGACAGGAGCTTCATTCTTTTGGGATGATGGTCTCCTTGGAGAAAGAGCAGGATTTACCTCAACGCTAGTTCGGGGAATTCAGAAAGACAACGAGACGATCTGTCGCATTTTATTTGATATTGATGAGAAAGATTGGGATAAACGACATTATCGCCATGGAGTTTTGCAATTTCAATTGGACGAAAGTCATGGTGCAAAAGGAACTAATGATGCGTATGCGGGATATCTAAACTCGTTCACAAGAGACGTGGAATTAGAAAGTATTGGCGTACGTGCCAAAGGTTATGCGGAATGGCATCGCAAGGGATGTATTGCCGAAAAGGACATCGAACCCGTTCTAAAAGAGAACGGCGGTCTCCTATTTGCAAAATTAGACGGAATGCTAAATGCCCCGCTTCCTCCCACTTTATGGAAAGCCAAGGATCATATGCCTGCTGAAACAAGTAACTTCTGGAAACACAATATTCCCACCCCTCAGTCCGTTATCTTAAATCAAAGTTTGCGCCCTGCCATTGATAGATATTTGAACGCCGTATTAACGGCGTATGGAATGGATGATTCGGGAATAAAGCGCTTTCAATCATGTGCTGCGCAAACCGCAAGAACGGAGCAAGACGACACGCTCGTCGCGTACGAACGAAAACTTAAGGCCGGCCTTATCGGCAAAAAGGTGCGCCATAAGGAGGACGAGGCGCTAAACCGACGGGCAGAGATTATCTATGAGGAGATAAAAAATTTTCTTATTGGAGATTCTCTGCTTGATATTGGCTGTGGAAACGGACTGATTAGCAGCTTGGCAAGAAAGCAATTTAAGCATATTCAACTACTGGATGTTGTAGAATATGTTCCCAAAGCCCTTAACTTACCATTCGCGCCTTACACGGACGGTCACTCGCTTCCTATTAGAGATCCATTTGATACAGTTCTTCTTTTGACCGTTCTCCATCATTCTATCAATCCTGTTGAACTTTTAAAATTGGCATGGGAGGCTACGAAACAACGACTCATTATTATTGAATCTGTTGTCGGCGTTCATGCTGAAAAGCCAAATGTAAAATACGATCTTCTGAATTTATCCGACGAGAATCAGATCGCTTATGCTGCATTTATTGATTGGTTTTACAACAGGGTGCTTCATGACGATATTCCAGTACCATACAATTTCACTACTATTGCAAATTGGCAATCGACCTTTCAACAGCACAGTATGCGACTTACCAAAACAATCCATTTGGGCCAAGATATTGAAATCGGACCAGAATACCACGTTTTATTTATTTTAGAGAAGGAATGATCTACTCACAGATCGTCTAGGCCTGTCCTGATGCCATCACGCAAAGTTTAGGTCAGCTCTTTAATGGCTCAGAGATTAAATATAAAGATCGGGCTTTTGCCGAGTGCTTAGCCAGATACGAGTAAGCGAGAGGGCAATACGCATTTGATCAAGGGCAGGCTGAACCCACGAATAGGAGGAGTCTCACTCCCTATCTCTGTTAGACGAAGCGGTTTGATTTAGCTTATCAGCGTTTCGGCGATCATCGGACGGTTGTATTCAGCGCCTGCTACTTTGACCGTGAGGTTAGGAAGGGGTGAATAGCGGGCCGCATGGTGGGTATGGCCGCAAAGGACGGTGATCTTTTTCTCCGGATTTTGGCGGCCCAGTTCAAGTATGGCGTGACCCATGGCCAGATTGACGAAGTGAGGGGCAAAAGCGGCCTCCGAAGGTTTTCCCTGATAAAGTGCCGACTCCAGAAACGGTGGAACATGCGTGGCGATGATTAAACGCTGACATGCCGACAAGGCTTTGGCACCAGTCACCTCAATGTACTCCGCCGACTGGTCGCCAAGCGCGTTGAGGATTGCAAAAAGTTCGACGGGGTCGGATCGAAGCAGATTCTGGATGAGAAGATGATCGTTCAGTCGAGCGGTCGATCTCGCTCCTAAGCCAGCCCGCCCGTCCGCCCAACCCCGGTGACCAATCAGTGTGGTTTCATCGGTCAGGCGTATAATCTCGCCCGCGCCTAGTTGAATGAGGTTGGGATGCCGACGGCACACCTCTTTAACGGTCGCGTCGACCGAAGCAAAGCTGCCTTCGTAAAAATCGTGGTTGCCGAGGACAAAGTAAATTGGGCATGGAAGAGTCGCCAGCAGACCGAGGGTGTATTCAATTCGCACGGCATTGGAAATGTCGCCGGTGATGAGGACGGCGTCGGGCTTTTCTCCCGCAACTTTGGCAATGAACTTCCGTACCACCTTGTCGGTGGGAAATTCAAGATGAGGATCGCTGATCCAGATGAGTTTCATGGGATGAATGGAGGTGCGAGGGCGACGCCGGCGTCGGAATCAAACCGACACCAGTGTGACGGCTCCCGCCTTACTCGACGAGGAAATGCCTCCACGCTGGGATGCCATTGACGTTGCGGATGAAGAACGTACTGGGCAGTTCGCGAGGCGCACTCGGCAGCTTGAGTAGCCGCAGGCCGATTTCCTCGGGCAGACGGTCTCCCTTGCGGCTGTTCACATGCTTGCTGGCCAGGACGCAATTCTCCCACGAGGTCTTGCCGCCGCGCGAGCGGGGCAGAACGTGGTCGATGTTGCCTTCGTTGGGGTGCAGCGACTGGCCGGTGTATTGGCAGCGGCCGCCATCCCGCGCCCAGATGGCCCGGGCGCTGAACTTAGGCCGGCGCTTCGGCACCTTGGCAAAGCGGCTCAGCACGATGACGTGCGGGATGCGCACTGAACCGCTCGGCGTGCGAACGGCATAGTCGTTCTCGCGCACGGGCAGCTTGATCCATTGCGCCCAGCGAACGGGCACCATGTTCTCGCCGTCGATGTCCAGGGCTGTGGACACATCGGTGGCCATCTGCACAAACGCCTGTTGCGGCGTGCGCACATTGATCGCCTGCCAGTTGCGGTTGAGCACCAGTACAATCGGTCTGTTGAGTATGTCGTCCATAAAATCCTTCTGTCATTTATGAACTCGTGAATGGTGTTCGTTCTTTATCGTGAAGACGGAGAGAGGATGGAACTCCCACCGCTTGGTTTATTTGACTTCGCGGGCCTGGATGACCGGCATCAATTCCTTGGGCAGGCCCACCATCAGGGTGTGACCTTTGCCGACAGTCACAGCCTGATCGATGGTTTGCAGGTAGCGCAGTTGGAGCAGTCCAGGATGCGCTTCCATTAACTGGGTCGCGTTCAGGAGATGGCGGATTGCCGCCGTCTCGCCGCGAGCGCGTTCCAGAGCGGCTTGGCCTTCCAGACGGGCCTTGACCGTTTCGGCATAGGACTGCTTCAGTTCGCCCGAGAGCATGAAATCGCGCAGGGTGAGGCGCAGCACTTTCGCGCCAACACGCTCAGCCTGCTCGGTTACCAGCGGCGTCATGGCTTCGACGATTTGCTCCCGCTGGACCAGCAGTTCATCGAGCTTCTTCGCGGCAACGGCGGCGCGAAGAGCTTCCTGAACGGCGAGGTGCAGTTGTTCCAGATAGTTCTGCACCGAGCGCAGCGCCTGCTCCACCTTGATGAGCCGATAGCGCAGCACGACGCTGACCTTGAGGGTCAGTTGGTCGGCGGTCAGGACTTCCTGCCCAACGACCATGAGCGTCGCTTCGCGCACATCGACTTCCTGGACGCGAACGCCCCAGCCAGCAACCCAATGGGCACCGGCAGGAAGGACACGCGCGAACTGCCCCGCACGGAAGAGCAGGGCTTCGCGTCCATCCTGCACAATGACTCGTCGAACCAGGGGCGCGACGAGCAGTCCGACGAAAACGAGCGCCAGGGCGCAGATAAGAATGAATGTCATGATGATCTCCTTTGTTTGATTGATGGTTGAAAATTGAGCCCTGCCGCGACTCCACCCCAGGATGGCGGGACACACCCGAAGGATGCATCGCAAGACCGGACCAGAGCTGTTCGCACGAGGTGCGGACGGGAGTCACGACAGAACCGTTTGCGGATTCGAACCGTTGGTTGCCAGATGCGTTTCCTTAAATGCACAGAACGGAGTCTTCGATGAAGCTCCGCTGCTTTTTGGAAACGCAGATTCTTAAAAGTGGTTCCCGAGCATGGTTCCGCCCCATGGTCTCCTGATTCAAAGTCAGGCATCCTACTGCTAGACGACTCGGGAGTGCTGCGCACTGCAGTTGCTAAAGGGTGGGGCCGCAGGGAGTCGCACCCTGACCATACCGCTTAAAAGGCGGCTGTACTGTCTCACTAATACTCCGGCCCCAAAAATGGTGCTCGCGGGGAGATTTGCACTCCCAACCTCCTGGCTCTCGACCAGGTGCCTCTGCTAGTTGGGCTACGCGAGCGGCAAAATTGTGCTATAATCGTGTTCTATGGTTCCTGTGGATAAGGAAGAACGAATGATCATTCTGTATGCACTCGTGCGCTGCGGGGGCAAAGGAACGCACGGACGTATCATCGACGTTATTCTTGATAATCAACTAATGGAGCACCGAGAAGGAGATGACGACATTCGCTCAAACGGGAAAAAGGCAATCGTTAATGACCTTGAATTCGCTCGGCAAGACTTGAAAGACCTCGGGTTGCTTTCCATGCCAAAGCACGGCACTTGGGCCATTACGAATGATGGCAGGGAACGCTTCGTCAAATTCGCACGCAGTCTCAGTTCAAATCGGGCGCTCTGGGAAGATGGAATCAAAAAAGGGGAATTGAGACGGACTGGGACCAAATTCCTCGACGCAGTGGAACTGCTGGTAAAAGAAATGAAACTATAGCCGCGACGGGACTCGCACCCGTTAGGTTCGGCTTGAAAGACCGGTTGCTTGAGCTGCTTTGCATTCGCGGCCAAAATCGTCCGCCCGGCAGGACTCGCACCTGCATTGCGCACTTATCTGGTGCTGACCGGGTATAAGCCGGGGGTTTTGCTTTAAACTACGGGCGGTAAAGCGGAGCACGGAGGACTTGCACCCCAGTCAGCAAGCGCCGACTGATCTCGTTAGCACCGAGTCCCCGGTTCGCTTGTCCGGTTCATGCTCCAAAAAAGTGCTCCAGGCCGGATTTGCACCCGCAACCTCTCCTTTTTGAGGGGAGCGCCTCTGCTGGTTGGGCTACAAGGGGTACTGCGTACGGCGGTAAATGGTCCCCACGGCAGGATTTGCACCCGCACTGTCTCCGTTCTGAGCGGAGTGCCTCCTTCTAGTTGGGCTACGTGGGGAAATGGTGCTCCCGGCAGGATTTGCACCCGCGACCGTCTGGTTCGAAGCCAGCCGCGCTAATCTGCTGCGCTACGGGAGCGTAAGTTGTGACTTGAAAGTGATTCGCCCACGGGCCACGGAGCTGATGCTCACGCCTTCCTCTTGCAGAAGGCCTGCCGTTGATTCGGGAGATGGCCCGGCGTCGAGTGCTCGACGCGAACTCTGGGCGAAATTGGCTGCCCCACTTGGAATCGCACCAAGATTTACGGTTTCAGAGACCGTCGTGCTACTGTTGCACTACAGGGCAAATGCTACGCACGGCAGCAAATGTCTATCCGGCTACCGGTGCTGCCCCGGTCTGGGCCTCTTTACAAAAGAGGTGCCTATGCTGCTCGGCCAAGCCGGAGTAAATCTGGGCTCACCCGGAGTCGCACCGGGACTTCACCGATTAAGAGTCGGGTGTACGGTCTGCCAATACGCTGAGCCCGTGAAAGAAAATCGCTCCGGGTGGTGCCGCCCCACCGTTTCCTCCTTATGAGAGAGGCGTCGTGCTGTTGGACCACGGAGCGGTCCTGAGAAAATTGCAGCGGTGAGAATCGAACTCACTATCTCCTGGTTATGAGCCAGGCGGCTTGCCATTTGCACCTCGCTGCGATAAGCGATCCATCCGCCGGACTTGCACCGGCCTTCTGTCCGTTACCGACGGACCGCAGCGCTATCTCTGCTTGGATGGAATGAAAACTGG
>Ga0182030_10023097_pt1 | contig 11525 bp, 10 predicted proteins | sample 812S3MmetaG_FD_121299 | JGI IMG/M metagenome (GOLD analysis project Ga0182030, IMG submission 121299) | Permafrost microbial communities from Stordalen Mire, Sweden - 812S3M metaG (Illumina Assembly) | ecosystem: Environmental > Terrestrial > Soil > Wetlands > Permafrost | place: Sweden... | reverse complement strand
ATTGTAAATTAACAAGTTGATTTATTTCTTTCGGTATTTCTTTTATTTGACTATTACGCAAAGATAAGTATTGTAAATTAACTAGTTGACATATTTCTTTAGGTATTTCTTTTATTTGATTGTTAGACAAATCTAAGCGTTGTAAATTATATAATTCCGCAATATTAATTACTTTTACTTTAAAATCTTTATTATTCAATAACTTTGTTAATTTATAACATTTGATATATTTATCTTTATTTGATCCATTTAAAAATTTATGATCATAATCTCTTTCTAAGTAATAGTCCCATAAATTTTCAACAAGCAAATTAAATTGTTTAGAAACTAATAATATGTTATTAACACTTGTAAATTTTAATATTTCACCGATAACTTCTAAAGGTAAAAGATTCATTTATGAATTTTAAAAATTCATAAATTATTTTTCAATAAAACTATTCATATGGACATTTTACCATTCAATTTTGAGTGATGTAAATATTTTTCTAAAGTGAAATCCTCAAATTTAAAATTATCTATTGTTTCCACTTTTCTATTTATTTTTAACGTTGAAAAAGGATATGGTGTTCTACTAACTTGTTCCTTAACTTGTTCGATATGATTTAAATAGATATGAGTGTCTCCCAATATATGATGAAAATATCTTGGGTTCAAATCTGTCAAATGCGCAATCATAATTGTTAGTAAAGCATACGAAGCAATATTGAAGGGGACACCTAAAAACATATCGGCTGATCTTTGATACATTTGACAATCTAAAAATCCATCATTACTGACATATAATTGGAAAAAACAATGACAGGGAGGCAATGCCATTTTATCAATATTAGCAACATCCCATGCTGATACAATATGTCTTCTACCATATGGATCTTCTTTTATACTTTTTATAACATTTTGTAACTGATCAATACCTCCATAATCTTTATCACAACCTTTATATGTTTCTCCAGCATGTCTCCATTGCCAACCATATCCAGCTCCCATATCCCCTTCTTTATATGGTAATCCTCTCTTTTCTAAAAAATCTTTATTAGTATTACCTTTCCAAATATTAACTCCCTGTTCTTCCAATATTTTTGTATCTGTCTTACCAGATATAAAGAATAATAACTCTTTAAGTATCATATTAAAAGAAACCTTTTTAGTAGTAATTAAAGGAAATCCTTCTCTCAAATCAAATTTCATAGTAGCACCAAATAAAGCTTTTGTACCTGTTCCTGTTCTATCTTCTCTAACTTCACCATCAGATAAAATATTGTCTAAAAGTTGTAGATATTGCGACTCCAGATGATTAATATTATATAACCCTATTATTTCCAATTTGAAACTGTTCTTATTTATTAATTCTTCTGGATGAGAAGATTTAATATTATTATAAGGAAAGAAAACATCACAATTAAAATCTCCTTCTATATGTGATATCCATACTTTATTACAAAGATATAAATATTTATTGATACATTCATCGTAAATTCCTTGACCTCCACACATAAATACTTTGTCATAATTACTACATTTATTTAATGCTTCACCAATTGATTTATAATTATCAACTCCTTCAACATTATTTGAAGAAATAACTATATTTTTACGATTAGGTAATGGTCTAAACTTTTTAGGAATAGATTCATATGTTTTTCTACCCATAATTACTACATTGTTACCTTTGCCAATTGTAACTTCTTTAAAATGATCCATATCTTCTTTATTTCTCCAAGGAATTGTTCCGTTTTTACCTATTCCGTTCTTGTTATCAACAGCGACAATAATTTCAAATGACTTCAACATTTTAAAATATTATTTATTACAATTTTTTATTTCATTTTTATTATTGAATATCAAATAATAGACTAATTGTTACTGATAATTCAATAAATTTATATATGTTATAATACATATATAATTTAGAGTTTTTTTTTAATTTAGAGTTTTTAATAGTATTGATTTTCATAATCTCCAGGTAATAATATTTCACTACAAGCAACATCATCTATTGCTGCTTTTACTACTTTTGTTTTCTCATTCATAGCTGTAAGTATTTTAGTTTCCATAAGACCATCTTTGTTACCATAGAACATTCTGACTGTAGCATCAGTCAGCGTTCCAAATCGATGAATACGACTTGCAGCTTGTGTCGTTTCTATTAACTTATAACTAGGAGATATAAACATATATCTTGGTGCATTACCTACAGTATCGTGCAAAGATAATCCTATTCCTCCTACATCAGGATTCATTATCATCAATCTACAATTCGGGTCTGTGTTAAAATTACTAACAACCTTTGATCTTTGATTCTTTTTCACTCTTCCTGTCAGAAGTAGTGGATTATATCCACCTAAATAATGAGCGGCATCGTTTATAGCTCCGTGATGATTGAGACAAATGATAAATTTAGCATTAATGTCTGTAGTTAATATGTTATGAGCTTGTATACACATATCATATACTTTGGACCGTTCTGCTTTTATCATTGCTTTCTTTAGTCTACCTAAATCAGCTGAAGCCATATCGGCTACACCGGTATTTTCATTGTACTTAATTGCATGAGCCCATTCTTTGATGGCTTTTTCTAACTCGATAGCATTGTTGCCTGTAATTGGATAAAATCCATTTTTGACATCGAATTTTCCAATAATGTTGTCCGGTTTGGGCATAGAACCACAGATGTGTTTTCTTATTACACGACAATAAAGAGTAAAACAAACACTTTCCATATTCTTCTTCGATATTGGAATCTCATCGAGAACTTTTATAGTTTCTTCTCTATTAATAAAACAACAAGCATCTATTAACTCTTGTAATCCTTCCAAAATTAATTCATGAGTTGCATTGTCTACACGATACAATTTAGGTGCTTTGATATAACCTATTAGCTTTAATAGATTTATAGCAAGTTTCTCTTTATCAAAAGGTGAACCAGAAACAAGAGCATAACGGGATAAACCACCACCATTAATGATAGGATCTATTAGACCATTACATGCTTTGTGTTGAGCACTGTTATTTTTGATGAAATGTATCTCATCTAAAACAACCATCACACCTTCTCGAAGAATATTTTTGTATTTGTCTGTTGCAGTGAATGTTGTCATTTTTTTATCTCCTTGAATTATATCATGTCTTGTTAGATATCCATGTTTGGGTTGATGATTTGTCTGACTTCTTAACGATTGGTAAGAAATCACATCGATTATTTCTACACCATACTTCTCTGCTTCTCGTTTCCAATTATCCATCAATGTTAATGGACATACAATCAGCAACTTAAATCCAAACTCTTTGGCTAACCACAAAGTTACTACTGTCTTACCTGCTCCCATTGGGCTAGTATCAATGTAACCATGATTTCGCATTAAAATATCCTTTGCTTGATTAGCCCATTTTATCTGGGTAGATAATAATTCTATTTCTGATATTTTTTTGACTGGTTTTATAATTCCGAAGCGACTCGCATCAAAACTACGAGGTAAAGCGTGCTTAACAGACATTGAATGTTCTAACTTCTATAATAATTATTTTTTAAAAATTCATTTTTTTATAACTAGGTCTCATTCCTATATATTACTATTTTTCCCACTAGCTCAGTAAATATGTACTATTAAAAATGACCCAAAATTGATTATTGTAAAAATAATTTTTTCAGCTTTTAACACTGCTATGTCTGTGAAAAATTGTACGATTTCTAATTGTTTCGAATGTTATTGGAGTACAAATTATTGTGAGAGTTGTAACCAATATAGTTTAATTGTCGGAGATAAATTATGTTTTAATTGTTACAATAATAAACATAAATCTGTTTGTAAAAGTTGTTTACAACTTAAAAATATTTTATCTGATGATGTTTGTTTTAATTGTACAATAATGGATTACTGTCTAAATTGTAAAAAATCACCTTCTTCCCTCGAAGGTTTATGCTATGATTGTTTAATTAACAATAACTATTTTGTGTCAAATGAATAGGTTTTAAAATATTATATATCTTATTATAAGATATATAAATGTCTAACTTCAGTGCTATTCCATTGAAAGATATATTATATTTATTAACATATTATGGACAAACTGTTAAAGATGATCCATATTTAGCAGCGTGGAATTTTATTATATCAACATCTGACATAAATGTACCAATTTCAGTGGCAAACTGGATAATAAAATACAATTCTATAAATTATATTAGTAATTTACCAGAAGAAATAATTGTCAAAATACTGTCAGATTTTTCTCGTAAAGAAATAAAATCTTTGTGTAATTCATCATTAAAAATAAGAAAAATATGTAATGATAATAAAATGTCTATAATGAGACAAAGTTTATATAATTCTACTGGAATGAATTTTGATAAAATTTCATCAGAGAAAAAATTACATAATATTTATCGTGCAGTAAATATCAATGACAGAATATATATTAATGATGAATATATATTAATTGTAGATAATAGAATGAGAGTTCTCAATGATAATATTATCATGAATGATGTAGAAAATGTTATTGGATTATCAGGTGGAAAAGATGGATTATTATTTTTGAGAAGTGATGGTAAAGTATATGCTTATAAAAAAGGAATAGTAGAACTTTTAAATGAAGAAATATATACAGAAATTCCAACTATTATTAATAATTTAGATAATGTAATACAAGTTGTTAAAATATATAATGGTGCTTATTTTTTAAATTCATCTGGAAATGTATATGCTGAGGGAGGATCAGGAAATAAATATTATAATGATATAACATTTTTAATAACCAATATTAAAGAAATTTTCTCAAATAAAAGTAACACTATATTTTTATCAAAAAATGGCGATGTGTATGGAATAGGTCCGAATACTAATGGTGAATTGGGATTGGGACATAACAAAATAGTAAATACTGTTGAAAAGAGTAATTTATTTAAAAATATTAAGAAAGTATTTTTGAAGGGAAAAATAACAACGGTTATAGACACAAATGATAATGTATATGTTTTCGGAAATGTTCCAAGAGATAGAAAATATCATCTGGATGAAGAATTATTAATTCCCAAAAAACTTGATTTACCAGATAAAATATCTAAAATAAATGCTGATGATACTAGGATAACTATTTTAACTGATAAAGGTGACTTATATATGTGTTTATATAATAACAATTTTATTCCAGTTAAATATAACATCTATAATGTTATAGATTTTAAATCAGGGAACGTTACGATGATTTTAAATAATAAAAAAGAATTATATTTATATTTAACATTAGATTCTACTATTCATAAGATTGATGTTAATGGCAATATTAAAATAATAGATAATCAATTAATACTTCTGGACGACAATTTATATTTCATTAATGTAAATACTGTAACTCATGAATTTAATTTATTAAATATTTATTAATTTATAAAGGGATAGATCTTCTTCGTTTATATAAACATCGTTATTTATCAATAAATATTGATTATTAAATAATTTTGAATTTGATCCTACATAAGTTTCATTTATAATTTCCAAATTTTTATTAACAGTAGCAAGATTATTATCATTCGTTATAATTAATATATCCTTTTTTGAATTTATAACAAAATCTTTGACGTTAGATAATTTATTACCAATTTTATTTTTGAAAATATAAATTTTTGATAAAACTCCCAAATTATCCAATATTAAAAAATATTTATATGTTGGCACAATTTTAATTATATTTTTCGGCATATCTATTTTTGATAGTTTATCTCTGTATCTATATCCATAATAATATATATCTTCGTTCTCTGTGATTAATATTATTAAACTAGTAATATTAAAAATATTTTTAATATTTTTCGGGACATCAAGTTTTATAATTTCTTTAACAGATTTATTTGTATCTGATATCAATTGTCTATTAATATTTTCCCCAACAGCATAAATTTCATTCTTTCTAGTTAAAAATAAAATATCATTTACTGGCATGGAAGCTACTTCACTAATATCTTTATCTGTAATAATTTTAATTACATCCTTAAGAATAACTTTATCGTTTTTATACAAATTACTATTTATATCCAAACAATAAATATCTTCATGATACATACTTACTTGAACAATATTTTTCAGAGATAGTTTATCTTTTGACGAAGATGTAATTTTATAAACATTACCAGTAGAATCTAGAGCAACAAAAACTTTACCTGTATCAGTTATTATAGATATAATATTTTTAATATCTTCTAGAATAATGTTTTCATATTTATTTAAAATATGAATATTACCATTTGTATTTAGTATATATTTTATATTATTAGTGTCAGAAATAATACGATTAGTACCTAATTTAATAGCTTTGCACATAATTTTAAAATCAAACACATTGATATCATATCCTTCTTTAATAAATATTTCTTTCATTAAAGAAGGATTACTACAGAAAGATTTAATTTTTTTGGACGTTTCACAAGTTAAAGATAATTGTTCACAATTTAATTCGGACAATATTTTAATAATAACTTCTTCTGGTAAGTTATTATAAGGATCTAAATCTTTTTGTAATTTATTGTATTCTAATATCCAGTTAGCAATTGATAATGGAAGTTTAATATTTTCATGAGTTAATATATAATTCCAAACAGTTAAATATGGATTATTATTTTTTATTGATAGATTATATGATGATAAAAAATAATATATATCTTTTAATGGAATATCAGCAAAGTTCATTTATTAATAATATTTTATTTTTTTATTAAATATATCACTGATAATTTTATTCCCATTAAATATGATATGTTACATATTATAGATATTAAATGCGGTAAATTTAGATTAATATAAACAAGAGGTATATATTAATGGGGTTAAAAAGATATAAAATCAATATATATGGTCATATTCAAATTATTAATAATATATTGAGGATATTATTCTTTTTACTAATTATATATTATTAAATATATAATTTATTCGAAATCATTACCACATCCATCTTATCTGCTGGTAATTCTTGGACTTGTTCATTGTCAATATTATTAGCCTATCTTGGATCTTCTATTTTCTTAACATAAGGTTTTATATGTTAATCTCTTTGCTAACTTTTCACATCTAAATGATGATGGATTACTGCTGTCTAATTAAATAGTTCAGCATCAGAAATAATATCTTCTTGTTCTCGATATCAATGTTAATATTCTATTTAGAAATGATCCGGTATCCCATAATTATATCTTCCTGATCTTGGTTCAAGTAAAAACTCATGTTGTCCAGATGTTCCAAAATATACCAAAATAGCTTTTTCTTATATTGTCTAACCATTAAAAATATTTATATATTGATGATTCTCTGTTAACATAACTTTGTCCATCCATTTAATAACTGATTGTTCTCCTTCATTATATATTTCTTGAAATGTTTTGTTCATTATTTCTAAACAATGATTAAACAACAATAATAATATTATCAAATAAATATATAAAAGGAACTATTTTTAATTAAATGAAGATAATATGTCAGTAATTAAACATTCAGAATGAATAAATTTTAAATCGGATTTAATGTTAAATGTATTGGAATTAAATTTACATGATAATATTGGGTTATTCTCCAAAATATAAAATATTATTCATTGAAACAATTTGAATGATAATGTTATCTACATCAACAATTATTTTTTTGAAAACAATCTTCGATACATATTTTCATATCAACTGCACTTCCTAAAATATTATCTATTGTAAAATATCATTCACAAGAACTTTATATAAATCCAATTGATTTGAATAACATTCAACCATATTATTATTTGAATATCATATATTTATGATAAAATTTCATTTTTAACTCTTACATTATAACTTTTGATATTTTCACTATTTCCTCTAATAAAATCATTTAATGTTTGTTTAACTGACATATTATAATTTAATATAAATACAAAGTGTACTTAATTTTTTGGCAATATGAGTAAAATAATCTTTAAATATGTTAGGATATTGTTGATAATTGTTTAGAAACTAAAGATCTTGACATTTCTGGATAAAATGTATAAACATCTAGTGGTAATAAATATATTATAAATTATCTATATATTCGTTAATATCATCTAGAATATTATCCATTTCTTCATTTATTCTTTCCACATACTTACCAATATCTTCACCTGCACGTTTTCTCATTAAGGAAATAGTATCTCTCATATTTATATTCATATTTAATATCATAATGTTACATATTAAATATAGATACAATGATGGTTTGTGATTATTTAATTCTTTTACTATATGATATAAATATTCCTTGGTCATTTGTTTTTCATAATTTGGATATTGTGAACATATTCGTCTTTTAGAAAATATTTGATAAACAGTACTAATGTCTGGATATATAGAGGAATACTCTTTATCATTTTTAATATAATCAATGTAATCAAAAGGAAAATCCAGATCTCCATCTGATCTTTTTATATTATTTATTTGAAATTCTGGAGTTTCACTAACGGTTCCATCAAAATCTATCCAATCTTCATCTTGAAGAACGAGACCTAGAAATTTATCAATAACAAACAAATCTATACGAGAATTATAACCATCGTCGTTATCGTAGATAGTTATCATACCAAACTTAGAAAATGCTTGATAAGTAATATATTCTGTTAATTCATGATTACTAATTAATGAATTACAAGATCCTCTAAGTGATAATCCTGATAATTGTTTAGAAACTAAAGGTAATGTTCTTGACATTTCAGGATATGAAACATAAACATCTGTTGGTATACTATACATTTTTATATTTAATATATAAAAATATTCGTCAATATAATTATTTACTTCATTGATTTGTAATTTGATTGTTTGTTCAATAATATAATAATAATCATGTTAATCATATGTGAATAAAAAATTGCTACTATTTTTGTATTACGTTATTTAATAAAAATATAATTTATAAAGAATTCAAGGGAAAAATTTGACAATTTTAAAGAAGAGATATCAACATTAATAGAACGATAACATAATAACAAGAATAATATAAGTTATTAATAGAAATATTTGATGACAAGTATTACATTAAAAAGTTTTTGGGAGTTATAATAACAATAGAATTAATAATTATAAAAAAATATTGTATTAGTTCAAAATATATATGTTATTAGAGATTGGAATAGTTATTATTGTTATGATATTAATTATTCTTGTTGTTGTATCATTAAATTCTGGTAAAAATATAGATGAAATTACTTTGGAGTCATATAATGATAAAAACACTATAACTGAATCTATTATTAATAAAAATGAAAATAGTTTATTAATAAGTAATAATAGTTTGTTAATAAGTGATAACAAACCAGAAATAAGTAATGATGATAAGTTAGGACTAAATAATAGTAAATCAGACATAAGTAACAGTTTATTAATAAGCGACATCAACTCAGAAATAAGTAATAGTTTTTTAGTAAGTGATAATAAGTTAGGACTAAATAATAGTAAATTAGACATAAGTAACAGTTTATCAATAAGCGACAGCAACTCAGAAATAAGTAATAGTTTTTTAGTAAGTGATAATAAGCTAGAAATAAGTAATAGTAAATCAAAAAATAGAAAATATATTCCTACCGAATGCAGATTAACTAATGATATGAAAAAATTTAGAAAGAGAAATAAAAATAAATCATCAAAATAGATTGTTTTATAAATCTATATATTAATATAACTTAAGGAAATAATTAATATTGTCATTAATTGTATTTACTGATAGATACAATTGTTATCATCGTTTGTCTTTGTTACACAATACTATTATCATTGTTAATTAATAGTTATTAATCTACCTTGACTAAATCGTATACAAATTTATCTTCTATTACATCATCATTTTTATTTATATAATAAAGAATATTGTTAACTAGTATTAAATCATCGTCTAATATTTGTATATTACCATTAACTTTAATTTCATCAAGTATATTTCCAATGTACATAAATAATTTATTATTTTTTGTTAACACATACGTGTCATCATATAAGGGGATAAAATCTACTAAGTTTTCTACCTTTAATATATATGAATGCGTTCCATCATAATGTTGGTGATAATTATATAATTTACCATCAATGGTCAATATTGATAGGTTTCTAGCATTTAATTTGACTTTATCTATATTTTTAATTGAATCAGCAGCAAAAGGAATAAGGTCATTATTATATATATCTAGAATGTTATCGTATGTTAATGTAACTAACATAAAATTAGACATTAATATTTGTTTAATATTTTTGAATGTTTCTATTTGTTTAATACTATAATTTTCTTCGGCTCCATAATTATCTATTATATTATAACTATGTATTAATTTGTAAACATTACCATTCTTTTGTAAAAATAGTGTTTGTTTATCATTTGTAACTATTTCAATGATGTTATCTAATCCACTAATAATCTTAGGATAATCGTAATCCAAATCTCCAGAGTCGTGAATATCTGGACTATGCCGATGAACGTACACTTTTCCTTTAGATGTTAAGAAGAAAGCATTTTCATTATCCTGTATAACTTGTATTATATCATCCAAATATTTACCTTCAGATTTTAAAACTAATGATGCTGGATCATTAAATAAACTTTTATTATCATAAGGCATAACACCATATCCATATACATGCCCATCATTTCTCAAAAATAAGTATTCTCCATTATCATTACCTGACATACTTATAATATCATTAACATTTTCTAATACTTCAAGTCTAATAATGTCTTTTTCCTCTTCTTCATTAAAATCAGAAAATGTAGTATAAACTTTACCATTTGTACCAACTATATATTTATGTCCCTCATCAGCTCCTTCCAAAAATTCATCATATATCCTTTTATTTAAACCAATATTTTTACATATATTTATTAATCTATTCTTGGAATTAATATTTTCAACATATATTCCTTTATTACTCAAAGATAATTTTAATAATGGAATCAAATCATTGTCACAAATATATTTAAACTGTTTAGATAAATTACATATTGATAATATATCTTTACAATCTAATTCAGAAAATATCTTTGTTACTACTTCATTCGGTAAATCTTTAAATGGATTTCTTTCATCTAATTTATGTAAAAATTTCATAATGTTTATTATTCTTTCATTAGTTAAATATGGATAAGAGGATAGATTTAGATGAGAAATATCTTTAGATTTGATAATATCGAAAGATGTCATCATAGATATATTTCTACCTTCTCGAAGAATATTATAAGCTATTATCCAATCAGCAATTGATATTGGAACATTAATATTTTTTGTGAGTTAATAGATAGTTCCAAGCTGTTAAATATTTATTATCAGATAGATCTAATCGGTTACTAATCAATAAATAATTAATATCCGATATTGGAATATCTCCAAAGTTCATTATTTATCTAGAGAATAATAAATTTAATACATGATAATATTATTATTAAATATTATCAATTATTAGTAACAATCGTCATTGTTATTAACACAAGGAAATAATATAATAACAAAAATAATACCAATGATATTATAGTAATAACAACGATAAT
>Ga0182030_10023096_pt1 | contig 11525 bp, 8 predicted proteins | sample 812S3MmetaG_FD_121299 | JGI IMG/M metagenome (GOLD analysis project Ga0182030, IMG submission 121299) | Permafrost microbial communities from Stordalen Mire, Sweden - 812S3M metaG (Illumina Assembly) | ecosystem: Environmental > Terrestrial > Soil > Wetlands > Permafrost | place: Sweden... | reverse complement strand
TTGGCCTAGGGATAAGGGATAAGGGATACGGGGTAAGGGGATGAATTACGAAAAGCTATAAAAATATTAGGCAAAATAAAATTGTAAAAATATTTATCGATCAACCAAACCATCTCCTTACCCCTTATCCCTTTCCCCTTAACTCTATCTCAAATTAAAGAATTACTATTTAGATGAGGGGATACATTTTAACAGAATTATGGCGGCCCCGATAGTGATGGCGCTGTCAGCAACATTGAAGACCGGCCAGACGCGAAAATCGATAAAATCAATCACATACCCTAATGTAATACGATCTATCAAATTCCCAATGGCCCCTCCCAAGATCAAAGAAAATGCCACGATGTAGATGCGGCTAAGATACGGACTGTGACGGTAATAGTAAACATTGTAAACCAAAAGACCGGTCAGGATAACAGGAATGATGATGAACACCGCTCCGCAATCCTTAAAAAAACCAAAGGCGATGCCGGTATTATGCACAAGCGTAAAACGTAGGATATGGGGGAAAACAGCAATGGATTCGTTCAGGTCCAAGAATCCGGAGAAAAAAACCTTAGTCAGGCGGTCAAACAGGACGATCGCGAGTACGCCCGAAAGAAAAATGATAATATCCCATTGAGAACGACGGACATCTGGCATGGCAGGTTATCAGCGCTTCTTTACTTCCAGCAATTCCTGGCATTTCAAACAGGTCCGCACATGCGGGATCGCCTTTAAACGGGTCGCTGGAATTGGTTTTTTGCAGTTAGTGCATAAACCGAAATTCCCATCTTCAATTCGATTTAATGCTTCATTCACATGATACAAAAGTTCACGGTCGGTGGCCGCCAAACCTAAAGTAAATTCACGGTCATACATATCGGTGGCCACATCAGCCATATGTAAAGCATGTCCGGACACATCCCCGCCCCGGTCATTGCCGCTGCCGTTGTTGTCCTCGGACAAACCCCGGATGTCCCCGGTGATCTGTTCCTTGATCTTTAACAGGTCCTTCCTGTACGGTTCAAATTTCGGATTTATTTTTTTCTTTTTTTTTGTGGCCATTACAAACTCTCCTGACTGGTCCCTGCTTTCCCCGCAGTTCTTTTTGCGGGGCGATTGCCGCTAGGCAGACGGGGCACTTTGTTCAACGATTTGCGTACAACGCCCACACAACGAAGGATGGACATTTGAAACTCCTACATCCGTACGCCAATTCCAACAACGGGCGCATTTTATGCCATCTGCAGGATAGATCCGGACCTCGGTCCGGCCGAAATAATCACTCAATGGCGCCGCCACTGATGACGCTTGCTTTAATTCAACCTGCGAAACAATAAAGACTGATGCCAAAATATCTTTGAAAGAGCTGAAATATTGATAGTCACGATCGCTGGCCGTGGTGATCACGACCTTGGTCTGCAATCCGCTGCCGATCTGACCAATCTTTCTTTGTTCATCCAAAGCTTTCAGGACAAAGCCTCGCATATCCAATAACACTTTAAACTTTTCCTCAAGTTGGTCGCAAATCCAGCTTTTATCCACCAAAGGCCAAGATAAAATGTGCACACTGGCAGATCTTTCTAACGCTCGCTTAGGGCTAAATTCAAATGTTTCCTCGGCGGTAAAAGACATCACCGGTGCTAAAATCCGTGTTAAGGAATCAAGGATATAATAAAGAACTGTCTGGGCGCTTCTACGCTCCTTTGAATGAGCGGGGAAAGTATACAGTCGGTCCTTAAGGATGTCAAGATAAATGCTTGACAAATCTTCATTGCAAAAACTATACACTGATTTAAAAACTTGCACGAAATCATAACGCTCAAAACCAAGGTCCACAGCCCCAATGGTCGCGGCTAAACGGTTTAGAGCCCAGCGGTCAAGTTCCAATAATTGCTCATATTTTAATATATCCTTATCAGGATCAAAGCCATGCAAATTGCCTAATAAATAACGCAGGGTATTACGGATCTTGCGATACGCGTCCACCAAGCGGTCAATGACCTCTTTGGATATACGCACATCCTCGTTATAGGATGAAGACGCCACCCACAAGCGCAGTATATCAGCGCCGTAGGTATCCATGATCTCTTGGGGCTTGATCACGTTCCCTAAGGATTTGGACATCTTACGGCCTGCCCCATCCACCACAAATCCATGGGTCAAAACCTGCTTGTACGGCGCCTTTTTATCAAGGGCCACAGAAGGGATCAACGAGGACTGAAACCAGCCTCGATGCTGATCAGAACCTTCCAAATAGAGGTCTGCCGGTAAGGGGCTTTTAATCATTTCATTGAATACTGCCCGGTGGCTGACCCCGGAATCAAACCACACATCCAGGATATCCTGGGTCTTTTGAAAATCATGGCCGCCGCAATCAGGACATTTGAACCCTTCTGGCAATAGCTCCTTGAGGTCTTTCTCAAACCAAATATCACTGCCGTTTTTCTTGACAAGAGCCGCTACGTGCTCAATGACTTCAACGAAAAGTTTTTGTTGGCCCTTGCACCCTTGGCAAGTAAGGGCCGGAATAGGCACACCCCAAAGACGCTGACGGGAAAGGCACCAATCAGGACGGGTGTTGACCATACCTAAAATGCGCTCACGCCCGGCAGATGGTATCCATTCGACCTGGGTCTCGATTGCCTCTCTTAATTGATCGCGCAAATTATTATGGTCAATATTCAAAAACCACTGCTCCGTGGCGCGGAAGATAATAGGGTTCTTGCAGCGCCAGCAATGGGGATAAGAATGGTTGATTTTTTGGGTTGCAAACAACATGCCGCGTTCTTGCAAATTGGCAATGATCTGGTCATTCGCCTTAAAAACAAACTGGCCATTAAAAGGTTTCCCCTCTTCGGTGAAAACGCCTTTTGAATTGACCGGCATCAGGATCGGCAAATGGAAACGCAATCCCGTCTGAAAGTCATCCTGCCCATGCCCTGGCGCTGTGTGAACTAAACCTGTACCATCTTCTTTAGTAATATAATCTGCAGTAACAACAGGACAATGTTCTTTCTTGGCAAAAGGATGCACATAGGTCAATTTAGTGAGATCAGAACCTTTGATCTCTTTGATAACATGGATTCCCGCTTTCGCGGGAATGACATTATGGGACAGACTTTTCTCAATAATAAGAATTTCATTTCCTAAATCCGCACAGACATAATCAAAATTCGCATTAGCGGCTACCGCTACATTGGCCAGTAAGGTCCAGGGTGTGGTGGTCCAAACCAATAATGACACTTGTCTTTCTGTAGGCAACCCTAAGACCTGCGGGTTTTCAACCTGGAATTTTACAAACACCGCCGGTGATTCGTGGTCCTCATACTCAACCTCTGCTTCAGCCAGGGCGGTCTCACAGCTAAAGCACCAATTGACCGGCTTGAGACTGCGATACACATAGCCATCTTTAGTCAATTGGGCCAAGGATTTTAATATCCAATATTCATAATGCGGGCTTAGGGTCAGATACGGATCATCCCACTGGGCAAAAATTCCTAAGCGCTTGAATTCCTCACGCTGTACGCCCACAAATTTCATCGCGTATTCATGTGCTTTTTTACGAAAGACCAGGGTGTCAAAATCAGATTTAGACGCCTTCATATCTTTGAGCAATTGGTGCTCAATGGGCAGGCCATGGCAATCCCAACCCGGAATATACAAGGCATCAAATCCTTTCATGGTCTTATATTTAACGATCATGTCCTTGAGGATCTTATTAAGCGCGTGGCCGATATGGATATGGCCATTGGCATAAGGAGGTCCGTCATGCAATATAAAAGGGATGGCACCATTTGCTTTTTGGCGGATCTGCTTATAAATTTCATCCTTTTGCCAAAGCTCCAGCATCCGGGGTTCCTTTTGAGTGAGCCCCGCTTTCATGGCAAAATTCGTCTGTGGCAAATTCAAAGTTTTTTGATAATCTGTTTTATTTGATGTATTTTCCAATCAACACTCCTAATTCTTTTTTCTTTTTAGCCGGTATCACGGCTGGATCGGTCATAATAGCAAATTTTAAGGCTTGTGAGGCACTAAAATATTTTAATTTTCCCACTTCCACAATTGCCGTTTTTAGAATGTTCTTGGCATTAGCTATGTTCCGGTTGAGATATTCGAGGATCATATCGAGAGTCACAGTATCGTGTGCCGGATGCCAGCAGTCGTAATCAGTGACAGCGGCCAGGGTCGCATAAGAAATTTCCGCTTCCCGGGCGAGTTTCGCCTCGGTTAAATTAGTCATGCCGATAATGTCCATGCCCCAACTGCGGTAAAGATTGGACTCGGCCTTTGTTGAAAACTGCGGGCCTTCCATATTCACATAGGTGCCACCGCGATGTGTTCTTACATTCAGCTTTTTGGTACTTTGCTCCAAGATATCCGCGATCTCTTTGGACACCGGGTCTGCAAAACCCACATGCGCCACAATACCGTCGGTAAAGAAGGTGTCCTTACGCCCATGGCGGGTACGGTCCAGGAATTGGTCAGGGATGACAAAATCCATGGGTTTATACTGTTCCTTGAGGCTGCCGCAAGCGGAAACAGACATGATCGCTTGCACGCCTAATTTTTTCATGCCGTAAATATTGGCGCGGTAATTGATCTCTGAAGGGCTGATGCGATGACCTTGCCCGTGACGGGGCAAGAACACAACGGGTGTTCCCTCCAGCTCTCCGGTAATGAATTTATCAGATGGTGCGCCAAAAGGGGTCTTGAGGGCGACTTTCTTGACTTTCACGATCCCTTCAATCTGATATAACCCGCTGCCGCCAATAATCCCGACTGTTGCCATTTTGCCTCCATGCATAGTTGTAAGAGTATAAATTTGTTCTTTTCGCTCCTGTCATCGTTTTTTTAACGCCAAAAGTTTAACTGTTGTTTCGGTGGCTGAACAACTCGCCATAAAGTTCTCTTGAACTTTATGGCTCAAACAAGTTCAGCCATCCCTCGGCCAAAAGCCTCGGGATGCTCTCAACAACAAAAACTTTTGGCTAAAAACGATCAGTCGCAAAAAGAACAAATTTATACTCTTACCGCTATTACTTTGCCAACTCTTTCGCCCGCTTCTTTGCTGCCAATAAAGCTTTATACATTAGTTGATCAAATTTACCTTTTGAAAAGACGTCCATCGCTGCCTGTGTTGTGCCGCCTTTGGATGTTACTTTGGCACGCAATTGGGAGGCATCAAATTCGCTTTTCTCTAATAAGTGTGTGCTGCCTGACAATGTTTTATACACCAGCTGTTTGGCTTGGGAGTGGTTAAACCCAAGTTTCATGGCGGCGTTGATCCATTGTTCGACGAACAAAAACACATACGCGGGACCGCTGCCGGATACGGCGGTGACGGCATCGATCATGGGTTCTTTGACGATCACTGTTTGGCCGATTGATCGTAGAATTTCCTCTGCTGCCTTGAGGTCTATGGTGGTTGCCCAGCGGCCGGCACATATGGCAGTAATCCCCTCGCCAATTAAGGCCGGCATATTGGGCATACAGCGGATAACACGGGCCTGATATCCTAATTGCTTTTCAATGTATTTGGTCGTCATACCGGCCGCAATAGAAATAAAGATCTTTTCCTCTTTCATAAAGGAAGGCAGCTGCCTGATATTGACAAGCACATCCATCATGTCTTGTGGTTTTATCGCTATAATTATAATTTCTGCAGACAGTGTCTCAGGTAATTGAGCGCCGACTATTTTGTACTTCTTCCTAAGATCATCCACCCGGTCCCGATTGGATTCACAGACTATAAGATGGTTGGAAGAACTTAAACCTTTAATAAGGGCTTCCCCCATATTCCCGCCGCCGATAATGCCGATAATATTTTTTTTCATATTAATCCTTTTTAAAAATGGCACTCCCCACACGAACCATGGTGGAGCCTTCTTCTATGGCGATCTTATAATCACTGCTCATGCCCATGGATAATATTCCTATATCCACATGAGGATGCCCGTTAAAACGTATTTTAATACCGTCCCTTATATCACGTAAACCGGAAAATGTCTTGCGTATAATTCCTTGGTCTTCAGTAAAAGGCGCCATGCACATCAGCCCCTTGATACGGACAAAAGAAAGCCGGCTAATGGCCTCGATCAAAGTGTGCGCATCCTTGGGATCAGCGCCAAACTTCTGTTCTTCATAGGCGGTGTTAAACTGGACCAAAATCTTAACAGCTTTATCTTGTTGAGATTCTTCGCTTCGCTCAGAATGACAACGTATTTTACGCTCAGAATGACAAGGTATTTTATTTCTTTTAACTGCTTGTTTTTCTATTTCTTGGGCCAACTTTAAGCTGTCCACTGACTGGATCAAAGAAGATACTGCAATCGCGTCTTTGGCTTTGTTTGTCTGCAGGTGGCCTATGATATGACATTCCAGATGCGGATTTTGGGCCTTCAACAACGGGAATTTATTTTCAGCTTCCTGCACCCGGTTTTCCGCGATATGCCTGATACCCGCATCAATCGCCTCCTGGACCGCATCCAATGCCACCATCTTGGTGACACCAACTACGGTGATACCATTGGGATCACGGTCAATCTTTTGGCAGATTACTTTTATATCTGAAAAGACTTTGCGGACATTAGCAAGGATCATACAATTAAAAAACTACGGCTGGCCAAGAATTTCAATAACTTTGTCTACGAGGACTTGCAGTTTAAGAGGTTTTAAAAGATATCCCTTAATGTGATGCCGCTTAAACAATGGTTCCATTTCGTTGTAGGCCGTCAGCACCACCACCGGAATATCAACATATTCAGGCATTTTTGCTTTTTCAATCATGAAGGTATAGCCGTTCATCCTGGGCATTTGAATGTCTAAAAGGATCAAATCCGGCATTTTGGATTTTAATCTCAGGAAGGCTTCAATACCATCATTGGCGGTCAGCACTTCAAACCCGTTGTCTACTAACTTGCGCTGGGTGATCTCTACCACTACCGACTCGTCATCAACAACTAAAACAGTTTTTGGCATAAAATTATCCTATATCAACAGGGTCATCTATAAAAGGAATTTTTAAATTATATATTTCGGCCATAATAAAGTCCAACGCTTTAAAATATCCGTTTAAAATATTTTCAACATCCTGAATTTGGGGCCCCTTCAAGAATTTCTCGAGTGTCATTGTCCTTAAGTGGTACAAGGCACTATTGACCGGGCGATCAGGGTATTGTTGGCTCAGGTAATGCACGTAAAGAGGCATCTGAAATGATCTTACATGATCGCGGATATACTCGCGGCTCAATAAGGAATCAGAGGGTATTTCCTTTGGCATAGCGTCCATGCTTCCTGTCTTATAATCTAAGATCAATATTGATCCGTCAGTCATCTCATCGACACGGTCAACTCTATATGTTAAATGCACCTTTGTTTGGCCCAGGTCGATGGCATCTTCAAACCTGCGCTCCACATAAAGCAGCTTCTTGACATCAGTTTCACAACGCAAAGCTTCTGTTCCCAAGAACCTCTCCAGCCTGGTCTTTAAAACAGTTTCCATTAAAAAAGTGTCACTGCGCCCTGCCTTGCCAAATACAGCGCTAAATTTGGCCTCATAGATTTTCTGAAAATATTCCCTGAAATTCCCATCCAACACCGGCTTCTTGCCCGCAAAACCTTTAAAAGTTTCCTCTAACAAATCATGGATAAAAATCCCGATGTGCCGGCTTTCGGGGGCTTCCAGAAGATCATCCTTGATCTTCAGCCCCAAAACATAACGGCAATAAAAAAGGTAAGGATTTTGCAAATAGGTGTTGATGCTCGAAGCGGAAAACCTGAAATTCTTAAGGAAATCCACCATGGCCACGGTCTTGGGGATGGCCCGCTGTTTTTTTTCGACGGAAACTTCAAAAGACCCCCGGGCAATTTCTATCTTCCCGATCCCCAAGCGCTGTTCCTGCTCCCAGATCAGCTCCTCCAAAAAACGACTGCGGGTGCGGTCACTATTCTGCTGGTAGATCAAATGCACGTTTTGAGCCCCAGAGATCAAACGCATAAACCCATAACGCTGGATCTCTTCTTCCAATTCTAAGCGGTCAAGATTGAGCTTGATCATCACCTCGCGCGGGATCAAGGGCTCGTAAATATTCAAACTGGGCAGAAGACCTTCATTGACATCCACCACGATCACATTCTTAAAATTCAGGCCCCTGGTTTCAAAAAGTCCCAGGACCTGAAGACCACGCAGCGGTGAGCCGCTGAAAGCCACCATCTGCGACGATAAACGCTCTTCGAGCACCTTGAACAGGTCTCTGGGCTCAAAAAATTCCTTTGCAAATGAACACGTTTTTAACTCATCGGCCATTTCCTGCAACCCAGAAGCAATTTGAGCATTAAAAGGATACTTGTCCATTGTGCTGTGAGTCGCCATAAATTCCACAAAACTTTGCAAGGCAGCGGACAGGTCGAAGGCAGAGCGGATATTTCCAAAATTATGGAAAAAAACCTGATGAACAGTTTGGAAAATCTCTTTGAGTAGAGACGCCATTAAGGGCGTCTCTACGTTCATATCCATAGCCTGGGATGATTGAATGACTGCATCTAAAAACTTGTCATCCTGAATAATATCGTCAATAGCCAGGAACAGACGGCCTGAAAGGCCTGTTAGGATTTCCCCTTGAAGAACTTCCTCAATTTTATGAACTAACACCCGCACAACCCCCTGATGAGAACCAAAATCTAAATTTTTGACTAACGGATGCCTTAATAAAGAAAGATAATCCTTTGTATAATACAATTCCCCTTTGCGCCGTTTCTGGGCATTCATGATCAGGGTCAACAAGCTATACAGAGCACTGCGCTTAAGCGGATACCCCATGGAGACATTAAATCCCTCCGGTTCTCTTCCCAGCGCGTTCAAAAGGGGACCAAGAAAATCACCGTCGGGCAAAACAATGACCGTTGATTCACGCTGAGCAATGCCTCCTAAAATTTCTTTGACCATGCCTGCCTGGGAATGGCCGTCAAAAGCTTCATGGATCTTTAAATTAAATGTAGTGGGCTTGACTTCTTTTCCCTCGAGGATAGGGATGCCAAAGGTATTGGCGATGCGCAAAAGCGCCGGCCAGCGCCGTTGGTCACCTTGCATCAAGAGCACAGCAAGTCCTTGCTCATATATATTCTTGATCACAGTGCTTTCCGTGCGGTGCAGATAAAAGAAATTACAAAATAAAATTTCATCGAACGCCTTAAAGTCACTTTTTCCCACTTTACGGGCGGCTTGGGCGTATTGAAACCCGCGCGGGGCCAATTGCCTAGCGATAAGCTCCTGATGATACGCCCCTCTCAATGCGCTCAAATGCATTAATAATTTATTGATATCCTCCGGAACGCTAAAACCAATTTCCGCATGCTCCCGGATAATTTTAAGAGAATCCAAAGGCACTTCTTCCAGATCTAATTGTTCGATAAAATGCAGGATTTCACGGGACCAGGGTAAAAACTGCGCGAAGGTTTCCCGGCCTTTAGCGACCCATGGGCATACCTTCATGGTCAATTGATAAATAATATAACAATGGTCCAGATCACTGCCCTTTACGGGAGCTTTCGCTCCATAAGCCACATAAGCCATCCATTCGTCGATGGTAAAAAACCGGGGTGGCACATAAGCCTTTCCAATGCGGCGTGCCAAATCCCTCTTAACAAACAACGAAGGCCGCCTGCCGCCGAATACCAGGCAAAGGCGTGAGAGATCCTTATCGCGTTCAACATAATGACGATACACATAATCCACTACATGCGGCAGGAATTCTTCTGTAAATGGAACAGTAATAATTTTACTCATATAAATATAAAATATGGCCGGTGACTTTGTGGTTTGGGTAAAATTGTTTGATCAATTCGATATAGCCGTCCATTTGCTTTTGATGTTCATCCTCTGCCCCTTGGGACAATTTGAAATCTATGATCTGGACTTCGGTTTCTTGAACGATCAGGCGGTCAATACGCTTGGTATCGCCGTATTCATTGACGAATTCTTTTTCGCAATAGACTTGTGCGTCAGCAGGCAGGTAAAAGAATGGGCGTACGTCTGTGCGGTTTATAAAAAAGCGGATATCCGCTAAAATTTCATTCCCCCCTCCCTCACCCTCCCCTCCAGGGGGAGGGAATTTATCTTCATTTAAATTGCCTATATGCATAAGCAACGCGTGATAAGACTCTCCCTTTCTTGCTAAAATGGGAGACTTGGGCTGCTGGTTTAAAAACTCTTCTTGCAGGCCGGACCAGGGGTCAGAAATAAAAGCTTTGATCTTTTGATGAGGCGGGGCTGTCTCATGGGCCGCGGGTCGATCTGCCGGAATCCCGCAAGATAAAACGTCTTGGGGTATAAGGAACTTGGCAGGATTGACGGTGTTGCCCACCCGGGAAGGCACAAAAATATAAAGCTCCTCAATGGCACGGGTCAAGGCCACATAGGCGGCGTTTAATTCCACTAAAAATGATTTTTTATATTCCTGTTCATACCTTTCCTGCAGTTGGGGACAGAATTGCCGGTAGCTTTCCTTGATCCTGATTAGATTCATACCTTCATCTTGAATATCCAGAATATAGGACTGGCTGCCATCCCGCCCGCCGCTGCCTGCTTTAACGTCCATTTCCAGAAAAGGCACGATCACTACCGGAAATTCCAGACCCTTGGCTTTATGCACCGTTAATACTTTGACCGCGTCCATCTGGGCCATCGGGACAAAACGGGCCTCTCCCTCAAAATTCTCATAATAGTCCAGAAAATGCGATAGGTCACAACTCTCGGTTTCCTGCCTTTTGACTAATTCCAGCAAATGCATCAAGAATCCCTGATACTGGGGGAAATGTTTTTCACAGCCAAAACGCTCAATTATGCCTGCTATTAATTCGTACAAAGGAGACACCCCTACCTGACGGTAAATATCTTCAAAAAAATCTTCCCACACCTGAGGGAAGCCTTTACGGAATTCCTGATAAAAATATACTTCTTTGGTCTGCTTGGCACGCCCCGCGCACTCAAAAAGAAAATCGCGCAAGATCTGCGGATCTATCCCCGTGGCTTTTGGCATCAGATCTCCCAGACAAAACTGTACAAAAGCATTATTGTCAATCGGAGAATCCAGGAATGCCAGCAGGCTCATTAACTCACAGGCAAGCGGATTGTTTTTAATATCGCTATTGCGTTCTGAGGAAGCATAAATGCCCTCCTGCAACAGCCACAAGGTGATCTCTTCTAATTCCCGGTTGCCGCGGGTCAAGATCGCGATGTCTTTTAAAGCAAAACGGCCCTGCAGATCTTTGATCAAAGGGATAAGCTTTTGGCGGACCTCGAAATCCCGTTGGTCCTTGAGGCGAGCTTCCAAATCGATGACACGTACAAGCCCTTGAGTCTGGTAGTCCTTGCCCGGTATTTGTTGGGCATGAGCAAAGGTATTGGCAATCTCCTCGAAATCTGACTCAGAGAAATGGATATCATGACGCTTGTTTTCTGTGGAATCTTCCAGACGACGCTGTAAAAATCCCTTTAAATTATCCAAGCCAAACACCCTGTTATTAAATTTGATTATTTCCGG
>Ga0182030_10023093_pt1 | contig 11526 bp, 12 predicted proteins | sample 812S3MmetaG_FD_121299 | JGI IMG/M metagenome (GOLD analysis project Ga0182030, IMG submission 121299) | Permafrost microbial communities from Stordalen Mire, Sweden - 812S3M metaG (Illumina Assembly) | ecosystem: Environmental > Terrestrial > Soil > Wetlands > Permafrost | place: Sweden... | reverse complement strand
GAGCCTTCACAACTGTGTCGGCTTGGAGCTCTTTGTCGCCTTTACACAGTTCTTGGTTAGCCATAGGTCCAGATCTGCAATTGAGGAGAGTTCCAGCAGTTTAGTGCCTAGCTCTGTTAGCTGCTCTATTTTTAGACTTTGAAGACGGTCGAGAAGCGATCTGTCTAGTGCTCCGAAGCGACTGGTCAGCAGCGTGCTGACCAGAACCAACATTCTCTGTCGTCCTTCTTGCAATCCCTCTTGCCGTCCTTCTTTGCGTCCTATGCGGCGACCCTCTCTGGACCAGCTTGTTTCCATCTCCATAATTGCCTCCCGCTCCGGTTCGCTTAGGTTGCTTCGCTTAGTCTCATACTGCTTTGTTTCGTCGGGGTTGAGTCTTAAGTATGTATCGACAAACCCAGAGATTATGCGCTCTTTTGGCGGTCCTAGACTCAATGTCGTCAGCATTCGCAGACATTCCAATTTTACCTGAGCCCGGTCGCCTGGCGCAATGTTCATCTTCGCCATCAACGCTGCCGCCACCGGATTGGCATTTTTGGCATAACGGCGCCAGTTTAAACGATTGAGCTGCACTGCCATAAAGTTGAAGCGCAGCACTTCTAAATCAGTAAATTTCACGAGGTACTGCGGTTTATGCGGCTTAACCGGGCTTCCGTATGACAGTAGGGCGATCGGGTAGACAGGCAAACCAAATTTATCGTGCAGCGCTGCGAAATACCGAAACAGACGCCGGGGGAATTCGGCTTGATACTGCGCTTGTGATTCAGTGTGTATCAGAAAGAACGACTTCTTTCCTTTGAATCGAGCTTTCACAACGATGTCTGCTTCGAGTTTTTTGTCGCCTGTATACAGTTCTTTGTCAACAAATTCAATCGATGCTTGGTCGAGGTAGCGAACAACTCCTGGAACAAACAACTCGATGAACTCCACAAAAAATGTAGTCAAAAGTTCCTTGAAAAGTTTGTCGTGATCGATCTTGCGCATGTGTCAGCACGGGTGCCGTAGAGACGGTGCAGCCAAGCTAGTCAGCCAGCCGCAATTGATTCAAACTAACATGCGTTCGGAAGTCTGTAACTGTGGTTTGACACAGTCTAGTTAAGTCGTTTGTTGACAGGACGCGGGAACTAGCGAAATGTGAGTCCCTCTAGTACATCGATTCCAAAATAATGAGCATCAAGTGAAGGCGGTGATCAGCGATTCCGCAAGATGTTTGGGAAGACCACGGGTAAAGCCTAGAGGGAGTTCCTTGGCAAGCATGGCGGGCTCCGGCATGGCTCGGAAGCCGGCTGAAAATGAGGGTCCAGCAATGGCGGTGACATTCCGGCAACTTGGAGCATAGCTTGAGTTCGGTGGTTTTTCGGTTTTTTGGCCCGGCAGAAAGAGTGTGCGCTTGAGATATTCCCAGTGATACATCACAGTACTTGAAGCGCACACTCTTTCTGCCGGAATAAGGGTGCAGCGGGCGCAGATTTGGAACGCTACGGCGGGCAGCCTGATGGGCCGCCGTAAAGTCCGGACAGTATTAGTCGAACAACATGTAAGTGGCTGGAGAGCCAGCAGATGTATGAATGCCTCAAGCTACCATGGCATTTGAATATGTTGCGGCTGGTTGGTCCAGCATGTAGACATGACCAGCCTTTCGACAGTGCTTCTGCGCATGCTCTGCCAGTAACTGCGTGGTCCAAAGCTCATATGAGTAACCAAGTTCTTTTGGCTTCTGGCAAGCAAGATCAGTAATCCAGGCTTCCGCCTCCGCAGTATTTGATGGCGGTCTACCGGATCTGGGCAGATCTTAAGCAAGAATATGTTGTCGGACATATAGCTGATGCGTCCCAAAGGAGAATCGTTGCTGGCACCAGTTATGGCGTCTCCAGTTTCAAGGGTGAACATAGCGGTTATGCCTTTGAGAGCGAAATGTTGAACGAGAGCATACAAATAATCCTGCAAGCGCTGTGGATCGCTGGCGGCCATAGCCAAATCGCCAATACTATCGACAACTACCCGCTGGATGTTTTTCTCTTGAATCATCCTGAAGAGGGTGACAATGATACTATCGATCTGTACCTCAACCGGTGAAATATAGAGCATGTCGAGTCCCGACTCTTTCATCTTCTGCCCTGACAAATTGCGTACAGATCTTGCTAACTGAGCGGGATTTTCCTGTAAGTTGACATACAAACTGCGGACTCCCTGGCGTACCCCTTCAAGGGCAAATTGGAGAGCCATTGTGGTCTTGCCGGTCCCTGTTCCCCCAGATAAAAGAGTCATTGAGCCTTTCCACAAACCACCGCCAATTATGTTGTCTAGTCCATCGATCCCAGACAAGACTTGCTCTTCCCCAACGACGAATTCATCAGCATCGGTTATTTCCGGAGTCACCAGACGTGGATAGATCTCAAGTCCGCTAGATGAAATGCGAAATCCATGCAATCCTTCAATGTAGCCTGTACCGCGCATTTTAAGCACGCGTAGAAAGCGTTCATCGCGTGTGCTCCTTACGCTTCGCAGTAACTGAATGATGCCATCTACAACAGCAAATTCAGGCATGACTCCTGTTTGATCGTCAGCGTAGTCACCCAATAGAAACGTGGTTGTCTCATAGGCCGTTAGCAAGCCGGTAAGTTGGAAAAGCATTTGGCGCATTTCCAGCACCGTCGATAAGTCGTGAAGCGGTTTGAATGAATCAATGATGATTATTTTGGGAGACGTGGTTTTTATGGCGTCTTCGAGTCGAGTTACAAGACTGTGGATGCCGTTCTTGGCTAAGTCATGACCAATGTCTTCGTAATGTATGACCGATCCAATTTTGGCTGTGTCAAAGAATGGAAACTTCTGAACATACTTAAGGACTTTGGAGACAGGCTCAGACAGTGTGGTCAGGTATAGAACCTGGCTATTCTCTTCAGCATTGTGAAAAGCCAATTGCTCAGCGAATACGGTCTTGCCGGAGCCCGGTTGTCCGATAATGAGATTGATCGAATGAGCGGGGAATCCTCCGCGCATGATCTCATCGGCCTGTCTGTTTCCGGTGCTGATACGGTCTGTTTGTTCGCTCATAAAGTGTTGTTCCTCATGGGTTGACTATCTTTGAAAAAGTGTCAACTAGACGTATTTTTTCCAGTGGTTTGGATAAGAACGCATCAGCTCCGACAATTTCAGCAGCATTCTTTGAAGTAAGGACACTAAGAACTACGATCCTGATGTTCTTGGTTGCCGGATCAGTTTTGAGCAATCGACAAAGAGTCAGCCCGTTGAGTTTAGGAATAATGACTTCAAGCAGAATTGCATCAGGGGGATTTTTTTTCGCTTTTTCCAAAGCCTCCTTTCCGTCGAACGCGTACTCAACTTTATAACCAGCCTCTGTGAGGAAGTGTCCGGCTAAGTTCCTGGTGTGGGGATCAGCGTCGACGATCATAATGACAGGCGGAGATTTTTGAGAGTCGTCAAGATTGCTCATGGCAGAACCGTATCCTTTGGCTGCCCATTTGCCCTAATTTGTTCTTTGGCAGCCAGTTCCTCTTCCTCAGCAGAAAGCGCGGTCTCGCTTGCTGACTGGATTTCTTCTGCTGTGGCCATTTTGTTTTCGTTCACTTTTACGTGTCCTGCAACTCGATCTTTCAGATCTTGAGAGACTGCAATGCTTTCCTTTTGAACGTCAGCGACCGCATGCAATCTCGTTACTTCTTGCAGCAAGAGTGCCAGCTCATCTTTCATGTAGGCCAAATATTCTTTCAACTCAGGCGACCATTCTTGTTCTTGCAATAGAAGTCGCAGCCGCTGATTGTCCAAGCGTTGTCTGTGAATATCAATCCTTTGCAGTTGAATTTCATTGCGCGCCTCCTTAGTAAGACAGCGCTCTATGATGCGCCGAATCTCGGCATCAGGATTTTCGGAGTCACGGTATAAATGTTCAGCAAGATACATCCATGCACCAAGCACTTTAGTGCTAACTAGCAAACTTTCGTCTATCAGGCGCGAGAATTTTGTGTCGTGCGAAGAGAAACAAATGATTGGTTTATTAGCATTCTGTTGGCTTTTCTGTACGGTCCGAATCAACTCAAACATTCTGGATTCATCAAAATGAAGACCAGCAACTATTAGATCAAAGGACTCAGCATTCACGAGCTCCGCAGCCGCCCTCACAGTGGTTACTACATGGCATTCGTGCCCTTGTAGAATGCGTTCCAGAGTTGCGGCACCATCCGGCGTATCAGCGATTAAAAAACGAGCCACTTTACAGCCCCCCCCCCCGCTTGCCAAGCGGGACAACTGTCTCGGAAGTATTAGAATAACAGTTGTCTGCTCGGGGCCGGACTTGAATACCTAGACAATTGCCGCGCCTCATAATAAAACTTATGTTGGTGCCTGCTTTTTCTGGTTTTTCCGGAACTGGCGCAGCCAGTTGGGCAAGGGGTGGGGTTCATAGCGCTCCTGCCCACCAGGTGGCAGGAAAAAGGGGCTTACGCCCGTGCCCTCCCGTCCGCCTCGTCCCAGAGCGCCTCTTTGACATATTCGTTGTATTCAAACTGCCAGTCAGCATCTGTAAGATAGAGCTCCTCAGCTTCAAAGCGGCTGTGCATCTCGCGGCGCTTGGCATAGAACTTGTAATTCACGGAATTATTTGGCAGGTTTTTCACGGAATTATTTGTCAGTGTTCACGGAATTATTTGGCAGCTCAACGCGCTGAATGTTAGACTGCATTTGCGAGGGACGGATGAATTGGCTTTACAGTAGAACCTGTTAACATCAGTTCCCGGGCAGCTTCTATCACTTCTGGAGTAATCTCCTGAACAATGTCGTCGTTGATTTTCAATATCTTCTGAATCAACGCAAACAGGTGTCCCAGCGTTCTTGGATTGCCTCTAGTGCACGTCGCAATTACTTCTTTTACTTCAGCCGATGACTCTGGAACATGAATGTTTTCTGCTTGCTTCTGTATGTATTCATGAATCTCAGGTCCTGACAGTGGCCCAAATGGCTCGGCATAACGAACTCTATCAGCAAAATGAAACATGCGCGGAAGATTCATTTCCATACCAGGATCGCCAATCAAAACTATTCCAACGTTCCAGCGCTCTTGCAAGTCCCGCAATTCCTCCAGGGACTGGTATTTTAGTCTGTGCGCCTCATCGATTATTACTAAACCGAGCTTGCCGGCCTCCATATAGTTTTGTGGACTGTGCCAACTTAACGCTTTTCCTTTAGCATCGCAAAACCGGTTTCGGGTGAGGCTCAGCTCAGATTTTAGTTTTTGTGGCGACATGGTTATACTCGGCTTGAAATAAATAGTGTCGAGTGTTGAAAGCTTTTCTGGCTCGATTGGCTGGCCGAATTTGAGAGCAAGGTTGCGCTCGACCAACGACCAAGTCGAATAACGCAGAGCCGCCTCTGTCTTGCCAACACCAGGTCTACCATGGATCAATCCGATCTCTTTTTGCTCACGGCATGACTCGCAAAGCTCGTAGAATGTCCTATAGGATACAGATTCAACGTAGAACGGTGCTTTAGTTTCTTTCATGGAAGTGCTTTCTCAACCTCACTGTCTTCTTGGGTGATTCTTTATTTGTTTGCTTGGACTGATTGCTACTGTCGCCGCCTAAGAACTCTTCACCTGCCGACCGCTTCTCTTTGACATCAAGCTTGAGTCGTTTTTTCACACGTTGCCTGTTGGAAATCACCGTCTCAACTTCTTCCTTGCTCGGATGAATACCTTGAGTAGTCGCTTGGCAAATAAGTTTGCCACCAGTTCCATAAATCCAAATACTGGAAAGGTCTCTTGGATCGTAGCGAATATCAAAGTTCTGACCAATTGACTCTGTTAGCAGCTCATGGGAATAGCGCTTCTTAAACAAGTGAATTCCATCTCTAAACATTTTGTGAGGCTTCTCGATTTTAAGCAGCATCAGATCAAGTGCTTCGAGAGAATCTGGCAGTCGCGGTAAGAAGCTGTCGCCAAGCCACTTACACATGGGTGTCATTCCGATTTCAGAATGCTTGCGATTATGATAACTGCGCAGCCATTTTTGAAAAGCTGCATCGACATCCGCCAGCGGTGAAGGACTGCGCTTATCCATCGCCTTATACTTTGGACAAAACATCTGCATGATTGTTCTGAAAAGCCGCTCAATCTTGCCCCGCCCCTTTGGCTTATAAGCGATTGTGTTCACAAGCTGCATATGTAAATCGCCCGCAACCTGCTCTATATGGGTTGACTTAAAGTCCGCCCCTTGGTCGCTATAGAAAATATCGGGGCAACCCGCAACCGGCCAGTCCTTGTCCTGCTTGGTCCAGATACCTTGCCTTAACGCAGCTGCAATTCTCATGGAATTGGGTTTGCCCACTGCCAGAAGATAGCCCGGAACCACTCTGCTAAAATCGTCAATGATTGCAGTAATCCAGACTTTGCCGGTTCGTCCGGCATGATCCACCGCCCAAATTTTCAGTTCTTTATGGTCGCACTGCCACATGTCGTTGGGATGTTCTGCCTCTCGTCTCAGCAGAGGATCAAATTCTTGTTCATATGCTGCGTCTCCTTCGTGCGCAAGCACCTTGAGCCTTCTATCGAGCTGATGATAGATATCCAGAACCACCGTATAACATGGAGCAGGCAGATTCTTTTCTCGGCATATCTCCGCAACTTCTCGATGGACCCAAGAAACAGGCGGCTTGTCGCCACGCAGGCACAATCCTTCTACCGCCTTCTGAACTTCTGCAGATACTTTTCGTCGTTTGCCTTTATCCGAACGGGCATCGCGGACCAAGCCAGAGACGCCAGCCTTTTGAAGTGCAGCTAAGTCGCGATACAGGGTGCGTTCTGAATAACCAGATTCAGCTGCCAGCGCCCTAATCGTGACGCCCTTGTGAATGTGCCGTTTGAGAAGGCGCAAAGTAGTTAAAGCATCTTTGGAGCTGCTATTGGATTTCGTCATTTAGTTTGCAAAAATTGGAAGTTCTGCAACACTAGATCTGGCAGTTGGAAACAGCGTTCATCTCGTGTTGCAAAAATAATAGCAAAACTGTAAAACTTTCCATATAACTTTTGCTAAGGTAAATAGAGAGGGCACACTATTGAAGATTGGCTATGCAAGGGTATCTACAGAAGAACAGAATCTGGATATGCAATTGACTGCATTGCGCAAAGCGAAATGCACCAAAATCTATGAGGAAAAACAGTCCGGGGCAAGCCGAAATCGCGTCGAGCTGAACAAAATGTTAGAGACACTCCGCCCCGGCGATGTTGTTGTTGTTTGGAAACTAGACCGGCTTGCCCGCTCAACAAGGATTCTCTTGGAGTTAATTGAGGAGATTATCGATGCAGAGGCCAAGTTTGTATCTCTTTCTGAGCCATGGGCAGACACTACTTCGCCCGCCGGCAAGATGATTGTAACAGTGTTATCGGGCATGGCCGAGTTCGAACGCGACCTCATCAGGGAACGCACTAAGACGGGAAGAATCGCAGCTCTTGAGCGCGGAGTTAAGTTTGGTCGTCCAAAGAAACTAACACCTGCAGAAAAAAAACAGGTCAAACGACGCAGGGAGAATGGAGAGTCCATAAGGGATATCGCCGATTCTTTCAATGTGCATTTCACAACAGTGTACAGGGCATTGGAAGAATAAACTTAAGCCTGACGCCACCGCAGGCGGTTGTCAGCCTGACAAATAATTCCGTGAAAAGTCTGCCATTTAATTCCGTGAAAAACCTGCCAAATAATTCCGTGAATTACAGCCTCATTCGAAAAAAGGTACGCCTGCCGGCCCTTCGGATTTATGCAGCCTGCTTTCATCTGGTCAATAGCGATTGCAACCAGCATGGCGCAGCTTCTATTGAATATGAATGGTCTGCCTGGATTTGGACGGTATTGAGCTCCTTCCCAGACCATCTCCTGCCACTGCCATTGGTCACTGTTCGGTGGTTGCAAGCCTAGGAGTTCTGTCAAAATAGTCTCCAACAGACGGAACCAAAGATCCGCACTTATCACCCCTCCAGGCAGGTTCACATACCCTTTGCTCAGTGCAGCCTCAGTTCGATTATCTAAAGCCGTAAGCAAAATCTCTGCTGGTTCTGCCTTGTCCTTGAGCCAGTTCGCCGATTCTCGCTTGAGACGTACTGGCTCTAACATCAACCGGTGAATTGGACACGACAACACAATCAAAAGCCCCCATGAAAGCATAATCGCAGTGTTTGGATAATCAGCCAGACATGAACGACAAGCATTCAATCTCTTGCGAAACCACGGTAATTCTGGGTAATTCCATCTAAGACCATCTTCGGGCTTCCAGAGTACTGAGCAGTTTTCAAAATTTTGTTCATCTGAACCGAAAAGAGAAGGCAAGATCCCAGCAAAAGTAGTTCTCTCAATACATTCTGCTGGCACGCCAGTCGCTGCCGATATGGCTTCAAGCAATTCGTCTGGAGGATCGGTATCCAGCTCATTTGTTTTTACTTCCGGAAAACCAAGGTCATATTTCAGCAAGTCAGCCACGCTGCAGCCATAGACACGACCAATTCTTCTCAACCATGATGACAGAGCTTCCCCGTCAATTGGCCCTGGATGTACTGGCCAAGGAGACGAGCCCACTATAGAACACGCTCGAACGTTTGGCGCCGCTCGTTGGGAGATTTATAATCGGCTTGCGCTAGCGTCTTCTGATTTATTGCCTCTTCCCCAGTTTCAATAGCAACTAGAGTAGCAGCTGTTAGTAGCTTTGCGATCTCGCCTATCGTGCGGTCTGTCCGCGACAGAATATATTTGGACATTTCTTCGGTCGCTACGCTTGATCGACTCTTAAGCGGCATCATTGCACAAAAGCTTGACAGGAGCTTAAGCAGCTCCTCTCCTTCTTCCCAGACTGGCAAAGGCATTGGCTCAAATCGGTTCTCTAATTGAGGATCTGATCGTATTGCCAAATAAGCTTCCCTGGTGCCGACTCCAACGATTGGTACCCTCAGCTCATTACCGAGAAATCTAATCAAGTTTAGAAACTGTCGCCTGATATTTTCCTTCGCGTGAAGAATGTTATGCAGCTCATCGATCACAAGCACTCTCGCCTTGACGGTGCGTAGCAACTGGAGCGCAATCTGCTCCGATTCGACAAGCCTGGTTTGCCTGCCTATCGGCGCTCCTAAACTAGCAAGAAGCATTCCATAAAATCTGGACACGGATGGTTCTGATGGCATCTGCACTACTACAACTGGAATTACCTCATAATCGCGAGTTCCTCTTGCCTCCCCGTTATGCTGCCGCCTAAATTTCTCAACTATCATTGACTTGCCATTGTTCGTTGGTCCAATGATCAACAGGTTCGGCATTCTCAGTTTACTCGGCCATACAAACAACTCTTCCAGCCGCTGCAAAGCAGCTCCTGCTCTTGTGTATCCAATCCAGCGATCGCCACGCACGAAGCTAATTCGCTGTTCATCCGGAAGCATCGCCACTTCTCGAACGGCCAATGTAAGGTGCGACAGATCAGGCGGCTTCTCACTCATAAAATCACCATTTCTCAAGGTCATCAAAGGGTTTCACTTTGGCACATTCTTCGGCAGGAGGGTCCGGTGGCGGTGTCAGTTTCACAGGCGTATTCTCATTGCTTAGATGGCTTCTCCGCTCTTTATCACGCCTGGCTCGTTTTCTCTCCTTGGCTGCAGTTTCGGTTATCTCCCGCATCTGACCAATCATCCGAAATATCGCCGCTTCATCTACTTTCTCTCTCCCTGTCTTTCTAAGCTTCTCCACCGCCTTCTTGTGCTCCCAGAGCGTCACAGATGGATTAGAAATTGCCCGATATGGTAGCTCCAGATAACGCTGACTTTCAGGATCTAAAACCCACACACAACTGATATCACGCGGATCACGCCGAAGGATGAATTTTTCCAGCAGTTGTTCTCGCCTCGCTATCCACGGTTTCAGAATGTCAGAGTAATATGTGATGTGGTCTATCATAAACCCATAACGTCCCACTCCTCGCCGTTCTACTGGTAGAAAGTCAATTAAAAATGCCCTCTCATCGGTCACAGTAAAAAGCTTCGAGGTCTCGACATTCTTGTGCCAACAAGCTGCGGGAGGCTCCCACAGACTGCTGTGGACGCTTTCATGATATGTGCCAATCGCCAACGTCAACCACTTCTCCAGCTCACGGAGCGTTAGAATTGCTTTTGCTTCCGAGTTATACTTGCCGCGCTCCTTCGTGTTTGAAAACGTGGTTCCTGGCAGCTCATGCGCCTTCTTCATCGCCGTTCCAATCACCCGCTCAATGATGCCGCCGAAATGTGGCAGCCCTCCTGGTCTGTAGTCACGGTTAATGCCATGCTGCTCACAGCCTCGCTTCAGCGCCTCGCTATAAAACTCTGGAGCATTATCCAGATAGATCCATGTTGCTTTGCCGTGCATTGGCCATGTCATATCGGTTAGACCAAGGCGCGCCAGCCAAGCGGTTTTATCACTAACCATATGGGCCAGACACAGCCCAACCGATGTCGCTGATGGAGCCTCTAACGTCAACAACATTCCTACGATGCACCGAGTAAATGTATCGATAGCAAGCGTCAAATATGGACGGCCAATCGGCTCTCTTGCAATCTCATCCACCACAATCACATCCATCGGCGAGTGGTCCATTTGGACAACGTGAAGTGGCGCTGCCGGTTCTGGAGCCTTGCCCGCAGCCGGCATCAGGGTTCTAGCTGCGTGGTGCCCTTCGCGTTTGTTCACCAGTTTCAGGGGATCGAGCGTGCGGATTCGCGCCCGCACCGTATTATCGGCCGGCATCTTATACCCACACTCCTTACAGCGCATCCGAATATCCCGGACAATCACTGCAACAGATCGCCTTTGCCTCGTTAGGTACTGCTTGTTAATCACTTCTGTGATTATTGTGTCCACTTCCGGCGGTATTCGTGTCTTTCCTTTGCCACCATCAGGTTGCATAATGGCAAGGTCAGTCAGAAACCCGTCACCGGCTCTATAGCGCTTTATCAGTTTATATACTTGCCTTTGGGATATGCCAAGCTCTTTGGCGGCTTTGTCTGCTTCAATCATGCTGACTTCTTCCAGTGCAGCAAGCGGACCTATCACCTCGGCTCGATGCTTTGCTTTCGCCCAAGCAGTCCCCGAGAGAGTGAGCAAACCACGCTCGTTTATCGCACCATCTGAATCCATCTTAGGTCTGTTAGGTCTGTCGCCTACTGAACTCGTCTTCTGCATATAAGTCTATCATTGAACTTGTCTTCTGAAAAAGTCAGCTCCGTTTTTTTCAATAGTTGAGTTCAATTTGCCAATATACGGGAGCCATCATTGAACTCCTCTTCTGAAATTGACATTCGGTCTTTTCGGTCCTTTTTGCGCTGATGTTTGTTTTGGGTTTGTCTTTGGCTCGCTTTGCTCGAAGGTCAGGGCTATTTTTTTTGTTTGGAGTCCGCAGGGAAGGCGCAGCCAGCTAGCCCCGCAGGGAAGGCGCAGCCAGCTAGCCCCGCAGGGAAGGCGCAGCCAGCTAGCCCCGCAGGGAAGGCGCAGACAGCTAGCCCCGCAG
>Ga0182030_10023092_pt1 | contig 11526 bp, 10 predicted proteins | sample 812S3MmetaG_FD_121299 | JGI IMG/M metagenome (GOLD analysis project Ga0182030, IMG submission 121299) | Permafrost microbial communities from Stordalen Mire, Sweden - 812S3M metaG (Illumina Assembly) | ecosystem: Environmental > Terrestrial > Soil > Wetlands > Permafrost | place: Sweden... | reverse complement strand
ACGCTCGCGCCCCGGAATGACGGAAATTTATTCCGCCGGTTGCAGGATCATTTTCGGTTTCGGCGCCGCTTTCGGCACCAGCCAGAACCGGGCCGGCCGCTCGAACAGGAATTTCATGAAAGTACCGCGCACCGCCCAGAACATCAGCAGCGACACGATCACGCCGGATGCGGTGACGATCACCGATATCGTGCCGACGTCGAGGCTGGTCTTGAGCAGCAGGGTCCGCGTCACCGCCATCGGCAGGAAGAAGGCGAGATAGATGACGATCGAGTTGCGGCCGGAATAGCGCAACGGCTTGAACACGTCGTGCAGCGCCAGCAGCGAAGAAATGGTCGCGACCGCGGTGGCGCCGATCAGCCCCATGCCGAGCGAATAGAACGGCAGCGGCGCCAGTCCGGCAACCACCATCGCCGCGTTGAACAGGCCACATACCCCGAGGCCGGCGAGCGCAAGCCACGGTTTCGCCTGCGCGCGCGCGGTGAGCGCGAAGATGTAACGCGCGGCGATATAGCCGGTATAGGTATAGACGAAGCGGGCGGCGAATTCGTCGGGCACCATCCAGCCGGTGTTCAGGTGCGAGATTTCGAGCGCCGCGCCGGCGAGCCAGATGATCGGCCACGGCACGCGCTTGGTCAGCTTGATAAAGACAAAGAAGATCGGCAGCAGGTAGATGAACCAGAGCGTGCCGAACGGATCGATGAGCGACAAGAGATAAAGCCGGGCGACTTCTATCGCACCGCCATGGGCGGCCAGTTCGGGCGCCTTGACCGCGAACTGGACCGTCATCCATATCAAATAGAAATAGAAGAAGTGCACGACCTTGCGGTCGAGATAAACGCGCCAGTCGCGGTCGATCACCTGCGCCAGAAACAGGCCCGAGATCGTGAAGAAGTCGGGCATGCGGAAGGGTCTTGCGAATTCGACCAGCGGGTGCAGCCAGCCGTCATGGCCGGCGGCCGCCTCCACGCCCAGCGTCGAATGCATCATCACCACAAAGACGATGCAGAAGCCCTTGGCGTAGTCGACCCAATCGACCCGCCCGTCATGCGTTTGCGTGCCTTTCATGCCGGCGTTGGTGCCATAAACCGGTTTCATTCCTCTAAACGCGAACGTAGAAACTCGGGGGTATTGGAAACTCTCGCGCCTCGGCACGCTCTCTGCTATGCAGACGCCGCTGGTTTTGGTGAAAATCGGTTAACCATTTTTACGACGGATATGAATTATGCGCGTTGCCATGATCGGCACCGGTTACGTCGGCCTCGTTTCCGGGGCCTGCTTTGCCGATTTCGGCCACGATGTGACCTGCGTTGACAAGGACAAGGCCAAAATCGCTGCGCTCGCCAAGGGCGAGGTGCCAATCTACGAGCCGGGCTTGAACGAACTGGTCGCCGCCAATGGCCGCGCCGGCCGCCTGAAATTCACCACCGATCTGCCGGCCGCTGTCAAAGGCGCCGACGCGGTGTTCATCGCGGTCGGCACGCCGTCGCGGCGCGGCGACGGTCACGCCGATTTGACCTATGTCTATGACGCCACCCGCGAGATCGCCGCCGCGCTCGACGGCTTTACGGTTGTGATCACTAAATCGACTGTGCCGGTTGGCACCGGCGACGAGGTCGAGCGCATAATCCGCGAGACGCATGCTCAGGCGCAATGCGCGGTGGTGTCGAATCCGGAATTCCTGCGCGAAGGCGCCGCCATCCAGGACTTCAAGCATCCCGACCGCATCGTGGTCGGCACGGAAGACGCGCGAGCGCGCGAGGTGATGACCGAAATCTACCGCCCGCTTTATCTCAACCGCTCGCCGATCCTGTTTACCGGCCGGCGTACCGCCGAGCTGATCAAGTACGCCGCCAACGCCTTTCTCGCCACCAAGGTCACCTTCATCAACGAGATCGCGGATCTGGCCGAAAAAGTCGGCGCCGATGTGCAGGAGATCGCGCGCGGCATCGGCCTCGACAACCGCATCGGTTCGAAATTCCTGCATGCCGGACCCGGCTATGGCGGCTCATGCTTTCCAAAGGACACGGTGGCGCTGATCAAGACCGGCCAAGATTACGAGGCACCGCTGCGCATCGTTGAAGCGGTCGCGGCGGTCAATGACGCGCGCAAGCGCGCGATGGCGCGCAAGGTGGCGCATGCGCTGGGCGGCGATTTGCGCGGCAAGACCGTCGCGGTGCTGGGACTGACCTTCAAGCCCAACACCGACGACATGCGGGATTCGCCGTCGATCCCGCTGGTTACCGCCTTGCAGGATATGGGAGCCAAGGTGCGCGCTTACGATCCGGTCGGCATGGAACAGGCCAAGCCGATGATGGCCAATGTTACCTTCTGCGACGACACTTATTCTTGTGCGCAAGGCGCCGCCGCGCTGGTGATCGTGACCGAATGGGAGCAGTTCCGCGCGCTCGATTTCAAACGGCTCAAGACCGTCATGGTGTCGCCGGTGCTGGTCGATTTGCGCAACATTTACCTGCCTGAGGAAATTGGCCGCCATGGCTTTGTCTATGAAAGCGTCGGGCGGGCGTCGTTAAAGGTGAAATAATCGCGCATGCGCGATTTCACCGAGCCGCTCCCCATCGACGAAGCGCTGCCGCGCCTCACCGGCGCGTTGCGCACGAATAACGTGGCCGTGCTGGTGGCGCCGCCGGGCGCCGGCAAGACCACGCGCGTGCCGCTGGTGCTGCTTGACGAGCCCTGGGCGCAAGAAAACAACAAAGGTAAAAAAATCCTGGTGCTGGAGCCGCGCCGGCTTGCCGCGCGCGCCGCCGCCAGCCGTATGGCCTCGACACTTGGCGAACAGGTGGGCGACACGGTCGGCCTGCGCGTGCGCTTTGGCTCGAAGATTTCCCAGCGCAGCCGAATCGAGGTGATCACCGAAGGCGTATTCACGCGGCTGATTCTCGACGATCCTTCGCTCGAAAGCGTCGCCGCCGTGCTGTTCGACGAGTTTCATGAACGCTCGCTCGATGCCGACCTTGGTCTGGCATTGGCGCGCGACGTGCAACAGGCCTTGCGCGAGGATTTGAAAATTCTGGTGATGTCGGCGACGCTCGACGGCTCCCGCGTGGCGGAGCTTTTAGGCGATGCGCCGGTGGTCGAAAGCCAGGGCCGCGCTTATCCCGTGGAGACGCGCTATCTCGGCCGCGATGCGCGCGCGCCAATCGAACGTCAAATGGCCGATGCCGTGGCGCGGGCGCTGCGCGCGGAAGCCGGGTCGGTTCTGGTGTTTCTGCCGGGAGCCGCGGAAATCCGCCGCACCGAAACGCAGCTCAAGGAGCGCGTGGACGACACGGGCGTGGATATCGTGACGCTCTTTGGTGCGCTCGATGCGCGCGAGCAGGACCGCGCCATATCTCCGGCGCCTGCCGGGCGGCGCAAGGTCGTGCTGGCGACGTCGATTGCCGAGACTTCGCTCACCATCGAAGGCGTGCGCGTCGTGATTGACAGCGGGCTGGCGCGCGTGCCGCGCTACGAGCCCGATGTCGGACTGACGCGGCTGGAAACCGTGCGGGTGTCGCGTGCCGCCGCCGATCAGCGCCGCGGCCGCGCCGGGCGCACCGGACCGGGCGTCTGCTACCGGCTGTGGGACGAGCCGCAGACTGGCTCGCTCGAGCCCTATACCCGGCCGGAAATCCTGTCGGCCGATCTGTCGTCTTTCGTGCTCGATCTGGCGCAATGGGGCGCGGCCGACCCTGGTAAGCTCGCCTTTCTCGATGCGCCGCCGGTGCCGGCACTCAACGAGGCCATGGCGCTGCTCATTGAATTGGGAGCCATCGACGGCGAAGGCCGTATTACCGCGGAGGGCCGCCAATTGCGCGCGCTGCCGCTGCCGCCACGGCTGGCGCGCATGGTGGTGGATGCTTCCCGCGAAGGCGCCGACGAACAGGCGGCGGCTATCGCCGCCATTCTCACCGAGCGCGGCCTTGGCGGTGACGATGCCGATCTGCGCCATCGGCTGGACCAGTTCCGCCGCGACCGCTCGCGCCGCGCCGAGGAGGCGAGGGCGATGGTGAAGCGCTGGGTCGATTCGCTCGATATACGCGGGCGCGACGGCGACGATTCTCCCGGCTCTCTGCTCGCGCTCGCTTATCCTGACCGCATCGCCAAAAATCGCGGCGGTGGCGGCGGCGCGTTTCTGTTAGCGAGCGGGCGCGGCGGCGCGGTCGACAAGGCCTCGGCGCTGGCGCGCGAGCCGTTTCTCACGGTGGCCGAACTCACCGGCGCCGCGGCGGCAAGCCGCATCGTCCTGGCGGCGCCGATCACCTTGGCCGAGATCGAGACGCGCTTTGCCGGCAAGATCGAGGACCGCGACACGGTGACGTTCGATCCCGGCTCTGCCTCACTGCGTGCGCGCCGCACGCGCCGACTCGGCGCGCTGGTGCTGGCCGAGCAGATCAAGCAGGTGACACCCAATTCCGATACCGCGAAAATTCTGGCGCAGGGCATTGTCGGCCTCGGTATCGAGCGATTGAACTGGAGCAAACAGGCCGCGCAATTGCGCACCCGCGTGCAATTCCTGCGCAAGGCGGAAGGCGGCGAATGGCCCGATCTCTCCAACGAGGGCCTCGCCGCCAGTGTGGACCAATGGCTGGAGCCGCAGCTTACCGACAAAACAGGCCGCGGTGATTTATCCGCCGAGCAGCTCTCCGACGCGGTGATGGCGCTGGTGCCGTGGAATTTGCGCAAGCGCCTCGACGCCGAGGCGCCGACGCATTTCACCGCGCCGACGGGGACTTCGGTGCCGATCGACTATGAGGCGGAGCAGGGCCCGACCATTTCGATCCGCGTGCAAGAAATGTTCGGGCTGGCCAAGCATCCGTCCATCGCCGGTGGGCGCGTGCCGCTCGTCATCGAACTGCTGTCGCCAGGGCATAAGCCGGTGCAAATAACGCGCGATCTGCCCGGCTTCTGGCGCGGCAGCTATGGCGACGTTCGAACCGAGCTGCGCGGCCGTTATCCGCGCCATCCCTGGCCGGACGATCCGATGTCGGCGCCGCCGACGCGCCGGGCGAAGCCGCGCGGCACGTAGTTACGATGTTAGCGATTGGTTTAACCAACCGCTCACCATGCGCGAAAAGCGAAACGCCCGTTAAGCCGGCGTTTGAGATGGCCATGTAAATGTCCCCCCGTATTTTTCGGGGTTCTGCATGCGCAATATCCTCATGTTCGCAGTTGTGATGATGCTCGTCGCCGGCTTCGGCGCGCGCTTCTTCGATAAAACGGTGGTCAATCCCACGGCCCATGCGTCAGTCCAGGCGCGGCCGGACCCCGAGCCGGCTTACGGCCGCACGCTCACGCTCGATTCCGACAGCCGCGGCCATTTCAAGGCCGAAGCCATGATACAAGGCCGCCATATCGACTTCATGGTCGATACCGGCGCCTCGCAGGTGGCGCTTCGCGAATCCGATGCCAATCAGATCGGCCTTTATCCGCGCGCCAGCGACTACACCGCCAATGTCTCCACCGCCAATGGCAATGTCAAAGCCGCCCCGGTCAAGCTCGACCGCGTCGATATAGGCGGCATTACAATTTATGACGTGCGCGCCCTGGTGCTGCCCGACGCCGTGCTGGGCCAGAACCTGCTCGGCGTCTCGTTCCTCGCAAAGCTCAAACGCTACGAATACAACAACGGCCGCCTGGTGCTTGAGCAGTAGGTATCCGACTGCCGATTTTTTCGTTCCATGGCCGCACCGCTTTGCGGCGTTGCGGCGTTAGGCTATGGAGTTTGCCGGCCGTTTATTTTTGAGGACCTGATGTTTCCCAAGCCGAAATCCGCGCTGACGCCCAATACCTATGAATACGAATCCTCCCCGCTGGTGAAAGCCACCGGATTCCGCGAATACGACGCGCGTTGGCTGCTGGAAAAAGAAATCAACCTGATGGGCCTGCAAGCGCTGGGCATGGGGCTCGGCACGCTGATCAAGGAAATGGGCGTGAAGCCGGAAATCGTCACCGGCCATGATTTCCGCAGCTATTCGGCGTCGGTGAAAATGGCGCTGGTGTCCGGCCTGCTGGCGACCGGCTGCAAGGTGCACGACATCGGGCTTTGCATCACACCGATGGCCTATTTCGCCCAGTTCGATCTGGACGTGCCCTGCGTCGCCATGGTCACCGCCTCGCATAACGACAACGGCTGGACCGGCGTGAAGATGGGCGCCAACCGGCCGTTGACCTTCGGCCCCAATGAAATGAAGCGGCTCAAGGATATCGTGCTGCGCGCGCAATTCGACCTCAAGGGCGGCGGTGCTTACGAATTCGTCGAGAATTTCCCGGCGCGCTATATCGCCGACCTTACCAAGCGGCCGAAACTCAAGCGCAAGATCCGCGTCGTCGCCGCCTGCGGCAACGGCACCGCCGGCGCTTTTGCTCCGAAGATCCTGGAGGCGATCGGCTGCGACGTGGTACCGCTCGATTGCGAGCTCGACCATACCTTCCCGCGCTACAATCCCAACACCGAAGACATGAAGATGCTGCACGCCATGCGCGACGCAGTTCTCGTCAACAAGGCCGATGTTGCGCTCGGTTTCGACGGCGACGGCGACCGTTGCGGCGTCGTCGACAACGAAGGCGAGGAAATCTTCGCCGACAAGGTGGGCGTCATGCTGGCGCGCGATATGTCATCGCTGCACAAAAACACGACCTTCGTTGTCGATGTAAAATCGACCGGCCTGTTTCTCTCCGATCCGGTGCTCAAGGCCAATGGCGTCAAGGTCGACTATTGGAAGACCGGGCATTCCTACATCAAGCGCCGCGTCAATGAATTGGGCGCGCTGGCCGGCTTCGAGAAGTCCGGGCATTTCTTTTTCAACAAGCCCTACGGCCGCGGCTATGACGACGGCATGATCTTTGCGCTCGCGGTCTGCGATATGCTCGACCGCAATCCGGGAAAGACCATGGCGGATTTGCGCAAGGCGCTGCCCAAGACTTGGGGCTCGCCCACCATGGCGCCGCATTGTGACGACGAGAAGAAGTACGGCGTCGTCGATGCGGTGGTGAAGCATTTCGAAAGCATGAAGGCCAATGGCGAGAATTTCGCCGGCCAGCCGATCCGCGATCTGATCACCGTCAACGGTGTGCGTGTCACGGTCGAGGACGGCACCTGGGGCCTGGTGCGCGCCTCATCCAATAAACCGGAACTGGTGGTCGTGGTCGAAAGCCCGGCCTCGGAGGCGCGCATGCGCGAAATGTTCAAGGCGGTCGATGGCGTGCTGCGTACGCATCCGGAAGTCGGCGAATACAATCAGACGATTTGACGCTCCGCAGCGCTAGCCCCAAAACCGCCCCGTCCCGCCGATCGCCACGACGACGAGCCCGAGCGGCAGGTTGATCATGATGATCTTGGCAATCAGGCCAATATGCGTGGCGGCCACCGGCCAGTCCTTGGCATCGACTGCGCGCTTGAATTTGAGCCAGGGCCCGTGGAATAGCCACACGAACAGCGCCACCATGATGAGGCCGAGCGCCTGCATCAGATTGATATAAAGCGGCGCGCCTTTGAAGCCGCCGAAGGTCGAGATCAGCATCCAGTAGCCGCTGGCGAGCAACAACAGCAAGCTGACCCAGACCCAAGGGAAGAACTTCGCGAAAAAATGCCGCCATAGCTGCAGGCGCTGCGGGGCGTCGAGTGCGCTGGCGGCCGGCCGCAGGCAGATATAGGCGGCGAACATGCCGCCGACCCAGACGACGGCGCCGAGGATATGGAGCGTAAGGGCGACGGTGGTTTCCATCATGGCGCGGCTCTCGCATTGGAATGGCTGGCACCATGCTAGCACGCCCGCCATGGCTTGCGGTACAAGCTCCCCATGCGCATTGCCATACTCGGCGCCGGGCCGGCCGGGCTTTATCTGGCCTATCTGATCAAGCGCCGCCGCGCGGACGCTGATGTTACGCTGATCGAGCAGAACCCGGCCAATGCCACCTTCGGCTTCGGCGTGGTATTTTCCGACCGCGCGCTCGAATTTCTGCGCGACGACGATCCGGAAACCTACGCGGCGATCGCGCCGCAGATGGAGTCCTGGATCGACATGACGCTCGTGCACCGCAACGAGCGCGTCACCATCGACGGCGTCGGCTTTGCTGCCATCGGCCGGCTGAAACTGCTGCAGCTATTGCAGGAACGCGTGCGTGCTGTCGGCGTCGAGCCGCAATTCGGCCGCGTTGTGGCGTCGCTCGACGAGTTCGCGGACGCCGATCTCATTGTCGGTGCCGACGGCGTCAATTCGCTGGTGCGCCGTACATTAGCTGATCAATTCGGCGCCAGCGTGACCTATGGCTCCAACCGCTTTGCCTGGTTTGGCACCGCGACCGCTTTTGACACGCTGACGCAGACCTTCCGCCATACGCCGATCGGCGATTTCAACGCGCATCATTATCGATACGCGCCCGGGCGGGGCACATTTATCGTCGAGACGGACGAGGCGAGTTTCGCCCGCGCCGGTTTCGAGAAAATGCCCGAGGATGAATCGCGCGCCTTCTGCGAAAAGGTTTTCGCCGACGCGCTCGAAGGCAAACGGCTGATTTCCAATAATTCGATCTGGCGGCGCTTCCCGCAGGTGCGCAACGCGCATTGGCATCACGGCAAATACGTCCTGATCGGCGACGCGCTGCACACGGCGCATTTTTCCATCGGCTCAGGCACCAGGCTCGCCATGGAAGACGCCATCGCGCTCGATCGCGCCTTGGCCACGCATAACGATGATGTCGCCGCGGCGCTTCCCGCTTTCGAGGCCGGCCGCCGGCCGATCGTCGAAAAGATCGTCAGGGGCGCGAGCGCCAGTGCTTCCTGGTATGAGCACTTCGCCGAGCACATGGAGCTTGGGCCCGTCGAATTCGCCATGAGCTACATCATGCGCTCTGGCCGCATCGACATCGAACGCTTGCGCAAACTGTCGCCGAAGTTTGTGGAGCGGTACGAGCGGGAAAATAATTAGCTATTGCGCTTTTCCGCGCGCAGCGCCGGCAGGCCGATGCCGGTGGAGTCGAAGCCGCCATCGACCGCGATCACCTGGCCGGTGATGTAGCTGGCGCGCTCGCTGCACAAAAAGAAAATGGTCTCGGCCAGTTCTTCCTCCAGCCCGTAGCGGTTGAGCGGCATGTGGTCGTGATAATCGGCCCGGATTTCCGGCGTATGCACGGCCTTGGCCATGGCGGTATCGACCGGGCCCGGCGCCACGGCGTTGACGCGGATACCGAGCGAAGCGAGTTCCACGGCCTGCTGTTTGGTGAGGTGGGCGAGGCCGGCCTTGCTGGTGCCGTAGGCGGTGCGCAACGTCGATGCGCGAAGCCCCGAGATCGACGTAATGTTCACGATCGCGCCGCCGCCGGAATCGCGCATCAAGGGCGCCGCGGATTGCGTGCAGAGAAACGGCCCCGTCAAATTGACCGCCAGCACGCGCGACCAATCCTCGTAAGTAACGTCGAGGATCGGCTTGAAGATCGCGATACCCGCATTATTTACAAGTGCGTCGAGCCGGCCGAAATGTTTGGCGACGCTCCCCAGCGCTGCATTGACCGCGGCAGGGTCGGAGACATCGCATTCAATGGCCATCATGGTGTCGGGCGTGGCTAGGGCTGCAATACTTCGCTTGAGATTTGCGGCGTCGATATCGAGAAGCGCGACGCGCCAGCCGTCGGCGTGAAATCGTTTGGCGGCTGCTAACCCGATACCGCGCGCGGCGCCGGTCACCAGTGCAACTTTATGCGGCGGCGTGCTCATAGCTTTATCATCTCATCGGCGGGACAAGCGCGCAATAAAGGCGTAGGTCATAGTCTGGGAGGCGACATAGCCCGCAATTCAAAGGATTTCTCGGTGGAAATGGATGTTGGCTACGAGTTGATTTACGACTGTCCGCAGCCGACGCCGATGCTGCTGGTGCTGCATATCCATTCCTCGCGCGCTGCCGACATCCTTGTCCCCGATCACATCGTAACCAACCCGGTCGTTCCGCTCTCGTCCTATCGCGACAGTTTCGGCAATTGGTGCAGTAGGCTGGTGGCGCCGCAAGGCCGCATAACCATCGCCAGCAGCGCCGTGGTTAGGGATTCAGGCAAGCCCGACCCGGTCGTCAGCTCCGCGCAACAGCATCTGATTCAGGATCTGCCGGAAGAGGCGCTCACGTTTCTCTTGGGAAGCCGGTATTGTGACACCGAAAACTTCGCCGATATCGCTTGGGCACTCTTCGGCAAGACCGAGCCGGGCTGGAAGCGCGTGCAGGCGATCTGCGACTTCGTGCACAAACACATCAAGTTCGACTACATGGAAGCGCGCCCGACCCGCACCGCTTGGGAGGCCTATAAGGAAAAGCGCGGCGTCTGCCGCGATTACACCCATCTAGCGATCTCGTTTTGCCGCGCCATGAACATCCCGGCGCGCTATTGCACCGGCTATCTGAGCGATCTCGGCACGCCCAAGCCCTGGGCGGTCGGCGATTTCGCCGCCTGGTTCGAGGCCTATCTCGGCGGCCAGTGGCACATGTTCGATCCGCGCAACAACGTGCCGCGCATCGGGCGCATTCTGATGGCGCGCGGCCGCGACGCCGTCGACGTCGCGATCTCGACGACCTTCGGGCCCAATATATTGACGGGCTTCAAGGTAGTGACGGATGAGAAGAAGGCGGCGTAGTGCCGCTTAATCCTTCTCTTCGCTAAACGTGTTGCGATAGGGATGCGCCGGGTAGACGCCGAGGATGGTCAGTTCCTTGGAGAAGAAGGCGAGTTCTTCCAGCGCATGCACCAGCGCCGTGTCGTCGGGGTGGCCCTCTACGTCGGCGTAGAATTGCGTGGCAAAGAAATTGCCGCCCACCATGTAGCTCTCGAGCTTGGTCATGTTGACGCTGTTGGTGGCGAAACCGCCCATCGCTTTGTAGAGCGCGGCCGGGATATTACGCACGCGGAATACAAACGTCGTAATGACTTTGCCCTTATTCGTACCATTGCCGGGCTTAGCCCATTTCTTCTCGCGCGACAGCACGACAAAGCGCGTGGTCGAGTTCGCCTCGTCCTCGACATTCTCTTTGATAATGTCGAGGCCGTAAATTTCGGCGGCTAGCCGCGAGGCAATCGCCGCGCGCGTCAAGTCGTTGGCCTCGGCCACTTCGCGCGCCGAGCCCGCGGTATCGGCGGCGACCACCGGCTTTAATTTAAGCTCGCGGATGATGTTGCGACATTGGCCAAGCGCCATGACGTGGCTTTGCACCGTCTTGATGGTTTTCAGGCTGGCGCCCTTCGGCGCCATCAACTGGTTGCGGATCGGCAGAAACCATTCGGCGATGATGTGCAACTTGGCCGTCGGCATAAGATGATGGATATCGGCGACGCGGCCGGCGACCGAGTTCTCGATCGGGATCATGCCGAGATCGACTTCGCCGGCCGAGAGCGCAGCAAAGCAATCCTCGAAAGTCGGGCAGGGCACCGGCTGATAATCCGGATAGGCTTCGCGGCAGGCGAGATCGGAATTCGCCCCCGGTTCGCCTTGGAAAATGATCTTTTTCTTGGCCATGGCCCGCCGCCTCCGCCGCGTTCGTT
>Ga0182030_10023091_pt1 | contig 11526 bp, 7 predicted proteins | sample 812S3MmetaG_FD_121299 | JGI IMG/M metagenome (GOLD analysis project Ga0182030, IMG submission 121299) | Permafrost microbial communities from Stordalen Mire, Sweden - 812S3M metaG (Illumina Assembly) | ecosystem: Environmental > Terrestrial > Soil > Wetlands > Permafrost | place: Sweden... | reverse complement strand
GGGCTGGGCGCGGGCCGGTCTCAGGCTGCCGGCGGAAACTGCTGCACGGCGGCTTCGCCGGTCAGAATCTTCGCCTTGCCGTTCAGTCTCACGGGCTGCAGCTTGAACGCGTTTTTCCCCGATGGAATCATCACCAGCGGCACCGGCGTGCGGTCTTGCCGGGTGTGGAAATTCTTCGACTCCAGCCACGCGCAGAGGCGGGGATCGTGAATCTCCGGCTCATCCTGCCAGAACGCCGGATCCAAACCGCACTGAATCTGCAGATGATCCAACTCGAGTTCGATGAAAGAGATATCCTTGGGGAAATAACGACGTACGTTGGATGTACCAACGTGGAGCCCGGTAAAACCGCGACCCTTCGATTGTGTTTTGACTACCATGCGAGCCTGCTCTTCAATTTGCGGATGAAGTCAGTCTAGGGAGCCAGGGTGCGAGCCAACCTGAGTGAGAATTTGAAAAGCCGTTTGCGTGCTCCTGCTTTGAAACACACTGCCAGCGGTATCCCACTTTGGGTCGTCTACTTTGGCTTGATGGTGCGCCCGTTTATCCCCAGTGTCAAGACCGGTTTGATGAATTCGGTGTTACACGAGTTTGTTCCTGCGACATAGATGCAGGTGGGGGATGCAAGGTTGCAGCTCGCTGATTTTTGGGATGAAAAGTGGCTCGTATCAGGATCGTAGGCACTGCCCAAGGGCTGCGACGACCTGTTCCTGCTGTTCGGGGCTGATTCGATTGAAGAAGGGAAGCGCCAAAGTGCGGCGGGCGACCGCTTCCGTGATGGGCAGCCAAGCGGCGCGGCTGCTGGCATGATTGCGCCACGCCGGTTGCAGATGGATGGGAGCGAAGTAGCGGCCGGTGGCGATGCCGCGCTCTGCCAGAGCCGCCTGAACACGATCGCGGTCTGCCTTCTCCGGAAGCCGGACTACGTAGACGAACCAGCTGATGGTGCGACCAGGCAACGTGAGCGGCGGCCGCTCAAGGCCGTCCATCGCCGCGTCAGCAATGAGCCGGTCGTAGCGCTCGGCAGCCTGGCGGCGCAGGGAGAGCATTTCTTCGATGCGGGAAAGCTGCACGCGCCCCAGCGCGCAGGCCATCTCCGAGAGGCGATAGTTATAGCCGGCCTCGTTGTGATCGAGCCAGTCTCCGGACGCCGAGCGGCCCTGGTTCCGCAGGCTGCGCAGCCGGGCCGCATGAGCCGGATCGCGCGCCAGCACCGCGCCGCCTTCCCCGGTGGTGAGCTGCTTGTTGGGGTAAAAGCCAAAGACGGCCAGATCGCCGAAGCTGCCGACACGCTGCATCTGCGGAGAAGAGCCCTGTCCGGTGTCGATCTCCGCGCCGATCGCTTCGCATGCATCTTCAATCAGCGCAAGATTGTGGCGATGGGCGATCGTCAGCAAAGCACTCATCGCAGCAGGAACGCCGAATGTATGCACGGCAAGGATCGCGCGGGTCTTCGAGTTTATGGCATGCTCTACCGCGGCTGGATCAAGGTTCAGCGTTGCGGTATCAATCTCCACAAAAACCGGCGTCGCGCCCACCTGCACCACCGCGTTGGCCACGGCAATGAATGTAAAGGAGGGAATAATCACCTCATCGCCCGCGCCGATGCCGAGCGTGAGCAGTGCCAGGTGGAGCCCTGCAGTTCCGGAACTGACGGCGACCGCATGGGCCACCCCGTGGTAAGCCGCCAGCGTTGCTTCAAACGCTTCGAGCTCCGACCCCAGGCTCAGGTACGGCGTCCGCAGCACGGCCGTCACCGCATCGATCTCGGCATGAGTAATGTCGGGAGCGCTGAGCGGAATGGGCTCGTACTTGCGCAGACTCATGGCCGGTCCAGGCTAGGGTCCGGGCCCGGAAGCGGCCGCAGCGCCTTGCGCCCCCGCTTCAGGTTGGCAGCCAGCATTTGAATGTCGGGGTCCATCCAGCCGCGCTGCTCGCACACGTTGAGGGTGCGCTCGCCTGCCTCCATGGATTGCTGCAGCAGTTCGCGCAGCCGCATGGGCATGGATCCGATCAGTTGGTCCGTCTCGCCGTTGTGCCAGATGAACTCCAGCCGCGCCGAGCCAACCTCCGATGCCGACACATCCACTGAATAGGGATTGTGATAGAACCGCACCCGCATGTAATTCTTCTGCCCCGCAAGCACCTTCAGAATCGCGTCAAGCCACACGCTGATGAAGGCGACGGCCAGGTCCGTATAGCCTGCGGTGGGGAACGCATGGTCTCCCATGACAAAGCTGATGTGGCCAAAGATGGTGCCCTTCTGCGAGCGGCTCATGGCGTCGGGGTCCACAAAGATGGTAAGCCCGGTTGCTACCTGAGGCATCTCCACCGGCCGCGCGGCCACCACGATGACCGGCGGCGTCTCCTCCACCGCCGCGGCGCCGCTTGCGCCCTCCAGCAAGGGAGCTGCCTGCTTGATCAGCAGTCCTTCAAGCGGAACACTGGTAAGAATGTAAGCGATCGTTTTGGAAGCCGCGCCGTTGCCGTAAGGGTTGGTCATGCCGCGCAAAGACTCGCGAAACTCCGGCTGCAACGCGTTGTGGAGCGCCGCCTGAATGGCCGCGGTTTCGGCCGGCGCGTCGATGATGTTGCGGGCCCGCTCGCGCCCCTGCTGGCGCATGCCAACATTCACCACCGGCAGCGCGAAGGAGGCAGCCTCCATGATGCCGGAAGACGAGTTGCCCACTATGCAATCCACATGGCCCAGCAGGCTCCAATAGGTGGTCGCGTCCAGATTGATGAACACGCGCGTGTTGCCACGCATGGCCGCCAGCGCGCGCGTGCGCTCAATCAAAGCGTAGCTTCCCGCATCGGAGTTGGGATAGACGAACAGCAACTGGCCCGGAGCCGCAGCCAGCGCCGCGAACAGGGCATCCGCCTCTGCATTCGTGTTTTCAAGAATGGTGACCGGGTGCCACGCCGCCAGGATGGTGGGCGTACTGAACTTGATCGCCAGTTTGGCTTCAAGCGTGGTGCGATCCAGCAGCGGCGACCGCTTAAGATGGTCAAGCGAAGGCGCTCCGGCGTGATGCACGCGCCCCGGCTCCTCACCCATGGCGATGACGCGTCTCCGCGCCGTTCCCGTGGAGGTGAAATGAATGTGCGCCAGCTTGGTGAGCGCGTTGCGCACCTGGTCGTCAATGGCGCCCTGCGAGACTTCGCCGCCCTCAATGTGGGCGATGGGAATGCGCAGCGCCAAAGCCACCGACGCCGGCGCCAGCATCTCGTAGCGATCCGCAATAAGCAGCAAAATGTCAGGCCGCCACGTGGTCAGTGCATCCGCAAGGCCAAGGATGGCGACGCCGATGGTCTTGGCCATCCCCGTGTCGGTATCGGAGCTGAGCAGGCACTCGATCCGTGCCTGAATTGGGAAGCCGTCGCGCTCGATCTCTTTCAGGGTCGACCCGAACTCCGGCGAAAGATGCGCGCCCAGGGCGAAGACGGCCAGGTCCACATCAGGATGAGCGGACAGCTCGCGCAGCGGCCAGTAGAGATGGCTGTAGTCGGCACGAGAGGTGGTAATCACGCCGATGCGGCGCTTGGGCGATCCGGAAGCGTTCATGGCGCAAGTCTGACCTGAAAAAAGATCACTGTTGAAGTATAGATGGGGAGCCGAAGGCGGGGGTTGTGCGCTGTATCAAAAGTCCGATGCGGAGCAGTTGCGCCGTCGCATACACTTAGAACGTTGCGCCCTGGCTTGCGCGCGCCCCTCTGGGCAAGCCCGGCGCCGTTTGGGGAAAGACTCATTTATGCGATTGTGCAGAGCCGTGGCTCTTGGGTTGGGAATCTTTGCAGCGATGGCGCCGGCGTGCGCAGGAGGCGCAACAGCGCGCTATGACGCCGACGCGGTACGGCTCAACAACAAGGGCGCCGCCGAGATGAGCCAGCAGTTCACCGAGCGTGCGGCCGCGTCGTTTGCTGCTGCGTTCAAACGCGACCCCAAACTGGCGCAGGCAGCCATCAACGACGGCATCGCGCTCATGACTCTGCAAAAGTTGGATGAAGCAAAGACGGCTCTTCAGGCCGCCATCGCGCTCGACCCATCGAGCGCCCAGGCGTGGTACAACCTGGGCCTTGCGCAGCATGCCGGCAACGAATTGGATGCGGCCCTCAAGAGCTTTCAGCAGGCCGTCAAGCTCGACCCGCGCGATGCTGATTCCTATTATTTCGAAGGCGTCTGCTACGCCGAGATGAAGGACTTCGACAAGGCGATTCCGGTCTTTGAGCAGGCGTTGAAGATCGATCCGATGCATGCATCGAGCGAGTTCCAACTGGCCCGCGCGTTGCAGCGCTCCGGCAATACGCCCGACGCCAAAGAGCACTTTAAGCGCTTCCAGCATTTGACCAGCACCAAGATCGGCGCGCCGATCGGGTTGGCGTATGGCGAACAGGGGCACTACTCAACCGTGTCGCCAGTTGAAGTCCCCGAGCCCGCGTCGAAGGCGATGATCCCCGTCAAGCTCGAAGCGAAGCCCGTCTCTTCTGCCGCACCGTTCACCACCACCGGGGGCGCCTGCATGATCGACGCCACAGGCGACGGCCACATGGATCTGGTCCTCATGCAGTCCGGCCCACAAGCCATTCGCGTCCTCCACGCCACAGGCGACGGTAACTTTCAAGACTGGGACGCCGCCGCAGCAGGCTTGAAAGCCTCTGGCCATGCGGTCGCCTGCGCAGTAGGCGATTTCGATGCTGACGGCCTCAATGACCTCGCCGTCGCTCTCGACGATCAATTGCTGCTCTTCAAAAATCTCGGCAAGGGCAAGTTTCAGGATGTGACAGCGGACGCCGGCATCACTCCGCGCAACCGCCCTTCCGGAATCACGTTTATCGACTACGACCACGACGGCGACCTCGATCTGTTCATCACCGGCACGCCGCTTAAAGACGGCGATGCGCCCAACGTTCTTTGGCGCAACAACGGCAACAAGACCTTTACTGAGTGGACTGAGCCGACGGGACTGGGCGGCGCCAACAAAACAAGCGGGGCCATTCTCACCGATTTCAACAACGACCGCGCCGTCGACATTGCTGTTACGGGCGAAGGGTCGGCGCCGCTACTCTACATCAATCCGCGTGAGGGTAAATACCCCACGCAGGCGCTCTATGACGAGAGCGCGAAGCTTCCGCCCACCACCGGCATTGCTGTCCTCGACTACAACAAGGACGGCTGGATGGACATCGCTGTCACCCACGCAGGCGCGCCCGGCCTCACGCTCTGGCGCAACGTCGCAGACCCCGACAAGATCGGTCGCAAATTCGAGCGTGTGCCGCTGCCGCTGAACGACGCCACCCGCGGCTGGGGCCTCACCCCCATCGATATCGACAACGATGGATGGATCGACCTCGCCGCCATCGTCGAAACCAAGGCAGGTCTGCAGGTCCGCGTCTTCCGCAATCGTGGCGACGGCACGTTTGAAGACGCAAGCCACGCGCTCGGCCTGGATGCCGTGAAGCTCGAAGCCCCGCGCGGCCTGATAGCCGCCGACGTCGATGGCGACGGCGCAGCCGACCTCATCGTCACGCAACTCAATGCCCCGCCCGTGCTGCTGCGCAACATCGGCGCCAACAAGAACCACTTTGTCCGCCTTGATCTCACCGGCTATGCCGACAACAAGACCGCGCTCGGCGACAAAGTTGAGACCTTTGCGAATGGCCACTGGCAGAAGTTTGAATTGGCCGGCGCTTCGGGCTATCAGACGCAAGGGGCGCCTCAAATTCTGGTTGGCCTCGGCGATGCGGATGGCATCGACCTTCTGCGCATTCTCTGGCCAACGGGCGTGCTGCAGGACGAGATCGACCTGCCTAAACTCAGCAGCGGTCGCGGCGTCATCGCCATGAAAGAAGCTGACCGCCGGGGCAGCAGTTGCCCCGTTCTCTTCGCCTGGGACGGCCACAAGTACAAGCTCGTCACCGATGTCATTGGCGCCGGCGTCGTCGGTCACTGGTTCACGCCGCAGCGCCGCAACATCCCCAACCCCGGCGAGTGGGTCAAGGTGGATGGCGCCGCCGTCAAACCCGTCAACGGCAAGCTCAGCCTGCGTTTCATGGAGCCCATGGAAGAGGTTAACTACATTGACCAGCTGCGCCTCGTCGCCGTCGACCATCCAGAAAACGTCGAAGTCAATCCCGACGAGCGCTTCCTCGACGATCCTCCGTTCGCATCCGGCCGCGTGGTCGCCAGCGCAGGCGCGCATCTGCCAGTCGCTGCCATTGATGGCAATGGCAATGATGCGCTTGCCGCGCTCAGCCGTCGCGATCACACCTTTGCCAGCGGCTTCACGCCCGCGCCCTACGACGGCTTCGCCAATCTGCATAACCTCACGCTCGATCTCGGCGTCGTTGATGAACAGAAGCCACTGAAACTGCTTATGACGGGCTACATTAACTACTTCAGCGCGACTTCGCTTTATGCCGCGTGGCAGGCCGGCATCAAGCCGATCCCTCCCTATGCTGAAGCGCAGATGCCTGACGGCACATGGAAGCGCATTGCAGACGACGTGGGCTTTCCTGCCGGCCTCGAGCGCACCATCGTCGTCGACCTGACCGGCAAGCTGCCCGCTAATGCGCACCGCATCCGCCTTGTCACCAATCTTGAAATCTACTGGGACCAGCTGCTCATCGATAACAATCCCGAAGCCGATTCGCGCGCGACCGACTTGCCGCTGGCCAGCGCCATACTCCACTTCCGCGGCTATCCCAAACAAATCGACCTCGCCAGCGACGGCGACCTCGACTACGACTATGACCGCGTCAGTCTCACCGGCCCTTTCCAGCACCAGCGCGGCAGCTATACACACATGGGCGAGGTAACGGCGCTGCTCACTGGAATCGACGACCGCTATGTCATCTTCGGCAGCGGCGAAGAGATCGCCACCGAGTTCGATGTGAGCAAACTGCCGCCGCTCCCGGCCCACTGGAGGCGCGACTACTTCTTCTACGCCAACGGCTATGTGAAAGACATGGACTGGTGGGACGCATCGCCATTTACGGTGGGCCAGTTGCCCTTTCACCAAATGAGTACATACCCATATCCGCCCAGCGAGCATTTCCCGGACGATAAGAACGCGTTCGACTACCAGCTCAACTGGAACACCCGCTGGGACTCCGGCCAACCCACCCGCTCCTATCGCTTCGATTACCGCACCCTGCACGCCACCCCGCAGGACGACCTAGCGCCAGTGGCCTGCGCATCCGCAGGCCGGGCATGCACAGCCTCCACGGCTCCTTAGCATTCCGGCCCAGATACGAACGCTCCGTGCCCCGTCCTTTCGCGTACTTTTCGAATGGGCGGGAAACCTCGAACCCTTGACCGGCGAATTCCAGTCACCGAAAGCTTGATGGACAATCGCAGCTGCAACGTTTCAAAAAGTTCAAGTTGGAAACGAGCTGTCATCCTGAGCGAAGCGTTCTTCAGCGGGGTCGAAGGACCTGCTTCACGGGATGCGGAGACATTGGATAGACCTCCGAAGTAATTGTGACGAGCCTTTGAAACACTATGCGAGCTGGCCCCCCAAAAAAATCATGAGCGACTTGGTCCTCCAATCCGCAACGCGCCAGCTTGAACTACTGAGCACGCGCGCCGTCTCCGTAGTCGAGCTTGCCGAGGCGCATATCGCGCAGATTGAACGCCTCAATCCGCAACTTAATGTTTTTGCCGATTTCGATGCGGACCGAGTGCGAGACCGCGCCCGTCTCCACCAGGACTGGCGCGGCCATCACGACCGCCGCCCGCTCTTCGGCCTGCCCGTCACCGTCAAGTCTTCGATCGCCACGCGCGGGCTGCGCTGCGAGATCGGCAGCCTGCTGAACAAAGGGGACATTCCGCATCACGATGCGCACGCCGTCGCTCGTCTCCGCGCAGCCGGCGCACTCATCCTCGGAACCACCAACTGCCCCGAATTCCTGATGGCCTACGAGACTGACAATCTACTGCACGGCCGCACCAACAATCCGTGGGACCTGGCTCGTACGCCCGGCGGCTCCAGCGGCGGCGAGTCGGCAGCCATCGCCGCGGGCATGTCCGCGGCCGGCCTTGGCAGTGACAGCGGCGGCAGCGTTCGCATCCCCGCTCACTTCACCGGCATCTGCTCTCTCAAGCCCACGCCCGGCCGCATTCCCGGCCGCGGTCATCTGCCTGCCTGTGTTGGCCCGTTTCAGATTCTCGGCGCCATCGGCCCCATGGCCCGCACCATTGCCGATGTCACCTTGCTCTTCCGCTTGCTCAGCGGCCACGATCCATCAGACCCCGCCAGCGCCCCTGTGCCTCTGCGCGAGCCCAGCCTCGATGAACTCCGCTCCAATCGCATCGGCGTCTTTGAAGACGATGACATGGTTCCCGTGACTGCAGAGACACGCGCCGCTATTCAGTGTGCGGCCTCGGTACTTCGCGAGGCCGGCTTCCGCGTCGAGCCCTTTCGGCCCTCCACACTCGAACTTCTCCGCAAACTGTGGTGGAAATTTTTCGTTCAATGCGGAGCCATGTTTTACGCGCCCGCGATTCGCGGCAGAGAAGCGCAGCTCAGCCCCATCTTCAATGAGTTTCTGAGCATCGCCGCGGCCGCGCCGCCGCTCAACGCTACGGACTTGCTCAACGCCTGGGCCGAACTCGATCTGCTGCGCGCGCGCACGCTCGAAGAGATGCGCCGCTACCCCGTGCTGCTTTGCTCCGTCGCAAGCGTGCCCGCCTTCCGTCACGGCGAGCGTGCATGGACGATCGAGGGCCACACCGTCCACTACCTCGACGCATGGCGCCACACGCAATGGTTCAACGCGCTCGCGGCGCCTGCTGCTGTTGTTCCGGTGGGCCGCTCGCCGGAAGGCTTGCCCATCGGCGTGCAGATTGTTGCGCGCCCGTTTGAAGATGAAACCGCGCTTGGTATCGCATCCATCGTGGACGCAGCCTTTGGCTATCGCCCGCCTCCAATGGCGCTGACTCCGTAACGCCCACAACTGTCAAGTTCATCCGTCACAGACAGATGTTCATCGCGCCGATACAAACGAAGCAGTAGGCGTGGTGACAAGCATCGCGCCTCAATCTTTGGATGGATGCAAGCTCCGGACCATCGCGGTAGTCTGGTCCTTCCGCTTCCCCAGAAACGGAGCGCCGCGGGTGCGCGAAACCTGGCACGAACGATTTGCCGATACACCGGATGTTCTCAAGAACGCACGCTGCGAGCGGACCATTGTTCCCGTGCTCGATCTCGAGATCGGCGGCGCAGACTTCATCACCATGGCGGGCCCCTGCTCGGTAGAGACCGAGTTCCAGCTGCTGGCAACTGCCAACCACGTGCGGCGCGCCGGTGCGCGCATCCTGCGTGGTGGCGCATTCAAGCCGCGGAGCTCGCCTTACTCGTTTCAAGGGCACGGACTTGCAGGCCTCAAGATGCTGGCCCGCGCTCGTGAAGAGAGCGGCCTGGCCATCGTCACCGAAGTGATGTGCGAAGACGACGTGCCCCTCGTCGCCGAGTACGCCGACATCCTGCAGATCGGCACGCGCAACATGGAGAACTATGCGCTGCTTGAGGCCGCGGCGCGCAGCGGCCGGCCTGTGCTGTTGAAACGCGGGATGATGGCGACCATCGCCGACCTGCTGCGTTCCGCGCAACTCATTCTCGATAACAGCAATCCAAACGTCATTCTGTGCGAGCGCGGCATCCGCACCTTTGAAACAGCTATGCGCAACACGTTTGACGTGGCCGCAATCGCGCTGCTCAAGCACATCTCGCATCTGCCCGTCATTGCTGACCCAAGCCACGCCGCAGGACATCGCGAACTGGTGCCGGCACTGGCGCGCATTGCAGTGGCTGCTGACGCGGATGGGTTGCTGGTCGAAGTGCATCCCAACCCTGACAAGGCTTGGAGCGACGGCGAACAGTCGCTCGACTTCGCCGGATTCGACGCCATGATGGATGACCTGGACCCCTGGCTCGAACTACGCTCGCTCGAACGGACGCGCGCAAATACCGCTGCCAGAGAGCCGATGGAGGCAGTCGGATGAGAAACTGCTTCCATCCTGCGAAGGCCGCCGCGTTGCTTGTATATCTGCTTTCGGTTTGCGGCTTCGGTTCTGTTTCAGCGCGGGGCGCGATGGAGAACGACGTCATCGTCACGGCGGCCCCTGCTTACGCACCTCTCGCGGCGCTCCATGGCGGCGAGCGATTCCCGAAGGGCGCACAGTTGCTCCTTGTGCACGACGGCAACGCTCAGCCACTGATCACCGGCTTTTATGCCGCAGCCGATGCGAATGTCTCCTTCGATTGCCAGCGCGTCTTGTTTGCAGGAAAGAAAACGGCTAGAGACGCGTGGCAGATTTGGGAGATGAGCCTCAACGACCGCTCGCTACGGCTGCTCATCGCGGGCGACGGCGATGCGATTCGTCCGTTCTATCTCCCCTACGGACGCCTGGTGTACGCGCGGCATATTGGAAAGACATTCCGCATGGAGGCCGCGGGCAGAGACGGTTCCACTGCGGTGGCTCCCATTGATGCGCAGGCCGGCGCGACCATCCAGCCGCTAAGCTACGTTCCAGGTAGCACGATTCCCTCCGATGTGCTACTCGATGGCCGCATCCTTTTCGAGGCCGATTTTCCGCTGGGATCGGGAACCACGCCCGAGTTATACACGGTTTATTCCGACGGTTCGGGCGTAGAGAGCTATCGATGCGACCACGGCCGCCCGCGCTGGGGCGGCAGGCAGCTTGCATCGGGCGATGTAGTCTTCACGCATGGCGGTTCGCTGGCGCGGTTCACGTCTCCGCTGGCGCATGAGGCACCAGTATCGGCGCCCCGCGGGGACTATGCTGGCGGGATTGCGGAGACCCGCTCCGGCGCATGGCTCGTGAGCACGCGCGCGGCTTCAACGGCAACGTATTCGCTGAAACTTTGGGAGCAAAACTCCTCGTCGATCGCGCAAAGTCGTGCGTTCATACCAGTGCTCGCCGTGAGCGGAGAAAATTTGGCCGACCCGGTGATCGTTGCACCGCGTGTGCGGCCGAAACGGCATCCGTCAGGCCTGCACGACTGGAGCTACGCCAACATGATGGCGCTCGATGCGCGTATCTCCCGCGATGGCGATCTCAAAGCCGCTCCGGCACAGGTGCGCCTTGAAACGCTGGATGCCGAGGGGCGTGTCTTGAAACTGGGAACCGCGCCTGTCGAGTCTGATGGCTCGTTCCTGGTGCGCACGCCGGCGGACCAGCCTATCCGCTTTGCGCTGCTCGATAGTGACGGCGCGGTTGTGCGGCAGGAGCACGGCTGGTTCTGGATTCGTCGCGGGGAGCAGCGCTATTGTGTTGGCTGCCACGCAGGCCCGGAGCGATCTCCGGACAATCATGTGCCGGCCGTGCTGCTACGCACGACGGTCCCCGTCGACCTGACTGGAACAAAAGCTTCGGAAGACGCCAAGCCGGCTGCGATGAAAGGCAATTGAATTGAAGCTTTGCTCTGTTGTATTCAACTTCGCAGCATCTTTCATCTTGCTCCAGGCTGCTACGTCTGCCCATGCGGCGGAAGCCGCGTCTGC
>Ga0182030_10023090_pt1 | contig 11527 bp, 4 predicted proteins | sample 812S3MmetaG_FD_121299 | JGI IMG/M metagenome (GOLD analysis project Ga0182030, IMG submission 121299) | Permafrost microbial communities from Stordalen Mire, Sweden - 812S3M metaG (Illumina Assembly) | ecosystem: Environmental > Terrestrial > Soil > Wetlands > Permafrost | place: Sweden... | reverse complement strand
CGATGGGTGGCAACTTCTACGCGATTTATCGCCGTCCGGTGCTCAGAGCATGCCTTATTGATGCTTTCCATAGCCCAAGCCACATGATCTACGCCGGTCAATTGCTCCTGAGTGGAAAGAGCAATTTGGGAAGCAGCTTCTGCAGACTGCACAACGTTCCCAGCCAAAGCGACAATTGATTCTCCAGCTTGCCGCGATTGCGCCAGCGCGGCCTCTACCGTTTTGCCACCAAGTTCGGTTGCTTTGGTAGCGGCATGGGTAGCTTGTTGAATCTCCTGTATAAGATTTCTTACTTTGGCTGTCGCATGTTTTGATTGCTCCGCCATATTGTTGACTTCTTGAGCCACTACGCGAAATCCTTTGCCGAACTCACCAGCCCTTGACGCTTCGATTTGCGCGTTCACAGCCAATAAGTGAGATTGCCTTGATAAATCATCGACGGTAGCGATAATACCCGAAATTGACTGGCTCTTTTCTCCTAGGGCTAGCATTGATTCAGCGATTAAATCCACTTGTTCGCGAATGCGACTCATACCTTCAATTATGTCTTCCATCGCTTTACGGCCCATGGCGCTGATCTTAGCCGTAGTCTGAGCAGACTCTGAAACCTGCTGTGCTTTTTCACTGCAGACATGAGCGGTTTGGCGAACTTCCTCAACGATGGTAGAGGTTTCAGTAGCTGCTACTGCCGTTTGTGACGCACTTTCCGCTGAATCATTGACTGCGTCAAGAATCTCGGAAGCAGCAGTACCCATAATAGACATTGATTCTTGGAATTGGATGGTGACGACAGCAATGTTTTCGATCATCTGGTTGAAAGCATCCATAAATACATCTTTTTCGGATCTGGGGTTTAAGATTGCAGTCAAATCACCGTCGGCTATACGCTTGGCCGCCAATGCAATATCATTCAAGAACGTTCCCAGCGCTGCAAATTCTCGAGTCAAGCAAGAGATTTCATCCTCACCTTCTCTGGTCTCAAGGATTGCAGAAATATCACCCTGCATCAACTTTGCTGTATATTCCCTGATGCGGTCTACCGGTTCTGTAAGCGAATTTTGCACCACTCCAACAATCCAGAGCGCCGTGATCAGTGGTGCTATTATGGCTACGACAATCAGTACCATGGCCAAAGACAATTTCTTGTGCGCTCTTTCTTGCGCCGCGCCGTTAAGCCTGCCCAGGAGTAATTGGATCTTTTCGAAAGCGTCTCCTTGCGAAACCTCTGCAGCCGTTGCCGCCGTCTTTTCGGGATTGGCCTTTTGTACGGCCAACGCGTCGTTGACGAAACATTGTTCCAATTCTTTCAGGTGCACCGCTTCGTTAGGAAAATGATTTTGCAGCTTCTTTATCAGCTCTTCGCAAGCGTCACAGTCTGCTTTTATTGCTGTCAGTTGTCCTCTCTGATAGCTGCCGAAAGACGAAATGCTTAAAAGATCACGGGCAATGACTGCATTTCGTTCTTTAAGCAAGTGTGCATGAACCGCTCCTTCTTCTTCGTTGTTCGACTCTAGGGCGCAGATCAAAGCCCAGACGTTAAAAACCACAACGGCACCAACTAGAACCATAGAACAACAGGTAATTTTCCTGCGAAGGTTCAATTTAGTCCAGAAAGTCATTCACTTAATTCTCAAAAATAGCCTGTATGAATCTCATGTGATTACCACTGCACAAATCATCTTCTGTCATTTGCCACACATAGACATGCAGGTGATGTAACTGACAGCACAGAAGTTCCTTAATCTCGCAAAATATCCTTTGAGTAATGACAAGAGTGTTAGATTCTTAGCATCCTCGTATAAGCTCGCTACCATTCGACTTTGAATCCTATCCAAGATACCATGTTTGAAGAACTCGATCCGCGCGACATGCTCAGAAACTAGCTTGCTCCCTCTACCCCGACCGCGCATTGTCCACCCATATACGTCCAAAGCGAGACCATGATTTCTGGAACCGGATCCTGGAAATTGGCACGTCCGGATCTATAGGGGAGGAGGCTGAGCAATCCGCCTCCTTATCCCAATGACTTGGCAGCCGTTGCCTATCCGAGCAAAATAGCCACACACGAACGAATCGCCAGCGTGCCTTTGGCGACAAAACTCAACTCGTATTTTATATTCGTAGATTGGGCAAATAATTAACCGCCAAGCACAACTATAAATTGTCTTAGACTGTCTTCAAGACAAATCTAGCAGAAAGACAGGAGCCCACGATTCTTATAAACCCTGGCTTCTTTCGCAAAGTATCGCAAATCCTCAAGGCCTCTGGAATGGTATAGCTGGTTTGCAGCGTTAAACCAGACTCAAGAATGGCCTCTTGAACGACTTTTTTAGCGCCTTCAGTGCCGAGGCTCTGATTGAATGCCTCATAAAATTCGTTTGTACTGACTTCTGCCTCTGGCATACTTAATGTATCAACCCTTTCTTTGGCTTCCGACAGTTACTAATAACAGTTCTATCAGAAAACTATGATCGTCACCCTATTAGTTTTCTCATTGCATCTTTTTGCTGACCGAATTATTCTGGAATCAAAACAACTACAGTAGTGGTGTTATGAAAACCGCTAAGCTGCCCCATCTCCATGGCGATTTCGCCATAGGTGGCAAAGCCAATGACCGGTATGTTTCCTATTACCTGCTTAATTTGGTCAACTCCTTTGGAAAATTCGCTATCCAGGATCAAATTACGGCACACACAATCGAAGACCACTGCACCAGCCAACTTAGCACCGCGTGCTGAGTCAAAGGCTGCTTTTGCCGCATCGCGAGCCGAATCAATTTGGCAGGTCTTATCAGGGCTTTCCATGATACGAATGACTGAGCCTTCCAGCATCATACAGGCGAAATTCACTGATTGATCCGGATTCATAGACAAAGGAGCGCGCACTTTATAGTCTTGCCCGGTTTGCAAACCTGTTTCATATTGCAGAAAAAACTTGCCTACTTCCGAGGCGTCTTTGAGATTGTCGACATCAAATCCCGCCGCTTTGGCTTTCTCTCGCGCGTATTCTTTCCATAACTCGAAGGCTGGGCGATTTTCAATTTCATGAACAACGTTGCCGCTTGCTTTCGTTATCGTCAGGGGCGGGCTAATTGGATAGTGTCCGTGTTTAACGCCGATGTACAGAGGCTTTTGCGAAATCATTAAGCATATGGCAGTGGCATCTGTATATGCTTTCTCATTGTGGAAAACAAATGTCTCTTTGAAAGCCAGATCGTCAGCGGCAGCTCCACCAGCAAACCGTACCGTTGGTCCTAGCGTACAAAGGGCAGCCGCACATGCATCTTCACCTTTGCCGGTCAAGCCATCAATCAGCATCAGCGCCGATTTATATGGAAAGCCTGGTACTTCTTCTGGAAAATCAGCGCAAGCGGCCTCAACCGCCGCCAGAGAGTCATCGTTCATGCCCTTGCCATGTCCGGTAAAGAAGCGATGGGTCTGCGAAGCAATAAACGCTACAGCAACGCTATCTTTGCTCACGGATTCTTCTGTAAATTCACTGGCGCTGGAACAACCGATAATTTGGGCGTCGCCAGAGATGGACCTGATACCACGTAAAACTTCTCGATAGTCGTACTTGCTCGAACAAAAGACTATGCCAAAATTGGGTCGAGCTTCCAGTTTTTCGACGGCTTGCTTGGCTGCATCTACACCGGCCGCGAAACTATCTTCGTGCTTAGATACCCCCGTTCTAAATGCCGTGGCTGTTTTCGACACTGTGCTCATAAGTTTCTCCCCAACAGGTTTGACTCTTTACTTACCCACCAGCGATTGGTATTGAAACTTCGAATAATAATCATTTAACACACCAAGCGGCTCCTAGGCTTCAACCTTTTCTAACGAAAACCTTCAATTTAGTATTCGCTTGCCGCATCTCGCCCGGCAACCTCTGATTAGCTCACGTTCAAAGAGCTGGAACCGATATTGATCTTTGACTGCAGCTGGCTGACTGAATAGTAAATCACCACATGTAATCCGACCACCTTCAATTTCCGCTGTCTGAATTAACATAAGCCGCCAACGATTCGGACGATTTGTTCGAGAGCCATTTATTCAAGATTTTTGAAAGTCTTTCAAGCGAAGTGGGTTTGCTTAGATAGTCACTCATTCCTGAAGCCAAACATCGCTCGCGATCACCTTCCATGGCGTGAGCAGTCAACCCGATAATCGGAATGTGGCATCCGGTTTTCAGCTCGAGATTGCGAATTTCTTGAGTGGCCTCAAAACCATCCATTTCGGGCATTTGACAATCCATAAAGACAAGCGCGTAATTATTGCGACACACTTCCTCGACGGCCTCTAAACCATTAGAGACAGTAACTGTCCGCATCCCTAGTTTGCGCAATTGCGCCATCGCTACTTTTTGATTGACGAGATTATCTTCAGCCAGCAAAATTTTCAACGACTGCAGATTGGCGTCGATGTCGACACCGGCGTCTCCATCGGCTGCTAGCAAATTTGGCACCACTATTTCTTCATGGCCAGATGCTTTCTCCAAGACAAGACCGGCAATCAAATTAAACAAGCGTGATTGCTGAACAGGCTTGGTGAGATATCCGTCAAACCCTTCAAAGCTAGTGTTTTCACATTGTCCGGCAAAATCAAATCCTGTGCACAAAACAAATTTTGTTTGCACCAACGATGTTGAGCGCCTGGCATCTTTAAGAAATTCAAAACCATCTTTGCCAGGAATTTTTAAATCGATGATAACAAGATCATAAGGCGAATCATTTGCCGCTGCTTGCTCTAACAGAATCAAAGCCTGCTCTGGTCTTTCTGCACAAACACACTCCATTCCCCAGGAGGAAATATAGGCGTTGAAAATCGCTCGTGCACTATTTTGATCATCGAGCACCAGGACTTTAGTATTTTCGAAACCAGTTTTATGAAATGATGTTTTTGACGTAGGCTGCCCAATTTGTAAAGGCACTTCGAACCAGAAGGTAGAACCTTCGCCAGCCACGCTGCTCACACCAATTTGACCGCCCATCATCTCGACCAGTCGTTTAGAAATGGAAAGACCAAGACCAGTGCCACCAAATTTTCGAGTAGTCGAGCCATCAGCCTGAGAAAACGGTCTGAAAAGCCGAACTCTTGCCTCATCGGTCAAGCCAATACCAGTGTCGCTCACACTGAATTTGATATTAACTCGATTGCTTGCCCCTTCAGCAACTACAGAAGCCACTCTGATTATTACTTCTCCAGATTCGGTGAACTTCAAAGCATTACCGATCAAATTCAATAAGACCTGACGTAAGCGTCCTGGGTCACCATTAAGAAATGGTGGCACCTGTGGTTCAATAAAAGTCATGACACTCAATTCTTTCGTTCTTGCTGTTTCGACAAGCAATTCGGCAGTGCCTTCAACCAATGGCACCAGATGAAAATCAAGAGAGTCTAAATCAAGACGACCGGCTTCGATTTTGGATAAATCGAGAATATCATTGATAATAATCAGCAGTGCCTGAGCGGATTCTCGAATTATTTGCGCAAATTCTCTTTGTTCGGAAGACATCGGCGTATGCAGCAAAAGTTCAGCCATGCCGATCACACCGTTAATCGGTGTACGAATTTCGTGGCTCATATTGGCAAGAAACTCGGTTTTCATCTGGTCCGCTTTTTCCAGTTGTAATCCACGTTCTTCAAGTAGCTGCCGCTCCATTTCTTTACGCAGCAGTTCTTCCTTGATAAATTGTTTTTCTGCCTCCAGTCTTTCGCGTTCTTTTTCAGCAAGCAATTCGGTTTGTCGTCTGATTTCTCGAGTCTTCTTGTACAATTCGACAAACACCTGTACTTTGGACTTCAAGACATCAGGCACGAATGGTTTGGTCAAGAAATCGACCGCTCCCAGTGAATAAGCAAAGGTAGCGTCAGCATCTTCGGTGTACATAGCAGTCAAAAAGATAATCGGAGTATGCTTGGTGGAATCTCTCTTTCGCATAGTGGAAGCCACTTCGTAGCCTGTCATATCAGGCATCTGAATGTCCAGAATCACAATTGCAAATTCGCTTTCCAGCATACGGATCAAAGCTTCACGCCCTGAGTGTGCCTTGACTATATTCTGTCCAGTAGCGGTCAAAACTGCTTCCAGAGCCATCAAATTCTCAGCTTGATCGTCAACGATAAGAATATTAACAGGAGGATCGCTGAGCATTTTTGCCTCCTTTGAGATGACACATCTGTCGCAACACTGTTGAGATATTTTCAAGCGGCACCACCTGCGCATTTTCAAGAGCCGCAATGACGGCTTTTGGCAAAGTGACACTTTCAGCCGTTGCCGGATCCTGCACGATCAAAGCGCCATCCCGATTGCTAATGCTTTTTGCTCCCTGCACACCATCTATTGACGAACTGGTCAAAACAACTCCAATCAAATTGCTGCCATATGATAGCGAAGCTGTGTCGAAAGCCACATCAATAGAGGGCTGAGCATGCTGGACGGGTAGTTCACAAGAAAGCGATATCGCTTTATTATCAATCAGTAAATGATAGCTGGCTGGTGCCACGTACAAATTACCAGCGGCAATTTTCATACCATCATCAGCGTCTTGCACTTTGAGATGAGTTGATTTTTGCAAAATCTGCCTGAGCAAATCTCCTGGACTTTTGTCTCGATGTTGTACGAGCACAATTGGCGTGACGAAATCTTCACCCAAGCCCTGCAAAATGATTTGCATCGCCTGAAAGCCACCGAATGAACAGCCAAAAATGATCAATTCGTACTTCATCCGGCGCACCGTCTGTAGAGCTTTTCGGTAGCGTCGAGTTCCTCATATGTGCGTCCGCGAGACTCGACTGGCAAAGTTTCTCTTTTGCCGAGCGCCAGAATGCCAAAAGGGCTCAAGCTCTGGTGAACGAGATTCAACACGTTTGCTCTCAAATCCTCATTGAAGTAAATTAAAACATTGCGCATCAGAACCAGATTGAATTCATTGAAAGAGCGGTCGGTGACCAGATTGTGCTGGGCAAAAACAATATTTTTTCGCAGCGCTTGATTAAGTATCGCATGATCGTATTTAGCTGTGTAATACTCTGAAAAGGCTTGTTTTCCACCGGCTTGAATATAATTGTCAGTGTATTCTTTCATCTGTGAAAGATGAAAAATGCCGCTTTGGGCTGTACGCAAAACTGCCTCATTTAAATCGGTAGCGTAAATTCGGCTCTTTTCATAGATACCTTCTTCTTGCAATAAAATGGCCAGCGAATACGCCTCTTCTCCCGAGGCGCAACCAGCATCCCAGATGCGAATGAGCGGATACGTCTTAAGCAAAGGGACGACTTTTTCGCGCATCATCGCGAAGAAGGCTGGATCTCTAAACATGGCTGTGACATTCACGGTTAAAGACAGCACAAAACGATCCATGATCGCTGGATCATGCATGACAGCGTCTTGCACCGACGATATTGTCGCCAAGTTTTCACTATCTGCAAATCGCAAAATTCTTCGGCGAATCGAAGCCAGAGCATAGTTGCGAAAGTCATAGCCATAGCGCTTATAAATGCCCTGCAGAAGTAGTTCTACTTCTATAGCTTCGATTTCATCGATGTCATTTTTTTTTGCCATAAGTATTATCTTCAACGCAGACCGAAGAAATTCTCACTGATACAACCATACACGCAATAGAGACATCAACTGTTCGGTATCCACCGGCTTGGCTATATAGTCAGAGGCACCGGATTCAATGCACTTTTCCCGGTCTCCTTTCATTGCTTTAGCAGTCAAAGCAATAATTGGCAAGCGACTGAATTGCTCGAATTCTCTAATTCGCCTAGTCGTCTCATACCCGTCGATTTCAGGCATCATCACATCCATTAAGACCGCTTCCATATCAGGATGTTCCTTCAATATCTCAATCGCTTGCAGCCCGTCTTCAGCGTAGAGGACATTCATTTGCTGATTTTCGAGAATGCTTGTTAGTGCAAAGATGTTACGTACGTCATCGTCAACAATTAAGATCTTGCGACCAGCTAGAATTGGATCACGATTATGAGCCTGGGCAAGCATCTTACGTTTGCCCTCAGGTAAATTATTTTCCACCCGGTGCAAGAAGAGGGCCGTTTCATCAAGCAGGCGATCTGGAGATTTAGCCTCCTTGACTATGACTGCTTCGGTCATCTTTCTCAATTCAATTTCTTCGGCACTGGTGAGGTCTTTACCGGTGTAGACCACAATCGGCAAATGGACGAGGTTGAGTTCATCTTGAATCTTCCTGATGAGCTCAGCTCCAGTCATGTCTGGCAAACCAAGATCAATCACCAGGCAATCGAAATGCTTGTCTGCCAGCAATTCCAGAGCCTCGCGCCCGGAGCCCACAGCTGTGGATACCACGTCGCCATTACCGATTAATTCAATAATCGCGTTGCGTTGCACTTCGTCATCTTCGACAATCAAAAGACTCTTGGCTGGGCGCTCGATAAAGTCTTTTATGGCATTCATCGCTTCATTTAAAGCTTCCTTGGTCACTGGTTTTTCCAGATAACCAATAGCGCCCTGTCTGTAACCTCTTTGTTTTTGACTGTCAGCGGATATGACATTGACCGGGATATGTCGTGTTGTTGGATCGTGTTTGAGTCGGTCAAGTACAGTCCAACCATCCATATCTGGCAAGACGATATCGAGCGTGATAGCGTCGGGTCCAAATCGCTTCGATAAGGCAAGTGCTGAAGCGCCACTTATAGCAACGAGCCCTTTGAAGCCATTCTCACGAGCTTCATCTAAAAGCAATCGAGCAAAATGCACATCGTCTTCAACAATGAGCAGTACGCGATCGCCATTTTGTATGTTGGAGCGGTCATCGGCAACAACGTTGTCGAGCATTAAAGCCGATTCGGCTAGAGCGCTCTCTTGCTCTGTCGTTGGATTATGCTGGAGATGGTGAACTGCTTGAGTTGGGCGCCAAGCTCTTGTTGGCGGCGTCGAACTTGCTGCCGCTGGCACGTAGTGAAGCGGTACGAACAAGGTAAAGGTGCTGCCTTCGCCCATGTCGCTATCTACTTTGATTTCACCACCAAGCAATGTAGCGATTTCACGACTGATGGGCAAACCCAGTCCTGTGCCACCATATTTGCGACTGGTCGAACCATCGGCCTGTTGGAATGCTTCGAAAATAATTTTTTGCTTTTCCGGAGCAATTCCTATACCACTATCTTTAACAGAGAAGGCAATTACCGATTGCGCTTGATCTAAAGACCCTTTATCTGGAGTCCAGCCGCCTTCTGCTTCAAACACAGACAGTGACACGCTACCACTTTCCGTGAATTTAAAGGCGTTGGAGAGCAGATTTTTGAGAACCTGCTGCAATCGTTTGGAATCTGTTCTAAGCGATCGCGGCAAAGAATCTGCAAAGTTCAAATTGAAATCCAACTTTTTGCTTTCTGCCAGTTGCCTGAAATTACGCTCGATACCATCGTGAAGATCGTCGAAAAGAACTTCGCCGATATCGAGAGAAATGGTCCCTGACTCAATTTTGGATAGATCGAGAATATCGTTGATAAGCTCGAGCAAGTCAGAACCAGAGGCATGGATGGTCTTGGCGAACTCCACTTGCTTGCCGGTCAAATTGGCTTCTGTATTGTCGGACAAAAGCTTGGACAAAATAAGCAAACTATTGAGCGGCGTCCGCAGTTCGTGCGACATATTGGCTAGGAATTCTGATTTGTATTTCGATGTCAGAGCAAGCTGTTCGGCTTTCTCTTCAAGAGACAAACGAGCTTGCTCGATTTCTCTGTTCTTACGCTCCACCTCGGTGTTTTGAATGGCCAGCAATCTTGCTTTTCCTTCAAGCTCTTCGTTTGTTTGTTGCAGCTCTTCTTGCTGCTGTGTGAGCAAATCTTCAGACGCTTGCAGGGTTTTTGCTTGTTGTTCCAGGCGTCTGTTTGTTTCAGTCAGCTCGGTTTGTTGCGAAGTCAATTCTTGCGCTAATGACTGAGACTGTTTGAGCAAGTTTTCAGTACGCATCGTCGCTTCCAGTGTGTTGATGACGATGCCGATATTTTCGGTGAGCAAATCTAAGAACGCCAGATGAGTCTCACTAAATGGTTGGAAGGATGCAAGTTCTATAACCGCCCGAACTTCGCCTTCAAAAACGATTGGCAATGCCACCAGATTCAGTGGAGTAGCGTCACCAAGCCCAGAGCCAATTTTGATGTAATCAGGCGGAACGTCTGTAATGAGAATTCGTTGTTTCTCGAGCGCACATTGACCGATCAAACCTTCACGCAATCTGAATTTATCAGAAAGATTTTTGCGACGGTTGTAGGCGTAGCTGCCCATCAACTTCAGAATCGGTTCATCATCTTCCATTTCATTGACGAAGAACACTCCCATCTGCGCGCGCACTAGTGGTGCCACTTCAGACAGAATCAAATTAGCAACTGTGAGAATGTCGCGTTGTCCTTGCAGCATGCTCGTAAAGCGCGCAATGTTCGTTTTGAGCCAGTCTTGCTCTGTATTTTTCTGAGTCGTTTCGCGCAGGTTGCGAATCATCTCATTGATATTATCTTTAAGGATTGCCACTTCGCCTTTAGCTTCGACTGCAACCGTTCTGGTCAAATCGCCTTTGGTTACTGCCGTTGCTACGTCAGCTATCGAGCGGACCTGGGTAGTTAAGTTAGCAGCCAGATTGTTGACGTTGTCAACCAGATCGCGCCATGTACCGGACGCTCCTGGCACCAGAGCTTGTCCACCCAGCACCCCCTCTACACCAACCTCGCGAGCTACACCGGTTACCTGGTCAGCAAATGTGGCTAGTGTATCGATCATCTCGTTAATGGTGTCAGCGAGGGCCGCAATTTCACCTTTGGCTTGCAATACCAGTTTGCGTCTCAAATTACCTTGAGCAACAGCAGTCACAACGCCCGCGATACCTCGCACTTGTTCGGTCAAATTGCCTGCCATCGAATTGACGTTGTCAGTCAAATCTTTCCAGGTGCCACCAACTCCAGGCACAATCGCCTGTCCTCCGAGTTTCCCTTCAGTACCTACGTCGCGAGCTACTCGAGTTACTTCAGAGGCAAATGATGACAGCTGATCGACCATTGTGTTGATGGTATTTTTCAATTCTAAAATTTCGCCGCGTACATCAACTGTGATTTTTTTCGTCAGGTCACCATTAGCTACAGCTGTTGTCACCTCGGCAATGTTTCGCACCTGACCGGTTAAATTGCTCGCCATTGAGTTCACGTTATCTGTCAAATCTTTCCAGGTACCAGAGACTCCTTTAACAACGGCTTGCCCACCTAGTTTCCCTTCAGATCCTACTTCACGTGCTACACGAGTTACTTCTGACGCGAAGGACCCCAGCTGATCAACCATTGTGTTGAAGGTATTCTTCAACTCCAGAATTTCGCCCTTAACATCTACTGTAATTTTGCGAGAGAGATCACCATTAGCTACAGCGGTCGTCACGTCGGCGATATTTCGCACCTGAGCGGTCAGATTGCCTGCCATGTAATTTACCGAGTCGGTCAAATCTTTCCAGGTACCGGACACTCCTTTAACATCGGCTTGTCCACCCAGTTTTCCTTCG
>Ga0182030_10023089_pt1 | contig 11527 bp, 13 predicted proteins | sample 812S3MmetaG_FD_121299 | JGI IMG/M metagenome (GOLD analysis project Ga0182030, IMG submission 121299) | Permafrost microbial communities from Stordalen Mire, Sweden - 812S3M metaG (Illumina Assembly) | ecosystem: Environmental > Terrestrial > Soil > Wetlands > Permafrost | place: Sweden... | reverse complement strand
GCCGTGAGCGTTGGATCGACCGCGTCTTCAAGGAAACCGACAACGGCCCGGAAGCGGTCTCCGCCCATTGGCAGCACGGCGGCCCCTGGCTGATTCGCATGTTCGTCGCAGCTATCGGGTTGATGGCATCGCCGCAATTGCGCCCCACTTTGCGTCTTGCGTTGGGGGCTCCCAGCGAGGCCGAAGCATGATCGCGGAGCGGATTACCGAGCGGGTTACTGAGCGAACCGGGGCGCGCGTGGCGCTGCTGGCCGACACCTTCCACGAAGTCAACGGCGCAGCGCGCACTTGCCGCGAGTGGGAAGCGTTTGCGCGCCGTAACGAGCGCCCGTTCCTGTGCGTGCGATGGGGTTCGACTCCCGGGCCCAGGCAGGAGGGGACGGTCCGCATTCTCGAAATGGTCCGCAGCCGCCTGGCATTCCGCGTCGATACCGACTTGCATTTCGACCCGCTATTTCACCGCGTGCTCGATCCCATTCGTAAAGAGCTCGAGCAGTTCCGCCCCGACGCCATCCATATCACCAGTCCGGGAGATCTGGGTATCGCCGGCGCCATCCTGGCCGGGAAGATGAAAGTTCCGCTGGTGCTTTCGTGGCATACCAATTTGCACGAATTCGCCGCCCGCCGTATTCGCCCCATGGCCGAATGGCTGGGCGATGGCGCGAGCAATTTCGCGGCGCGCAAGAGCGAACGGTTCGTGCTGGACCGGGTGTGCTGGTTCTTCGGACGCGGCGCCGCCATCTTCGCGCCCAACCCCGAGTTGGCCGACATGCTGCGCGAGCGTACCGGCAAGCCCGTGTATCCCATGGGCCGGGGAATCGACACCGCGCTGTTTCATCCGCAACGGAGGCTTCGTGACGACCATGCCCTGGTGCTCGGATATGTGGGACGGCTCATGCCGGAGAAGAATCTGCGCGTGCTGGCGGGGGTGGCCGACTCTCTGCGGTTCGCTGGCATCGAGAACTTTCGGTTTCAGATTACCGGCGCCGGCAGCGAACGGCGCTGGCTGCAGCGCAACGTGCCCCACACGTACTTCACGGGAACGCTCATGGGAGAAAGCCTCGCGCAGGCATACGCCAACCTCGACGTCTTCCTGTTCCCTTCGCGGACCGACACCTTCGGCAACGTGGTGCAGGAGGCGCTGGCGTCGGGTGTTCCCGCGGTCGTGATGGAGGCGGGTGGCCCCCGGTTCATCGTACGCGAAGGCGTCAGCGGATTTGTGGCGCCGGATGAGGGCACGTTCTGCCACCGCGCCACCGTCCTGGCGCGGGACGGGGTATTACGGCGGAAGATGGCGGTTGCGGCCCGCCGCCAGGTGGAAGGACAGACGTGGGATCGAACCTTCAATGAGGTCTATGACGGATACTCCAAGCTCCTCCAACCCGTGCGATAACCTACCGATCGGGCGGGCGCTCCTCGAGATCGTGAAAAACCCTTGGCGCGTGTTTGTCATCCAATGGAATTGGAAGGCCGCCTTGTTGAGCGCCGGAATTCGCGGGTCACTGTTTTGCGTGGCGGTGGTGCCGCATGGAGCCGGCGCGGTGCGCGGAGCGTGGATCGAGATCGCATTCCGGATTGCGCTGGGGGGCTGCTGGGGCTCCGCCATGCAAGCGCTGCGCCGCGCGCGTCCTGCCTGGCTGGCTGGATTGCTGATCGCGCTGGTGCTTCCAGCGGCGGCCCACTTGTTGGAATTCGCGCTGCTGAAGGCCGGCGGCGCCACCCATATTAAGACCGGAATGATCGTCTCCGTCGCCTTCAGCATGGGATCGTTGGTGGCGAACTTCGCTCTCATGCGCCAGGGACTGCTGATTACGGGCGAAGGCGCGAGATCGCTGGCGACGGACTTCCGGCAATTGCCGGCGGCTTTAGGTTTGCGGAGGCGTCTTACGTGAGTATCAAAACGCTGCACCTCACCAATTGCTGGCACAGCGAGAGCGGTGGCATTTCTACCTTTTATCGCGAACTGCTGCGCGGCGCCGCCCGCCACGAACGGCAGATTCGACTGGTGGTCCCCGGGACGTGCAATCGCGTGGAAGACTGCGGCTCGTTCGCGAAGATCTACCATGTGCAGGGAAGGCCGTCGCGGCTGAGCCCCGGCTACCGGTTGCTGATGCCCCATCAATTCCTGCTGCCGCACGCGCCGCTCCGCGAAATCCTTGACGACGAGCGGCCCGAGTTGGTGGAATGCTGCGACCGCTACACGCTGAATTACCTCGCCGGCGCATTGCGGCGTGGCTGGCTGATGGGCCATTCGTATCGGCCAGCCGTGGTCGGCCTGCAATGCGAGCGCATGGACGACAATATGGCCACTTACATCACGCGGCGCCCGGTAGCCAAGAGCTTCTGCCGGTGGTATCTGCGATGGCTGCAGTTCCCGCTGTTCGACCACCACATCGCCGTCTCCGACTATGTGGCCAGCGAGCTGCATGAAGTGGCGCAAGGGCACGACGTACGGCGCGGCGTCTGGGTGATGTCCCACGGGGTTGCCAGCGGCCACTTCCGGCCGGAACTGCGCTCACCCGAACTGCGGACCCGTCTGGAATTGCGTTGCGGTGCGCCGGAAGGCAGCAGCTTGTTGCTCTACGTGGGGCGGCTCGCGCCCGAAAAGAATCTGGAACTACTGGTGGAGACAATGGCCATGCTGGAAGAATCGTCGCCCGGCGCGTTTCATCTGGTGGTGGGTGGCGAGGGCGCGTTGCGGCCCACGCTGGAGCGCGAATGTGCGCGGAGGGTACCCGGCGCCACCTGCTTCCTGGGCCACATCGGCGACCGTCAGCGCCTCGCCGAGATCTACGCCAACTGCGACATCTTCGTCCACCCCAATCCGCGCGAGCCCTTCGGCATCGCACCGCTGGAGGCCATGGCGTCGGGGTTGGCTCTGGTCGCGCCCAGTAGTGGCGGCGTACCGCACTACGCCAACGCGTCGAACGCTTGGCTGACGGAAGCGACGCCCGAAGCCTTTGCCCATGCAGTGCGCGAGATTCACGACGATCCCGCCGAGCGCGCGGCGCGACAGTCCGCGGCGCGCGCTACCGCGGAACGCTTCGATTGGGAGAACGCGATCGCCCGCTATCTGGCGCTTTACGACGAGCTGTACGCCCTGGTGCGCGACAGCCGGCGCGAGCCCGCTCTCGCTCCCGCGTTTTTTTCCACGGCCGCCAGGAGTGAGACCATCGCAGGAGTTGCACGATGACCACCAGACGCCATTTCGGACAGATTTGCGCCGCAGCCCTGCTGTTCGGCAAACGCTTTCTGCATGCCGCCGGAAGAGTGCCGCTGACGTGGACGGCGCAGCCGCAGCCAACTCCCGGCTGCGAGCGCCGCTACCGCGCCGACGCGCAGGTGATGCTGTTCGGTATCACGGTGTTGCACCGCGCCAATGTCGGCGATGGATCGGCAGCGTGGCGCGAGTCCGCGTCGGAGGATGGCGCCGTGGTGCGCCTGCTGGAATTCACGGGACGATCGGCGCCGGAGCGCGCTGCCGGCCTGAATCGCTTCGGCTTCATCCAGGAGCTGTCGCGGACCGGCGAGGCGATTTACTTCGGACTGATGACCTCGTCGCCCGAAGAGAGTGCCGCTGAGGCCCGGCAGGCGCTGCACAACGCGTCCAAGGACGCGTTGTATTCCGCCATCGACGGGCGCACCAGCGCGGAGGGCATTGAGACCGCTTGCGCTCACTTCCGTGCTGCCGCGCGGACTTCGTTGGCCGAACGGCAGGAGTTGATCGACCGCGCCCGGCAGTCGCTCGCCACCGCGCCGAAGACCAAAACTTCCGGACAGAGCGCACCTCTCCCGTTTCTCCATGCCCTCGCGGCGTTGCTGGCCGACGCGCAGAAGAAAGAAACGCAATACGCCTACAATGGCCGCTTGTACCGGCTGGCCGTGGAGAGATCGCGCGACGTCAAAACGGCTGGCGTCATCCGTGTCGCGGGGACTTTGCAGAGAGTGGAGGGCGGCAAGCCGATCGAATTCCGCCTGTGGGTCGAGGAAGGCGCGCGCCGTCCCTTGCCGCTGCGTATCGAGTACCAGCCAAAGTCGTATTTGAGATTGACGTTCGAAGCGGTGTGAAGGGCAGCTTTCGGCTCTTGGCTGTTGGCTTTTGGCGAGCCGCGCTCGCTCCGACGCCCTCGTGTGGCAGCCAATCCTGGCTGCAGGCGGGCTTTCAGCCCGCCCAAGTTTGGTGTCGGTTGCGTTACAAAAAAGGGGTTCTAAAACAGGCTGCCGGCGTTAGGATGGAAACGGAAGTGGGGTAGCAATATGATTTCCACCCGGCTCATCCACTTGATCGAGTCCAACCGGGACCTGATCATCGATCGCGTGGCGGCTGAACTCCGCCGCGAACCTCAAATCACTCACGGTAAGTCCATACAGGACTATGAACTGCACGGATTAGCCCAGGACCTTCTGCACCATCTCGGGGATTGGCTATCGTCCGGCAACAGCTATGATCTGACACTTCGCTATGAGCGTTTCGGCGCACTCTGCTACCAGCAGGGCATCCCGCTGCATGAAGCCCTCCGCGGGATGTGCCTGCTGCGCGAAAAGATGCTCGACGTCGCGCAGGAGAACATGTTCTCCAACAACAGCGTCGAGCTGTATGCGGAAGAGGAGCTGGATCGCCGCTTAGGCCGGTTCTTCGATGGTCTGGCCGTTCATCTGGCGAAAGGCTTCGAAGAAGCGGCCCGGCATCCCGAAGCCTCCCGGATTACTGTTCATTGACCGGGTTGACGTCGGTGGGCAGCGCCTTCAGGCCGTCGAGGGCGTGCTGCATCGCGGGACGGATCACTCCTAGTGTGTCCAACATCTTCCTGGCAGCGGCGTAATCGCCCTGCGCTTCCAGGGTCATCAGGTCGTGGCACAGGTCGCTCACGGCGCCTTTGATTTTGGACATGTCGACAGTGAAGGTGCCGTGAGTCTCGGCTACGAACGCGCCCTTGTCCACCAGGTAATTGAACTGCAGCGCCATGCCCTTGCCGTGCGCCTCGGTGAGCCCGAACCGCACCGAGCGGAAGGACGACGCCAGAAATGTGGTGTATAGCTGGCGCTCCGCCGCCGGGCCATGCGTCATGCCGTGGTCGAAGAAGTACTGCATCATGAAGAGACCCGTGACGTCGGCCTTGGCCTCTTCGATGGCGCTGTAGAGCTCCTTCAATTCCTGGCGCGGCGAGGTATTGCGGCCGCCGACCTGAATCTGATGTGGCCCAATCCCATGGCTCAATTCGTGCGCCAGAATGTGCATGAAGAAGTAGTCGAAGCTGAGGTCTTCTTTGTCGCGCTCCGGCAGTACGCGCGCGGCGATCGGCACCAGGATGCTGTCGAACTTGGCCTCCTGAATGTTCTTCAGCATGACGCGCTTGCTGCCCTTCTCCTGCACCACGCGCTCGTCATTGGGGAGATTGAACGCCGCCGTGCGCACGCCATGAGCGCCGTCGCCGGCGGCGTAGACTTCGTTCACCACGCGGATCGGCGCGGCTGTACCCAGCTTGGGGTTGCGATAGCGCGCATCGATCGGCAGATTGTTCTCCACTTCCTGCAGGCGCCCGGCGAACTCCTTCAAATGACCTGTTTCCTTGTCGTCGCGAATGGTGATGTACGCTTCGAAGCCCGCCTTATAGCCGAATAGCTCATCGTTGTAGGTTTCGTAAGGGCCTATGGTGACTTCGAGGGGCGAATCCAGGTCCATCCACGCGACGTCGCTGACGTAATAGTCGTTCGACAGGAACGCGTCGGCGCGCAAGTTCAGGAATTTCTTCAACGAAGCGTTGTCGGTCAGCGCCGCGGCCTCGTGCAGGAGTCCCGCGGCCTGCTGCAAATCGGCGGCGTACGCCTTGCTGTACGGTACGAAGGTGAGTTTCCTGGAGGCGTCGCGGCGGATCACGGTAAAGAAGCCCTCGGCCTGCTGGCGGTCGCCCGCCGGCAAGGTTTTGACCCAGGCTTCGAACTCCTCGCGGGTTATATCCTCGGGATAGAAATTGGCCCCCAACGGTTTCCGGCCGGGCACCCCGGGAATGAAGGCGGTGTGGCCGTCGAGGTCCGCCCAGGGGCCTTTATTCAGCCAGAAATACTGGGCGCGCGCCTGGCCGAGTGGAGTCTTATCCTCCCGGAGTTTGGTGTAAAGGGCGCGGGCGCCGCTCCACAATTGGTCCATGAAGAGATAGTTGAGGACGCGCGCGGCGTCGAGCAGTTTGGGCAGAGCTTGGCGGTCCCCGGCGGAGAGCGACGACTCGTCGTATTTCGGCTTCACGGGGGCGAAGCGGGCATTCATTTGTTCGAGTTGGGATAAAGTAGGCATAACGGCAGCGGCGGCCAGTAGAACCAATACAGGCTTCATGCCTTAGATGGTATCGCGTGGCGTCAGGGCCGGTGTTCCACGGTCAGGCGCTGCAGCGCGGGCCGGTGCAGGAAGCTCTGGTCCGCGCCAATGATGACGACACCGGGGAAATCGCCGTGATGCAAGACCAGGCCGGCAGGCACTGCATTGCGTGGAAGTTGAAACGGCAGGAAAGCGCGAAACGACTCGCCGGGGCCCAGCGCATCGGTCAGCAGTTTTTCCGACGCGGAGACAGCGCAGGGCTGGTAGCGATTTCCCTGCTGGTCTTCGAGCTCTGCGTGGGCGTCCGGCGCGCGCTGCGTGATTCGCCGGGCGACGCTGCTCACCTCGACTGTCGCGATCCAGTCGTTTGCAGCCCCTCTGCGCCCGCAAGGCGAGTCGGCGGCGGTTGTCGCGGTGAGCGCCGCGGCACACCAATCGTCGAAGCATCGTCGCTCGCCAGGGGCGTAGTATCGGCGTGGAAGCGCGAGCGCGGCGCAGACCAGGACGATCGCATAGAAGGCCAGAAATATTCCCAGAAAGCGCGTCGAGCGGCCCGCGGCCTGCCACCGCCCGCGTATCGCGGCAACGAGGACGCGGATCGCCATCACCAGGACGAAGAGCACAGAGGTCAGGAAGAACAGGTCGAATATGGTCATTTCAAGAAGTACTTTACAATGAAAAGTAGTGTACGTCAACGACTATTCTGCGGCGAGGAATCCAGTCTCAGGGAGTATAATTATCTTGTGCGAGTCAAGACATCGATCACACTTCCGGCGGACCTGCTGAAGCGCGTCGACCGGGCGGATTCCAACCGCTCCGCGTTTCTGGAACGGGCGGCGCTCGTCTATCTCGCTCGTTTGGAACAGTTCGAGCGGGATCGCAAGGATGTCGCGATCATCAACCGTCACGCGCGGCGCTTAAACCGCGAAGCTCTGGATACGCTCGGATACCAGATGCTGCCGTGAAGCGGGGCGAACTGTACCTGGTGAAGAAGCCCGGAAGCCGCGACCCGCGCAAACAGCGGGTCTTTGTCGTCGTCAGCCGCCAGGCTCTGATCGATTCGCGCTTCTCGTCCGTCATCTGCGCACCAGTCTACTCCCAGCACGACGGTCTCAGCACCCAGGTCTGTATTGGCCCGGAGCAGGGACTCAAGAAGGAATCCAGCATTCACCGCGATGAACTCGTAAGTCTTCCCAAGGCGGTGCTGACACATTACCTCGGCTCACTTGGACCCGCGGCCCTCGGCCAGTTGGAGCGCGCGCTATCCGTGGCCCTGGGGCTCGACAGCTTGGATCCCTTCGATCTGACGCCCCAATAGGCCGGCTTGTCTTGGGCAGGCGATTGATTCCGATCTCGTGGTGTTTCGCTCTCGCCCCAAGCTCAGTCTTCCATGAGAATGTGCTCAACTGGCGGTTCGATATCCTGAGGAGTCATGGTCAGACGGATTTGCGTTTTCTGCGGCTCGGGTTCGGGCAAACGTGCGAGCTACGCGCAGGCAGCGGCATCTTTGGGACGATACCTCGCCGGGAGTGGTATTGCGATCGTCTATGGCGGCGGCAAAGTGGGCCTGATGGGCGTCGTCGCCGATGCGGCTCTCGAAGCGGGAGGCGAAGTGATCGGGGTCATGCCGCGAGCGCTCGTGGAGAAGGAAATCGCGCATACCCGGCTGTCCGAGTTACGGGTGGTCGCATCTATGCATGAAAGGAAGGCGCTGATGGCCGAACTCGCTGACGCGTTCATCGCGCTCCCCGGAGGTTTCGGCACGCTCGATGAGTTTTGCGAGATTCTGACGTGGGGCCAGCTCGGCCTACATCGCAAACCTTGCGGAATTCTCAACGTCGACGGCTACTACGATCGGCTTCTATCGCTTTTCGATCACGCCGTGACCGAAGGCTTTCTCAAGCCGGCCAATCGACAGATCGTGCTTTCGGATACCGTGCCGGAGAGTTTGGTCGAACGGCTACTCGCGCACCACGCCCCGTCGGTCGACAAGTGGCTCGATCGGGAAAAGACGTAGGGTCGTTACTCCGCCTTTAGAGTCTCCACCGGGTCCACCGCGGCCGCCCGCCGCGCCGGCAGGTAACTCGCCAGTGACGCGGCGGCTAACAGCACCAGGGGTACGGCGACATACGTGAGCGGGTCCATCGCCGCAATGCCGAACAACAGCGAATTCATCAGCCGCGTGACGCTCGCCGCTGCCACCAGGCCGATCGCCACGCCGATTCCCGCCAGCGACAGCGCATAGCGCAGGAACATTCGCTGCAGTTCGCCCTGCGGCGAGCAGGTCGAGAGTTCCCTGGAGCATCTCGCTTTGCAGCGGGGATTCGCTTCTGGGCATTGGGCTTCCGTGTACTCCGGTCGGTGATCGACGGGTCGACATCCAAAAATACGTTCCAGAAGCGATTTTGTTTCGAAATATTCAGAAAGGTGATCGAGTGGTAGAGACTACAGACTCTAAGTGTGTGCCGTGAAGCGAGCGTCCGTCAGTGCCTTGCTTGCCGAAGGCTCGTCGGGCGCAGTCGGCGAGGCCTGGGCCATCAGATCGGTACCAGGTGCTGTCTTGGGGAACAGAACTACCGGGAGTGCCAAACTGTGTGAGGACTTGGCGGTCTTAGAGAGGTCCAGAGCGTGCCATCAGGGCGTGCACTATAACTATGTCGTAAGGGTGACGACCTTGCGGTGCAGGATCCGCCAAATTCTCTCAGCGCAGTTGCCGGGGTCTGAACGAACTTCGCATTCCCAAATCCTGACCACTTTGCAGCCGGCGCGCCGAAGATCCTTCGCCACGCGACGATCACGCGCTCTATTCCTCTCGAGCTTTTTCCGCCAATAACGAACATTTGTCTTCGGAATGTGACCGCATTTTGGGCAACAGTGCCAAAAGCAACCGTCGACGAAGACTGCGAACCTTTGGAACCGGAAATAGAAGTCCGGTACGCCCAGCACACCCGAGGGATGCAGCTCCCAACCGCTGATCGCGCGCTGCACGAGGGCAGCACGCAGCCGCCATTCGGTCGAACGGTTACCGCGGGAACGAATGGCCCGCATGTTTTTGCTTCGAGTTTCGCTTGTCACATCCGTCCTGCAATCATGGCAGTAGTTTACAATGGCGACAGGCCATATGCCTATCGAGACACATGTTGTCCCTGTTAAGAAACTCCTCCTAGACCCACAAAACCCCAGACTCCCTGGCGACTTTGCGGGCGATCAGAAGCAGATCTTCCGATTCTTGGTTGAGGAGATTGGCGTGGAGGACCTTCTCAATTCCATGGCATCCTCAGGTGCAATCGAGGGTGACCCCATGATCGCACGTCCTGCAGAACGGCCCGGCGAGTTCTACGTCATTGAGGGAAACCGTCGGCTCGCCGCGCTAAAACTGCTGGGCGGTGAACGCATCGGAGACGGCAGCGCTGAGCCTACCGTCCCGCCCATCGATCCCGCTGTTGCCGGATCCCTGAAAGCCGTAAGGATCCAAACTGGCTGGGAGCCTGCAAAACTTGAGGCGTATTTGGGCTATAAACACGTCACGGCAACCCGGGAATGGCCCCCAGAAGCAAAGGCTCGCTTCGTGCTCGAGCGATGTGGCGGCAACTTCTCAGCGGAAAACCTTAACAGATTCGCCAAGCGGCTGGGGACTACGCTGCCGAATCTACGCCGGTGGCTAGTGGCGTACTTGACCCTTCTACAAGCTGAACGCACGCTTGATTTTAGCCCAGACGAAGCATACTCAAAACGGTACTTCGGTGCATTCTACACACTTCTTGGCAGTCAGGAGGTTCAACGCTTTCTGGGACTAAGATCAGATCCTCTAACCACGTCCCCGGTGCCACCCGATCGGGCAGAACAGCTCCGCGAGTTCATTAGCTGGACGATCGGTACGAAGAAGGTCCCGCCGGTCGTCAACAGCCGGTCGCAACAAAGACTTGACGCTGTATTGGCCAGCCCCAGTGCTCTGCAGTATTTTCGGACCAAGAAAAATATCGATGGCGCCCTGCTTTACACGGAGGCCAACTCTGGGCAGATCGCCGAAAAGTTGTTAACGGCTGCATACACGATTGAGGAGTGTCTGCCGAAAGTGTTCGATGTAAGGGACGATCCTAAGATTGTTTCGGCCATCTCGAATCTCGACCGAGCGTTCGAAAAACTGAAACTGAACACCGCCGGCTAAGGCTCACTCGAAACATCCCGAAATACCTCATGAAAACGATCGCAGAAATCGCCGACGTCGTGGAACTCAAGACTTGGGCCAATGGCACTGCCTTCACAATTAGCGACCTGAAAGAAAGCCTTGAAGCGGCGTTGAGCGGAGATGATATGGCAGGTGCCGAAACGATTGCCCAGAATGTGATGGATGAGTTTCAAAGCCGTCAGATACTTCTCCAAAATGCATATCCGTTTTCTTGCGATGGCTACAAGATCCAGGTGAGCCATGCTGATCCCGTGCGTACGACCTACATGTTTTGCCTTGCGCTGAGCTTGCTGCCGAGTTCGGAAATCGAGAACGACCAGCGCTCCGTTCAGTTCGAGACCGTCGTCGCAGATGCCGCGAGGGGATTCTTCGGCGCTTCGGTCCTGCGCATCGGCGCGCCGTGGCAATCAAGCGAGTTTCCAGACTATGGGGCCCTCCTAGACAAGGTAGTGGAGCTAATCCCGAATCTTGGGCAGAAACTGAAAGAGACTGCTCCCGGCGGGGGCGATGCCGGTTGGGATGTCCTCGTGGTGAAGAGTTTCCGGGATAACTGCTATCCGCGCCTGATCGCTCTCGGCAACTGCGCCACTGGGCGTTACGATTGGAAACGGAAAGGCATGGAAGTCCAGCCGGGTCTTTTCTGGAGCTATTTCTCCCACAGCCACAGAAGCGTATTTCTGACCTTTTTTGCGGTGCCATTCTCAATGGATGACGACGCCCGGCTACGGAAGCTATCCGACAGCAATCTGACCATGGACCGATTTCGAATTTGCGAGCACGCTCCGGTCGCAACAGATGATACGACGGAGTGGCTCCAGAGCAAACGAGCTGTTGCTCTCGAGATGCCCCTCGCTTAGACAGTCTCCCAGAGCCCACGCAGGCTCTTCAGCACGGCGGAAAAAAGTGGCGGGGGGACCGCGTTGCCTATCATCTGAAATGTGTCACGAATGTTTACGGTCGGCCAAACAAAACTTCCAGGGAACCCCTGAAGCGCTGCACACTCCCGATAAGCCAACCTCCTCGCG
>Ga0182030_10023088_pt1 | contig 11527 bp, 12 predicted proteins | sample 812S3MmetaG_FD_121299 | JGI IMG/M metagenome (GOLD analysis project Ga0182030, IMG submission 121299) | Permafrost microbial communities from Stordalen Mire, Sweden - 812S3M metaG (Illumina Assembly) | ecosystem: Environmental > Terrestrial > Soil > Wetlands > Permafrost | place: Sweden... | reverse complement strand
GCACCTTCCCGCGCAAGATCGCGGCGCTGCGCGCCCATGAGAGCCAGACCGGCCATCTGGACGACCTGTCCGGGCGTCTGCGGGACCGGCTCGCCCGCACGGCTCAGCTGGCCGGCCTGCCCGAGGGGCGCCTGGCCGAAGGTTTCCAGGTGCTGGACACCGCCTGAACTCATCGGTCCCTTTTCGGTTTTTGCTGATGCGGGCCGATACCGGCATAATTCACTGATTGAATCCACCAGAGAGAGTGACTCGCTGATGAGCATGGAGCTCGACCACTCCTTTACCGTTCCCGTCCCGCCGGACCGCGCGTGGGAGGTGCTGCTCGACGTGGAAGGGATCGCGCCGTGCATGCCCGGCGCGACCGTCGAGGAGTTCGACGGAGAGGTGGTCACCGGACGCATCAAGGTGAAGGTCGGCCCCGTGTCGCTGACCTACCGCGGGACCGCGAAGTTCACCGAGCGTGACGCCGAGACCCGGATGGTGATCATCGACGCCTCAGGCAAGGAGACCCGTGGCGCCGGCACCGCCTCCGCGGCCGTCCGGGCGTCGCTCGAGCCGTCCGGGGAAGGCACCCAGGTCCTCATGCACACCACGATGAACGTGACCGGGCGGCCGGCCCAGTTCGGCCGGGGGGTGATCGCTGAAGTCGGCGGCAAGCTGGTGGAGCAGTTCGCGGCGAACCTGGCCCAGATGATCTCCGACGGCGGGGCTGTCCGGGATAGCGCCGGCGTCGAAGCGGCCAACGGCGCAGCGGCCGACGGCGCAGCGGCCGACGGCGAAGTCGGCGGCCTGGGCGCGGCGAGCAGCGCAGCGGAAATCGGCGCCGGGACCAGCAGCGCGGAAAGCACGCCCGCCGTGGCCACGGAGCCCGGTCCGGGCGCGACGGAACCGGCCGCGGCCGTGAGCCCGCCCGCATACACCACTCCTGCCGCTACCACTCCCGCCGCGCCAGCGTCGCAGAACGAGGATTCCATCGACCTGGTCAGACTGGTCGGTCCCGCGATCCTCAAGCGGCTCCTGCCGGTCGCCGTCGCGATCGCGGCGTTGGTGCTTCTCGGCCGACGCTTCCGGCATCTCCTCCGGCGCGGCAAGAAGGCCTAACGGGCCGTGGACTTCACCGAAGTCGTGCGGCGCCGGCACATGGTGCGCCATCGAAGGGGTCTACCTGGACCGGTACGCCCAGCCGGATAAGGGCTGGACCGACCGGGACGAAGGGCGCTGGCCAGTGCCGTTCTGGCACATCGACACGGGCATGGCGGCGCTGCTGATCCTGCTCACCGTGGTCGACGAGGGCCTCGGCGCGCTGTACTTCGGCATCGTGCCCGAAGCCGTCGGGCCGTTCCGCGAGGCGTTCGGCATCCCGGACGATCACGAGCCCATCGGCGCCATCGCCATCGGCCACGACGCCGAGGCCGCCCCGCGCGACCTCAAATCCCGCCGCCGCTCCCCCCACGACCTCATCCACTACGGCCGGTGGAAGGGACAGCCATGATCGTGGACAGCTACTTCGTGTCAGCGAAGGTAACTGTCCACGATCATGAACAAAGGCCCGGGCTCGAGGCGGGGGCTAGCGGACGACGACTTCGGTGACGGGGAGGGATGAGTCGGCGGGCAGAGCGAGCGGGGAGGGCGAGACGCCGCGGGACACGATCTCCGCGCCGAGGGCGGCGACCATGGCGCCGTTGTCAGTGCACAGGCCTGGTCTGGGCACCCGCAGCTTGATGCCGGCCGCCTCGCAGCGCTCCGCGGCGAGTGACCGCAGCCTGGAGTTGGCCGCGACACCGCCGCCGACGATCAGGTCGGTAACGCCATGCTGCCGGCAGGCCTGCACCGCCTTACGCGTGAGCACGTCGGCGACGGCCTCCTGGAACGACGCCGCCACGTCGGCGGCCGGGACCGGCTGCCCGGCGGCCTGCCGCGCCTCCACCCAGCGAGCCACCGCCGTTTTCAGGCCCGCGAACGAGAAGTCGAGCGAGCCATCGTGGTACTTACCGCGCGGGAAGCTGATCGCGGCGGGATCACCGTCGCGGGCCGCTCTGTCGATCGGCGGCCCGCCGGGAAACGGCATGCCGAGCACCCGCGCCACCTTGTCGTACGCCTCGCCCGCCGCGTCGTCGATGGTGGCACCGAGCGGAATGACCTCCTGGGCCACGTCCGGCACGAGCAGCAGCGAGGAATGCCCGCCGGACACGAGCAGGGCCACCGCCGGCGACGGCAGCGTGCCATGTTCCAGCTGGTCAACCGCGATGTGCGCGGCCAGGTGGTTGACGCCGTAGAGCGGCTTGTCCAGCGCGAACGCGAACGCCTTAGCCGCCGCCACCCCGACCAGCAGGGCACCGGCCAGCCCGGGACCCGCGGTGACCGCCACCGCGTCGATGTCAGCGGGGCGAACGCCTGCAGTCGCGATCGCGCGTTCGAAGGTCGGGATCATCGCTTCCAGGTGCGCGCGGCTGGCGACCTCGGGCACGACGCCGCCGAACCGCGCATGTTCCTCGACGCTCGAGGCCACGCTGTCGGCGAGCAGCTCGTGCCCGCGGACCAGCCCGATGCCGGTCTCGTCGCAGGACGTCTCGATGCCGAGCACCAGCGGGGACGCCATCACGCCAGTGCCTTCCGCATGACCACGGCGTCGACGCCGGACGGCTGGTAGTAACCGCGCCTGACGCCGACCTCGGAAAAGCCGTGTCGCAGATAGAGCTGCCTGGCCCTGGGGTTGTCCTCGCGCACCTCGAGCAAGACCTCCGCGCAGCCGCGCTTTCCCGCCTCGTCCACCAGCGCGGTGAGCAGCGCCGTGCCGATCCCCTGGCCCCAGTGGGCCGGATCCACCGCCAGCGTCACCACATCGGCCTGCGGCCCGCCGGTGAACATCATCCCCGCGTACCCGATCAGCGCGTTTCCCTCCTCAGCCACCAGGTAGAGCCGGCGCGCGGCCGGCTGCGCGAACTCCGCCGCGAACATCTCAGGCGTCCACGCGTCGTCGGGGAAGAGCTCCCGTTCCAGCGCCATGATCCCGGACATGTCGCGCTTGCTCATCCCCCGCAGCCGCGCTCCGCGGGTATCACGCCGACTGACCTTCATGACGGCGTTACCCGCTTGGGCGGTCCCGGTTCCCTGGCGTCGGGGCGCCGCAGGTAAAGCGGCGCCGCCGCCAGCAGCGGCGGCTGGGCCGCTCCCGGCCCCGCCGCTAGCCGCGCATCCGGGTCGGCTGGCTCGCTGAGCCGGGCCGCCACGACCGCGCACAGGGTACGGGCATCGGGGTAGGCAGGCCCGATCACCCCGGCGAACGCCTCCGGGTAAAGCTGCCCGCCGTGACCGGCCACGGCGAGCCCCGCTGCCCCCGGGATCGAGCTGGCGATGCCGACCAGGGGACCTTCCCGGCGCCGTCCCGCGGAGTCGTACCGAGCCCAGTAGACCTCTTTGCGGCGCGCGTCGGTCGCCACGAGGAACTCTCGTCCCCCGGCCGCCGTCGCGGCCGCGATCACGTCCAGGGTGCATACGCCGTACACGGGAATCCCGAGCACGGCGCCGAGCACCCGGGCGGTCACCACGCCGACCCGCAAGCCGGTGTACGGCCCGGGCCCCACCCCCACGGCCACGGCCGTCAGATCCGCGCGGGACGCACCCGCGTCGGCCATGACCTTCGCGATCATGGGCGCGAGCAGCTCGCCATGCCGCCGGGCATCGACGGCGAACGCCTCGCCGACGATCCGCTCCCCGTCATGGAGGGCCGCGCTCACCGCGGGAGTCGCCGTATCAAAACCGACCACAAGCACGCCGACCAGCCTAGTGGGCGCGCGGCGCCATTGAGCCAAACCGCGGACCACACCACCTCGCGGGGACCTGATCTCATCCGCAGCTGGCTCCGCGCCCCCCCGGCACACGATCCACAGGACAGGCCCTAGTGCAGGGCAGCCTCAGCCGCGCGGGCGAACGCCAGGGTCGCCGCCGAGAGCTGAGCTTCGGACACCGGCCCGTAAGAGCCATGGTTGGAGTGCTCGAGCCCGTCCAGCGTGGCCGTCACGACGACGTTGTGATAGCGCACCACGACAGTGGCCGCGTCGGTGACCGCGCCGCCCACGCGGAACACCTGCCGGGCGCTGAACGCCTGGTCCCCGAATCCGGGCAGCGTCGTCACCGTGGCGCGGGGGTCAGGCGAGTGCTTCGGCGGGGCCGTTGTGTCCTGCAGCGTCGAATCGTACGCGTCGATCGCGGCGAAGGTCGCGCTGCCGTCGCCGCTGGCCAGGCCGTTCGGCGAGTAGGCGAGGATGCTGAGTTCCATCAGCCGGTAGACGGGCGCCCGGTCGACGGTCCAGTTACAGGCGGATTCGGCGGCGCCATCGACCGGCAGCGGAGAGGCCTGGCTGACCTTCCCCGGCAGATACTGCCGCACGGTGGCGGCAGGCACGGAGTCGCACGCGTCCGGTACCTGGCGAAGCTCTCCGGGCTGGAACGTGGTGATGAGCGTGCCTGGGGTAACGGCGGCCGGGCCTGGCCCGCCGCCCGCCAGCAGCAGCACGGCGATCACGGCTCCGGCCACCACGACCACGCCGCAGGCCGCCAGCAGCCACCGCCGCCGCTTGCGGGCCGCCGCCCGCACCGCGCGGCCGCCTGGCTCTCGCGGCTCCCGCAGTACGGGCCGCGGGAGATCCTCGTCCTCGTCTGCCTCGGGTCCAGCCCATTGCGGCAGAGGATCATGCTCGCCTGGCCCGGCGGAGCCAGCGGCCTCCACCGGACCCGCCGAGTCCGGGGCGCCGAATGAGGCGGCGGGTTCCATCGAAGGATCGGCGTCCATCTGGTCGCCGGGACCCGCATGACGACCTGCGGGTCGGCTGGTACCAGCGGGATTGCTGTAACCAGCGGGAACTCTGGGATTACCGGGGTTAGCGGGGTTGCCGGGGGCGCCCGGGTTAGCGGAATGGCGGGGGTTAGCGGGGTAGCCGGGGCTCGCGGGGGCGCCCGGGTTAACGGGGTAGCCGGGGCCGGGGCTCGCGGGATTGCCGGAAAAGGCGGGACCGGCAGAACCAGGTGGATTGCCGCGGACGGCGGGATTGGCTGCGCCCGGAGGAGGAGGTGACGGCCGCGCCGGACGGACCGGTGGCAGGTCAGCCCACGGCGGCGGGTCCTCTTCGTCACGGTCAGGGCGGTAGGACCTGGCCGGGCGGCGGGGCGGCAGGAATTCCTGCTCAGGCACGGCGCGCCTCCAGGATCGGGGTACGGTACGTAACGGCGCGATAGGCGAAACGGGGTCAGTACAGCGGAACTATAAACGATCTACGGCTTCCGTGAGCACACCATGCCATCGGGCGCCGTAACCATTTATCTGCACAGTCCGTGCCGCTGAGTCCAAGTCAGGCTCGATCGAGATCTCCAGCCGGTCATCGGCGAGGCCTTCGGCCAGGCCAGCGCCCCACTCCACCACCGTGACCGCGGCCGCGGCGTCGGCGTCCAGGTCCAGATCGTCCACCTCAGTGATGCTGCCCAGCCGGTAGGCGTCCGCGTGCACCAGCGCCGGGCCGGACCCGGAAACGACCGGATGCACCCGGGCGATGACGAAGGTCGGGGAGGTGACAGGCCCGCGCACGCCGAGCCCGGCGCCGATGCCCTGCACCAGCGTGGTCTTGCCCGCGCCGAGCGGCCCGGCCAGGATCACCAGGTCCCCGGCCCGCAGCAGCCCGGCCAGCTGCCGCCCGAGGTCGCGCATGGCCGTGTCGGTCTGGATCCGGATGGTCATGGGCACGCTGCCCGGCCCGTTCGGAAAAATCATCAGGAACCACCTGGGTAGCTTCTCGGGACCCTGGCGCCGATACCAGTGGCCAGGTCATAGGAAATGGTGCCCAGCGCCTCGCCCCATTCCTGCGCGGTGGGCTCGCCGTCATCGCCCGGGCCGAACAGCACCACCTCATCGCCCGCCGCGACCGGTTCGTCGCCGAAATCGACGACGAACTGATCCATGCAGACCGTGCCCGCGATCGGCCACCGGCGCCCGCGCGCGCTGACCAGCGGCAGGCCGGCCGCACCGCGCGGCACGCCGTCCGCGTAGCCGAGCGGCACCAGGCCCAGGGTGGACTCGCGGGTGGTGACGTACCGGTGGCCGTAAGAGACACCGGTACCGGCCGGCACCCGCTTGACCAGGGCCAGCCGGGCGCGCAGGGTCATCGCCGGGCGCAGCCAGGCCGGCGCGCCGCCCGGCAAGGTGGACAGGCCGTAGATGGCGCCGCCGAACCGCACCAGGTCAAACCGGGATTCGGGCACGGTCAGCCCGGCGGCGGTGTTGGCGATGTGCCGGACCTCGGGGGTAACGCCCGCCTTTTCCGCGACCGCGACGGCGTCGGTGAACGCGGCCAGCTGGGCCGCGATCGACGGGTGCCCGGGCAGGTCGGCGCAGGCGAAGTGGGACCACAAGCCGACCACTCGGACCAGGTCGCGGGCCTGGGCGTCCAGGGCGGCGGCGACCAGATCCGGCCAGTCCCGCGGGGTGGCTCCGCCCCGGCTCAGCCCGGTGTCGGCCTTCAGGTGCAGCCGGGCTGTCCGGTCCGCCCGGCCCGCCGCGGCCGCGACCCTGGCGACGAACGCGACCGAGCCCGCGGACAGGTCGATGCCGCGGGCGATGGCCTCGGCGGGCTCGCCGAAGGACATCAGGCAGAGCACCGGGGCGGTGATCCCGGCCTGCCGGAGCGCGAGCGCCTCGGCGGTGTCGACGACACCCAGCCAGCCGGCCCCGCCGGCCAGTGCCGCCCGGGCCGCCGGGACCATGCCGTGGCCGTACCCGTCCGCCTTCACCACGGCCATCAGCTGGCTGCCGCGCACCCGCTCGGACAGCGCCGCGACGTTGCCGGTGATCGCACCGAGGTCAACGTAGGCCTGCCGGTCCATGACGCCTACAGGCTCCGGAACGCGGCGGGCAGGGCCCGGACCAGGTCCGAGGCCCCGATCGGGGCCTCGCCGGTCCCGTCGGCGGTCTCGTCGGCAGGCGCCGGGACCGACGGGGCCGACGGCCCGGCCGCGGCCAGCCGGGCGGCCAGGCCGTGCAGATACGCGGCGGCCAGGCCAGCCTGGGCCGGCGCCAGGCCCTGCGCGAGCAGCGCGCCGGCCAGCCCGGACAGCACATCACCGCTGCCCGCGGTGGCCAGCCAGGGCGTGCCGGTCGGGTTCACCAGGACCGGCTGGTCCGCTGACTCCCCGGCGGCCCCGGGTGAGGCGATGACGGTCGTGGATCCCTTCAGCAGCACGGTGACACCGAGCTCGGCGGCCGCCCGGCGGGCGTGCTCGAGCCGCCGCGCTTCCACCCTGTCCCCTTCGGTACCGAGCAGCCGGGCCAGTTCACCTGCGTGCGGGGTGATGAGGGTCGGCGCCTCGCGCGGGAGCAGGTTCTTGACCTGGCTCAGGATCGTCAGCCCGTCCGCGTCCACCAGCACCGGCAGGTCAGTGCCGAGAATCGCCGTCAATCGCGCCACGGCGTCCGGCCCGGTGCCCATGCCCGGGCCGGCCACCCACGCCTGGACCCGGCCCACCGAGCCGATCAGGTCCCAGTCAGCGTCGTCGGGGTGCACGGTGAGCACGGTCTCCGGCCACACCTGCCGGACCAGCGCGGCGGCGGCCTGCGCGGTCACCACCCGGACCATGCCGGCCCCGCCGTGCACCGCCCCGCCGGCCGAGAGCAGCGCGGCTCCGGTGAAGCGGTCGCTGCCGGCCAGCAGGCCGAGGACGCCCCGGCGGTATTTATCTGATTCCGGCCCGGGGCGGGGCAGCAGCTCGCTGATGTCGTGACGCTGCGGCGCCGCGGCGGCAGGGCCGTCCTTCAGGTAGGGGCCCAGGCCGATGTCCACCAGCTCCACGGTGCCCGCGTGCCCGGCGCCCGGGTCGATCAGCAGCCCGGGCTTGATCGCGCCGAAGGTCACGGTGACGTCGGCCCGTACCGCCGGGCCGTCGACGGCTCCGGTGTCGGCGTCGATGCCGCTGGGCAGGTCAACGGCCACGACGGTCGCGCCGGCCTGGCGGGCCTGCTCGACCCGCTGGGCCAGGCCGGCGAAGGGCTCCCGCAGGCCGCCCCGGCCGCCGATGCCGAGCAGGCCGTCAATGATCAGGTCGGCGCGGTCGATCGCGTCGTCCGCCTTGGCGCCCTGGCCGGCCATCCGGCCGCCCGCGGCCCGCAGCGCACCGGTTCCGCCCGGGTGAGCCGCCGGACCGGGCGCCACCGCGGTGACGGCCGCGCCGCGGCCCGCCAGCCGGGCGCCCGCGAACAGGGCGTCACCGCCGTTGTCCCCGCTGCCCGCCAGCACGACGACCCGGGATCCGTATACGTGCCCCGGCTGCTGGCTGAGCAGCGACGCGCAGACCGACGCGAGCCCCGCCGCGGCGCGCCCCATCAGCGCCCCTTCAGGGACGAGCTCCATCAGCGCGCGTTCGGCCGCGCGGACCGCGGCAACGTGGTAAGCGACTCGCATGGGTCCCTACTGTACGGCGCCGGCCTGGCCGGACCTACTGGCCGGCCAGGGCCAGCCGGACCTCGTCCGCGAGCTGGCCGACGACGCTTTCGGCCAGGCCCGCTTCCTCCGCCTGGACCATCAGCCGGATCGTGGGCTCGGTGCCGCTCGGCCGGACCAGCACACGCCCGTTATCACCGAGCCTGGCCTGCGCCCGGGCCGCCGCCGCGGCGACCTCCGGCCCGAGCTGCGACGCGTCGCCCGGCACGTTGACGAGCACCTGGGGGTACTTCGGCATCATCTTCGCCGCCGTCGCCAGCGGCACCCCGCGCCGGTTCACCGCGGCGAGCAGCTGCAGGCTGGTCAGCACGCCGTCGCCGGTGGTCGCGTACTCACCCATGATGATGTGCCCGGACTGCTCCCCGCCGAGCACGTAACCGCCCTCGCGCATGGCCGCGGACACGTGCTTGTCACCGACCGGGGTCTCGATCACCCGGATGCCGGCCTCCCGCATGGCCACGTGGAAGCCCTGGTTGGACATCACCGTGACCACCACCGCGTCGCCCGCCAGCCGGCCCGCCTCTTTCAGCTCGGTCGCGAGCACAGTCAGGATCTGGTCACCGTCCAGCGGCTGCCCGGCCGCGTCCATCGCCAGGCACCGGTCGGCGTCGCCATCGTAGGCGATGCCCGCGTCCGCGCCGTGCTCGAGGACCGCCGCGGCCAGGGCGCCGAGAGATGTCGAGCCGCACCCGGCGTTGATGTTGAGCCCGTCGGGTTCGGCTCCGATGGCGATGACCTCCGCGCCGGCCCGGCGCAGCGCCTCCGGCGCCATCAGGTAGGCCGCCCCGTGCGCGCAGTCGGCCACCAGCCGCAGGCCCGCCAGCGGCGACGGGCCGGGCAGCGTGGACAGCAGGTGCTCCAGATACCGTTCCTGCTCGGCACCGGCGTCGCTGACCCGGCCGAATTCCCCGGCGGCGGTTGCCGGTGTCCGTGGCTCTGCAATGCCCCGATGCGGCGTGCCTTGTTCCGGCGTGCTTTGTTCCGGCGTGCTTTGTTCCGGCGTGCCTTGTTCCGGCGCCTTCAGCCGGGCCTCGATCTCGTCTTCCACCGCGTCCGGCAGCTTGACGCCGCCGCGCCCGAAGAACTTGATCCCGTTGTCCCTGGCCGGGTTGTGGCTCGCGGAGATGACGACGCCGAAGGCGGCGTCCAGGGCCCCGGCTAGGAAGGCCACACCGGGCGTCGGAATGACCCCGAGCCGCAGCACGTCGACACCCGCGCTGGCCAGCCCGGCCACCACAGCGGCCTCCAGGAACTCGCCCGAGGCACGCGGATCGCGGCCGACGACGGCCACCGGGCGCCCAGGATGGCTCACGCCGTTGCCGAGGACGGCGACGGCGGCCACGCTGAGGTCCATGGCCAGACGTGCGGTCAGATCACGGCCAGCTACGCCACGGACACCGTCCGTGCCGAAGAGACGAATGGACTTATCCCCCCATTCACCCATGCCCACTCCCGCTGATTGCTTCGCCCGTACGAGCCGGGCTCGTACGGGCTGGCGTGTACTCGACAGGCCCCGGGCGCGCGGCCCTTAACGCTTGGCGGCAGCCCTTAACGCTTGGAGTACTGCGGCGCCTTGCGGGCCTTCTTCAGACCGTACTTCTTCCGCTCCTTGACCCGGGCGTCCCTGGTGACGAAGCCGGCCTTCTTCAGCGCCGGACGGTTCTCCGGGTCGAGCAGGATGAGCGCCCGGGTCACGCCGAGGCGCAGCGCGCCCGCCTGCCCGGTGACGCCGCCGCCAGAGATCCGGGCTATCACGTCGAACTGGCTCTCCGCGCCGAGGGTCACGAACGGCTCGTTGACCAGCTGCTGATGCACCTTATTCGGGAAGTACACATCGAGCGAGCGGCCGTTGATCGTCCACTGGCCGGAGCCAGGGAGGATGCGGACCCTGGCGATCGCCTCCTTGCGGCGGCCGGTGCCGGCCGCGTGGCCGGTCACGACCGGGCGCCGGGCGGCGGCCCGCGCCGGGGCGTCCTGTGCGGTTTCCGTCGTGTATTCCGACGGGACCTCCGCGCCGTACTCGTCGTCAGCGAACTCAGCGCCGTCCTCGACGCTCGGGGTGGTAACGCCAGTGGGCTCAGCCACGGTCTTCCTCGTACTTCCTCTGCTTGTCTACTGCTCGATCTGCGTGATCTCGTACGGCTGAGGCCGCTGCGCCTGATGCGGGTGGTCAGGACCCGCGTAGACCTTGAGCTTGCTCAGCGTCTTGCGGCCGAGCGAGTTCTTCGGCAGCATGCCCCGCACGGCCTTCTCCACGGCACGCTCGGGATTGCTGGCCATCAAGCTGGCATACGAGACCGACCGCAGGCCGCCCGGGTAGCCGGAATGCCGGTAGGCGTGCTTCTGCTCCAGCTTGTTGCCGCTGAGCGCAACCTTCGCAGCATTGACCACGATCACGAAATCGCCCGTGTCCACATGCGGTGCGAAGATCGGCTTGTGCTTGCCCCTGAGCAGCACGGCCACGTGGCTGGCCAGGCGGCCGAGCACCACGTCTGAAGCGTCGACGACATGCCACTGCCGCGTGATGTCACTGTCCTTCGGGCTGAATGTGCGCACAGTCCTAAGCCTTCGCGTATATATCGTGATCTTCTCCAGCCCGCACCTGCTGGTGCTGGCCGCCCTGGGCGCTCCGCCAGCGTGCCGCGCCGCGCGAAAAATCGCGCGTACCGAGGGCACACCGCGTGCATGCCCGTAGCGCATGACGCCAACGCAGCATACTCCGGTTCACGCAGTGATGCCAAAGCGACGCCGCCAGCGAACTCAGCGGCCCGGCCGGCCCCCGGCGCCGGTCGCTGATGATCGACCCGAGCCGAAAATTCTATGACGACCATACCCGGACTGATCAGGACGCTACCCTAGCGTTATGGATCACCAGGGCACCGGACGGACCCGTCCGGCCGCGGACCCGCGCCGCCAGGCATCCTGGCCGGAGCCGGGAAGCAGCGAAAGCCCCGGAGACTCTACGTACCCGACGCAGGCCGTGACCGGACCGGACCCCCGGACCCCCGGACCCGCGACCGGCCCGCAGCGCACCCCCGGACCCG
>Ga0182030_10023086_pt1 | contig 11527 bp, 8 predicted proteins | sample 812S3MmetaG_FD_121299 | JGI IMG/M metagenome (GOLD analysis project Ga0182030, IMG submission 121299) | Permafrost microbial communities from Stordalen Mire, Sweden - 812S3M metaG (Illumina Assembly) | ecosystem: Environmental > Terrestrial > Soil > Wetlands > Permafrost | place: Sweden... | reverse complement strand
GTCCGAATTTTGTCAGACTGGAGAGGCTTCGCCAACAGAAGCGATGCCAAGGTGACGCTGTATTGCAATACACGTCATCTTCAGATTCAGGAGGAGGGTCGATCCAGTCGATCCCGGCTCGAATGGGTGGGAGAAAAACGTGACTCAAAAGACGGCAGCATTCTTGATGAGGCACAAAAAAGTGCCATCGGAGCGTCGGAAGTATTCGACTGCGTAGCGCTTGCGGTAGGCTTTGGCCTAGAAGCTGATAACGCGCTCTCTTATTGGCGAAACGACTGGTTCGCTCAGCCGAGCTTAGAACAACCTCGCAAGACTTACATGGTGTCGGGTGCGGGTGATGGTGGGATGATCGATCTGCTTCGGCTACGCGTTTCGTCTTATCGACAAGATCGAATTTTGGATCAACTATTTTCCCGCAGTGGCGATCTCCTTTCGACTCTGAAGTCGCTCTATAAGCGGCAGCGCGCAAGGCGCCCGCCTAGTCTCTTCAACGAACTTGAGAGCCTGTACGGAGATCCAACGTCTAGCGGCCAGAAATTCAGAGAGGTTTGTGACAGCCTCAGGGCGCGGCTTCGGCGAGACACGGAAGTGATACTACACATACGTCAGCGGAGCTTCGGCGCACTATTCGGCTCCGGCACGTCTTTTCAGAATCGATTACTTGTTTACCTCCTGTTCAAATGTGGGGGCTTTGTTCCGATGACGGGAGCCCAAAAGGATATTGCGGCCCAACACTCAATCGTCCCTGACTGCATCGTCACGCGACATGGATCCCTTACTGAAGATCAATTTCGACGACTTCTATCTGGTAAGATAGTTCAAGACTTTAATCGCCGCATAAAATCTCGTCGGAAGCTTTCTCTGACTGACGAACCCCAATGGTTAGGTGGGTACTTTGACCAGCCGGGCTCAAAACGCCAAGAGGGTCTGCTTTCTAGTGTCTTCAAGAAGGGGTGGCGCAAGGAATATCTTCCAGGCCCTACAAACCTACTGGCATCGGCCCTATGCGCTTCCATCGCGGGGATGCTCGTAGGAAAGCATCCAAAGGATCATAGGCTGCGCGTAACATTGCACCGATCGATCGTAATTCACGGAGAGGAATTACTTCAGCAAGCGTGCGACTATCAGGGCCTATCAATCGACGACGATGGTGCTGCTCGGAGAACCTTCCCAGCAACGAACGCCACCATCGGGTTGGCTTATTTGTGCCGTCGCATAGTCCGCTCCAAGAAACGCGTCGCGGCCGGTTCCCTGCGAATGACTATGAAGGGCCTTCGACTTAATCGTGCGTCAAGCGATATGAGAAAAGACGTGGGCTTCGTGCTTGCTATTCCCCTGCTGGAAGCGGGGGAGTTCTACACCTCTCCCTCTCCAGTCGCAGGTGTGATCTTCATTGATAGTAATGCGCCAAATTACTATATTGATGACCATGATTTGACTGTGCTGGTTTCGATCGCGCAAACGTTTCTGGATGACATGGCCGAAAGGGACCTGGAAAAGCTTGAGGGCATCCGAAATTTTCCGTTAGCGGAACTCAGCAAACGGAGAAAGAAGGCGCCCGAATTGCCGCGGGCCGCAAGAAACACTCTTGAGCTAGCAAATCTGCTGCCGCCTTCAACACAGGTACCATATCAAATCAATTACGACTTTTCGGATTTTGCACCGACCAATGCTACCGCCTGATGAAAGATGACTGTCATGACAGAGACGGCACGCGAGCAAAGCACATCGGATGCGAGAGCCCATCGCGCCGATCATATACTGAAGTGCTGGCCCGAGTTCTTTGAAGAGATAAGGTCCGGTCGGAAAAAGCACGATCTACGGAGAAGCGACGACCGCAAATTCACGGTTGGGGACCTGCTCCGTCTGCGTGAGTTTGATCCTGATTTAGAAAGCTTCACAGGTCGATCTATGAACGTGCGGGTCACCTACGTCACATCGGCCGACCTGCCATGCGCCTTATCTAAGGATGCACTGCATCCCGATTTTTGCATTCTAAGCATCGCACCTTGCGATTAAGGGGCCACCCCTAGATGCCGAAGCTCTTGGGAGTAACCGGCTACTCTGGTGCGGGGAAGACTTCGGCTATTGAGCACATCACCGCTCGGAGCGGAGCGAATCGCATTTATGTCGGTCAACTAGTCGCCGATGAAGTCACTGCACGGGGATTGCCACCCGGCGCCGACAGCGAAAGAACTGTAAGAGTTGACCTTCGAGAACTTCACGGAATGGAAGGTCTCGCTGTGCTTGTCAGTCCTGCCATCCGAGCTAATTTTGCCCTTGGGCGATCCGTCGTCATCGATGCTATTTGCTCGCTAGAAGAACTATTTTATTATCGAAAGACTTTCGATGCGAGCGCCGCCTTGGTTTCGATTTTGGCGTCGTTCGACGTTCGTGCCGACCGTGTTGCGCTCAGGTCTGAGAAGACCATGACACGTGAAAAGCTTGTCGAAAGAGATGAGATTGAGAACAACGTCCTTCGAACTGATCTTGCAATAGAAGCAGCGGAAATTAAGATTTCTAACGAGGGTGACTTGCCCGAGCTTTACGAGCGGCTTGATGCTCAAGTGTGTGGTTTAATTCCGCCGTTTCGCAAGTGTCCGTGAGAACAGAGAAACGGCACGATTTGGTTTTGCAAACTAGGAGCGAGTGTTAGATCGCTCTCGAGGTCGGGCTTAAACCACCTCAGCTGTTCGATCTCAGACTGCGGCGATGGAAGACCAGTCAGTTTTGCAGAGTAAAGCCTGACGGTTACAATTGTGTTTTGAAGATCAGCCGCAACGTCAGAGAACGAACCTAGAAAATCGATACTTGATGCGTCAACGCCGCAACCCAACTCCTCTTCTATCTCTCTGACGAGAGCCTGCCGGTCGTCTTCTCCCAGCTCAGGCTTGCCGCCAGGTAGAATAAAGCTTTGGCCGCCTTTCTTCCTTACAAGTAGCAGCCGGTTGTCGTCTGTGACCGCCAGGCCGATTTTCACGATCTCGCGTTGTTGTGACATTTGGCTGGCCAATGGACTGAGTGCGAATCAGAGGCATTGAATCGACGTACGCACTGCGCCGCAAGCTCCTTGTGGCAATACCCTCTGTGGATAAGTTAACGGGTTTAGCGGGGATAACTCCTCCATTGCTCAATTTGGTTGGACAGTTCTCGGGACTGCCGCTTTGCGCCGCTTCCCCCATCGGTACCCCGGCCTCGCTGCCTTTTTCTACGGTGAACTCGACGCTGGCTTTTTCAAGGGCCCTACGAACGCTCTCACGGGCCTCATCGGACAGATTTGGGCCGCCGCCGCCCTCACGTCCCACACGCTTGACCGCAAGAAGCGATACAGTCGGTGGTACGATATGGTGATGCGCGCCTGATCTCCGCTTATGGGTTGCTTTTTTGCATTTGCTGACCTTGCTGGCCCCGATCTCTCAATGCCTCGTAAAGTTGCGCTGGCCCGAGCAATACTTCCTTCAAACCCTCTCGTACTTTCTCTGAATCGATGGCCTGCTTGCTCATGGTGCTGTGAGCCGCTAGCGCGTCCATGACGGCATTCATGATCTCCTTAGAGAGCGTCGGCGAGTTGGCGAACTGCGCCTTTGTATTGTTGCTCGCTTGGAGTACTAGTTCCTTGGATTCAAGCAGCTTCCCCTTAATCACGTTGTTCACGTATACGAGCTGATCGTCGTCCGTCAGATCGCCATCAAACAGATCGTTCACCTTTGCGATGATCTCTTCGAGCCGCGCCTTCTCCTTCTCGTGCAGCGAGCCCGAGCCGGCCTCCGACAGCGGCGGCAGCTTGGGCGCTTCACCGTCTCCGAGCGGCAACTGTCGTTTGCCCTGATCCTTCAGGCTGTGATGGGTGAGCTTCACCTTCGAGAGGTCAATGCCCTCGCGCTCCCGGCCGAACTCCAGCAGCGGGATCAGTCGCCGATAGAACATGAACCGTTTCTCGATTGCGGTGTTGCCGTAGTCGAATATCTGCGACAGGAAGCTGTACATGCGCTGGAACGCGCCCATATCGGCCTTGAACAGGATCAGCGCATTGATCTCGCCGTTGGCCTCCTCGGTCGCCTTGTCGTCCTTCTTCGCTTGTGCCGTCAGCAGCTTCTCCTGCGCCTGTTTGAACCGCTTCAGGAGGCGATCGGCAACGGGCTCCAGCGCAGCGATAAGGTCGCCCTGCTTGGCCTTGGGGTTCATCTCAACGGCAACGACACGGTCCACTTCAAACTCGTCGTAGTGGCCCGACCCATCGAGCTTGGCTCGCAGGTCGTAGACGAGGTTCGGGTCGGTGACGCTTTCCAGCTCCGCCGTATCATAGTAAGTCTTGAACGCGGCCAGCACCTCCTCAGAACTGTTGACGAAGTCCAGCACGTAGGTTGTGTCTTTGCCTGGGTGGGCCCGGTTGAGCCGTGAGAGTGTCTGGACTGCCTGAATGCCCGCGAGGCGGCGGTCCACATACATTCCGCAGAGCAGGGGCTGATCGAACCCTGTCTGAAACTTGTTAGCCACCAGCAGGATTTGAAACTCTTTGCCCTTGAAGGCGTCGCGGATATCCCGCCCGTTCAGGCCGGGATTGAGCGCCTTGCTGGTCTCCGTGAAGGCGTCGGGTCCGGACTGGCTGTCATTGACCTCACCCGAAAAGGCAACAAGGGTCCCGATCTTGTAGTTGTGTAACTTGATATATTTATCGATCGCGAGCTGCCAGCGCACCGCCTCGACGCGGCTCCCCAGCACCACCATGGCCTTGGCTCGCCCTTGCAGCAAAGGCGAGACGTTCTCACGGAAGTGCTCGACGACGATTTGGACCTTCTGGCTGATGTTGTATGGATGCAGCCGCACCCAGCGCATGATGCCCTTCAGCGCGGCATCACGCTCGACCTCCTTGTCGTCCCATTCCTTACCGTCGTTAGCGAGCCGGAAGGCGAGCCTATAGGGGGTATAATTTCGCAGCACGTCGAGGATGAAACCTTCCTCGATGGCTTGCCGCATCGAATAGACATGGAACGGTGCCGGCAGATTGTCGTCGCCGATGGGCTGGTCTGGCTTCGGGGGACGCCCGAACAGCTGCAGAGTCTTGGCCTTCGGGGTGGCGGTAAAGGCCACGTAGGTGATGCCCTTGTCGCTCGCGCGGGCCGCCATCTGGGCCGCTAGCATATCCTCAACGCTCACCTCGCCGCCGTCTCCCAATTCGGCCAATTCCTCGGGCGAGAGCACCTGTTTGAGCTTCGCGGCGGCTTCGCCGGTCTGCGAGGAATGCGCCTCGTCAGCGATCACCGCGAAGCGTTTGCCCTCGGTGGCCGCGAGCTTCCGGACTTCCTCCAATGCAAACGGAAAGGTCTGGATGGTGCAAACGATGATCTTCTTGCCCGCAGCAAGCGCCTCCGCGAGCTGCCCGCTCTTGCTGGCTCCCTCGGACTTAATCGTGGCAACGACGCCGGTAGTGCGCTGGAAGTCGAAAAGGGCATCCTGGAGCTGCGCATCGATCACGTTGCGGTCGGAGATGACGATGACGGTGGAGAACAGCTTCTCATTTTTGGCGTCGTGCAGGTCGGCGAGGAAATGCGCGGACCATGCAATCGAGTTGGTCTTGCCCGAGCCCGCCGAGTGCTGGATGAGGAACTTGCCGCCCGCGCCCTCCTCAAGAACTTTGGCTTGCAGCTTTCGGGTGGCATCAAGCTGATGGTAGCGCGGGAAGGTAATGCTAGTAATTTTTTTCTTGTCGTCACGCCGGGTCACCAGATAGCGGCCTATGATCTCTAGCCAACTATCGCGCTGCCATACCTCTTCCCATAGGTAGCTGGTGCGGTGACCGGAAGGATTGGGCGGGTTGCCCTTGGCGCCGTGGTCGCCTTTGTTAAAGGGCAGAAAAATCGTCTCTGCACCGGCCAGCAGTGTCGTCATGTGGACTTCGCTGTTGCTCACCGCGAAATGCACCAGCGCCCCGCTAGGAAAGCTCAGCAGCGGTTCTACGCCATGCCCTTTGGGGCGCGGGTGTCGGTCGAAGCGATACTGGTCGATGGCGTCGTCGATGCTCTGGGTGAAATCGGTCTTGAGTTCGATGGTGGCTACCGGCAGCCCGTTAAGGAACAGCACGAGATCGATACAGTTCTCGTTCGCCGAAGAGTAGCGCACCTGCCGCACCACGCGCAGCCGGTTGGCGGCATAGCGGGCGAGAATGTCGACGTTCATTGCCAGGGCTGGCTTGAACTGGGCCAGCAAAATCGGCTTCTTCAATCCGATCAGTTCGACGCCGTGACGCAGCACATCGAGGGTGCCGCGATCGTCAAGCTGCTTGCGGATACGATCAAGCAAAATGCTTTCAGCACTCGTTCCGTGGCTCTTCGTGAGCGTTTGCCATGCGGCCGACTGCGTGTCCTGCATCCACGCCACTAGATCAGCAGGAAAGACAGCACGAGCACGGTCGTAGAGAGCTGCATCACCCCCTGCAAAGAGCCAGCCATTCACGGCGAGATAGTCGCAAATCTCGTCCTCGAAGCTGATCTCCTTGTGCAGACTCATGCGGCGACCACATCAGGTATCGCTGCATCGGCTTCGGCCAGCCCACCCACGTCGATCTTCCCGGTAACAGCGGCCGAGGTCAGAGCAGAGCGGCGCTCGTGAAGAAGTGACATCGACGTTTCTACCTCGCCAATCAAACCGTCAATCATTGCGGTCCGCCCCTCGAGCGCAGTCGAGATCGCCTTCTGTTCTTGGGCAGGTGGAAGCGGGATACACATTGTGGTCCATGCCTCCATTCGAATGGCCTTGGTCCCGTGACCGGCCTCATCGATACGCGACAGCGTTTCTGCCTCCAGCCCCCGGAGCGCCCAAGCAAGATAATTGTTGTCCACACCTAACCCATTCAGCGCCTTTAAGTCCTGATTGATCGCCATTGGTATGGACGCGATCACAACGGGGAAAGTGCGAGCAAGCATCATGCCTCTTACCAGGACCAGCACAGATTTCGCTGGGACGAGCGATGCAGCGCCCTCATCAAGAGCAAGTCGGGTAATGTTGTCGATAGTCGAAGAAAGGCGATCAACCTTGAGGTCCTTTGCTGACGCCCATGGTATATCGCCACTCCAATAGTCGAGTTTTTCCTTGCTGGGGGTACCTCCGCTCTCAAAGGTCGCGATGTATTTTAGCGGACGAACCCCCCAATGCTGTGGCACCTTGCCGAGCGACTCAATGCCTGAGGTCTTCATGGGAGCGCTCGGGTCGAGGCCCTTGGTGACCGCATGTAAGATGACGGCTTGCCGCTTCTCCTTCAACAGGGCTATAAGCCGCCGCTCCTCCGCCACCAGAGCATCGATCTTGGCCGTCTCGCGGTCGAGGAAAGCGACGATGGCCATTTGCTCAGAGAGTGCAGGAACAGGAAGGATGAAGTCGTTGAAGCTATCAGTCGGCATTCGCCAACGCCCAAATCCGGATGCTCCTTGCCCAAAGGCATAGAAAATCCTCTGCTGATACCCGTTCTGAAACAAGTATAAAAAGAACCTTAGAGAGAGTGATTTCGTTCGCGCGGCGAAGACTCTGTAGTCGGGGCTCGTGACACCATGGAACTTTGATACATCGACGTACCCCGTGAGGAGGTCCATGTGGTTCATGACAAAGTCGTCTGGTTCAACGAGCTGGTATTTAGAATAGTCCATCGACAGTTGACCGTCGTTACTCTCCGTATCTCGAACCTTCAGCCCCTTTTGCGTTACTGACAAGACGGCGTGTCCAAGTTCGCCAGCGATCCTTTTTCGGATTTCGAAGAGAGTTTTGACACGTGCGGCAGACCAATGACTTGGGACGGACCCCAGCCAATCAGCTCCACTCTGCTTATAACTCTCGTATGGCTTGAAACTCATGCCGCCAGCTCTTCGATCATCGTCTTTATGCGAGCGGTGACCCGTGCGAGATCGGCATCAATCGCGGAAAGCGGACGCGGTGGTTCGAAGACGTAGAAGTGCCGGCTGAAGGGGATTTCATAGCCGACTTTCGTCTTCTCATCGTCGATCCAAGCATCAGCGGCATGTGGCAACACTTCGCGCCTAAAATACTTCTCGACATCCTCGGATAGCGGCACGTTCTCGTTGCCCCGCAACGAGGCGTCGGCTTGCGGCTTGCCCTTGTGCTTGCCCTTTGTGCTGAGGATGATCTCGCCCTTCTCGTCCCGCAGCGGTCGTTCCACGGTGATGGTGCGATAACCGAAGGCATCGTTGGGGAAGATGCGGGAGAGCGGCGCGAGCTTCACATTGCCGCCTTCGGGCGAAACCGGCGAGTCTTTGCCTTCCAGCACCACCTCCTGAGTTGTCTCCTTACCTGCGCTGTCCAACACCGTGGCAAGTCGCGCTTCAACAAAGGAGCCGAACAGTTTCGTCACTTCGGAGATATGCGCCTCACTCATTTCTTTGCGCTTGGAGCCAAGGCTCTTGCGCATCCTCTGCCAGAACGAGGAGGCGTCGATGAGTTGCAACTTACCCCTGCGGGCTTTCGGCTTACGATTGGAGACGATCCAAACATAGGTAGAAATGCCGGTGTTGTAGAACATATCCGTCGGCAGACCGATTATTGCTTCGACCAGATCGTTCTCCAGCAGGTAGCGGCGAATTTCACTCTCTCCCGAACCAGCACCGCCCGTGAACAGTGGCGAGCCATTCAGCACAATGCCGAACCGGCTACCGCCGTCCTGCGCCGGGCGCATCTTCGACAGTAGATGCAGCAGGAATAGCAGCGAGCCATCCGACACGCGCGGAAGGCCGGGGCCGAAGCGACCATTGAAACCTTGGCTCTCGTGCTCCTTGCGGACCTCCTTCTCCACCTTCTTCCACTCGACGCCGAACGGCGGATTGGACAGCATATAGTCGAACTTCGCGTGTGCGTGCCCGTCTTCCGAAAGGGTGTTACCCGCGACAATGTTGGCGACGTCCTGGCCCTTGATCAGCATGTCCGCCTTGCAGATCGCGTAGCTCTCGTCGTTCAGCTCCTGCCCGAACATCGTGAGCCGGGCCTGCGGGTTCAACGCGCTCAGATGTTCGCCTGCCACGGAGAGCATTCCGCCCGTCCCAGCGGTGGGATCATAGATGGTGCGCACCACGCCCGGCTTGGACAGAACGTCATCGTCCTCGACGAACAATAGATTGACCATCAGGCGGATGACTTCGCGGGGTGTGAAGTGCTCACCGGCCGTCTCGTTCGACAGCTCAGCGAACTTGCGTATCAGCTCCTCGAAGGCGAGACCCATTTCGTGGTTGTCAACGGCCTCGGGATGAAGGTCGATGCCGGCAAATTTCTCGGTGACGAGATACAGCAGCCCGCTCTTCGCCAGCCTATCGATCTGGGTCGAGAAGTTGAACCGCTCGAAGATGTCCCGCACTGCAGGCGAGAACGCCTGAACATAGGCAAAGAGGTTCTGGCTGATATGGTCCTGATCGCCCATCAGCTTCCCGAGGTCGATATCGGAAGTGTTGTAGAAGCTCTGGCCCGAGGCGCGGAGCAGGAACGGGTCGGGATTTAGGCCGACCTTCTTTTTCGCCGCATACTCGGCGAGCACCTTCGCCTTGGTGGGTTCCAGTACACAATCCAGGCGCCGAAGCACCGTGAAGGGCAAAATTACCTTGCCGTAATCAGACTGCTTGTAGTCGCCCCGCAGCAGATCAGCCACGGACCAGATGAAAGCAGACAGCGATTGATGATTCACGCTTGAAAAATCCCCAAAGTTACCCGACGCAGTAGCGCGACTCTGCCAATGGCCGGCGGCGTTAACAACCCCTACTTGTAGCGTTTAGCAGTTGGTTTTGCACCGCGGCACTGCCTTCTCCAGATTTCAGCCGAGGCATCCCGCTCCTGGACAAATCCTCCCGCCACTGACCGAGATGGTCATCCAGCCCCGCGGGACAAAACGACGTTTGGGTTGCGGGGAACCGTCGGTGCGGCACTGCGGATAGGTCTGTTCGCGCAGACTACGCTTTGGCTCGCGTCGTAAAGCACTTGGGGCTGGCTGGGATAATAGGGGCATTCGGACTGCCTAAATCGCGGCCCCGACCAACGGCTTCGGTTCTTTGCAATCCACTATTAGCCGATCAAAATGAAGAAAATCGATGGCTGCTCGAAACTTCGTGCCCGCTGGAGTGAGATCATCACCCAACTCCTTGCCGCTCCAAAGCACGGTAATGTGAGGTTGAAAGTGGCGAGCACCAAACGCATTTCTGCGCGCCGAAGACGCCTTTCGTTCCCCCAGAACCTTTGGAGTCTCATACCCTAAAAACTGTTGTCGCAATTCCAATATTTGCCCCAGCGCGGCGCTCTGACGAGTCACGCGCAGTCCAATTGGGTTCGACTCTGGATCGACGTCGGGACGCTTATTCTCCCCACCGGGAACCATCACCATAAATCGTAGGTCGCGAGAATCGATCCGAATACTGATATCCTGGGTGTCGTTGGAAAGACCAACGAGCGGCCTCCTAGCGTGATAAATTGTTAGATGCATTCCTTTCTTGATGCGCTTTCGCTTCATGGGATAATTTTCGACAAAAAAGTCTTCGAGTTTCTGATGCGACGGTTGATCTAGAGCCATCATCACCCAGATCATCCAAGACTGCCCACCCGCGAACGACGACATCACCCCACCTCAAATGCACTCATTGGCGCTGCGCAGCGATGCCGCACCGCTAACGCCCAGGGACTTCGAGCTCATCAAACAAGGTACGCGAAGCCCAATTTCAGGACAAACGACTAATCGTGCTGTGGCTCACGTTATAGGACCGAGCTATGTCCGTTAGCACTTCTCCCGCCTCCCGGCGTGTAATCGCTTCTCTTTTCTGATGACTAGTCAGCTTCGGCTTCCGACCAAGGATGACTCCCCGCGCCTTCGCACGCTCGCGGCCCTCGCCAGTCCGGGTCCGGATCAGTTCGCGCTCAAACTCGGCGAGACCGCCCAAAACGGTCAACATTAAGCGACCATGCGCCGTCGTGGTGTCAGCCCAGGTGTCTCTCAGAGATTTGAATCCCGCCCCTTTCTCGGCGATCGTCCCGAGCAAGTTAAGGAGATCGCGCGTCGATCGCGCCAGGCGATCGAGCCGGGTGACGACCAACACGTCACCCTTTGCAAGAACCGCCATAAGGCGCGTTAGCTGCTTGCGGTCCGACCGCGCGCCGCTGATCTTCTCCTGAAATACCTTCTCGCATTTTGCCGCTCTTAGCTCGGCCAATTGGGCAGCCAAGGATTGGCCGTCGGTGCTTACCCGCGCGTATCCATAGGCCGTCATATGGTCCTCCATTTCGCACATATAATATGCACAGCATAAAGCCGCACTTTATATGGGTCAACGGTTTTGTGCATAAATCATGATTTTTGCACGGAGCCGATCGATGTCCGTTGTGCGGGGTAGAGCGGACTCTCTGCGGATGCGACGCCACTTCTCAGTTTGACCCATTTCGGACTTCGGGCCTGTTTCGGTACCGAAGCTCTGAGTATCCAGAAAGGAAAGCAATTCGCGCATCTGCCGCTATTGCAAAAACATAATGTCAGGCAACCGACATAGTTGATCTT
>Ga0182030_10023084_pt1 | contig 11528 bp, 10 predicted proteins | sample 812S3MmetaG_FD_121299 | JGI IMG/M metagenome (GOLD analysis project Ga0182030, IMG submission 121299) | Permafrost microbial communities from Stordalen Mire, Sweden - 812S3M metaG (Illumina Assembly) | ecosystem: Environmental > Terrestrial > Soil > Wetlands > Permafrost | place: Sweden... | reverse complement strand
TTGCGCAGCTTGATCAAAGTTCGGGATGGTAGAGTTGCACCCTTAGGGGCCGTTGGCGCAGTCTGGTAGCGCACTTGCATGACACGCAAGGGGTCGCAGGTTCAAGTCCTGCACGGCCCACCACTGCAGGCTCAAAAAATGCTTCTGGCTGAACCGAGGCTACTTAGGTGAAATTGTTCGCAGTATCTAGTCGAACATTTCAGGCACGAAGGAAAGACATTCGAAGCGTAAGTCAGACTATCGACGCTTCCGCTTTTTACCAGGTCGACTTGCAATTTTGCGCTTGTTACGAGTGGCCCTCTTTCTTCTCTCGGCCTGCTTCGCCCTTAGGCGCGCCAACTCTCCCAATTCCTTTTCCGTGATTTTGGCTCTGTCAAGTGCAGCTAGTTGGTCGATTCGGGCTTGGTCTCTCTGCTCCACCGCTTCGGTGGCACGTTGAATGAGAAGTGCGCGTTCTGCCGACGGGGCATCGAGTGGATCACCAAAAGCAAATTTGGAAGCTACGCCATATTCTTGTGAGGTAAGAACTTGGTATTGATCAATTTGATCTTTCAAATTAGAAACTGACGCGCCGACGGTCGGGGCGAAGACCCTCATTAAACGTTCACGATCGACAATTTCAAAACCGTCTGCCGCCAACTCCCATAAGAGGCTGTCGACAAGACAAGAAAGCTGTTCGGGGGGTGCTCCCGAAATCGTGCCGAGCCATTGAAGAACCGAATCTGCCCTCATAGTAATTCGTTCGCCGTGTTGAGTATCGAAGTCAACAACGCGAGAATTTGATACGAAAAATGCTTGGCCAAGCTCTGTCCACCTACGCCAATCGTGCCAGCACGAAGTAATTCCACCAACATTCGCGCACCAGCTTCGGCCTTCACCTGAAGCTCGCCCTTATAAGATTCATTTCGCTTTCGCAATTCTTCGATTTTTAGTTGTGCATCTTGCCGATCTGACCAATGACTCGGTTCGAATCCGTCCCATTCGGAAAAGGATTTGACTACGACCCCCTTTTCTTCGCAAGCTTCAACAAATACTTCCAATCGACCAGTGTGCGCTCCACGCGAACCGAATTGTCTGTCCAAATAACTGTCGAAATTCATCGTTCCGCCAAGATTTGCGGCTTGGGTCAAGAATCCTGCGATGAACAGATTCTGGCGGTAGCCTGAACGTCCAGTCGAGGCCGCTATTACCTCGGTACTTCGCGGCCCCTCTCTGTTAATGAATCTCGTCGCCCAACCTGCATGATCTCTAAGCTCCTGAACCAAGTCATCCGATGATGCAACAAGAGATTTCAATGACCTCAAATCGCGGACGAGACGGACTGCTGCTTCATGCCCTACGCAGCCCTCGGCAAAAAAGGGAATCAAGACGCTGCTGTCGAGCACAAACGCCGTCTCTTCCATCTGTCTCATTCGTGTCTCAACCAATTCTGGGGAAAACGCGAGAAGTTGCACACTGAATTCGGCCTGCATGCGCATTCCCAAGTACACCTGCTCCGAGTTTGACGGCGCAGCCAGTAGTTCTTGAATAACGAGAATGACTACTTCAATTTCATCGGTGCTCGTGCGTTGCTCCAAAAACGACGGTAGGTGCTGCAACAGGGCCGTCATGTGAACCTTTCGCGAGGTTGGCGTGGCGCCTTTCCATGCGAGGGCGACACCTAAACCCCTACTGCACATGCATTCCTCCAGGTATTCAGAAAGTACGATTGTGATTCTCTCCACTGACTCAGGAACGTCCTCCAGTGACATGACGCGATCGCGCAACGATGCGAGAAATTGATCTCGCAAGAATTGAGCCTTGGAGTGCTGGGTCGCAACTAATTGTGACCCCTTTGCAGTCAATGCGAACGACTCGTCCTTTTCTTGAACTAAGTCGTCGGAGAGCAGCGTTGAGATGGCTGCGGCAACAGCGGCGTCACCGTCGAAGGAATTGAACTCATTCGACGGAATCTGCTGTTCGGTTGCGAGGAGTCGAACTCTTTCGCCCAATTCGTCTGTCAACTGTTTCGAGGTCAATCCAGGATTGAAACTAAGTCTTGAAACAATTTGTGAACGTAACAGTCTTTGAAGGACACTGCCTTCGACGTTCGGAGGATGCCTGAGTACTAGTTCGTTATATGTAAGAAGCGCAGTTGTTTCTGCGTCCCAAGACGGAGAACGTCTGATAGGCTGATTTAGCTTCAGCGATCGACGAACAATGAGCGAGCCGTAGATGTCGACGAGTCGTCGTAACTCTCTATGGCTTTCTCCATTAATCCGATATGGAATCACTTCGATGTTTGAATAGTCTCGAAATTCATCGCGCTCGTCTTGGTGTTCGTCTCCGTCGAGACCCCCGAGAAAGGCAAAAATTGGCCGGTCCGGTGACGTCTTGTGACCAACTTGTCGGATGAGTCGCGTTACCTCCAAATCACCGAATCCGAAACCCAGAACCACGATCCTATGATTAATCAGTAGACCAGCGATGGAGTCGAGAACCTCCGACTTGCGAAGATATTGCTCGTCGTAATCTTCGCGTGTCAAAATTAGTTACGACTTTTCGGGTAACGCTGCAGCTCCGTGAATATGCCAGACAATCTTCTCAACGCCGCCAGAAACTTTAGAAATTTCGGAGACGTCGTTGCCAATTGGTAGCCAACCGGACGCGCCGAATTCTTGAAGTGCGGTTTCAAGACAATTGTCATAATTTGTGGTGATAAATCCTGCAAAGGGCCAGTCGGCAATCGATTTAGTCAAATTGCCCGGTTGAATCTGTAAAACGCTTTCTCGTACGAAGTTTTCAACGTCATCACGACTGGAGAGTTCTACAAGGCGCGAAAAAGCTACTGCATAATCGTTGCGATCAATTGCCTTACGAATACGAGCATCTTGAGATGAGATCTTCCCGTGATCCATTAGATGCTTTTCCGTATTTTCGACAAGTTGGCGCCATGACGCACCGCCGCCATCAATCGATATGCCGCTTCCGACCAGAGCCCAGGTACTCCCCTGATTTAATAACTGATTTATCTCTGTTCGGAGCATTGTTCACATTCTGACATTTACACGGCTCCGTCATTGAACAGTTTTAAAAAGGCTTGAAGAACCTGAATGAATCGGGATAAATGATGATGGGAACTCCTCAAGGATTCCCGTTCAATGGCCGTCATGAGCAGAGTCGTTAGCAAGTCGACATTATTCAAGTCACTTTTCCATTGACCCTGTTGCAACCTCAATTTCCTCGATCAGGTTGTCGTTACCTTATAACTTCTTTGCCATCTCCTCAACCTCCCGTTCCAATAGCCTGCGGAGCTTCCAGGCGGGCACAACCTCCAGTATGCCCGAGCCAATTTCGATGTCATAGTCAAGCGGAATTTCTTTACGAGGATTGCGTTGATACGCCTTCGCCACGCGCGGTAAGTGACTGCTATCGACACCGAGCAGATAGAAATTGACGTGCTCGTGAACCTTCGCCCTTAGGTCGGTTGGCCCATGCGTGCTAAAGGCGAATGCATCAGAGACTTGAACATTGGTTATCTCATAATAGACAAAGACGGGAGACCCACTAAACCCAGCCTGAGAACGAGTCTCTACATAAAAGAATTCCGCTGGTGTTCGTTCAGCCTGGGCCGGTACAGGACGCATAGAGACATTGCCAAATCGCGCAGTCGGAACATTTCGTTCGAGACCGTCTAAACCCATGAACCGCCCGAGCATTACGCACTCGTCGCCCACACCAACATTGGGCCAATTGTCTTTGACGAAGTGGTGGACAGCAACGGAGGACGGATTCGAGTCAATGGTGCCGACCTGTGACTGAAGTGGCCAGACCGCTAGGTCGTCTCCTTCATCAGGAGACGACCACGATTCGGCTGGGCCGCAATTTCTGACTACAACATCCTCTTCGCGGCTCGTCATTCGGGCGACGGTGAAGCCACCATCGACCACGTGCCGATTCGTAACTACGAACCATTGCAGGGACGGTTCATGACCGGGTATAGGAAGCGTCGCAAGAAATCCCGATCCTCCCGTGCGGATTCCGGCCCTTGCGTCCTCCTCAGACGCGTACATGTAAACCACCGCGTCTAAAAGTTGATCAGTGATCCTTGGCAAGACGCGCCTCCACTCCCTAGCGAGGATCCCATCATCGTCCAAATTGAGATTTCCATGTCCCGGGAGGAGGTTCCGGCATACATCATTTATGCTCCATGGGGTTAGCCCTGAGCGGACCGCAGAGTCTTGAAGCGACAGAACAGATCGCCTCATTCCGATGATCCGATGTCCTGGACCGCCGTCGAGTACATGTTTGTGCACTTCTCATTGATGTTGATGCCGAGCTCCTGCACTGAAGATCGCCCAATGCGTGTTTCGACCAACATTCGTTGGAGTAGAGCCTCAATGAGGCAAGCTAACTTTCGCTAGCCAAGTATGGGAATATTGGCGCCTGCTCAGCCCGCTTTAATCAATTCGATATGAGAAGGCGCCTTCGGAAGGCGACTTTGGCGCAATTGAAGGTGCCTTCATTCGGCTGTTGGCCGAAACTGCGAGGAAGAAGGTGACTTCAGAAGGCACCTTTACTTCGATCAAGGTGGCCACTGACGGTCCGCTTCTCCCGTTTTGGAAGACAGTCGTCTCGTAACATCAACTCATGACCAAAGCGCTCTCTCGAAATGAAATTCGAGCTCGGGCGACCCAATTTGCTCACGACTGGCATGGTGAAACGAGGGAGCGGGCGGAGGCCCAGACATTCTGGAATGAATTCTTAGAGATTTTCGGCGTGAATCGTCGTCAAGTTGCAATTTTCGAACGCAGGGCATCTAGGTTGTCGACCGGCCACGAAGGTAGCGCGGATCTGTTCTGGCCAGGAGTTCTCATCGCAGAACACAAGAGCGCAGGCAAAGATTTGGAGGCCGCCGAAGATCAGGCGTTCGACTATCTCTATGATCGCAAGTCAATTAGTCAGAACGAATTGCCACGTTTTGTTATTACATCAGACTTTGCTCACATTCGAATTCTTGAACTCGACAAGGGAGATGAGGCGTTTGTCTTTGACACATTGGATTTGCCGAAGGAGATAGATCGTTTCTTGTTCATTGCCGGATACGACGTTCGGCCCCACTCTGTCGAAGCAGAAGCCAATATCAAGGCCGCGCAACTTATGGGACGGCTGTACGAGGAGATCTCGGCAAATGGGTACGAAGGACATGATGCGTCAGTGTTGTTGACCCGGATTCTTTTCCTACTTTTTGGAGACGACACAGGAATGTGGAATCGCGACCTGTTTTATTTCTTTTTGGATGAAAGAACAAATGAAGACGGATCTGATCTGGGACCGCAACTCAGTCTTCTATTTCAGACATTGAACAAATCTGTCGAGAAGCGCTCGCCGGCGCTCGATGAGGCGCTCGTCCCCTTTCCCTTCGTCAATGGCGGACTATTCGCTGACACCATCGAAATTCCTGTCTTCAACAAGGCAATGCGTGAGGAACTTCTCGCATGTTGTCATTTTGATTGGGGGAGAATCTCTCCTGCTGTATTCGGAAGCCTGTTCCAGAGCATAAAAAGTAAAGAGGCGCGGCGTGAACTTGGCGAACATTACACGACGGAAGAAAACATTCTTCGTGTAATTGAGCCGTTGTTTCTGGCTGAACTTCGACGCGAATTAGTAAATTCGCAATCTGACATTAAGAAACTTGAACGTCTGCGCGAGAAATTGGGGAAGCTCCAGTTGTTCGATCCCGCTATGGGGTGTGGCAACTTTGTAATCGTTGCCTATCGTGAACTCCGACGTCTTGAGTTGCAGATAATGATGCGGCTGCGTGAATTGACCGGGCAAAATCAGTTGAGTCTCGACCCCACACTTGGTCTAAAAGTTTCAATGGAGAATTTTGGCGGAATAGAAATCGAAGACTGGCCCGCCAGGATTGCAGAAACGGCAATGTTCCTCGTTGATCATCAGTGCAATTCTGAACTTGCTGCAGAGTTCGGACAAGCTCCCGAGCGCTTGCCAATCGAGATTTCGGCTCGTTTTTTCTGTGACAATGCGCTAACTCTGGATTGGGGCCAGGTTTTTGAATCTAGTGACAACGTTTTCATTTTCGGAAATCCTCCTTTTGTTGGAAGCACTTATCTAAGTGAAGCGCAAAAGGAAGACCAGAAAGCCATCTGGGGCGCGGCAAGTGGAAGTGGAATCCTTGACTATGTTTCGAACTGGTACATGGTCGCTGCAAAATTCATCGGCGCCACGTCTGCAAGAGCCGCCTTTGTTTCAACCAGTTCAATTACCCAGGGTCAACAACCAAACATTCTCTGGGGACGTCGCGGACTGCGCAGGTTTGGAACAGGGATTGTGTTTGCGCACAGAACGTTCTCATGGTCATCAGAAGCGCCAAGTGAGGCTCACGTACATTGCGTAGTTCTTGGAATTGCGAATCATGATATTCCAAAGCTCAAATCACTTTGGGAGTATCCCGACATCAAAAAGGACGGAGTCCTACGAAACGTACGAAATATAAATCCGTATTTGCTGGATGCTCCTTGGGTCGTCGTTGCTTCGCGAAGTCGCCCTTTGTCTCTCGGCACCACCGAAATGGTGAATGGATCTAAGCCCACTGACGGAGGCTTCCTCAGCAACCTTTCGCCTGAAGAAGCTGAAGAGATTCGGCGGTCCGAACCGATTGCAGCGAAATATCTCAGAAGAGTGATCGGATCGCAAGAACTCATTCACGGAATCGAGCGATGGTGTCTGTGGTTGGTTGGTGCGTCACCGGATGATGTGGCCGCGTCTTTCATTCTGAAGGCGCGTATCGACGCAGTAAGAGAAAGTCGGGGAAAGAGCAAAAAGCCAACGACTCAAAAAGATGCAGCGACTCCTTCATTATTTCAAGAACTGCGCCAGCCGAAGAGTCAATTTCTGGCAGTGCCCGAAGTATCCAGCGAAACTCGAAAATATGTCCCCATAGGTTTCTTCCCTCCGTCATTCATTCCAACTAATAAAATTCAAACAATTCCTGATGCGACTTCCTATGATTTCGGATTACTCAGTTCTTCAACCTTTAACATTTGGCTTGCGGTCGTCTCAGGACGTTTGGAGAGCCGATTTAGTATTTCTGCTGAAATTACCTACAACAATTTCCCCTGGCCTGAAATCGACCAGAAAGTAAAAACAAAGATTGCTGTTGCTGCGGACAAGGTGCTTGCTGTTCGACTGCAGTTTCCGGACTCGTCGCTAGCGGTTCTTTATTCTCCTACGTCAATGCCCCCCGATTTGGTTGACGCACATCGAGCATTGGATCGCGAAGTCTTGAAGGCGTATGGATTGAGAAATGATGCGACACCAGAGCGAATTCTTGAGGAGCTGTTTAAGCGGTACGCGCGGCTCAGCGGCAGTGAGGTTCTGTTTGAGGATTAAGGCTGGTTACGAGAATTAGGGAGAGGCGGCGTAGATGTCATTGAATCGGGGAGACCAAGTTGACTGGACGGGGAGAGCCGGACGCAAAGGAGAGGATTGGCACGGTATTGTTGTTAACTGTTTTGTTGACAAATACGAAGTCCTCTGGACCCGTTCGAATTGTCGCTTCGACACCTTATGGAAGAGAGACGACATACAATTTCCTCCGCCAGCGAATTACAGAACTTATGAGCCGGAGACAAAGTTGATCATCTGTGATGGGGGCGAAGGTCGCCGCCATCCCAAGAGTAACGAATGGGGAAACCGGTACGGCATTCCTTCCACTGAATGAATCCTAGGAATGGTTTGGTATCCAAAACTACGGCCGAGTACTAACTTCTTGTCATGGTGACTTTAAGTTTCGAAGGAGTCAGTGAACTTCTCGGTCTAACTCGGGAACAACACGTCCGGAGGCAAATTCGTGGCAATCTGGAACTCTACGAACGAATGATCAAGTTGCCAAAACTTGAGAGGGAATCGGAAGAATTGGAACGTGTGATTTGCAATCAAGTCAAGCGTCTTCATCGACTCGACGAGAGTTCTGGATGGATCGTTGCGCTCTTCCAGGCCGCATTTCGGCTTTTCATTGCTGTTTGCTCCGGAATAATTGTTTGGCTGCTGTCTGATTCATGGGGAAGTTTTTGGCCAACCGTCGGAGCCGTCGTGTTTAGTTCATGTGCGCTCATCTATCTGTTCATGGCGATTATTGGAATTCGGGAATTCGACGACCGTCAAGAGGGCACTAATGCCGGTTGAAGAGTTGACCGCCGCAGCGCCGCATCTTGGCTAACGCTTGAATGAGCCGGAGTTTCTAGTGGCGAAATCGATTGTGATTCCGCTTTCTTTCGCTCAAATTGAGTGTCGATGCAAGACGGCCAGAATTGTTGGCGAAGTCTGTTTGGTTTGTGGAGCGAGACCTGCCGCGACGGAAGTCGATCCTAAGCGGCAATTTCGTCAAAAAATTGCTCGAAAGGTGATCGAATCGAGAACTGTTGAGATTGAGCACGATTCCTCCTCCCTTGAAGAAATCTCAGTTCGATTAGGAACACTGCTCAACAGTTTTTTGGGGTCTGCCAGAAAAGTCGCAATGGGAGATGACGACGGGGATGAACTCATGTCATCCGTACGGGAAATCTTGCGAGTCAAGTCTTGCATCGAGTCGTTCACACTGCGACCCTCGTTGGGTGTTTCGCATCGGCTGCTATCGGCAGTGGCCAATCTTGAATCAGCTGTCGACAGTGTCCTGATGGCAATGTGCGCTAATACTCCGATAGCCGCTCAGCAACTGGAACGAGACATGCAATCTGCGATTGATGTGGCGGCAGAGTCGAATAAAGATGCGCAACGCTTAGTGCGCGTCTGGCAGGGCTTGTCAATTGCCGATACCCCTCTCATCTTTTGGGCGACTGAGGCATTTGATGTATTTGTTCCGAATGGTGCATTACAAAATGGCTACATCGATTTCGACGAGATCGGATCTAAGCTTCTCAATGAAAGAATTGGCGATTCTTGCCCGAGAGGTTTCGGCATCGCTGTAGCCCTAACCGATTTCACGGCCAGGTTATGTTTTGACGAGTCTCGACTTTGGTCCATTGTTCGTCAGCAGAGGGACTTTCTATTATCAAATCGCCGTCTACTGACTTCACTAACGGAAGAAGCGGTTTGGGCAAAGGACTGGGAACGACATTGGTTGACTCTTTGGGAAATCAGTGAACGCGCGAGAGTTCTCTATGGAATCGCAAAGTCGGATGACAACTTCATCTGGACCGGCCTCGCAATTGCGCATGACCTCGAGGAAGGGCCGGTAAAACAGCTGTTGGCGTCACTGCAATATGTTTCTGGAGTGCCTGACGGATATCAAGCACTCCAAGCCAAAGGTGTTGCAAATTTGTCGGTGTGGGCTAACAGCCGTCATCTCCAAGCCTCTGAGTCGTTTGGCCCGTCAATTCGAAATGCGCATGCTCATCGTGACTACGAAATTGAAGGTGACTCGGTAACACTTTGTCGACTGCGTCCTCCACCAGGTGGGCCTCAAACACTCACCGCTGAGGAATTCAATGATTCAGTAATTTCAATTGTCGAGTCAGCAATGGGTATGTGGGTTGGGACAGTTATTGCTCTCCATAAGATCGGCGTAGAAGTAGATGCGTCGTTAGTTGCTCGGTCGATACCTGTTGGCGCAAGTGCGAGTGCCCTAATGGGACTCGGTGGCTGGAGAAATATTCAAGTCAACATCGTCGGATCCTCAATCGTTCTCGAAGGCGATTCAGATCGAGATCCCCGCATCATCGAGTTCTTATCAATGGTGTCGTTTGTTTCCGAGGATTTGAATTACCTACAGGCACGTCTCCAATGCCCATCAGGACTATTGATCATTGATGTTCCGCTGGAGTTATTGAGAGCCGTTCAACAAGCCTCATCATCGATGATGACCATGGAATTTCTTGCACTTGCTTCGAAGATTCGAGTGAATGATGACCCATTCATGTCAACAGAATATGTTAGGAAAGTAGTCTCAGTCGAAGCAATGACCCTTGGAGGGCTTCCCGATATCGCTGAAGCGAGGGAGGGACTCCGCAATCTTCGAATGATTTGTCGGGTCATAGGAGACGCCGATCTTGAGGCTGGCGTGGCGAGAATTCAGACAATCCGTCTAATGGGACAATCAGGATTGCAAATTCAAGGCATGCAATTCGATTCGATTCAGAATTGGGCTGCCGTTCAGTTGGCACCAGAAAAGTGGTCACGTCTGCACTGATAAGTGAGCAGATCGGACAGCAACTTTTCGAATCAATATCTTGTGGCGAAAGTTGAGCATCATTGTTTTCGGTCAAGAATCGACGATGATTTTTCAAGTCCTGTACGGCCCACCACATTTTCCCTGGTATTGCAAGGTTTTCGGACCCTGGTCATCTAAGTGACGGTCGGCCAGGCCGTCAGATCGGAGTTTCCATCAACGTTTGTGATTGCGGAGAGGAAATGACGAACCTCGAGGGTCTAACGAAGGCACAATCAAACGGCGTGGACCTTGCCAGAGGTGGAATCGGCAACCCTTGACTGTCAGCAAATCCAAACAGACGTCTTGGCGCTCAGCGCCCACCGGTCTCGGTAGGAGGAATGCAAAGGAGATTCTTCAAGAAGGAGCGTGTGATGAACTCGCATATACAATCAGGCGCTCTTCGGAGATGCGGTGAGCGGCATCGAGAAGTGGCGCGAGGTAGCGGCGGTTTTGACGCTCGACGTTTCTGAACAAAGGCATCCCACCCTGTATGTATTCGCCAAGCTCCTCGTTCCAGCGAATGCGGCAAGCGGCCATGCGTCGCTCGAATGTTGTCGACCATTCGCCGGGTGATGTTCGCTGCCTACCACGACCCCGGTCATTTCCCGCCTTGCGCAAGTAGAGATGCCAGGCTTCGAGAGGATCCACGGGGCCACCATCGAGTAGTTGGTGCATGTCATACAAGTCGCGGCACTGCAAACGCTCAACTATGCATTACACCTTCTCGGCGGCAACTACCCCGAGGGTGTAGCCGTCAATCGCGGCGCCCTCGGGAATGTCGGGCCATCTTTGTTGCAGTGTGATTCGGGTGCGCGACTTGACCAATTCGGTGTCGGAGATGTCAAGTTTGATCTTGCGCGCCTTGGCACTGAGTAGCCCGACGTAGCTCAGCCAGGGCGCGTTGCCATCTTCTTGGACAACTTCCAGCTCGGGCAACTCCAACCGCTTGCGACAGGTGTCTGCGGCAGCGGCGACGAGTGCGGTTGCGTCGTCGCTGGAGAGGCCGTTAATGGAGGAGAAGTCGAGATCGGCCGAGTAGCGATAATCAGCGAAGTAGCAAAGTCGGAGCAGCGTGCCACCTTTGAACACGAGCCGTGAGTCACCGGCGGTTCCGATATCCGCGCAGATCTGAGTAAGGACATAAGCACGCTCGATGGTCTGGGTGGGCAGTCTCTGATCGTTAGCGCGCTGAGTGATGAGGCCCTTGGCAATCATGCAGTCACCACTGCCTCGAGCTCGGACGCCGCATACGGCCAGGCGACGCCCCACTTCTTGTCGACCCAGCCTCCTGCACCTCGGGCGTTGCGGTCCAACTCAA
>Ga0182030_10023083_pt1 | contig 11528 bp, 12 predicted proteins | sample 812S3MmetaG_FD_121299 | JGI IMG/M metagenome (GOLD analysis project Ga0182030, IMG submission 121299) | Permafrost microbial communities from Stordalen Mire, Sweden - 812S3M metaG (Illumina Assembly) | ecosystem: Environmental > Terrestrial > Soil > Wetlands > Permafrost | place: Sweden... | reverse complement strand
GTCTGGTTAGCGAGCCGTACAGGGTCCAGGGTGGGGTGGTGGTGGTCCATAACCACTGGATCCATTACAAGGATCTCCTTTTCCGTGATATGCAAGCGCGTGTGGACGGGTTAAGAGTCATCCTCACGGCGCGAACCAGCACGGCGAGATTGGGGGCTCCGGACCTGAGTGGACTTCCATACAGTTGCGAAACGCTATCCCAAAAGAGCTACGAAGACGCAAACAAGCTCTGGTGCGGGGTGCTGCTCTTCGCGCGGCTATGCGCGCTACGTCCGGCGGTAGTGATCGTGAGCGGGTGGTATGACGCCGTGAGCTGGACGGCATGGGGTTGGGCGCTGCTTTGGCGGCGACCGGCGGTATTGTGGGCAGAATCCAACGAGTTCGATCATCGGCGGTGGTGGTGCTTGGAAGCGCTAAAGCGAATTTACGTTCGAGGCTTCGCGCAAGCCCACGTCTACGGGACCTCAAATGCGAACTACCTTTGCAAGCTGGGGATGGATCGGTGGAGAGTTCTGACGAAGAGGGCGGTGCTCGATGTCGAGCACTTTCGCAGAACGGCGGCTGGGCGGGGAGAGGGTGGAAAGCGGGTATTCCTCTTTGTGGGACGGCTTTCCCCGGAGAAGAACCTGGGGCGGTTGATCAGGGCATTCGGGATCGCACAAAGGGAGAAACACGGAGAGGCGCTGGAGCTGTGGATCGCCGGATATGGTCCGATGCGTTCGGAACTGGAGGTCCTCGCAATCGATCCCAGCCTAGACGGATGCGTCAAGTTTCTCGGCCCGATCCCGCAAGAGCGGCTGCCGGGGGTTTACAGCCGGGCCGACGTGTTCATCCTGCCCAGCATTAGCGAGACTTGGGGGCTCGTGGTGAACGAGGCGATGTGTTGCGAGCTGCCGGCGGTGGTTTCCAGCAAGTGCGGATGTGCGGTGGATCTGGTGAATGAAGAGACGGGCTGGGTGGTGGATCCTTTCGATGAGCAATCCATCGCTGAGGGAATCTTGAAGTCGGCGCGGACGCCGCGGGAGCGCCTAACTGAGATGGGTCGCGCGGCGCGGCAGATAGCCGGAGAATATTCGCCGCATAACTGCACCCGGCTTGTCGAGAAGGGGTTGCGGCAATTGATCAGTGACAGGCAGGATGGACGTGCTTCCTCGCCTAGCGACGGGTGTCCCCTCTGATCAACATCGCCTTTCTTACATCCTCGATCTCCCGTAAGGGCGGCGGGGTGTCCTTCGCTGCCCGAGGGTATGCTCACGCAATCGCAACTTGCCCGGACATCAACGCGAGGACCTACTCCCTGAGCGACGAATACACCAACACCGATCTCCCTTCCTGGGACGGCAGCCCGATTACCATCTGCCGTCCAAGGGGCCCCGCCTCCTTTGGCTACAGCTCAGAACTCCTCACCGCCATACGTTCGGACAACCCCGACCTTGTTCACTCCCACGGAATCTGGATGTACTCCTCCCTCGCCGCGCTCCGTTGGAGTCGGGCCGCGCGGCGCCCATGCATCGTCAGCCCGAATGGCATGCTCGAGCCATGGGCTCGAAAGCACCACCCATGGAAGAAGTGGCCCATCTGGTGCCTTTGGGAGAGGCACAATCTCAATTCGGCCCTGGTTCTGCACGCAACATCAGACCAAGAAGCCCGGAACTTGCTGGAACTGGGCTTGAGAGCACGCATCGCGGTAATCCCAATCGGCGTCGACATACAATCGGAATCTCAACCGGCCCGTAACGCGGGCGTTGAGCGAACTGCACTGTTCCTCTCCAGAATTCATCCCAAAAAGGGGCTCCTAAACCTCATTGAAGCATGGCGCCAAGTGCGGCCACGTGGCTGGCGTCTGTTGATAGCTGGCCCCGACGAATCCAATCATCTATCCAGCGTTCAGGAGGCAGTTCGCCACGCTGGTCTTACTCACACGGTCACGTTTGTCGGGGCAGTCTATGGGTCACAGAAGCAGGATCTGTTGAACTCAGCCGACCTGTTTATCCTTCCAACCTTCAGCGAGAACTTCGGAATCGTCGTCCCGGAGGCTCTTGGCAGCGCAGTCCCGGTGATCACAACAAAGGGGGCACCTTGGGGGTGCCTCGAAACCTGCGGCTGCGGCTGGTGGGTTGACATTGGGGTGCTACCTCTGGCACGGGCCTTATCGGAAGCCACACAGTGTCCAGAGAGCGAGCTGAGGCAAATGGGCCTCCGAGGAAAGCAGCTTGTCAGCCGCGAGTACTCCTGGGGAAAAATCGCAGCGAAAGTCGCCGCGCTGTACCGATGGTCACTAAGCGGCGGCGCGAAGCCCGACTCCATCGTGAACTGAATGACAACGCCAGCCTGTAGAGACGCCCGGCTCCAAGCCAGTTCGTATGTCAACCGGCTAGGCTTCCGAAATCAGCTCGCCCGATGGCTGTGGGGCTTGGTCTGGCTGTTCCTGTTTCGGCCGTCCCCGGTCTTCCTTCACGCCTGGCGGCGCCAACTTTTGCGTTGCTTCGGGGCCCGGATTGGCAGGGGGGCTCACCCCTACCCCCGCTGCCGCATCTGGGCGCCCTGGAACCTAACCATGGGAGACCAGAGCGGACTCGCGAACGACGTCGATTGTTACTCCGTCGCGCCGATCATCCTTGGGCCCCACAGCACAGTGTCCCAGTATGCGCACCTGTGCGCAGCCACTCATGATTACGAGGATCCCAGCTTCCGTCTAGTCCCCAAGCAGATCACCATCGGCGCTCGCGCCTGGGTCGCCGCGGGCGCGTTCATAGGGCCAGGGGTCACGGTCGGCGAGGGCGCCGTAGTAGGGGCACGCGCCGTCGCAGTCAAGGACGTTCCCGAGTGGACTGTTGTAGCCGGAAACCCGGCGGGCCAAGTCAAGAAGCGCCATTTGAATACCTTGTGAGCAACCAACGCATAGCCGCCATCATCCTCACGAAGAACGAGGAAAGTGATTTGCCGGCCTGCCTCGCAAGCCTCCACGGACTGACGTCAGAAATCCATGTCGTCGACTCGGGAAGCGACGATCGCACCGCCGCGATCGCACGCGAGTTCGGCGCGTCTGTCACCTTTCACCCATTCACCAATCAAGCACAGCAATTCAACTGGGCCTTGGGCGCCCTTTCCATCGGTGCCGGGTGGGTGCTCCGTATCGACGCCGACGAACGGGTCTCACCGGAACTCGCCTCGTCGCTGGTTGGACTACTTCCCAGACTGCGGCCGGGTGTGAATGGCGTCCTGCTGCCGCGCCGCATCAACTTTCTGGGCCGGCCCATTCGATGGGGCGACAGCTACCCGGTATGGATTCTGCGATTGTTCCGCCGCGGAACAGGCAAATCCGAGGAAACCTGGATGGACGAGCACATAATCCTCGATGAAGGGACGGTTGCGAAAGCCCAGGGCGACCTTATCCACGAGATCCCGAAGAGCATCTCGGAATGGATTCGCAAACACGACCGGTACGCCGATCGCGAGTGCAAGGACCTCCTGGGCGCGCACGGCGACGCCCCGCGACTTCCAGGGCAACCCGGCGCTAGGAGAGCCTTGAAACAGGGCCTTTACCTGAGGCTTCCTCCCTTCGCCAGGGCGTTTCTGTACTGGTTCTACCGCTACTTCCTGAAACTCGGCTTTCTCGACGGAAAGGAAGGCCTCATCTACCACTGCCTGCACGCCTTCTGGTATCGGTTCCTGGTGGACGCCAAGCTCTACGAATTGAAGAAAAGCGCTTCCGTTCCGGAGGCTCGCGCCGCCAGCGCCCGAACCTTTTAGCGGTATGCCCGAATACAGCGAATACACTTACTGCGACACCGCCCCGACGCACGCGCACCAGCACCTTGCGCCTGCTCTCCGAAACCTGCTGGGGGGGGATCATGTGCGCCTGCTGGACCTCGGCTGCGGGAACGGCTCACTTACTTCAGCAGTCATTCCCGAAGACTGCGAGGCCCACGCGGTTGACCTCTCTGAGTCGGGGACGGGGCGTGCCAAACTCTCCTTCCCGCAAGTGCGGTTCCACTGCCTGGATGTGACGGGGGATCTAAGCGCGATCCCCGGCTTCGGTTCCTTCGACGTCGTCATCAGCGCGGAAGTCGTCGAGCACGTGTATCTGCCGCGCAACCTCGTCAAGAACGCCTACGAGGCCCTCAGGCCAGGAGGCAGGGCCATTATCACGACCCCGTACCACGGATACTGGAAGAACCTCGCCTTGGCCCTGACCGGGAAACTGGACGCCCATTTTACCGCCCTCTGGGACTGCGGGCACATCAAGTTCTGGAGCCGCGCGACGCTGACGCAACTCCTGGAAGAGGCCGGCTTCCGCATCGAACGCTTCGCCGGCATCGGAAGGGTCCCGTTTCTGTGGAGGAGCATGATCCTCGTCGCACGCAAGCCCGCCATATGACCGGCCCCCTGATCCAACGCTTCTACCCCGAATCCAGGTTCGGCGGGTTCACCGACATTGACGGAACGGTGGCCTTCTACTCACGAGTCAACGCCCTGGTGAAACCACTTTACGTCGTAGTGGATTTCGGATGCGGCCGCGGAAGTGGGAACGAGGATTCAGTCACCTTCCGGAGAAGCCTGCGGAACCTTCGCCCGCTTGTATCCAAGGTGATCGGCCTCGATGTAGACTCGGCAGGACGGGAAAACGAGTTTGTTGATGAATTCAGGCTGTTGGAGTGCAACGCAGCGTGGCCGGTGGAAGACGAGAGCGTTGATCTGTTGTACAGTGATTTTGTAATGGAACATCTAGCGGACCCGAAGCTCTTCTTCCGAGAGGCGTATAGGGTGCTGAAGGCTGACGGGTTCCTGTGCATCAGAACGCCCAACTTATTTGGCTATGTGGGCATCGTTTCCTCCCTTCTACCGGGATTTCTGCATAAGAGAATTCTGAAAGTTGCACAGCCCAACCGCTCTGCGGAGGACATCTTCCCGGCGGTCTACCGCTGCAATACTGCACGGGCGGTGCGACGCCAGTTGCGAGCAAACAGATTCGACGGAGTCGTATATGGCTACGAGGCGGAGCCTTCATACCTGAATTTCTCCCCGATCGCTTATGCTTTAGGTACAGTTTATCGAAATCTCGCGCCTCCCCAGTTCCGCTCCTGCTTGTTTGCATTCGCGCGCAAGGCATAGCATGGGAGATCATGAGGAGGCTGGCCAGCTTTCATGACGGTACCCCGAACGAACGCGCGGTAGCGTCGGCCTCTCTTCCGACATCGCACCAATGCGTATCCTCCTCTTGAACCAGTTCTTCTACCCCGACGCCGCGGCTACAAGCCAAATCCTCACGGATCTGGCTCGCGGCCTCGCCGCCGAGGGCCATACCGTCCGCGTCATCTGTGGAAACAGTTCCTTGCGTGACTGGCCCACACTCGGCTGAACTAACCCATCCCGCGCAGCTCGCATCCGGACCGGCCTGAAAGGGGCTTCCAGCTATGTACTCGCTAATTGCAGTCGGAATCGCGGCGTTCCTGCTCTCTCTGCTGCTAACCCCGCTCGTCCGCAACCTCTTCCGTCGCTGGGGCCTCGTCGATCATCCGGACTCCGCTCGCAAGCTCCACAAAAGGCCCGTGCCCAGCGGCGGAGGCGTGGCGGTGGCCTTGGCCTATGTCCTCTCGTTCGCGGTCTTGCTATCCCTGCCCCTCCGCGCCGGATCCGTGGTCGAACAAGGCCTGCCCCTCACCTGGCGCCTGCTGCCGTCGGCCATCCTCGTCCTGGCAGTCGGCTTCATCGATGACATCTTTGGCCTTCGCCCGTGGCAGAAACTCCTCGGCCAGATCGCCGCCGCCGGGGGCGCTTTCTGGGCCGGCATTCACCTCTCGAATCTCGCCGGATATCACCTCGGGATCGGCTGGAGCCTTCTGCTCACCGTCGGCTGGCTCATCTTTTGCACCAATGCGCTCAACCTCATCGATGGCGTCGATGGCCTCGCTGCCGGGCTCGGACTATTTGCCGCCGCCACCACGCTGCTCGCCGCGCTGCTGCAATCGAACGTTCCGCTGGCCCTGGCCACCGCGCCCCTGGTGGGCGCCCTCCTCGGATTCCTGCGCTACAATTTCAATCCCGCCACCATCTTCCTCGGTGATTCCGGCAGCCTCTTCCTGGGTTTCCTGCTCGGCTGCTATGGCGTCCTATGGAGCCAGAAATCCGCGACCATCCTGGGCATGACCGCTCCTCTGCTGGTCCTGTTTATCCCTCTACTCGATACCGCGCTCGTCATGGTTCGCCGGTTCCTGCGCCGGCAACCCATCTTCACTGGGGACCGCGGCCACATCCATCACAAGCTTCTCGAACGCGGCTTCACCCCCCGCCGCGTCGCCCTTTCCCTCTACGCCGCTTGCGTCGTCGGAGCCGTCTGCTCCATCGCCATCATGCAAGCGCAATTCTCCGTCATCGTCATCGTCTCTTTTGGCCTCCTGGTCGCTATCGGCGTCTGGTGTCTGGGCTACGCCGAGTTTGGGACCGCCGCCCGCATGTTCATCGAGGGAGCCTTCCGCCGCCAGCTTAATTCCAGGATTGCGCTGAACGGCCTCGAGGAGCGGCTCAACGCCGCCGAGACGCCCGAGGAATGCTGGACCGCCATCCAGAGCGCTGCTCCCGATTTCGCCCTTCACGGCATCCGGATGTCCGTCGGCGGGCACACCTTCCGCGAACGGAATGGTTGTGAGTTCACCCGCTACTGGACCGTCCACATTCCTCTGTCGGACACCGATCACCTGGAACTCACCCATGCCTTCGGCGGCACGGTGCAGGCCGATGCCACCGCCTCCTTCGTCGATGTGGTCCGCAAATCCCTCACCCCCAAGCTCGCTGGCTTCCACGGTCTCGCGCCCAGGTACCGCACCCCCGCGGCTCCTGATGTTCCATCGCCCGTCCCGGCCCGGTCCTGCCTCTTCATCAACCAGTTCTTCTGGCCCGACCCCGCCGCCACCAGTCAACTCCTCACCGATGTCGCCGCCTGGGCGGTTGAAGATGGCCACACCGTCAGAGCCATTGCCGGAACCACCAAATACACCGAGTCCGAGGACCTCATCCCGCCGCCTGTTCGCGTCGACCGCTGCCCCGCGTTCCCCTTCAACCGCGGCATCCTCGGCCGCGTCGCCTCCTATCTCTCTTTTCTGATCGTTGCGGCCATTCATGCTTTCCGGGGTCCCCGGCCCGACGCCGTGGTCACCCTCACGACGCCTCCCGCTCTCGGATTGATTGGATCTCTGGTCCGCTGCGTGCGCGGCGCGCGCCACTACATCTGGGAGATGGACCTCTATCCCGATATCGCCGTCGATATGGGAGTGCTTTCTCCGCGCTCCCCGCTCACGCGCATCCTCGGTTGGGCCTTCGATTTCGCCCGCCTCCGCGCCGACGGAATCATCGCACTGGGCGACGAAATGAAGGACCGCCTCATCGCCCAGCACGGCATCCCCGCGGAAAAGATCCACGTCTGCGAAAACTGGGCCGACGGCCGCGATATTGCCCCGCTCCCGTTCCCGAGTGGACCCCTCACGCTCTACTACTCCGGCAACCTCGGCGTCGTTCATGAGGTGGACACCATCCTGGACGCCATCGAGCATTTCCGGAATGACGCGCGCTTCCGGTTCCTGTTCGCGGGGGGCGGCTCCCGTCGCGCCCGGTTCGAAGCCTCCTGCCGCGAACGCTCCCTCGACAACGTCCTGTTCGGACCCTATTGCGATCGCGCCGATCTCGGCATGCGCCTCGCCCAGGGCCACATCGGTCTGGTCACCCAGCGCCCAGAAAGCCTCGGATCGGTTGTGCCCAGCAAGACCTATGGCATCATGGCCGCCGGCCGCCCCATCCTGTTCATCGGACCAAAGCAGGCTACCCCCGCCCGTATCGTCGGTGAATACCGCTGCGGCTGGCACATCGACCCCGGCGACGTGAAAGGCCTGGTCGACCTGCTCGAAACCCTAGCCCAGCGTCCCGATCTCATCCACTACGCCGGAGCCCTGGCCCGCCAAGCCTTCGAACAACATTACGACCGCCCTATCGCCGTAGCGCGTTTCTGCGCGATCCTGGGCCTCACCAGCCCCGCCCAAGCTCCGCTCGCCGCAGGCGCAGGGTCCTTTGACGCCCCTATGCGCCCCTTGCAAAAAACCGGAGCCGACTAGACCCATTTTCGGACACTTGCCAACATGCCCAAGGCTCTCATCACCGGCTGCACCGGCCAGGACGGCTCCTATCTCACGGAGTTCCTTCTCGGCAAAGGCTATGAGGTCCACGGCCTGAAGCGCCGAGCCTCCAGCCTGAATACCGACAGGCTCGACCACATCTATCGGGACCTTCACGAGGCCGGCTCGCGATTCTTTTTGCACTACGCCGACCTGACGGACGGGAGTTCGCTGGCCGCGCTGCTCTATGAGGTGTGCCCCGACGAGATCTACAACCTGGGTGCGCAGAGCCATGTGAAGGTGAGTTTCGAGGTCCCGGAATTTACGGCTGATGTGGTGGCGTGCGGGACTTTGCGGCTGCTCGAGGCCATGCGGCGGATGGGCGTGAAGTGCCGCTTTTACCAGGCATCATCGAGCGAGATGTTCGGGAGCGCGCCGCCTCCGCAGGGCGAAGCCACCCCGTTCCACCCGCGGAGCCCCTACGCTTGCGCCAAGGTCTTTGGGCACAACATCACGGTGAACTACCGGGAGAGCTATGGGCTGCATGCGTCGAGCGGCATTCTGTTCAACCATGAGTCGCCGCGCCGGGGGGAGACGTTTGTGACCCGGAAGATCACTCGTGCCGTGGCCCACATCAAGCATGGCATCCAGCGGAAACTCTACCTGGGCAATCTCGACGCCCGGCGGGATTGGGGATACGCTCCGGACTACGTCCGCGCGATGTGGCTGATGCTGCAACAGGAAACACCCGACGATTTCGCCATCGGCACGGGGGAGGCGCACACGGTCCGTGAATTTGTGGAGCTAGCCTTTGCGCATACCGGTCTGAATTGGAGGGAGTTTGTGGAGGTCGACGAACGGTATTTCCGACCGGCCGAGGTGGACTACCTGCGCGCGGACGCCTCGAAGGCGCGGAGGGTGCTCGGCTGGGAGCCGACGGTGACTTTCGACGAGTTGGTGCGGATCATGGTTGAGGCGGATCTGAAGGCTGTCGAAGCCCGCCTCAAAGGCGGCGCCGAGGCGCTTCAGTTTGCAGTGGCCGCCGAAGGGAGGCATTCATGATACATCTTCTGGACAAACGAATCGTGGTCACCGGCGGCGCAGGATTCTTGGGGAATCACCTGATGCGGCGGCTTGAGAAGCTGGGCTGCCGCGACATTTTCGTTCCCACCTACCCCGATTACGATTTCACGCGCATCGACGCTGTTGAGCGTGTGTTCGTGGAACATCGACCAGAGGTCTTGATTCACCTGGCCGCGGTGGTGGGCGGAATCGGCGCGAATCGGGCCAACCCGGGACGTTTCTTCTACGACAACGCGATCATGGGCATCCAGCTCATCGAGGGCGCGCGGCGCCACGGAGTGGAAAAGACGGTAGTTCTGGGGACGATTTGCGCGTACCCCAAGTTCACCCCGGTGCCGTTTCGCGAAGAGGATCTGTGGAACGGATATCCCGAGGAGACCAACGCGCCGTACGGGATCGCCAAGAAGGCGTTGCTGATGCAGTGCCAGGCCTACCGCAAGCAGTACGGCATGAACGCCGTCTTCCTGCTGCCGGTGAACCTCTACGGACAGGGCGACAACTTCGATCTGGAATCGTCGCATGTGATACCGGCGTTGATACGGAAGTGTGCGGAGGCGGTTGACGGGGACCAAGACGAGATTGTGCTGTGGGGGGACGGGTCGCCCACGCGCGAGTTTCTGTACGTTGAGGACGCTGCGGAGGGCATCGTACTGGCAACGGAGCATTACGACAAGCCGGAGCCGGTGAACCTGGGAAGCGGTATGGAAATCTCCATCCGCGACCTTGCCACCAAGATCGCCACCCTAACCGGCTTCTCAGGCCGGATCGTCTGGGACGCCACCCAGCCCAACGGGCAACCCCGTCGCTGCCTGGACGTAACCCGAGCCGAGCGCGAATTTGGTTTCCGTGCGACTACGCCGTTCGATGTCGGACTCCGCAAGACGATTGAGTGGTATCAATCCCACCCGCTGGTTCGCCAAAGCGGCGCTTCGTAGCCCGCGCGGAAAGCAAGCAGCTTACGCGGGACACGTCGATCTCTCCATCCCCTACCGTCCCGGCCAACCCTGTGCCACCATCGGCCCTCTAGCCACGTCCCTCCGAACCGTCCTGGCCCCCAAACTCCACCAAACTCCAATCCCACCCCCTCCCCCGAGCCCAAGCTGTAGCCGCCTCGGATTAGGTCGGTTCTTGGCGGCCGGCGTAGCCACATGGAGGGCGTATGCCAGCCGGCACTTCCCCCAACCGAAACAGTAAGTCACCGCTCATGAATGACAGCATGCTTCGAGAGCCGAACAATCGCACCCCGATCCTAATCCTCTGGGCCGTGCTGATCTGCTGCGTTGTCATCGGCTCTCTGGCGCCCGCGGCGTCTCCCCTCATGGTCGCGGTCGGCCGCCTCCACATTTGGGACAAACTGCAACATTTCGGTGCTTACCTGGCGCTGTCATTTCTGCCGGTGATCGGGTTCCGTGATCGGCGGCGTGGAATCATAGCAGGCCTTTCGATGTTCGTCCTCGGAACTCTCCTCGAAGCCGGTCAACACTTCTCGCCTGGCCGCGCTGTGGAATTCGGCGACGTGATTGCCAACGGCGCGGGCGTCAGTTGCGGCGCACTGCTGGGCCTGCCGATCCGCACATTGATCGCCATCCTTTGAGCCGCGCGCAATTCCCTCCCGCGCCGCCTCGCCTCGCCTCACCGGCAATCTGAAACCCACGTTGTGTGTTAGTGCCGATATAAAATACCCGCAACATTGCCGGTTCTGTCTTCAGAAACGGTCGCTGGACGACGCCACGAGACACACAAATACTGCGGCGCGGGGCGGATGCATCCGCGTCGGGGGATTGCGCGATGACGAGCGGGCGAAGCGCTTAGCCGATACCCGACCCTCCCGCGCCGTCAGCAGGAACAGGAACATTGGAATGCCGAGCGTGTCTGGCGTCCGGCCGGACCGATTCGATCACCAGGTAGAATTCATCGGAGCTGTTAACCCTGCCCGCTCTGCGGTACGCCCTATCGGGCGGAATGAGCTGGGCTCTGTTGAAGTCGTACAGGCGATAAACGCACTGGGTGTCGCGGTCCCGCATCAAGAACGCCGCGCACATGCGATACTCCTTCCGCGAGAACTCGACCAGTTGGCGCAAGCTCGATAGTAGCGCCGGCACCTGGGTTGAGCCAAGCAGAATTTAGAATCTGGTGTAGAGTACCTACCGCGTCCCCGCCCAGGTGGCGGTCGGCAAAACCGGCAATAATGCGGGTGTTTTATCCCGGCACTGACACGTTGTGACCCGTCGGGCCGGAGGTGTCTCTGATCACCCCACCTTCACCGGGATGAACAGGGCAGGATTCTTCTTCGCCATGTCCACCACGTGCGCGTAGCGCGCGGTCATGCGCGGATCGGCG
>Ga0182030_10023082_pt1 | contig 11529 bp, 9 predicted proteins | sample 812S3MmetaG_FD_121299 | JGI IMG/M metagenome (GOLD analysis project Ga0182030, IMG submission 121299) | Permafrost microbial communities from Stordalen Mire, Sweden - 812S3M metaG (Illumina Assembly) | ecosystem: Environmental > Terrestrial > Soil > Wetlands > Permafrost | place: Sweden... | reverse complement strand
TCTGACAGTGGTGAAGACCGGCGCGGTCTGGCGGATCGTCAATAAAGCGTTCACGACCGTTGACTGAGCCGCCGATGGCGCAACGCCGACAAGCCAGCCTTACGGACGCCCACTCGGAAGCCGGGGTGCCTTCCACGAGTCTGCGTCGTGTCGTGGGCGGCAGCGGGTTCTTCACGCTCGCCTTCGGTGCGATCGTCGGCTCGGGCTGGGTGATCGTCCTCGGGGAGTGGCTGCGTGAGGCGGGACCCGGCGGCGCCGTCCTGGCCTTTGCTCTCGGCGCAATCGTCATGATGCTGATCGCACTCTGCTATGGCGAGTTGGCGGGGAGGTTTCCCCGAGCAGGGGCGGAATTCCTCTATATGTTCGAAACTTTCGGTGCCGACGCCGCGTTCATCGTCGCCTGGTACCTGACGCTCTATGCAATAGCGGCGTGTGCCTTCGAGGGCATTGCGCTCGGCTGGGTATGCCGAGCGATGTGGCCACAGCTTGATCTTGGCGCGGCTTATACGGTATTCGGCGCTCAAGTGTCATGGGCGGCGATCGCCATCGGCGTCGTCGGAACCGTGGTGGTCGGGGGCCTGCACTTCCAAGGAGGCGCCTGGGCGATTCGCTTTCAGAACCTGGTCACCTACGGGTTCATCATCATCAGTGGAGCGCTGATCGTCAGCGCACTTGCGCTGGGGAAAGGGGCCAATCTGCAGCCGCTATTCCCGGACACTTCCGGGCACGGATGGCGCGGCGGCGCGGTGTGGATCTTCGCCAGCTGCGCATTCTTCCTGAACGGCTGGCAGACCGCGCTGCATGCGATCGAGGAGAGGCGCAGCGCCACGACACCCCGCGGCGCGGTCGTCAGCATGATCGCTGCCGTCGCGACGGCAGCACTATTCTACGCGGCGCTCGTGGTCGCCGTGGGCATGGCGCTTCCCTGGCAACGCTTGGTGGGCAGCGATCTGCCGGCAGTCACCGCGTTTCGTGCGCTGCCCGGTGCAGGTGCCCTGGGGACGGTGCTGCTCGGTGCCGCAGCCGTCTCATTGGCAAAGACATGGAGCGCCATGATGTGGGTTGCCTCGCGGCTGCTGTATTCGCAGGCGCGCTGCGGACTGTTGCCCGCGCGGCTTCTTGGTTTGCATCCGGTCTCCGGGGCACCGCGTGCAGCGATCGTAGTGGTGATGCTGGTCAGTCTCGCGGGAATTCTCGCAGGGCGCGGCATCGTCGTGCCAATCGTCAACATGGTCTCAACATGCATCGCGCTGAGCTTCATTCTTTGCCTGGTCGTGCTGCTGCGAGTGCGACAAGTGCAGCCGACCGAGGGCGTATTCACGGTTCCTGGGGGGCGACCGACCATCCTCATGGCGTTGGGCGGCGCCGTTGCCATGGTCGGGATCGCCGTGGGCCGGCCACTGCTCGATCGCGCGGGCGGTTTGCCGCTCGAGTGGGTCATGCTCTTGTCATGGGGCGGGATCGGCCTTTGCGTGCGCGGCGTCGTCAAGGTGGTCTCGCGGGCGAGGATGCGCGAGATGGAGTCCAAGGCGTGACCGCGGCTGCGGCGGAATCGACGGAGTTGGCGATGGCTCCAATGCACACGGTGACCGCTCGGCGACGCCTGCATAAGGACGGCGTGGTCTCGCTCGCGCGAAACGAGGTCGGCACAGGGTCCGCGGCGGCATTCTTCTTTTGCGTCGGCGACCAACCGGAACTCGACTTTGGGGGTCGACGGCAACCCGACGGCCAGGGGTTTGCGGCATTCGGCCGCGCGCTCTCGGGTATGCAGGTGGTGCGAAGGATATGGCAGATGCATGTTGCAAAGGCGGACGCCGAACGTGCGATGAGCGGCCAGATGCTGCGGGCACCCGTTCGGTTCCATTCGGTACGCCGTACGTGATCCGAGGAATGGCATGCAAACATCGACAATTTTGGGATGGAGAGCACCGATGAGCGCGGTCTGGCGAAGTCTTGTTGTTGGAGCAGTGCTCATTGCGTTCCGGTCGACCGCGGCGTTTGGGGCGCCGCCTACTGACTTGGTCGTTGGCACATGGGAGCTCGATCTCGCCAGGTTCACATTCAGTCCTGGGCCCGGGCCGAAAAGCGAGACGCGGGCATATGATGGCAACGCGGAATTCAACACGGTATCGTGGACAAGCGTCGACGCTGCTGGTCCACAATGCGCACCGGCGTCATCCCCATGGCCGTATCGATCGGCGAACTGAATTGTTGCGGAGTACAGGCACACATCGGCAACTCGCATGAACGATAAGGTCATCGACACCTCGGGCAATGCCGTGGGTGAACGCCGCTGGCAGTGGCTGTGGGACTCACTCGCACTCATGGGATGCATGGTGGCGATCGCCACGGTTTCATCTCTGTTGGTCCGCGCGGCGGGTGAGCCCTACCCGATGAACGCCACCCGAGTGCCGGTACCCTGGGTGCCGCTGGGCATCGCGGTCGGCGTCCTGCGCTTCCGCGGACGTAACCGCTGGCCCGGCATTCTCGCCGGCGCCATCGGCACCGCCTTGGTGGTGGGTGGTATCCCACCGGCAGCCGCGGTGGTGCAGGGGATATCGGCCACGGTATTTGCGCTCGCCATCAGTGCCATGCTGCGTGCCTGGCACGTGAACATGGCGCTCGAACGATGGCAAGATTCGCTATTGCTATGGCTCGCCGCTGCGATCGGCGCGACCGCCATGGGGTGCGTCGCGGGCACCGCCGTGCTGGTGGCTGCCGGGCTGCAGTTGGATCGGGCAGGTCATGGCCTGGCGCGGGACTTGCTCGATGCGCAGGGGCACCCGATTTTCGGCTGGCCGCTGTTCGCGTTAGCCGCCTGCTGGTCGGCGAACTGGACCAGCGGCATCGCGCTCGTCATACCGGCGCTGCGATTATTCAACAGCGCAGCTCGGCAACAACTGCGCAGGCGGTTCCGCGAAGTATTGCTGATGGCGCTGGTCCTGGCCGGCTGGGCCATCGCGGCCTTCCTTCCCCTGCCGTGGATCGCCAGCCTGCCGCTGTGTCTCATCGCCCTCGTCTTGGTCACCTGGTCGGCGATGCGCTTCGGGGCGGCAGTGGCGTCGGTCATTCCGCTGGCGCTGGCGCTCATCGAAAGTGCGGCGTTCATTGCGGGCCGCGGGCCGCTGCAAGCCCGTCCGCAAGATGCCATCTGGGCGGTGTGGACATTCATCCTCATCACGTCCGTGCTCGGCATGCTGATCACCTCGCTGCTCGCGGAGCGTGACGCGGCCTATCGGCGACAGGCTCTGTCGGAAATGCGTTACCGCGTATTGTTCAATTCGAGTCCGCTGCCACTGTGGGTTTACGATCCGGCAACCTTGAGGATATTGATGGTCAATGAGGCAGCGGTGCGGCTGTATGGCTACCCGCGCGAGGAGTTCATCCAACTGGACCTGTGGGCCTTGGATGCGGGACCTGGAGTCAACACGACCATGCCGAACATGGCTGCGACGGAGACGGACGAGGGCGAGCACAGGCACCGTGCGCGCAACGGTACCATCATCGAGGTCGAACTCCATGCCGAACTCATCGAATTCGACGGCCGCCCGGCCCGACTGGTGTTCAGCGACGATTTGACCGACCGTAACCGCATGCGCGGCGCGCTCCTGGATGCGGCCGATCACGCTGAACGCCAGCTGGGCCGGGAACTGCATGACGGGCTCGGCCAGGATCTGGTCGCCCTGTCGCTGATCGCGCGCGCCGAGACTGACAGAATGAAGCGAGGAGGAGCACCGGAATTGGATTCCCTCGCACTCATCGAGAGCCTGGCGCTGCGGGCGGTCAAGAACTGCCGCGGCATCACACGCGGGCTTTCCGCGCTCACCGAGACCGGAGGGGATCTGTACGGCGCGCTGCGCCGGCTGCCCGACCGGTTTCGGCACGAAGGGCCCCCGGCCATTGTCGTGACGATCGAGGGCAGCGCGCCGCTCACACTCCCCGAAGGCGCACAGGATCACCTCTTTCGCATCGCCCAGGAAGCTCTCACCAACGCCGTGAAGCATGCGGGTGCACGACGCATCGACATCGTCTTGGGGGTTGCCGAAGCCGCCGTCAAGCTCACGGTGCGCGACGACGGAATGGGCCTGCCGAGTTCGGTACCGAGCAGCGGGCTTGGTCGAGCCTCCATGCGGCATCGCGCGTCAGCGATCGGCGCGCTCCTCTCCGTGTCGAACGTAGTCGGCGGCGGCACGGAAGTGCGCCTCGACTGCCCGCAAGACGCAAAGGCGCGGGCGGAACGCGGCTGGGGGTAACAGGTGGGGACACGACTTCGTCGTGGACGCCGTGCGCGAGGTACGAGCAAAGTCGGTAACGGCGACGGCTGGATCGCCGCGGATCTCTCTCTCCTCTATTTAATCTGGATGCGTATCACGTCCCGCCCTTGCATCCTCTCGCCCGGATCGTCCTTTAGGCCGTGGTCGGTATAGCTTGCGATGAGCACGAGCATCCCCTTGTCCTTCGACCGTGAGTCCTGAAGGATAGGTACGCGGAATGATCCTTCCGTTCCGGTGTAGTAGTTCGTTTGCGGATCCGCCGCAGTTTTCAGGATCCAGGTCACGCAAGCGGCGGCCTGTGCCATCGTCAATTCCGGATGACTGGGCATCTTGATACGCCCCCAGGCCCCCGATGTGCCTTCGAGGACGCTCCGGCTCAGGCTCTCGACGTTGGCTTGCAAATACGGATACCGTTTGCGGATATCGGCAAACGAGGGGCCTATCAACCTGGCATCGAACGCGTGGCAGCTTAGGCAATTGGATGTCCTGATCGTCCCGAGACCGGGTGGATCGCCGGTACTGGCGCCACTCATTGCGGCCTCGGTGGCTGCGGTGCTCGATAAATGCCGCACCATGAGCAATACCTCGGTGGGGCTAATCTCCTGGAACTTCGACTCTCCGTCTTCCGGGTCCGAGACGTTGATTTCGTACCGTACCTGGGAATTTTCCTCATAGCCTTCGTTCGCCTTGGGGCTGAGGATCTTCACCGTGGGCGGATGATTTACCGGCTTTGCGCCCGGACTTGCGGGTTCTGCGTGGCTCCGCACCGCAGCCATCGACAACAGTGTCAGAGCGGCTGCCGTGAGAGCGCGGGCGCTTCTCAAGCCGCACCCTTGCCGACGTTGCAACAGTGCCGAGGGGATTTTGTCGGCGACTATCAAAGTGCGTCGATTTCGATGGCGACTCTGCGCGCCGAACGTAGACAGGACTCCATCCCGCGGCTGAGGGGATCGGCGTAGGTTCCTGCAAAATAGATCCGCCCATCAGGGCGCATCAGCCGCGGCCAGAACTTGTTCATCTCCCCGATCGGGAAGGGCAGCATTTCACAAGACGGCGCATACCGGTCGCGGGTCCAATCGAACGTCAGGGACTGGACTATGGTGTCGTGCTTGCCAGGATAGGCTTCGCGGAAGGCGGCCAAGCCGCGCTGCGCGGAGACACCACCGGGAGCAAAGGCCTTCAACATCACCCGGCTGGTCTGGACCTCGCTTGGCACCTGCCACACTGAGGATATGTCGGGGTGCTCGAATTCCATGTTGATGCTCGCGAATCCGTCGTCGAGCCAGAACTTCGAGGCGGCCTCGAACACATAGAAGGGGTGAGAGGTGAAGCCCAGCTTGTCGATGATGTATTGCATGTCGGGCGATAGTGCGGGGCTGATGGGAATCGTCCTGAAGATCGACAAGGGTGTGCAGTTGACGAGCACATCCGCGGGCATTTCTCTTTCGTCCTCGTATCCATAGGCGTTGTAGCGGATGCTGACGCCGGAATCGCTGCGCGTGACGCCCACGATGGGATGCTTGAGCCTGACGCGATCACCCAGCCGCATTGCGAAGGCCGTGGGAAGCTTCTGATTGCCTCCTTTCAGGCGGTAGGTGTCGCCTTCTGACCAAGGAATGCCGCGAAAGCCCATCACCGCAAAGCGCCACAAGGAAAAAAGCGCGGATTCATCCTGCCCGCCCATGAAGCGAAGTGCGGCCCTTGAAGCCCCGTGCCTTTCATAAAAATCGGCGACAGAAATCTTGTCCAGTTCATCATGACCCACGCCAAACGGGTGCGATTCGTCGGTAAATTTTCCGAGGTGGGATTGCAAAAACAGACGGGGCAGATCGTTCCACGAATTCGCAGACAGAAAGCGGGCCTCCGCGTCATCGAAGCCCAGCTGCTTGAGCACGGCCCGGTCTGCCAGCATTTCTTCCGAGTAGAACTTGCCGTCAATCATCCTGAGGACGTGTCCGCCGGGTGCGGCCGTGGAGCCTTCCGCATGGGGATAGGGGACCACGCTGAGACTGAACTCGGCAATGTAATCAAAAAATGTCTCATAGCCCGGCCGGGTGATGTGATCCGCGCCGAAGTCGGCATACAAACCATCCGACAGGCCGTCGCGTCCCGTGAACACATGTCCGCCATGTCTGCCGCTGGCTTCGAGCACGACGACTTCATGGCCTCTGCGCATCAGTTCGTATGCGCAGCACAGACCGGAGATCCCGGCGCCGGCCACGACGATCTTCTTGCGTCGTGAGGGGCTAATCGGCGACGGACTCGCCGGCCCTGTCACGCCTGTCGAGGGTGCGCTCGCAAAGGCCGATCCCGCCAGGCACAGTTCGACGCCGGCCGTCGCGGCGTTCCTCAGGAATTCCCTCCTGTTCACCTTAGTCATGTGATCTCGCCAGTACCGCCGCGGCAGGCATCCGCATTTTGTGCCGCGGGTTTGTGCAACTCGCGACGGCGGTCTCGTCGGTTTTTTTGAGGGCCGATCAGAATTGATACGGCCCCCCGATCGTATAGGTCCTGCCGTAGGCGCTGTAACCTGCCCCGACGCCGCTCGCGCTCTGGCCGACGGCCTGTCCGGGGGCCCAGGGCAGCAGCGAGTTGCCATTCAGGTAGGTGCGCGCCACCGAATCGGTGAGATTCTTGCCTGCGACACAGGCCTCGAATCATTTGGTGATCTTGCAAGTGCGCGCTGGTATTCACCCACTGGAACGGGCTGGAGATCGCCCGGCAGTCTCGGCCGTTGAGACCGGCACCGCTGCTATTGGGACGACCGGACGGTGGCATGCCCTATTATGGTGGTTTCGAGCGCGAAAGACGATGCCAAAGATGATGGCAAAGATGATGCGAAGGCCGGTAGGCACTCACTCCTGATGGTCTCATCGCGAGTCCTGAGAACATGTCGCCGAGTGAGTACCTCCCGGCGATTTTGGGCGGTGATCCTGGTAGTAGTCAGGTGTTTGCGGACCTTGAGGATGCGAATGCCACAATGTCAGGGTTGATGCGGTACTGGAACTCGATCATCGCGGATTTTGAGCAGGAATCCATTCATTTGCCATTCATCGTCGAGCCAGGAATTGACGGCATACCCGGGCGTGCCTGGGCACGGGGATTCCTGAAGGGAACTCGCTTGGCGCCGGAGGGATGGAGCGATCTGTGGGATAGCGAAGGCGACGGGCAGTTGCTGAGCGTTTCGCTGGTTGCCGGTGAGCTGGATCCGACGTGGCCGACGGAGGCGCTGACTAAAGAGAAGGAGGATGAATTACTGCAGTGGATGTTTGCCGGGGCGGCCCGTGCGTATCGCCATTTTGCGGATGCGCGGCGCGAGTTCGCGGATGCGCGGTACGACGACGCGATCGAAGAAGAAGTCGACGACTATTACCCCCGAGACGTATGTTCGGCCGGAGCCGAACCGACCCGGGCGGGCCTCGATCGTTTCGTCAATCTCGATGCGCCGGCCGACTTCATCGGCAAGGCCGCGCTCTTGAAGGTTCGTGAGCAGGGAATTACCCGTAAGCTGGTCGGCATCCGCATCCTCGGCGACACCCAGCCCGCCGCCTTCGAATAGCGCTGGCCGGTCATGATCGACGGCGCGCGCGGGCGACGTGACCGTGGCCGTCTACTCGCCGACGCTGAAGATGAATATCGGCTATGCGATGGTGCCGATCGGCCAGGCAGCGCAGGATACGCGGCTCGACATCGCGGCGCCGTGCGGCTCGCCGACCGCCATCGTGAGTGCGATGCCGTTCATCAAGCGGCAGTGACCGCCGCGGAGGCAGGGCTCAGGGCGCGAGGATCGTCGGGATCCACGCTTGCGGTTCGCAAATCGATGGCGAACCAGGCGCTGGCGCTGATCACGGCCAGCACCGCGCCGATGAAGAACGCCTCATGCCAGTGATTGTGCCCCGATAAATAGGCGACGATCGGTATGCCGATAATGCCGCCCATGGTTCCGCCGGTGTTCATGATGCTGGTGACGACCATGGTGTCGCTGCCCCCCACGGTCATGGCGGCACCCCAAAAGGCACCCTCCGTGAGTTCCACCAAGCCGAAACACAGCGCCAAACCCGCCACCGCCGCATAGGCGTTTACTGCGCCGACGATGAGCAGCAGCAGAATTCCCGCGGCCGGCAAAGCCAACAGCGGCACGCGTCGAAAGCCCTTGAGTAGGCCGTAGCGCCGGCACGCGATTCCCGTCAGCATGCCGCCGACTCCGGCGCCCAAGGCCGCGCCGAGCGGCGGAATGGAGGCAAGCCAGCCGCTTTCCAGCACCGAGAAATGCCGCTCCTGGATCAAATACAGAAAAGCCCAGTTGGATATCAGATAAAACACATAATTCATCGTCATGTAGGACAATGTCAGCAGCAGGACATTGCGATTTCCCAGCAGGCGAACCACCTGGCGCGCGGTGATCGAGTGACTCGGCTTCGGGGCGACGTGATCGCCGATCTCGGCGAGCTCCTGTGGCGTCACGGCCGGATGCTCGCTCGGCGCAGCACGTCCGTACCAGGCCCACCACACGACGAAACCCAGCGCCGGGAGGGAGGTCCAGATCAAGGCGTTGCGCCAACCGAAGAAATGCATGAGCGAGGCAATCAATGGCGGCGTGACGGCCGCTCCGAGTTGTAATCCCATGGTCTGCAGACCCACGACCAACGCCCAGCGATTGGGCCGAAACCATTGTTGGAAGACGCCGGCGGAGACGGGAAACGTAGCGGCTTGCGATATCCCGAGCAAAACTTGCAGAGACACGAGAACAGCGAAAAGCGCGGGCCCCGCGAACAGCGACGGCGCCAGCGGGGTCGCGATCATGGCGATCACCGCGGCCAGCCCCATGAGCACCAGCGTGCCACGCGCGCCCCAGCGCTCTGCAAAGATGCCGATGGGAATTTGGAACACCGCGTAGCCGACGGCGAAGCCCTGCTCGAGCCAGCCGATCTGCAGCTGGGTCAGCCCCAAGTCCGGCATCATCGGCGCCGCGGCGACCGTGATGCTCTTCTGCTGCAAATAGGCAATGAATCCAAAGCCGAACAGAAAGCCGAAGATCCGCCAACGGATTCTGATTCGGCCGGCCCAATTCATGGCCCGTGCGGCTCTACTCGAGCGTCAAGCGGAGATTCGCCGTCGATGAGTTGGCGCAGGCGGCGGCGAAATCGCAGCGGCGCGGAGTCAATCGCAATATCGATGTGCGGAGAATGCGTGGTCGCAAAGCTCTGCTGGACCGCGTTGAGAATGACGCGATCTTCCTCGAACGCGCTGCGCACCCCATCGGCGAGCAGCCGCGAGGCCTGCGGATCGTCGGGGAGGACATTGCGCATTTGAAACCAATAGTAGCGGGTGTGCTGCCCATCGACGGGGGTTAGGAAATTATACGAGTCCATGACAAAGGCGGACTCGTGATGCTCCGCCTCGGGGCCGCCGGCGCCCGGTGGCACGAAGACGGCCTTGATCAGCGCATGACTCGGATAGCGGACTTCGTAGTGTTGTAATCTATCGCAAGCGCCGGAGAAGGTCACGAACGGAACATAGATCGGCGCCACTTCGACATCGCGCATCCAGCGAAACGCAGTCACGCCGGCCGGGTCGGCCTTGACCTGCACTGTCTCGGATTCACAGGCCGAGTTGCCGAAGGAGCCGGGATGAACCCAGGCGACATGCGAGGGATCGAGCAAATTGTCCGTCATATAGAGATAATTGCAATCGACGGTCATGGCGTCCCCGCGAGTGATTCCCCACTTAGGATCGCCGTAGTGCTCGACCCCGAAGATGTCCGAGGGCTCTGCCAAGTGCGGCTCGCCCATCCAAACCCACAACAAACCGTAGCGCGAGACGATGGGATAGCTATGGACCCGGGCTCCCTTTGGAATGCGGTCGGCGCAAGGCAGGCGCACGCATTGGCCGCTGCGGTCATAGGTCATCCCGTGATAGGCGCATTCCACGTTGTCGCCCTTGATGCGTCCCATGGACAGCGGCAATTTGCGATGCACGCAGGCGTCCTCGAGCGCAACGGGATGACCGTCGACCTTGCGATATAGCACGATCCGCTCATTGAGGATCTTGACCGGCATGAGCTTGTCTTTAAGCTCGGTGTCCAGGGCGGCCACATACCATGCATTGCGCAAGAACATCTTGTCAGCCTCGTGAATCGGTGGACGCCGCCGGCGCGTCGCACTCGGGCAGGCCGAGACGGCGTGCCATGTATTGGATGATGTCCCAAACCGTCCCCTCGGCGTGATCGGGGGCCAGCGGACCTGGGACGTAGGAGGGACTGTTGAGTCCGCGCTGCAGCCGCTCGAGCTGCACACGGTCCTCGGCGCAGAATTCCTTGCAAAATTTGAGGTAATTCTCCACTACGGGCGATTGGGGATCGTCGGCGATGCCGGTGATGCCCCAGCGGATGGCGACGCTGTCTACGTCCAAGGGACGTATGCACATATACAAGGTGAAGTGCGGACAGAATCCCACCACGAAGCTGGGATACACACAGTAGAAAACGTCGGAGCGCCGCTCCTGCAGCGTCAGATCCGGGTGATAGGGTCCCCGCTCCGGGCACTGTGGGTGGAAATTCGCGCGGTAGCCCGTGAAGGCGTCGCCGTCCGGCAGCTTCTCGCACAAATTGGTGGGGGTGACCGCGTGCAGCGTCTTGGCATGCAGGGGGCTTAGGTGGTACCCCTCCATGAAATTCTCCACCAGACATTTCCAATTCGTCTGCCACACCTCTTGAGTTTCATAGAGAAAATGCTGTTCTGAGGGATGGTAATTGCGGATGAACGGCTCGATGGGCGATAAGGCGGCACCAAGCGGCGGCGCCGATCCGTCGAGATTGACGAACAGGTAGCCCTGCCAGACCTCGCTGGGAAATCGCGGCAGCCGACAGGCGGCCTTGTTGAAGTGCTCGCTCTCCTTAATAAGCGGCGCGGCGAGCAGGCGGCCATCGAGCGCGTACGTCCAGCCGTGATAGCCGCACACGAAACGAGCGGCGTGGCCTGCTCCTATGGCCACCGGGCTGCCGCGGTGGCGGCAGACGTTCGATAGCACGCTCACCGTGGCCGCGCCTTCCCTGACGACCAGCAATTGCTCGTCCACCAATTCGGCCGTGAAGTAATCGCCGACGTTCGGGATTGCGCCGATGTGGCCTAGACAGATCCACTGGGTGCGAAACAGCGTGTCTCGTTCATAGTCGAGGTAGTCGCGTGATGTATAGAAGGCGGCCGGCAACGCGCGCGCCCGATCACGCGGAACGTGGCGTAGAGCGGCGAGTACG
>Ga0182030_10023081_pt1 | contig 11529 bp, 13 predicted proteins | sample 812S3MmetaG_FD_121299 | JGI IMG/M metagenome (GOLD analysis project Ga0182030, IMG submission 121299) | Permafrost microbial communities from Stordalen Mire, Sweden - 812S3M metaG (Illumina Assembly) | ecosystem: Environmental > Terrestrial > Soil > Wetlands > Permafrost | place: Sweden... | reverse complement strand
GCTTGGCTCCGTCTCAATTACTAGGTATTTAATCATATCTACCTAGGAATTGAAACCAACCTGGATCGGCGATAAAGGGCAGCGAGGGATCGAGCGGGACGAGGGCGAACACCCCGAGCGAGCGTCTCATGATCGCAGAAATCTTTCCGTACGATTTCCGTACGGACAGGACGATTATAAGCGCAAGTAGTTGATTTAATGTGGGACGGCTGGGACTCGAACCCAGCACCAAAGCCTTAAAAGGGCCTTGCTCTACCAACTGAGCTACCGTCCCGCAGAGGCGCGCATGATAGCCGAACAGGCCCTCGAGAGCACCCCCGACAAAGGCCCCGACTCCGGTCAGGCGTAGCGCGTCGGGTCGGGTACGCCGGCCGCGGAAAACCCGGCCGCCCTCAAGCGGCATGAGTCACAGCGTCCACAGGCGAGGCCCTGCGCCGTCGCCTGATAGCACGAGACGGTCATGCCGTAGTCGAGTCCCATGGCGATGCCCTCGTGGATGATCTGCGCTTTGGACATGTCGATGAGCGGGGCGTGGATCTTGAAGCGCCCGCCCTCGACACCCGCCTTGGTCGCGACTTGGGCGAGATTCTCGAAGGCCGCGATGAACTGCGGCCGGCAATCGGGATACCCTGAGAAATCGACCGCGTTGACGCCTAAGAATATATCGCGCGCCCCGACCACCTCCGCCCAGCCGAGCGCGAGGGCGAGCATCAGCGTATTGCGCGCAGGTACGTAGGTCGCGGGGATACCCGCGCTGGGGGCTTCGGGGACCGGCACCGCCTCATCAGTCAACGCCGACCCGCCGATGCCGGCGAGATCGACGCGCATCACGCGGTGCTCGTGCGCGCCCAGCACCGCGGCGACGCGCCGCGCCGCGGAGAGCTCCGCGCTGTGCCTCTGCCCGTAGTCGACGCTGAGCGCAAAGGTGCGATAGCCCTCCGCGCGAGCGATCGCCAACACAGTGGCCGAATCGAGGCCACCCGAGAGGAGCACGATCGCGGATCTCACGTGCCCACCTTCACTTTCCGGGAACATCGCCCCACAACACCTTGTGCATCTGCAGCTGAAAGCGTACCGGGAGGCGGTCGGCCAGGATCCACTCCGCCAGCACCGTCGGAGAAACCTCATGGTAGCTCGGGGAGAACAGCACCTGGCAGCGCTCGGCGAGCGCGTGCTCCTCGAGGTACGCCTTGCTCCAGTCGTAATCCTCGCGCGAGGTGATCACGAACTTGACCTGATCATGCCGCGTGAGGAGCGGGAAATTCTCCTCCCGATTGCGCGCCGATTCGCCCGAGCCCGGCGTCTTCACGTCGACGACACGCACCACGCGCGCGTCCACGTCCGCGATGCTGAACGCGCCGCTCGTCTCGAGCGAGACTTTGTACCCCGCGTCGCAAAGCCGCGCGAGCAAAACGAGGCAATTCGGCTGCGCCAGCGGCTCCCCTCCGGTTACGCATACGTGGAGGGCATCGAAGCCTTTGACGGTTTCGAGCACCGAGTCGATCCCGCGCCACTCACCGGCGTGGAAGGCGTACTCGGTATCGCAGTAGCGGCAGCGCAGTGGGCAGCCCGTCAAGCGCACGAACACCGTGCGAAATCCGACCGAGTCGGCCTCGCCCTGCAGGGAATGGAAGATCTCATTGACGCGCAGCCGCCCCTGTTTGAGCAAGCTCGTCGCCTCTGCATGCGCTGCCATCGGATTGAGCTCCGCGGCCCCTCAGTGCTTCTCGGCCGCCAGTTTGTCCAGTCGCTGCTGCGCCAATTGGCTGGCGGGGGTATCCGGGTAATTCGCGGTCACGCGCGCGAGGACGTCCTTGGCCGCCTGCCATTGCTTGAGCTCGTAGTCGCAGTAGCCTACCTTGAGCAAAGCGTCCGGAACCTTGCGCGATTGCGGGTACTTGTCGACGACGCGCTGGAACGAGGCAAGCGCATCGGGAAAATCCTTGTTCACGTAAAAGGCCTCGCCGAGCCAGTACTGCCCGTTGTCGGCGAGCGGGCTGTCCGGATACGTCGCGAGGAACTTTTGAAAAGCGCTGATCGCCTGGTCGTACTGGCTGCCCTTGAGCAGCGCGAACGCAGCTTGGTAAGCAGCCGAATCCGCTTCCGCCGCCCCGCCGTTGCCCCCGGCCACTGCGCCGGCGCTTCCGCCCGCCGCCGCGCCCGCCGACCCGCCGCCCGCCGACCCGCCCGAGGCGACGCCGCTGCGCGCCTCGAGGCTCTTCAGCCGCTGATCGAGGTCGGCGTACAGATCGCGCTGTTGCTTGCGGCTCGCATCGAGCGAATGATTGAGCTCATCGACATCGTTGTGCATGGCGCGAACGTCGGCGCGCAGAGCGTCCATCTCATTGGAGAGCTGCAGCAGGCTGTTGTTCGAAACCACGCGCTCGATCCGCGTGAGCCGCGTATCGAGATCGGTGAGCTTGTTCTGCAGCACGGGATCCTCTTCCGGCGTCGAGGCGCAGCCGGCGAGCGCCAGCAGGGCGACACAGACCGCGCTCCCTGTCGGACGAGATATCACGGCGTATAGACCAGTTGCACTCGGCGATTCTTGGCCCAGGCCGATTCATCGTCGCCCTCGACCGCCGGGCGCTCGGCGCCGAAGCTCACCGTGGTGAGTTGGTTCTCCGAGACACCCAGGAGCATGAGAGCGCGGCGCACCGCTTGCGCGCGCCGCTCTCCGAGACCGATGTTGTACTCACGCGTGCCGCGCTCGTCGGTATTGCCTTCGAGCTTGAGCTTGGCGCCCGGATGTGCGATCAGGTACTGCGCGTGCGCCTGCACGATCGGCGCGAACTCAGGTTTGATGTCGGACTTGTCGAAGTCGAAGTAAATGACCTTGGCCACCGCGCCGCCGGGTCCGCCCTGCCCGGCCGCGCCACCCTCGTCGCCGCCGAGCGCCGAGCCGCTGGCGTAGGCGCCCTGCCCGTTCGCATTCGTGCTCCCCGCGCCCGGCACTTGCGAGCCCGCGGACGGCGGCTCGACGGTGGTGGTTTTCTTCGGGCAGCCCGCCATAAGCGCGGCAACGGCACACAGACAGGCGATCGACAGGATTTTTTTCATTGAATTTTCCATCCGGACTTGGAGATACCTAAGTTCGTATTATGAACCTTGTTGGGCCTCACGGCGACTCAGAACGGCGACCACGCGGGCTCCTGCACCTCGCCCTCGCTCGATACCAACCGTTCCTGTACCCGGCCGTCCGAACTCACGAGCGCGAGCACGCCGCGGCCGCGATCCCGGCTCGCGTAGATGATCATGGCGCCGTTCGGTGCGTAGCTCGGCGACACGTCGAACTGTCCCTTGGTGAGCACCTGCATGTCGCCTCGTCCATTCAAATCCATGACGGCGATGCGATACGCGCCATCCTCCTGAGTGACGAACGCGAGATGCGAGTCGTCGGGCGACAGGCGTGGCCGCGCATTGTAGTTGCCCTGGAACGTGAGACGCTTCGGGTGCTCGCCCGGCTTGAGGCCGACGCGATAGATCTGCGGACCGCCGGCGCGATCCGACGTGAAATAAAGGCTCAGACCGTCCTTCGACCACTGCGGCTCGGTATCGATGCCCGGGTCATCGGTGATGCGAGTGAGCGTGTTGCCGTCGAGATCGAGCACGTACACGTCGAGGTTGCCGTCGCGCGTGGACAGCGTGAGCGCGAGTTTCTTGCCGTCCGGCGACCAGGCGGGCGCCTGATTGACGCCGGCTTTGGCCGACACCCGCTTGCGCTCGCCGGTCTTCAGGAGCTGCACGTACACCGACGGCTGGCGACTTTCGAACGAGACGTAGGCGAGACTCTGGCCGTCCGGGGACCACGCGGGAGACATCAACGGCTCGTTCGATTGCATGACCACGTGCGGATTCTCGCCGTCCGCGTCGGCGACGATGAGCCGGTAGCTCTTGTTCGGCAGCGCGCCCTGCACCGAGACGTAGGCGATGCGCGTCGCGAAGGCGCCTCGCACCCCCAAAATCTTGTCGTACACCATGTCCGCGACCTGGTGGCCGGCGAGACGCAGGCCCGCGCGATTCGCGCTGATCTGATAGCCGAGCAGCCGCTGGTGATTCAACACGTTGTAGAGCTCGAAATCGATGACGTAGCGGTCCGGACCCTGCGGCGTCATGGCGCCGACGAGAATGTAGTCGTTACCGAGCCGTCTCCAATCGTCGAAGCTGATCCCCGCGCCTGCATGCGGCTGCTCGATCATGTCTTTGCGATCCATGGTCTTGAAACGCGCGCTGCGCGACAGATCGTTGCGCACGACCGCCGCGGCGTCGAGCGATGCGTCGGGCGCATCCGCCGCCATGAACGGCACCACTGCGATGGGAATGGCGTTTTCCTGTCCGCGCGTTACCTCGACGACGAATTCCGCGTGCGTGCGCGGACAGAACGCGAGACACAAGACCAGGGCAATTACGGGCAGTACTTTATTCATTGGGCTTGAACTCGAATGCGAAATTGCGTTGGAAGAGTGCCGGGTCCGGCGGGTCCGGCAGCGGCGAGGCACGGTACACGGCGTTCTCGATGGACTGGCGCACGCCCGCATCGCCGTTGCACTGGGTGACTCGCGCGCTCGTGACCTCGCCCCCCGGCACCTGTGTCACCTGGACCACGCAATCGACACCGACGCGCGCGGAGGCAGGCTTGATCCACGCGTTCTGAATTCGATCGCGCAGCAGCGCTACATAGCGATCCTTAAGAGGACTCGCCTCGACCGCGGCGGTGTGCTCCTCGTCCGCCAATTGCCGGCGCAGCTCGTCCTCGCGGTCCTTGCGCGCATGCTCGTCGGCCGAGCGCTTCGCCTCCGCGGCCTGCTTGGCGTCGGTGGCGGCCTTGGCCTCGGCGGCCTGCTTCTCCTCCGCCGCGCGCTTTGCCTCCGCCTGACGCTTGGCCTCCGCCGCCGCGCGCGCCGCGTCGGCCCGTGTCTGGTCCGCGGCTTTCGCATCCGCCGCGGCCTTGGCGGCGGAACTCGCCGCCTGCGCCTCTTCCGCAGCCTTGGCGTCGGCCGCGGCTTTGACTTGCTGCGCCACCTTGGCTTGGTCCGCGGCTTTCGCATCCGCCGCCGCCTGGGCCGCGGCAGCCTGCGCTTGGGCGGCGGCCCGCGCCTGCTCGGCGGCGTGCTCGGCCTGCGCGCGCTGCGCCGCGTGCAGAATCTGGGAATCGATCACCGTCGCATTGACCGGCGCCGACTGCAGATACACAGGTGCGCGTGTCGTGGACATCACCGCGGTAAGCACCAAGACGGCGACCAGCGCCCCGTGCAAAAGCACGGAGAACACCATCGGAACCGAATGCTCGCGCAGGAACTCAGGCACGTCAGCGAGCCCCCTCGCCGGCGCCGCCCGCATCGGCGGGCGCGCGCGGCGCCACGCGTTCGGGATCGGTCAAGAGTCCGACCTTGTCGGCGCCTGCGCGCTGCAATAGCACCATGGCGTGCGCCACGGCCCCGTATGGCACCGTGGTATCGGCCTTCACCAATACCGGTGTCAGCGGGTCGCGGCGCAGGAGCGCGGAGGTGCGCGCGCTGATGGTCGCCTCCGCCGCGGGCTTGTCCGGGTTCGGGCCGAAATTGATGTAGAGCCGCCCGCGCGCATCGATGGTCACGATGAGGGGCTCGTGCTTCTGCAGGAAAGCCGCGTCGATCGGCTTCGCTCCCGCAGTCGGCAGATCCACCTTGATCCCCTCCTTGAGGAGGGGGGCCGTGATCATGAAGATGATGAGGAGCACCAGCATCACGTCGATATAGGGTACGACGTTGATTTCCCCCATCAGTTTACGTCGACGCAGCGGTGCCGGCATGAGTTATGAATACGCGGCACGGGCCGACCCGTGGCGCTGAAGAATGGTCGAAAATTCTTCGACAAATGTATCGAAACGAAGTTCCAGGCGGCTCACCTGGTCGGCGAACCGGTTGTAGGCCACGACCGCGGGAATGGCCGCAAACAGGCCGATCGCCGTGGTGATCAGCGCCTCCGCGATTCCCGGCGCCACCGCGGCGAGCGTCGCTTGCTGCACGTTACCGAGGTTATGAAATGCGCTCATGATGCCCCACACCGTGCCGAACAAGCCGACGTAGGGGCTGGTCGAGCCGACGGTCGCGAGCGTCGCGAGATTGCGCTCCAGCCGGTCCTGCTCGCGCATCTGCGCCACGCGCATCGCGCGGCGCGAGCCCTCGAGCAAGAGATCCGCCGCGGTGCTCAGCTGGCGCAGGCGGCTGAACTCGCCGAAGCCCGATTCGAAGATGCTCTGCAAACCCGTGCCCGCGCGGCCCTTGGTCTCGATGGTCCGGTACAGAGCCGTCAGGTCGCCGCCCGACCAGAATTGCGAGTCGAACTGATCGGCGGTGCGGCGCGAATGGGAGATCACGCGGCTTTTACGGAAGATGATGGCCCACGAAGCAACCGAGGCAAACAGCAGCAAGGCGACGACCGCCTGAACGATGGGGCTCGCGTCGAGCACCATGGTCCATACCGACAAGTCATTGGGCATCACGCCACTCCATGAACAGATCCTTCGGGATGGGTCGGGGCCTCAACGAGTCCGAGTCGAGGCAGGCAACGCGAGCACTCGCGTCGATGAGCTGCACGCCGCCGCGCCAGATCGATTGCTTGAAGTGGATTGTCGCACCTGTGAGCCGGCCAAGTTCCGCGGTGACGAGAATTTCATCATCGAGGACGGCTGGGCGGAGGTAGTCCACGGTCAGGTTGACGACCACGAACTGCAGGCCGCGCTCGGCGCGCAGCTTGACCTGATCGACTCCCAGCGCGCGCAGCCAATCGGTGCGGCAGCGCTCGAGGAACTTCAGGTAGTTCGCATAGTAGACGACGCCCCCCGCATCCGTATCCTCCCAGTAACAGCGGAAGCTGCACTCGAACCTCGGCGCCGTCACTATGGGCTGTCCTTGAACAGCGGCAAGCTCATGTCGCGCTCGATCATCGGAGCGGCCAGCCCAAAGTGCGCATAAGCCGTGCGCGTGGCGACCCGGCCGCGTGCGGTGCGCATCAGAAAACCCTGCTGAATCAGAAACGGCTCGATCACATCCTCGATCGTGCCGCGCTCCTCGCTCATCGCCGCGGCCAGGCTGTCGACGCCGACCGGACCGCCTTCGAACTTCTCGATCACCGTAAGCAGAAGCTTGCGGTCGAGCATGTCGAAGCCCTGCGGATCGACCTCGAGCATATCGAGCGCCGCGAGCGCCACCGGGCCCGAGATGATGCCGGCGGCCTTGACCTCGGCGAAATCGCGCACCCGCCGAAGGAGCCTGTTGGCGATGCGCGGCGTGCCGCGCGCGCGCTCCGCGATGCGGTCCGCACCCTCAGGCTCGAGCGCAAGCTTCAAGATCGAGGCGCTGCGCGTCACGATCTTGGTGAGCTCCGCCGTGGTGTAGAACTCGAGCCGCTGTACGATGCCGAACCGGTCCCGCAGGGGCGAGGTCAACAAGCCCGCACGCGTCGTGGCGCCGACCAGCGTGAAAGGCGGCAGATCGAGCTTGATGGAGCGCGCCCCGGGGCCCTCGCCGATCATCAGATCGAGCTGCGAGTCCTCCATGGCAGGATACAGCACCTCCTCGACCACCGGACTCAAGCGATGAATCTCATCGACGAACAGCACGTCGCGCGGCTCGAGGTTGGTGAGCAGTGCGGCGAGATCCCCGGCGCGCTCGAGCACGGGGCCCGACGTCTGCCGCAGGTTCACCCCGAGCTCGTTGGCGATGATGTGCGCGAGCGTGGTCTTGCCGAGGCCCGGCGGCCCGAAGATCAACACGTGATCCAAAGCCTCGCCCCGCTTGCGCGCCGCTTCGATGAAGATATCCATCTGCGCCGTCACCTTGGGCTGGCCCACGTAGTCGGCAAGCCGCTTCGGGCGCACCGCCCGGTCCAGAACTTCCTCATCGCGCCCGCCGACGCTGCTGATGATCCGATCCTGCTCGATTCCCATAGCGCGATCTTACGGCTTGGCGGCGGATTTGAGCGCGCGACGGATGATTTCGGTGGTCGAGAGCCCCGGCTCGTCGGCGGCCTTCAAGAGCCGCGTGACCTCGGGCGGCTTGTAGCCGAGCGCGATCAGCGCCGCGAAGGCCTCGCTCTGCGGGCTCGCCGCCGCCGCGCCGAGCGCACTGCCATCCTTGGGGAGGGGCGCCGCCAGCTTCTGCACGCTGTCGCGCATCTCGATGATCACCCGCTCGGCGGTTTTGCGGCCGATGCCCGGAATGCGCGTGAGCATCGCGACGTCCTCGGCCTCGATGATGCGCAGAAAATCCTCGACGCTCGCGCCCGAGAGGATACCGAGCGCGATCTTCGGCCCCACGCCCGACACCTTGAGCAACCCCCGAAACAAGCGCCGCTCGCCGTCGGTGCCGAAGCCGAACAGGATGTGCGCATCTTCGCGCACCACGAGATGGGTGTAGAGCGCCACCGGCTCGCGGACTGCCGGCAGGCCATAGAACGTCGACATCGGCGCCTCTAGCTCGTAGCCGACGCCGCTCACGTCCACCATCAGCGTGGGCGGCTGTTTCAGCGCAAGACGGCCCTTCAGGAAGCCGATCATCTTAGGCGTGCGGCCACTCGGAGCGAGCTGCGCACCGGGCTGCGCAGCGCATGGCAGACCGCGGCCGCGAGCGCATCCGCCGCATCTGCCGCCACGGGGCCCTCGAGCCGCAAGAGGCTCTTCATCATGAGCTGGACCTGAGCCTTCTCGGCACTTCCCGACCCGACCACCGCCTGTTTGATCTGGCGGGTCGCATATTCGAACACCTCGGCGTCGGCATCGACGGTGCCGCAGATGGCGGCCCCGCGCGCCTGGCCGAGCTTCAAGGCGCTGTCCGGATTGCGGTTGACGAACACGCGCTCGATGGCGATCTCCTGCGGCCGGTACTCGGCCACGATGCGGCGCATGCAGGTGAATATCTCGCACAGGCGCGCCGCGAAATCGCCATGCGGCGTGCGGATGACGCCGCTCGCCACGTAGATCAGGCGCGGACCCGCGACGTCCACCAGACCGAAGCCCGTGCACTGCGACCCGGGGTCGATGCCGAGCACCCGTATTGGCGCGAGCTTAAGCGGCAAGCGTCTTGCCCGTCGAATTCGGCATGGCCGGGAGCCCGTCTTGAGTAGTACGGCGGGTATGATACCGGCAATGGGCGGCCAAACCCACCGATGCGCCCATTCAAGGAATCGATGGAGACCACGGCGCCCACCCGCACGCAAAGCTCGAGACTCGAATCACGCCGGATGGCGCTGATCGAGCTCGAACTGCCCGCGGCGGCGGAGCCGACGCGGCGCGCCGCGCTCGAGGTCGCCGAGATCGTGCGCACGCTCGAGGCCGACGATGATGTGGTCGTCGCGGCGATGCTGCAACCCTTGATCGAGCACAGACTCATCGACCGTGAAGCGGCGGCCAAGCGCTTCGGCGAGGACGCCGTGCGCCTGGCGCTCGCCTTGAGCCAGCTCGGCCACTTCGGCCTGCCGCCCGATTGGACGCCCGAGCGGGGGCTCGAGGCCGCCCAGGCCGAGGCGCTGCGCAAGATGCTGGTCGCGATCATCGGCGACGTTCGACTGGTGGTGGTCAAGCTCGCCGATCAGCTGCAGAAGATGCGGACCGCGAAATCGCTCGACGCGCCGATGCGGCGTAAGTTGGCCATGGAGACTCAGGAGGTCTATGCGCCGCTCGCCAACCGGCTCGGCGTGTGGCAGGTGAAGTGGGAGCTCGAGGACCTGGCGTTCCGCTATCTGCAGCCGACCGAGTACCGGCACATCGCCGCCGCACTCAAGGTCCGGCGGAGCGAGCGTGAGCGCTACATCGAGGAGTTGAAGGACCTGCTGCAAGGCGAGCTGCGCGCCGCCGGCATCGAGGCGAGCATCGACGGGCGACCGAAGCACATCTACAGCATCTGGCGCAAGATGCACTCGAAGCGTCTCGCCTTCGAGGAAATCATGGACATCCGCGCCGCGCGGATTCAGGTGAATACCGTGGCGGAGTGCTATGCGGCGCTCGGCATCGTGCATTCGCTCTGGCAGTTCATTCAGGGCGAATTCGACGACTACATCGCGACGCCGAAGGGCAACCTCTATCGCTCGATCCACACCGCAGTCTTGGGTCCCGGCATGCAGCCGGTCGAGATCCAGATCCGCACCTACGAGATGCACACCCACGCCGAACGGGGCGTGGCGGCCCACTGGCGCTACAAGGAGGGCGGACGCAGCGATCAGGCCTACGAGCGCAAGATCAACCAGCTGCGCGCGCTGCTCACTCCCGACGCGCAGGACAGTGCTCAAGACTTCCTCGAGCGCATGCGCGTCGAGCTCTTCCAGGACCGGGTCTACGTGCTCTCGCCCAAGGGCGAGATCGTCGATGTACCGGTCGGCGGCACCCCGCTCGATTTTGCCTACCAGGTGCACACCGACTTGGGTCACCGCACGCGCGGCGCCAAGGTGAACGGCCGCATGGTCGCGCTCGATTATCAGCTGAAGAACAGCGAGACGGTGGAAATCATCGCTGCGAAGACCGCGCACCCGTCGCGCGATTGGCTCTCCTCCCAATCGGGCTTTCTCGCGAGCCCGCGCAACCGCAACAAGGTCAAGGCGTTTTTTCGCAAGCAAAACGAATCGCAGAACAAGCTCGAAGGCCGGGCGATGCTCGAACGCGAGATGCAGAGGCTCGGCGTCAATCACCCACCGATGCCCGATCTCTTGAGCGAGCTGAAAATGGCGAACGCCGAGGAGCTGCACGCCGCATTGGGCTTAGGCGAGCTCAGCGCGGCGCAGCTCGCGGGCGCGATCCAACGGGTGCTGCATGCCCGCGCCGCACGGCCGGACGAGGTGCCGAAAACGCGCGCGCCGACACAGCGCGAGCCCGAGGTCGAGTTGCAGGGCCTCGGAGACATGCTCTCGAGCTACGCGCGCTGCTGCAAACCGGTGCCGCCCGAGCCGATCGTCGGCTACATCACCGTGGGACGCGGCGTGAGCATCCACAGCCAGACGTGCGCGAATCTCGCCCGCCTGTCGATCAAGGCGCCGGCGCGCGTCTTGCCCGTGGCTTGGGGCAAGCACTCCGCCGCGGATTTTCCGGTGGACATCGAGGTCGAGGCTTTCGACCGGCGCGGCTTGGTGCGCGACGTGAGCGCGGCGCTGGCCGACGAGAAGATCAGCATCCGCAGCATGAATACGCTGACCGATGCGCGCGATCATGTCGCGCGCATGCAGATCGCCATCGAGATCACAGGACTTCCGCAGCTCTCGCGGGTGCTGGCGCGCATCGCGCAGCTCCCCAACATCGTGAGCGCGCGCCGCAAGAAATGAGCCGCGGTCCAACAGAGCTTCGTCGTCGGCTTCTGCCCGTATTTTACGCTCTACATGTGTCTGCGCCCGCCGGGCGTCGACGCCGTGGGCATCCGTTGGGGACAGCACGGTCTGGGACATACTGCAGTACATGGCCGAACGCTTGAGGAGCTACTAGATTGCATCATTCCAGCAGACGGCCGTTCCTCGTGTCGGCCGCGTTCGGCGCAGCGCTCATGCTCGTTGCCTGCCATCGCGCGC
>Ga0182030_10023080_pt1 | contig 11530 bp, 6 predicted proteins | sample 812S3MmetaG_FD_121299 | JGI IMG/M metagenome (GOLD analysis project Ga0182030, IMG submission 121299) | Permafrost microbial communities from Stordalen Mire, Sweden - 812S3M metaG (Illumina Assembly) | ecosystem: Environmental > Terrestrial > Soil > Wetlands > Permafrost | place: Sweden... | reverse complement strand
TGGCGCCGGCGAACAAGACCGCACGGGACATCACCGATCCGCTCGATCTTTTCAAGCGCTTCGATATCGACCGCGACCCGGCGCGGATGCAGGAAGCGCGGCAGATTCTGGATGCGACGGATCCCGACCTTTCGGCGTTCCGCAAGCGCGGCGGCAAGCTGCTGATGTACTTCGGATGGGCCGACCCGCAACTGAATCCGATGATGGGCGTGGAGTATTACGAACAGGTGGTGGACAAGATGGGCGCATCCACACCCGACTTCTTCCGCTTGTTCCTGGCGCCGGGAATGGCCCACTGTGGGGGCGGCGTGGGGCCGAATGTGTTCGACGTTGCGACGCCGCTGGTGAAATGGGTGGAAGGGAACACGCCGCCGGTGAGCATTGAGGCCAGCCGGATGGCGGGCGGAAAAGTCGTGCGCACCCGGCCGCTTTGCGAGTATCCGATGGTGGCGAAGTACAAAGGCAGCGGCAGCGTGGACGAGGCGGGGAATTTCGCTTGTGTGAAGCAATAGACAACGCAGGCGGAAGCGCCTGCGCCACAACTCAGCCTGGCGGGCTATTTCGCGGGCGTGCCGGGGTGGAGCTTCTGGCGTTCCCATTCCTTGCGAAATGTGGCCTCGCGTTCGGCAACGTAGGCTTTGTAGCCCTCGGGGTCGATGAACGGGTTCGCCGCCGCGCCGGCTTTCATTCGCTCGTATTTGGCCTTCAAGCCGAAATATCCGCCGTGCGCGCCCAGGAACAGGTCGCACGGCAGGCTCTTCAGAACCGCGAAGGTCTTGACGTAGTCGTCCGCAATCCTGGGATAAACCTTGTTGCCCACCAGAAAATAACCAGGGTTCACGTTGGGGCTGCCCACGATGACCGCATTCAGAATGCGCCCGCCGTCGGTCACCTGCATGGTCCAGGTGGTGCACCCTTTGGTGTGGCCCGGCGTCAAATGCGCCACGAGCTTGGAGCCGCCCAGTTCCACGGCGTCGCCATCGTGCAAGACGCGGTCCACGTGCGCGCCGGGACGGTCCGGCGCCGTGCTTTGCTCCGCGGCAACATCGGCATCCATTACCATCAGCTTGGCGCCGGTGTCCTTCGCGACCACGGCCGTGGCCTCGTCGTGATCGCCGTGCGCGTGGCTGATCAGGAGGATCTTCGTGTCGCGGTACGCAAAGCCGAGCTGCCCGATGCTCTTCCTGATTGCGGGCAGATCCTGCTTGAAATCGGTATTGATCAGGATGTTGCCCTGCGCCGTTTGGACCAGGTAGACGGCCAGATCGGCAGTTCCCACGTAGTAGAGATTTCCGGCGATCCGGAACGCGGGGAACTCACGATGCCAGTCCGCGTTACCTTGCGCCAGGAGGGCCGCGCACGCGGCGAAGAAAGATAGAAGCAGTCTCATGGAGGTTCTACGCACTGCACGCCATTATATGCGAATCGCGAAGGGTTGCCTGGCCGCCGCGGCCATAGCAAGATAGGTTATGCGGGAGATCGCACCTGGCATCGCCGTCATTCCCACGCTCATTGCCAATGCGTACCTGGCCGGCGACGCGGGGTCGTGGGTTTTGGTGGATGCGTGCACGCCGGGAACCGAGAAGCGCATCCGGCGCGCGGCAGAGAGGCGTTTCGGATCGGGCAGCAGGCCGCGCGCCATCCTGCTCACGCATGGCCATTTCGACCACGCGGGATCGGCCGGCCCGCTGGCCGACGCCTGGGGCGTTCCGATTTACGCGCACCCGCTGGAGATCCCCTACCTCACGGGGCAGCGGTCTTACCCGCCCTTCGACTTCAGCGAGCCCGGTTTCTTCACGCGGATCGCGCGGTTCTTTCCGACCGCGACCGTCAACCTGGGGACGCGCGTCCGCGCGTTGGAGCCGAAGCAGGCTATTCCGGGCCTTCCCGATTGGGAGACCATCGAGACGCCGGGCCACACGCCGGGCCATGTGGCGTTCTTCCGCCGCGCGGACGCAGCTTTGTTGGCGGGCGACGCCGTGACCACCATGAACCTGGACAGTTTTTGGGACACCATCGCCCGGCGCAAGCAGGTGTGCCGTCCGCCGGTTCCCGCTACTATAGACTGGAGTGATGCGCGGCGGTCGGTGGAACTGCTGGCCGGGCTGCGCCCCACGCTGATTGCCGCGGGCCACGGCGCCCCCATGCGCGATGCCGCCGGCGGGCTGTCGCGCCTGGCCAAAGAGTTTCGGTCGCCGAATTTCGATCGGGAAGGATACTGACCGTGGGAAAAGCCTCCGAAGGAAATAGCCAGGGAAAAGAATGCAACTACGATAAGGAGCTGCGGCGTCTCCAGGTGGAGCTCGTCAAGCTCCAGGAGTGGGTGCGTAACAAGGGCCTGAAGGTGGTCGCGATCTTCGAAGGACGCGACGCCGCGGGCAAGGGCGGAACCATCAAGAGGATCACGGAGAGCCTGAACCCGCGCGTCTGCCGGGTAGTCGCCCTCGCGGCGCCCACCGAGCGCGAGAAGACGCAGTGGTATTTCCAGCGATACGTGGTGCAACTGCCGGCCGCCGGTGAGATCGTGCTGTTCGACCGGAGTTGGTACAACCGCGCCGGCGTGGAGCGCGTCATGGGCTTCTGTTCGGAGGCCGAGTATCTGGAGTTCCTCCACAGTTGCCCCGAGTTCGAACGAATGCTGGTGCGCTCCGGCATCATTCTGATCAAGTATTGGTTTTCCGTGAGCGATGAGGAACAGGAGCGGCGCTTTCAGGAGCGCATAAAGGATCCCACCAAGCGCTGGAAGCTGAGCCCGATGGACCTTGAATCGCGGCGGCGCTGGGTGGAATACTCGCGCGCCAAGGACGAAATGTTCGCCCACACGGACCTTCAGCAGATTCCCTGGTACGTGGTGAACGCCGACGACAAGAAGTCTGCGCGGCTGAACGTGATCCGCCACCTTCTATCGCTAATTCCGTACAAAGACCTCACGCCTGAGCCGATCAAGCTGCCGGCGATCGATCGCAAGAAGTATGTGCGGCCCCCCATTGCCGACCAGAACTTCGTGCCGGAGGTCTACCGCGAGCGCGGCGGCATTCTCACGCTTAGCGGCGGCAAGTAGTGTTGGCGGCCAAGATTTGCGACGCGCTGGGGGCGTGAGCGCAGAGCCCGGCGCGCGGCGATAAGCTGAAGTGTCAGCCTATGACCTCAACCGCAGTCTCGCTCGCCGCGCGGCGAGCCTACGCCGAACGCATTGGGAAAGAAGCCGGGCAAGCGCCGTGGTGGGATGCCGTGGTTCTGACGGCGAGTTCCCAACGGCAAGCCGATTGGTATGGCGACGAGATCGACCGCCGGCGGAACCAGGGAAAGATCCCGCCTGCGCTCTACCTTGTGGCGCCCGACCCCGGCGACCGCCGTATTGGAAGCGGCGGGGCAACGCTGAACGCGCTCCGTGCGCTGGAGTCTCAGTTGGAGTGCGCGTGGGCGGATTCGCGCGTGCTGATCGTGCATTCCGGCGGAGACTCGCGGCGCCTTCCGCAGTATTCACTTTCGGGCAAGTTGTTCGGCCCGCTGCCGGTGAAGACGCCGTGGGGCGATGTCAGTACGGTGTTCGACGAATTCATGGCGCTTTCCTGTGGCTGGGTTGAGCGGTTGGCATCGGGGCTGGTGGTGGCTTCCGGCGATGTCGTGCTGACCTTCGATGCGGGAACGCTCGACTGGACGCGGCCCGGCGCCAGCGGAGTGGCGCTCCGGCAGCCGGCCGAGGTCGGCTCGCAGCACGGCGTCTACATTGCCAACCCGGACGGGCGCGTCTACGCTTTCCTGCAAAAGCCGGCCGCGTCCGAGATTGCCGCGGCCGGAGGCATGCTGGCGGGCGGGATGGTGGCCGTGGATAGCGGGCTGATCCGCTTCGATCCGGAAATCGCGGCGCGCCTGGCCAAGCTGGGCGCGGACGTGGGCGGCGACGCGCCGTTCATGGACCTGTACCGCCATTTCACTTTGGCCCTGAGCGGGCAGTGGAAGCCCGGCGGGGACGACCACTGGGCGATCCGCGAGTTGCACGCCATCCTCGCGGGCCAGCCTTTCTGGTGCTCGGTTCTGGACGGGGACTTCACCCACGTAGGCACCACCCGGGCGTTCCATAAGCTGCTCACCGGCGACACCACGTTCAGCCGCCTCTACGAAGCCCGCCAGCGGATCGATGTCGCCAGGCCGGAAGGCGTCCGCTCGGCGGGCGTGATCGTCGATAGCGTGCTGGCGCCGGGCAGCGTGCTGGGGGTGGACGCGGTTGCCATTGAATGCGATCTCAAAACGCCCGTCAGCATTGGGCGCGGCGCCATTCTGCACGGAGCCTGGGGTTTGACGGGCGCGGTCGAAGTGCCGGATGCCACGGTGGTGCACCAAGTCCCGGTGGCGATGCCCGGGCATCCCGCGGGGGTGGTGGTTCGGGTGTATGGCGTGGAGGACGATCCCAAGTCCTCGGACTGGTTCGGCCGCCCGCTGGTGGAGCATCTGGCCCGCCTCGGACTGGACGAAGAAGCCGTGTGGCCGGACGTGCCTCATGCGGAGCGCATTCTTTGGAACGCCGATCTGTTCCCGGTTGCGCCGGTGGCGGATGCGTGGCGCGCGGCGCTGTGGCTGGTGGGATCGGCCGAGGGGTATTCGGCCGAGGAATGGCGGCGAACTAGCCGTCTCTCGCTGGCCGGCAGCGCGCAGTGGGCGGACCGGCGGCGCGCCGCCGACCTGCACCTGCGGCGGATGCATTCGGCGTGGGAGCGGACGGCGGTTTCGCTGGCGCGCGGCGGCGCCGATATCGGCCCGTTGCTGTCTAACGCTCCAGGAGTTCTGCCGTTAGTCGCGGCCGGGCGAGAGGTGGAGGCGGAAGCTGCGCGGATGCCGGAGCGCTCAGCCACCGCGGCGGCCAGCTACTATTACCGGGCCTCGCTGTTTTTCGCCAAGGCCGGACTATTGGAGGAGGCGGACCGCTTGCAGGCGGCGGCCTTCGATAGCGTGCGGAACGCGGTATGCGCGGGCGCGGTGGATGGCGGCGCCTGGGAGTCGCTTGGGGAATGGGTCTGCGACGAGGTGTCCGCCGAGGCGCCGCCGCGCATCGATCTGGGCGGCGGCTGGTCCGACACGCCACCCTTCTGCCTGGATTGGGGTGGAACCGTGCTGAACATCGCGGTCGAATTGAACCAGGCGTGCCCCATTCGGACCGTGATGCGGCGCATCCCCGAATTGGAAATCCGCTGCCTGGCGCGCGAGTCCGGCGAAACCGTGGTCTACTCGACCGCCGAACAGGCGCTGGCGCCGGCCGACCCGGGGTCGCCCTTCACGATTCCGCGCATGGCGCTGGTTTTGGCGGGAATCGTCAAGCCCGGCCAGGAACTGCGGCGCGCACTGCGCTCCCGCGGAGGAGGACTGGAGATCTGCACGAGCGTCGACCTTCCCATGGGCTCCGGTCTCGGGACCAGCAGCATCCTCTCGGCCACCGTGCTGCGCGGCCTGGCCGCAATGGGCGGCGTGACGATCGGCGATCTGGCCCTTACCGATGAGGTCTCGCGCCTGGAGCAGATGATGACCACTGGCGGGGGCTGGCAAGACCAGGCCGGCGGCATCTTCCCGGGCGCGAAGGTGGTGACCTCAGGCCCCGGCATGCGGCAGCAGCTACGCATCGAGCCGGTACGCTGGTCTGCGGAGCGGGCGCGGGAGTTTTCCGAGCGGCTGGTGCTCTACAACACGGGCATCCAGCGCATGGCCAAGAACCTGTTGCGCCAGGTGGTGGCCAGTTACCTGGCGCGCGAAGTGGAAACCGTGCAAGCCCTCCATGGCATCAAGACGCTGGCTACGGAGATGGCATTCGCCATGCGGGATGGCGAATGGAGCTATCTGGGCGAACTGCTCTACCGGCATTGGCGGCTCAACCAGATTCTGGACCCGAACACCACCAACGCACCCATCGACAACCTGTTGGCGCGCGTGCGGCCATTTGTCTCCGGCGCCAAGCTAGCGGGGGCGGGGGGCGGGGGCTACCTGATTCTGCTGGCTCGCGGGCCGGAGGAGGCTATCGCGCTGCGCAAGGAACTGGGCGAGATGGATTCCGCCACCATCGCGGAACAAGGGCTGCGTGTGCGCACGCGCCCGCGCGGATAGTAGGCGGCGCCGAACTTGCGTTGGACGGGGCAATCGTGCTGAACTCAGACAAATCGGATTCGGGAAAATTGACACTGCGCCTTCGCATCCATGTTAGCGTCCGCACTTCGCTATCAAGCTCGCCCGCTTCCGTGGCCGCGCTCCTTCTATTCCTCCTCTCCCCCTCCGCCATTGCCGCCGGAGCCGCCGTCTCCGGCTCTGTCCTCACCGTCACCGGCGAACCGGTCGCCTGGGCGCGCATCTCCTTCGTCGAACAAACCACGCACTTCCGCCGCGACCTGCTCTCCGACGAATCAGGACATTACGCCGCCGTCAGCCTGCCCGCCGGCGCCTACTCTGTAACCGTAACGTCATCTCTCACCGGCGCCGCCGGCGCGGAACCCGTGGCGCTGCGCGACGGCGAAACCCTGAACCTTCCCCTTGTCCTTGGCCGCTCACCCATCGCGGATTCCGATTTGCCGCTCGCCGCGCGCGACGCCTTGAGCATCGTCCGTGACCGGTCCGAAATCACCCCCGGACAACAGGGAGGCAACATCGAAGGCAACGGCCCCTACGGGTCTCGCGGCAATTCCAGCCTGAACAGCTACGGGCAGCGCGGCCAGAGCAACGGCTTCCTCCTTGATGGCCTGGACAACAACAATAACTGGGTGCGCGGCGCCACGGTCGCGCCACCCCTGGACGCCGTTGCGTCCGCCGAACTCGCCGCCGGATACGTTCCCGCAGAGTACGGGCACGCCGCCGGCGCCGTAGTGAACCTGGAAACGCGCGCCGGCGCCGAGGGCTTTCACGGCGACGCCTTCGAATACTTCGGCGCCACGCCGCTCGACGCGCGCAATTTCTTCGACGGCGGCGCAAAGCCGTCGCTCGCCTCCCATCAATTCGGCGGCGCTCTGAGCGGCGCCCTTCGCCCCCGCAAGTGGTACTTCTTCTTCGCTCCCGAACTGCGCCGCGGACGCGAAGGCGTGACCGTCACCTCTACCGTTCCCACCGCGGCCGAGAAGACCGGCGACTTCTCGGCCTCGTCCATGGCGATCTACGATCCTCTTTCCCTCCATTCGATCGGTGAGAACATTTTCGCGCGCAACCCGTTCCCACAGAACCGCATTCCCGGCGCCGATATCCCCCAGCCTTCGCGCGACCTCATCTCCCTGTATCCCAACCCCGCCTCGCCCGGCCTGGCCGATAATTACTCCTTCGTTTCGAACCGCGTCCTGAACTCCAGCCAGTTCGCCCTGCGCTCCGACTACGCCTTAACACGCGCCAGCCAACTGAGCGTCCGCCTGGCCGCCGGAACCGCCAATGGCCAATCCCCCGGCGCTCTTCCCGCGCCCGCCGGCATGGGCTTTCCCGCCGGCAGCTACGCCGGAAGCGATGCCGCGCAGAACGCCGATTCCTCGGACACCCATGAGAACTGGATCAGCGCCGCCGCCGCGCACACCGCCGCGCTCTCCCCATCCTTGGTCAACACCTTCCGCGCCGGCCTCTCCGTGGACGACCTACGAACCTACGCCGCCGACCAGGGTTTCCACGCCTCCGCCGGGCTCGGCATCCCCGGCCTCGGTGCGAGCGGAATGCCCAACTTCAGCGTGCCCGGTTTTGCTTCCCTCGGCGCCTCCAGCGCCGCGCCCTTCGCCATGCGCCAGGCCGGTTACGAAATGGAAGACAGCGCCGCCTGGAAAACCCCGCGCCATTCCTGGAAATTCGGATTTCAGGCCATCCGCCGCCACGTGGATGGCAACGCCTCCGATTTCTCTTCGCGCGGCGAGTTCTTCTTCACCCCGGACTACACCGGCCAGCCCGGCACGCCCAACACCGGAGATTCCATCGCCTCCCTTCTGCTCGGCTACCCTTCCGAGGTCCGCCAGGACGTCCAGTTCGCGCCCTACCGGTTGCGCGCCTGGGAGTGGGCCGGCTTCGCGCAAGATCGCTTCCGCCTTACCCGCAAACTCACCATCGACGCGGGGCTCCGCTACTCTCTCTATCCCCCCGTCACCGAAGCCGGCAACCGCATGGTGAACTTCAACTTCAACCTGCAAGCGCCCGCGCTTAATCAATTCGCCGGCCAAGGCGGAGTCAGCCCGTATGCCGGCGAAGGCTCCAACAAGCACTCACTCGCGCCGCGCATCGGGTTCGCGCTCGATCTCTCGCAAGATGGATCGGCCATTCTCCGCGGAAGCTTTAGCCAGGCCTGGGACGCCGGCCAGTATCTTTCCTGGGGAAGCCTCGCGCGCAATCCGCCCTACGCCTCGCGCCTGGACGCCATCAACAGCACGTTTCAGGTGGGGCCGAACCTGACCGCCGGCTTTCCCACCAATGGCGCCGGCGCGATCTACGCCGTGCAGCCCGTCAATTACACGCCCTACTCAGACCAATGGGGCTTATCGCTCGGCCTGCGCCCGCGCCGCGGCATTTACGCCGAGATCGGCGGCATGGGGTCCATGGGAATCCACCTACCCGTCACGTACAACATCAACCAGCCCTTCCCCGCCCCCACCCCTTACCCCTACCCACGCTATCCTTATGAGCCCCTGCACGCGCGCATCGATTACCTGGGCTTTGCCGGCGGCTCCACCTACTACGCCGGCAATTTCAAGCTGACCGGCGACTGGTTCCAACTCGGCTACACCTTCGGAAAGTCGCTCGACGACGCCACCCCGCCCGGCAGCGATCAGCAGAGCCGTCCCCCCGCGCCGCAGGATATCTATTACCCGCGCGGCGTCCGCTCACCCTCGCCCTACGACGTTGCCCAGCGCCTCGTCGCCACGGCGCACTATGAGCTAAAGGGCGTGCGGCTTTACGCCATCGCCACCGTGCAAACGGGCCTTCCCTTCACGCCGCAGCTTGCAGTCAACAGCCTGAACAACGGCGGATTTCAACTCCCCAATCGCATTGGAAACGGCTCGCTGCCCGCCAGCCAGCGCAGTTACCTGGATTGGTTCGACCAGTCCGCCTTCGCCATGCCGAATCTCTATCAATACGGCGACTCCGGCTTCGACATCCTCCGCGGCCCGGGCCTGGCCAACCTCGACGCCGCCGCCGCGAAGACCATCCGCATCCGCGAGCCACTGCGCCTCCAACTGCGCCTCGAAGCTTTCAATCTTCTCAACCGAACCAACTTCGCTCTGCCCAACCGCATCCTGGGCCTGGAATCCACCGGAGTCATCGACCACACCGTCACCCCGGCCCGCCGCCTCCAGTTGGCCGCGCGATTTGAGTGGTGACCTGTTCGCCCCCTAAGACCTTAAGAATCTTTCACTTTGGTTTGGCCGAATGGAGCCAGCCTGGTGCTTTCCGGCCGGTCGGCCTCTCCGAGTTCTGAGCTGTTGCCGTTCGGAATCAGTAATTTGGCGATTGGCAAGCGAAGTGCCCTATCCCGAGCAGGAGGTTTCCTATGAGACGCTTGCTGATTGCAGTGATGTTGCTGACGCTGGCAGCCACCGCCGGTTTCGCTCAGGCCCGCAGGGGTGGTGGTGGCGGAGGCCACGCGGCGGTCGCCGGGCGCTCGTTCGTCGGTGGCGGAGCCTATCGCGGCGGCTATGGCGGCGGCGTCGCCCGTGGATACGCCGGTCCCAGCCGCGTGTACGGCGGCGGATACTATCGCGGCGGCTACGGCGGCGGAGTCGGCGTTGGCTTGGGTTACGCCCCGTACGGCCCGTCCTGCTATAGCCCCTACTATGGCGCCTACGGTTGCGGATATCCAGCTCCGTACCCGGCCTACGGCTACTACGGCGGCCCGGCTGCCCGCATGGTTGTCCCGCCCGTGGTTGTGGGCGGCGGCTGGCGGCATTTCCGCAGGTAGGCGCCACGCCATCCTGCTTCCACGGCCCCAGCCCGAGCCGCGCCTGCCACGGCTTGCGGAACGAACCCCATTTGGGTGTTCGCCGGCTGCGGGGTGCTGGGAGTTGGCGGAACGAAGCCAAATGGGAGGGCGCCTGGGCAGGCAAGCGCCGGCGCCGGTCTTCGCCGGTGGCGTGGGGAACGGGCCGGGCGTGGAGATTTGCGGAACGAACCCACTTTGGGCTGTCCCCGGCCGGCGGGGCGGCAGATGGTTTGACGAAACGAACCGAAATTGGGCCGCGGGGCGATGCGAGGCGCCGCCAACGGAGACCGGAGGGTGGCGCCGGAGCAAGGGCGAACAGTGGGATTTGCGGAACGAACCCATTCTGGCGTCCTCTGCCGGCGGCGCGCCGGTGGCTTGGCGAAACGAACCCAATTCCTGGCGCTGCAGAGTTCGGGCGTGGGGCGATGGGGACGGGGTCATGTTATAGCGACTCGGGTGGGGCGGCGGCATCAGGAAGTTGGGCTGGCGTGGGTTTCGCCGCGGGCGTGAGATCTCCTCAATCTCAGAGTAACAGTGGGGCAATACGCAGATGGCTGCGGACCGGGCGCAAGCTCGAGAAAACGAAGGGTGAAAGTTTTCGAAAGTTGGCGTCACCGGGGATTTGCGCCCGGCTTGGTCGCAGTGGTCAGTTTGCGCGGGCGCGAGGTTCCGGGAAGGGGAGTTCGGGGGGCGCGGAGGACCAGCGTACATCGGCGGTTGGTTTGTCGGGCAAATGCGCCGCGGCCCGGCACGCTACCGTCGCCAAGCGGACTTGTGGGGACCTATTTCCATGATGGGCGTCTCACGGCCGATGCTCGGGGCCCCTGGCGGCAGGCCGAGCCCCTCGATACGCGATCCATGGTCTTTTCCCACAATCCCGTTTTAATGCCGTTATCGGACGCCGCGGAGCGTAACCCCTGGACGTTAAGAGGCTTACGGCTCGTTCGAACCTCCGCTGTCAGGCCATTCCTAGTTGGCGATGTGAACAGTTTCCAACGACAACTATTGAGGCTACAATCGGGCTATGGAATGGCCTAGACTCTCTGGGTCACCTGCTGGTGGTCGGCGACTCGGGTTCTTTCTGCTCGTCCTACTGCCCTTGTCCGTCTCCTCGTCGCGCATTGCAGATGCCGGTCAACAGAGTCCGCCGACTGACGTAGTCGAACGATTCAAGGCGGGGGCCTTTTCGCAACGACTGGAAATTGCCAAGAGCCTCATCGCGGCTCACGACACGCGCAACTTGGCGCGGATCGAGTCGTTGCTGGCAGACCCGGACAGACACTTGCGCGGGGATACAGCGTTTGTCTTCGCCAGCCTCGGCGACTCGCGCGGAACGGGCTTCGTCTATCGCTTGGGCATCATCGTGTTCACGATCGGCTCGTTGTGCTGCGCGCTGTCGCGCAACCTCGGCCTGCTCGTCGCATCGCGCGTATTGCAGGGCGTCGGTGCGGCCGCCCTGATGGCCGTGGGGCCGGCGCTCTATCGCCAGATCTTTCCACCCCAAGAGCTGGGCAAAGCGCTGGGCATCAGCGCGGTCATCGTCGCAACGAGCGCAGCGGCCGGACCGACGATCGGCGGTTCGCTGTTGGCGATCGCGCCGTGGCCGTGGCTGTTCGC
>Ga0182030_10023079_pt1 | contig 11530 bp, 16 predicted proteins | sample 812S3MmetaG_FD_121299 | JGI IMG/M metagenome (GOLD analysis project Ga0182030, IMG submission 121299) | Permafrost microbial communities from Stordalen Mire, Sweden - 812S3M metaG (Illumina Assembly) | ecosystem: Environmental > Terrestrial > Soil > Wetlands > Permafrost | place: Sweden... | reverse complement strand
TTTCGCAAAAGGAGCGCGGACGGAATCCAAGGGCGGAGAGAGAGGCTGCCGGATCGACAAGCGCCCGACCTGACGATGAGAGGGTCGTGCTACGCGAATACCGCGAAGCGGTTTAGTCCAATGATGGTTATCCCGTTGTCTTTCAGCAGATCGGTGTACTCGTTGCTGGCATACTGCGAGCCGCGGTCGGAGTGATGCACCAGTCCGGGTCCGACGCTCCGGCTGGCCAGCGCCATCCGTAACGCCGCCAGCGTCAGATCGTCTTCCATGGTTCGATCCAGCGCCCAGCCGATCACGCGGCGCGAGTAGGCATCGAGAATCACCGCCAGAAAAATGAATTCCTCCGCCAATCGGACGTAGGTGATGTCGGCCACCCACAGTTGATCCAACCCCGTCAGCGTCATCTGGCCAGCCAGATTGGGGTAGACTTTGCGGCCGTGGTTAGAGTCGGTGGTCACCACGAATTTCCGCTTCCGGAGGCAGAGCAAATTGTCTTCCCGGAGCAGACGGCGAACCCGCTTGGGATTCACCGTCCAGCCTTGCCGGCGCAACTCTTCCGTAATGCGGGGCCGCCCGTAGCTGGGCCACTCCAGGGCGATGCGGTGGATGGCGTCGCGGAGTTCCATATCGCCATCCCGTCGAGCCGGCCGATCCTCGTCGAAGCGGTAGAAGCTGGACCGGCTGATCTGGCCCAGCTTCACCATCCGCTCGACGGTCAGTCCCCGGTTGGCTTTCACTTCTTCTTGGATCCTCCGGCAGACCGCGGCTTTCCAGTCAGTGCCTGCAGCATCCGCTGTTCCTCGATGCGCTGCAAGCACCCCTTCAAAAAATCGATCTCCACGGTCTGCTGACCGACCTTCCGTTCCAGTTCCGCGATCCGGCCTTCCGACCAGCGCTGCTTGCCGTTGCCCGGGAAGACGTTTCCTGGCCCCTGGCGGAACTCCCGCCGCCAGCGGTGCAACACGTTGGGGTTCACCTCCAACGCCCGCGCCGCCTCGCCGATCGATACCCCTTGTTCCAGCCGCCGCACGGCGGCCAATTTGAACTCTTTTGTGAACTGCCTACGAGACAATCCCATGACTCAATTCTCCATTCGATGCAAAAAAGATTAAGAAAATTAAATTGAGTCTTAACTGTTTGTCTCAAAAATGGGGACAAGTCCAATTCAAGGAAGGCATGCTGAACGTGCATGTTCCCAATCCGAGAGAACTCGGCCGAAAGCCATCGAAGTGAAGGTGGAATAACGACGGGCGCGCTCCCGGCGCCGTCTTCGCAACCCGCGCCGGCGGAGCCTAGTCCCGCAAACTTTTTGCAAAAGGAGGATGAGATGCTCAAACGCGTAGCGATTCTCGCGCTGCTGGGTGTTTCGCTCGCCAGCGCGAAAACATATACATTCACTGTCACTGATCCCGCACAGGCCGGCAAAAGTCCAATTGAAGCCGGGCGAGTACAGCCTCAAATTGGACGGATCGCAAGTCGTGTTGATGGACACGTCTGGCCGCCGCATTGACACCACGGCGAAGGTAGAGTCCGCCGACCGCAAGTTCGACCAGACCGTCGTATCCATCTCGAAGGTGGATGGCACAAATCGAATCCAGGCGATCCAACTTGGTGGCAGCAAGACCAGAGTTGTGTTCCAATAGACTGCTCAGTCTGTTCGGGCGGCGGTACTGAAAGGCGGTTCCGCCGCCCAGTTTGCAACCTGCGCGGCTTCGATTACCTTGAACATCCGGGGTGTTAGCATTCCGGTGGCCCGTCGGAGTGGACCTAATCGAAGATGCGCAGAAACCTGCACCGACGCTGCGAGTCGCACTGACGACTTAGCAGCCCGCGCGGCGCCCGTATATATGACCTATCTTGCACAGACGATATGGTCGCCGACCGCGAGTCGTGTGTATAATTCAAATCGGGAGAACACGCTATGCCGGCGAAGAACTATTACGTCGTCCTCGGCGTTTCCAGCGACGAATCGCCCGAGGGAATCCGCACTGCCTACCGCAAGCTTGCCAGGCGCATGCATCCGGATATTGCTGGACCGGCTGACACAGCACGATTCCAGGAGATCAACGAAGCGTACGAGGTCCTGTCTGACCCCGATCGTCGACGCGCGAACGACCGGGAGTTCGGCGAGCCCGGGCGTGTGACGGAGGTACCGGTCCGGCACGAACCTCCCAGATGGCCGACCGCGCCCGCGCCCATCTCACTATTCGGCCAGCCTGAACAGACCAAACCTTCTTTCGACGCCTTCCACGAGCGCTATCTGCGCAACTTCACCGGCTGGAATGTGCCCAAGGCTGAGCGGGCGGAAAGTCTGACGCTGGACGTTACGCTCTCACCGGCGGAAGCGTTCTTTGGTTGCACAATCCCTGTTGGCGTGCCGGCGTTCGGCGCGTGTCCCGAGTGTGGCGGGACCGGCCGGGTCTTCCTTTTCCCCTGTCTGGACTGCGCCGGCTCGGGCCTCTTGGAGGCGCAGCGCACCTTGCATGTCCGTGTGCCGCCCAGGGTTCAGCCTGGGGTGGTTCTGGAGGTGCCGCTCGGAATTTTCGGGATCAGGAATCTCTACCTTCGAGTGCAGATTTCAATTTCGGGCTCGCGGTAACACTTTAAGTGGGGACCTGCTTCCCTCACAAACCCTCGCGGGGCAGCCGCGATTAGACGGGTATCCTCTCACTAACTGATTCGCCGTTTCCCCACATGAAAGTCGCCCGGAGAAAGCGAGGGGCTCGTCACGACGAGGAACAGTCCCATCTTGTTCGAACCGGTTGGCGCTGATGCGGCGACGGATGCGGTGCCGGTCGACGACATAGATGTTTTGGGTGCGCTTTCTTCTGCCGCTCTTCGAGACCGGCGAGTTTCTCGCCAATGCCGCGGTAAATCCGCCCAGAAACCGCGGAACGCAACGAAATAGGAACGCGGCTCATCCCGTTCGAACATTTTGTACCTCCCGAGCGCGAAAAGTGGCATCCATGTATTGGAGGCTTACCCTGTGCATGGTTAAGACCTCTTTAAACGTCTCTGGAGTCAACGCACATCTATGAAAGCGAATGCAGCAGCCTTAAAGATGGTAAATGATGAGCCAGGAGAATCCGCTCTGGCCCCGCTCGTGGAGGAGATGCTGGTCCGGCTAGACGAGAACCCGGATCGCGAGGGCTTAGCCGGCACTCCCGAACGGGTCGACAAGGCGCTCCGGTTCCTCACGGGTGGCTATCGCATGGATATCCGCAAGATCGTTAACGGCGCCCTTTTCGAAGTGAAGTACGACGAGATGGTGGTCGTGAAGGACATCGAGTTCTTCAGTATGTGCGAGCACCACATGCTGCCGTTCTTCGGCAAAATGCATGTGGCCTACCTGCCGCGAACTAGAGTGATAGGGCTCAGCAAAATCCCGCGGATCGTGGATGCCTTCGCGCGCCGCCTGCAGATCCAGGAGCGCCTGACTCAGGAGGTTGCGCAGAGTATTCACGAAACCATCGATCCCGTCGGTGTAGGAGTCATCTGCGAAGCTCGTCACTTCTGCATGATGATGCGCGGCGTCCAGAAGCAGCACTCGGGCGCGATGACCAGCGCCATGCTTGGCGCGTTCCGCGACCGCAAAGCAACGCGGGACGAATTCCTGTCGCTCGTGGCCCATCGCTCGACGGTGGTGTAGCGGCGAGATCCGAAAATTTCTTACCTCCAAATCACAGAGCACGTAATCGAACTAAGCGGGACCTAACATCCCACAAGTTTGAGAGCAGGAGAAATCAACGATGAATCGTATGTCGAAAATCGGCGCCGGTGTGGCGTCACTGTTACTGGCTACGGCCGCCCTCGCGGCGCCGCCGGCCCAAGATATAGTGGATACCGCGGTGGCCGCGGGTTCCTTCAAGACCCTGGTCGCCGCCGTTCAGGCCGCCGGCCTGGTGGACACTCTGAAGGGCGCCGGTCCATTCACCGTTTTCGCCCCCACTGACGAGGCTTTTGCGAAGCTGCCTCCCGGCACCGTGGAAGATCTGCTGAAGCCCGAAAACAAGGCTAAGCTGGCCGCTATCCTTACCTATCACGTAGTCGCCGGCAAGGTCATGGCAAAGGAAGCCATGAAGCTGCACGAAGCCAAGACGGTAAATGGCGAAGAGCTGATGATCAAAACCTCGATGGGTTCGGTGATGATCAATGACGCCAAGGTTGTGAAGACGGACATCGTGTGCAGCAACGGCGTGATTCACGTCATCGACACGGTACTGCTGCCGAAATAACCGCTCGCGATTTCTACTATAGAAATACAAGGGGGGGACCAAAGGGTTTGCCCCCTATTTTTTCTTTCGAGGGCCAATGGACGGACAACAATTGCAGGATCTTGTACAGACTCTGGAAGGCGCCGTGACGCAATCGGGCGAGAGTCTCGTCAGCCTTTCCGAGGCCTCGCAACTGCTGCTCGTGTTCCTCCGCCACGCCGGGTGTACGTTTTGCCGCGAGGCGCTCGGCGACATAGCGCGGGCACGTCCAGCGATCGAGCGCACCGGCGCCAGAATTGTGCTGATCCACATGGGCGATTCCAGCGCGATCGCGAAGTTGATCGAAAAGAACGGACTGGTGGACATGGATCGCATCTGCGACCCCGAGCAGAAGCTCTACGAAGCCTTCGGCCTGAAACGCGGCAGTCTCCTGCAACTGTTTGGTCCGAAGGTGCTCTGGCGAGGTTTCCTCGCGGGTGTTGTGCGAGGCCATGGCATCGGCTCCCCGGCGGCCGACAGTTCGCAGATGCCGGGCCTCTTCCTGCTCAATAAAGGCGCCATCGTGCGCCGTTTCCGCCACCGTTCCGCCAGCGACCGGCCGGACTATGCCGGCATCTGCGAGTTGCCGGCCGAATCCGGGAGTGGTGCATGAACCAAATCTACGATGCCCTTCTGGTGGTCTCCTTTGGCGGGCCGGAGCGGGAGGAAGACGTTTTACCTTTCCTGGAGAATGTTCTGCGCGGGAAGAATGTGCCGCGAGAACGCATGTTGGAAGTGGCTGAGCACTATTATCATCTTGGCGGCAAGAGCCCCATCAACAGCCAGAATCGTGCCCTGATCGCGGAACTGGAAGATGAGTTGTCCGTGTATGGTGTTGACCTGCCCGTTTACTGGGGCAATCGCAACTGGCACCCGATGTTAGCCGACACTCTGCGCCGCATGCAGGCAGATGGCGTCCGCAACGCACTGGCTTTCGCAACTTCTGCCTTCGGATCGTACTCCGGCTGTCGGCAATATCTGGAAGACATCGACAGGGCGCGTGAAGCAGTGGGACCGGGCGCACCGGAGGTCCACAAGTTGCCGCCATTCCACAATCGGCCTGGCTTCCTGGCGGCTATGGCAGACCGCGTGCGCACTGCGCTCGGCGCGATTCCCGTCGAACGGCGTGCATCGGCGCCCCTGCTTTACACGGCACACAGCATCCCCTTATCGATGGCCGAAAGCAGCCCGTACGTGGCGCAATTGCAGGAGTCCTGCGGGTTGGTTTCGAAGGCTGTGGGGCATCCGGGTAGCCTAGTTTATCAGAGCCGCAGCGGACCGCCCACGCAGCCCTGGCTGGAGCCGGACGTCTGCGATCGCATTCGCCAGTTGCATGCCGGTGGTGGCCTCACCGATCTGGTGCTGGCGCCAATCGGATTCCTCTCCGATGATATGGAAGTGTTGTACGATCTGGATACCGAAGCTGCCAATTTGTGCCGCGAACTCGGGGTCAACATGGTGCGTGCGGGTACCGTGGGAGTGCACCCAGCGTTCCTTGTTATGATTCGGGAAATGATCGTCGAGGCTAGCGCAGGGTGCGCGATCTGTCCGGCGGAGTGTTGCCCTGCGCCCCGGCGGCCTCCCGCTCAGATCCGCGGAGGCAACGTGACCACTATCGCGCGCGCCTCTCGAGCCCGAACCGCGATAGCTGTGGGGCTCGGATGAGTCCAGAAGCACGCTGTCGCCGGACCGGAGTTCGTGGTCCTCGCCTTGAAAGCGGATGCTTAGCGATCCTTCCAGCACAAACAGAAACTCCGAGCCATCGTGGAAATGCTCATCGCCGTCGACTGTGGCGCGATGCGGGAATTCCGCCAGGTACGCTTGAAATCCTTTCCCTTGCGTGGCGAACGTGAGGCACTCGAAGAAATAGGCGGGAACGGGTACGTCGGCCCGCTCGGGAAACCGCATCCTCTCCTGCTGGCGAATCACGGAGAACAGTTTGCGCCCACGTTTTTCCCCGAAAAAGTGCTCCAGCCCGACATCGAAGACCATGGCGATGCGGGCCAGGGTGGGAAGGGTCGGGACCATCTTGCCGTTTTCCAGCTGGGAAAGCATGGACGGAGACAATCCCGTGTGCTTCCCGAGGTCTACCAGTGCAATCTTCTTGCGCAGGCGGAGTTGCCGGAGTTTTCGGCCGATTTCGTAGGAGGACAGAATGCGGCCGACGGTTTCAGGGCCGGTTTCTTGTTTCACTGAAATCTATTTTAGCTACATTGAATAGCACCATCAATTAATCATTGTAGCTGAAGCTAGATTCTCTGTGAATGATTCCCCCGTCATACCCGTTCATCTCCTCCTTATGCGAGATCTTTCTGACGACGCGCTCCTGACCCTGGCCCAGGAGAGCAATGAAGCGGCTTTCGAGGAGTTGATGCGGCGCAACTCCTCGACCTCATTCAAGCTGGCGCTCTCTATCCTGAAGGACCGGCAAGACGCAGAGGACGAAGTGCAGAACTCTTACTGGAACGCATGGCGGCATCTGGGCCAGTTTCAGCGAGACTCAAAGTTCTCTACCTGGATTTCGCGTATCGTGATCAACCACTGCCTGATGCGCTTGCGGAAAGCCCGGCAAGCCAGCTTCGTTTACCTGGACCAGGGAGCGGCGGAGGGCGAAGTGCGCGTGCTGGAACTCCGCGACCGCAAGTCGACACCCGAGGCGGAAGTGAGCAGTCGGGAGCTGTCGATAATCCTACGCACGGAGATCCGCAGGCTGCCGCCCCTGCTCCGTGGCGTGCTGGAGATGCGGGACCTGCACGAATTGCCGATGGAAGAGGTTGCCGGACAGCTTGGGATTTCGATCGTCGCCGCCAAATCGCGGTTGATGCGCGCCCGCCAGGAGTTGAGGCGCCGTCTGGAACACCACCTCGATACCGTCCCGGCGTGAGCGGTCATTTCAACATTGTGGCCACCTGGCGGGAAAGAGCGGCGAAAGCTTCCTCGTCCATCGGGCCGCTATGCCGCCAACGCACAACGCCCCGCGGGTCCAGCAGAATCAGGTAAGCAGCATTGGGAGACTGGAAGCCCAGCCGCCGTTTCCAAGGATCGGTGCCGCCATAAACAGTGATCACGTGCTCGTAGTCTCCCCGCGGAGTTCCCTTGCGCATGCCGCTGTCGATGAACCACTTTCCGAGACGCGCCATGCCGCCGATCATGGGGACTTCATAGAACGTGACCAGCGGCTGATTGCCGAATTCCCGGCGGAAACGGCCAACCCAATCTTCCACCGCAAAGCGCGAGTCATACGTAAAGCCCAAAGCGAGTAGGGCAACGCGGCCGGAAGCGGCATCGGGAAGTGCGGCCGGCTGGCCCGTGAGGAACTCGCCTTTCAAGACCGGCATGGGTGTACCCGGCGTGAGCATCGGAATCATAGAGGAGGCCATCAGGATTACGGACAACATACGTTAGAGATGCGGCTGACGCCGCTCCGGAGAGAAATTCTCGAACAGATAATGGGACACCATCCACTCGCTGCCGCCGGCATACCCAAACAACTCGGCGCACGCCATCAAGAACACCCGCCATCGCACTAACCAGCGGCGGGCGTCTTTCTTGCCGTAGGTTTCGGCAAAAATCGCGCTGACTTCGTCCCGGCGCTGGTCGAGCCTCGCCAGCCAAGCTTCCGCGGTTTTCCGGTAATGGACGCCACTGACCCGCCAACGCTCGCTCACACGAAAGTGATCCTGAAAATGAAGCAGCAGATCGTCGCTGGGCATGATGCCGCCGGTGAAGAAGTGCTGCGCCATCCAATCCGAGGGGCCGCGCACTTCGAAGGGGTATGCGAAGCGACTGTGGGCGAACACATGAATGAACAGGAGCGCCTGTGGCCGCGACCACCCGGCGATACGGCGCAATAGTTCCGGGTAATTCCGCATGTGTTCGAACATTTCCACGGAGACTACGCGATCGAAACGCCGTTCGGTGTCGAACTCATTGATGTCCGCAGTGATCGTTTCCAGATTCGCGAGGCCGCGGCGCAACGCTTCGGCGTCGATGAACTGCTTCTGCGATTGCGAATTGGAAACCGCCAGAATGCGGCTGTTCGGGAAATGGCCTGCCATGTACAGCGAAAGCGATCCCCAACCGCAGCCTAATTCGAGCACGTCCTGTCCGTCCTGCAATCGTGCACGCTTTGCAGTCAGCTCAAGCATGTCGGCCTCGGCATCGGCCAGTTCCACGGCGGCGCTGTTCCATAGTGCGCAACTGTATTTCATGTGTGGACCAAGCACATTCCGGAAGAACTCGGCCGGCACCTCATAATGCTGGGCATTCGCGGCGTCAGTCCGGATTGCCACGGGGCTCTGCCGGAGTTGCTGGACGAACCGCGCGAGCCGCTCCGCCTGCGCTTCGGGTCCGCCGCGGCTTTCTTCGCGCAAACGCGCCGCCAGCAGCCGCCGGATGGCGAGGCGAATCAGCCAGTCGGGGATGAGGTCTCGTTCGAGCCACTTGTTGTAGCGCGCCTCCAGGACGGGCGACGCTTCCAAAACATCTGCTTGCATGGATTACTCCCTGGGAAACCACGGCACGAAAGCGCTCGTGGAGTGTTGATATCGGCGGTAGGCGTCACCCTTGCTGCGTAGGGCTTGCGCTTCGGTGGCCGGGATACCGGTGACGCGGAAGAGAAAAAAGAGCATGAGCGCCGGGCAGAGCAGGGAGAAGTAACCGTACGGCGAGCCCGTCGCGAAAACAGCGAACGCCACCCAGATCAACCATTCGAAGAAATAGTTGGGATGCCGGGAATATTTCCAGAGCCCTGTCGAGCACACAGCGCCGCGATTGGCCGGTTTGGATTTGAAACTCCGCAGTTGCGAGTCGGCCAGAAACTCACCCACCCACGCGGCCAGCCAAAGCGCCGCGCCGCCATATTCGAAGGTCGACAACTGGGGCCGACTGTTGAGCGCCGCCAGCAGAAACGGCGTCGCCAGAAAGACGCACAGGAGCGCCTGGAATTGGAAGAAGAGGAAGAATTTGAGCGCCAGGTTTCCACCCCACTCGCGGCGCAATTGCACGTAGCGCCCCTCTTCGGGTTGGCCGATTACGCGCGTGAAAAGGAGATAGATCGCCAGGCGCAGACCCCATAGCACCGCCATCCCCGCGATCAGCAATGCGCGCACTGTGTAGCCGCCTCCCTTGACGGCGTAAAGCGCGCCGAGTAAGGCCAGCCCGCCAGCCCATCCCGCATCCACGATTGCGGCGTTTCGCAGAGGCAGATGGATCAGCCAGAGGGTTAGCATAAGGCCGCAGACCGAGGCGGTCCCGGCGATGAGTTCGTGCCGTATCAGTGCGCTCATCGAGCTTCCGCCTGCAGGGATCGGCCGAGGCGCCGGAGCGCCGGCACCAAGATTAGATACAGGACGGGCGCGGCCAAAGCTGCGAGCGCAACCCACGCCACCAGCGCGTGCAAAGTCGCGGTCCAAAGCGTGGCGATGGCGCCCCAGACGTCGGCCCGAATGAGCTGAAGAATCCGGCCTGCCGAAACAGCGACGGGTGGAGCGGCGAAGATCCACTGTCCCATTCGCAGAAATGGACCCAACATGGCAATCTGCAGGGGGTAAACCAAGTAGTTGACCAACTGGATCGCGGGAGCATTCAGGCCGAGCAGGATCGCGGCCAAAAAGCACAAAATCGACGTCGATCCGATCACCGGCGTGATGCCGAGCGTGATTCCCAGGGCGATGCTGAGGGCGATTTTCTCCGGCGTGATGCCCTGGCGCAGCAAATCCACCAGCGGATTCACGATTCTGCGCCGCCAAAGACCTTGCTGCCGGGCAGCCATCAAGCCCGCCTCCATAGGATGGATTCCACCGGGTCGCCAACGCGCAGCCGCATCAGTTGCAGCGAAACGTAGAGCGACATGGCAATGTTCCCCAGGCCCATGATCAACACAAACCACAAGAGTCGTGTCCAGATGTGCCGCTCCTTGTAGACCACCCACAAATAGAAGGTCAGGAACCCGAAGTAGGCGTCCCACAACGTGGCCACCGCCCACGGGTTGGCCGCATAAGTCGGCCAGCCTTCCCATAGGCTGACGGCAAGGCTCGTGCGGACGGTCATCGCGGTCATCCAAATAAAGATCGCCCCGAACAATAACTGGAGGAACAGCTTCATGGCCGCGCCCCCGGTGAGTGGGCGGTCCGCCAGCGGCTCAACTGACGCTCGAAGTCCGCGAGATCGTCGAGGATGAAGGCGCCTGCGCGGTCCACGCCTGCGAACACGTCGGCGGCGCCGGTTCCTCCGGCCCAAAGCTCCGCCGGCAAGGGTAGTTCGGACGCCAGCCGCGCCATCTCGCCGCGAACCGCGCGGCTGGCGTTAGTCTTCATAACGCCCAGCGTGATCACGTCCGCGGCGCACTTGCCGGCGGTGTTCAAAATCTCGCGGACAGGCAGGTTGGGACCGAGATAGGTGACCTGAAAATCCTGTGACACGGCGAGCATGGCCGCCGCCAGAATGCCGAATTCGTGCAGTTCGCCGACGGGAGTGGTCAATAACATTCTGCCGGCGCTCGTGCCCGGACGGTGAAGCCTAACCATCCCCCCTAAAAGATTGCGCATGCAGGCGGAAAACAGATGTTCCTGGGCGATGGTAAAGGTTCCTTTCTCCCAGTTTTCTCCCGCCAGCCGCATCAGGGGTAAGACCACTCTGTGCACCAGATCGGCGGGACGCAGCAGCAGAGCCAGTTTACTCAGTTCCTGATTGATGGTCTCGGTGTCAAAAGCGGCGATGGCATCCAGCAGAGGTTCGAGGTTCGGGTTGGCAAATTGCGCGCCGGGGCCGGAAGGCGGAGGGGAAACTGATGGCGTCTTGGCCAGCACCTGAAGTTCGGCATCGGGGAGCCCCGCTACCTGACCGAGCGCGTGGCCGCCAGCCACCACCGCGCGCAGCAGGTGAAGGCGGCGGACCTCGACATCGCTGTACAGCCGCCCGCGCGCAGTCCGGTCAGGTGTCACCGCATGATAGCGCCGTTCCCAGGCGCGCAGTGTCTCGATGGGAATTCCGGTCAGCTTGGCAACGGCTCGTATGGGGTAAAGGGCGGGCATGTCTCAGCTTGACCTAACGTTAAGGGTCGCATAAATAACCTCGCTTGTCAACCATTTGTACTGGACAAATACTTGACAATCGTGTAAGGGCAACGTTATTCTAATTCCGTGGGCAATTTGCGGGGGTTCTTGCGCAGCTATCATTTCGGAGCGGTTTCGCTCTTCGTGATGCTGCACGTGGCCGTCGTGGCGGCGTTTTTTGTCCCCTTCAGACTGTCGTTGCTGGTTTGGCTTTTGGCCACG
>Ga0182030_10023078_pt1 | contig 11532 bp, 13 predicted proteins | sample 812S3MmetaG_FD_121299 | JGI IMG/M metagenome (GOLD analysis project Ga0182030, IMG submission 121299) | Permafrost microbial communities from Stordalen Mire, Sweden - 812S3M metaG (Illumina Assembly) | ecosystem: Environmental > Terrestrial > Soil > Wetlands > Permafrost | place: Sweden... | reverse complement strand
TGTGGAGCAAATCGGGGAAAGTCTTTAAATAATTGTCCGTAAGATTTAATTTATGAGACCATGAAAGGACGTTGAAATGACTTTAGCTTCGAAAACAGCTTAATGATTAAACTTCTTGATGTCGTTTCGAAGATGACCCTGGGCAAGTTACTGCTTGTCCTGTCTGTGATTTCTCTGCTGTTTGCTTCCATCCTGATCTTTACAGTTTCAAATGCAGTACGAGATCATGCTGTACATCAGCTGGCGCAAGAAGACGCCCGCCAAACCTCGCAAATGATATTTCAAAGTTTGTATTCGGCCATGCGTAAAGGCTGGAACAAAACCGAGATTAAAGAAATTATCGTCCGAATCAATTCGGCATTGCCGAACATGAAGGTGAACGTATTTCGCGGCAAGATTGTGGCCGATCAATTCGGCGAGATGGTGGGCGAACGGGAAATAATAATTCAAGATCCTCCGCTAGAGCAGGCGTTAAAGGATGGTTATCCTGTTCTGTTGTTTCCATCGCCCGATACAATTCGTTATCTATATCCCGTTATTGCGAAGCAAGAGTGCCTGGTGTGTCATACCCATTCGCACGTCGGGGCGGTCCATGGTGTGATTGATGTCACCTATCCGATCAATGATCTCAAAGTATCATTCAGTTACGTACTAAATAGCATTGTGGGTTACACATTGCTGGTGCTGGCATTGGTGTTCATCGTGTTGTATTTAAAACTGCGGTATCTTGTAGTGACACCATTGGCCAGGTTTGTTGATGTGATGCATCGTGTTACAAGGGATATGGATCTTTCGCACCGTGTGTCTGCACCGCATCTCATTGTGGAATTGCGCCGCCTTGCAGAGTATTTCAATCACTTGTTGTTTACTGTTCAAGATTACAACAAAAAATTGGAAGATTTGTCTGTTCGCGACCCACTTACCAGTTTGTATAACCGTCGGAAGTTTGAAGAATTTTTAGAGTACGAGATTATCCGCGCAGAACGGAATGGGTATGAATTCTCTGTCATCATGGTTGATCTGGATAATTTCAAGTACATCAACGATACCTATGGCCATCCTGTAGGCGATTTGACCTTGAAAGAGCTGGGTGAGTTGTTGTCGAGTGATTTGCGTAAAGGCGATGTACTGGCGCGTTTAGGCGGAGATGAATTCGCGTTGTTATTGCCACAAACACCCCCTGAAAATGGACTGTTAGTGGCTAACAAGCTACACAAGAATTTATCAAGCCATGATTTTGAACTGCCTGTTGGCAAGATTCGTGTCACCGCGAGTTTTAGCATGGTGAGCTACCCGGTAGATGGAAGCACCCGCGATGCCTTGCATACAGCAATGGATGTGGTGTTGTATAAAGCCAAGAAGGGTGGCAAGAATCAGGTGATGACGGCAGAGTCTGACCAGGATCGCACCATGATGGAAATTTTCAAACAGGGTGACTTTTTGCGTCGCGCTCTCGCGGAAAAACGCATTGAAGCGTTTTTACAGCCAATCGTAGGGGTCAGCGGCGAACAAATATTTGCCTTCGAAGCCTTGGCTCGTATTCGTGATGGTGACACGGTATTGGCAGCCGGACAATTTATCGAGGTGGCCGACGAGTTGAGAATGCTGCAAGAGCTGGACTTGGCTGTGTTTAACAGTGGGTTGGAGCAGTTGTGTAGTCTTTCCGAGCTTCACCCAAATGCAAAAATGTTCTTCAATTTGTCCACTGCTACATTTAACGATATCGAATGGATGCGTACGATACCGGATCAACTTGCCAAATTTGGTATAGATTGCAGTCGCATTGTTATTGAAATTACTGAGCGAGAAGCATTGCACAATATCAGTCAGGTCAAAGAAGTGATTGATGAGTTGCGTTTAAAGAAGATTGCCTTTGCCCTGGACGATTTTGGCAGTGGATTCTCGTCATTCTTGTACTTGAAATACCTGACTGTCGATTATGTCAAAATCGAAGGTAGCTTTGTCCAGCAAGTCGCTATCGACGGACGTGATCGCATCATGGTTGATCACATACATCGAATGGCGCACGAGTTTGGACTAAAGACTGTGGCCGAGTTCGTGGAGGATCAAGCGACCGCTAATGTGCTGATCGAACTTGGTGTGGATTATGCCCAGGGATATTACTTCGGCCGACCGGAAAAATGGAAAGGGCCTGCTTCCAAATAAGTGTAATGCGAACTGGCTGATTTCAAAATTCATGCAGAAAGCGCAGGGAATTTTTACCCGGCGTTTTTAATTTCCAAGTGGGTTTGCAAGAGAACTGCCAGTTTTTGGGCTAGCTGTTGTTCGATAGCGGGTATCGGAGTGTCGACGCCTAGATCTTTCATCTGGGTTACGCGCAATCCTTGATATCCACAGGGATTGATGTAATTGAACGCAGTCATGTTCATATCCACGTTCAATGAAAGTCCGTGATAGCAGCAGCCATTGCGAATTTTTAATCCGAGTGCGGCAATTTTTGCGTCATCGACGTAGACGCCCGGCGCATCTACGCGCCCCTGTGCCTTGATGCCGTGTTCTGCCAGCAAATCAATCACCGCTTGCTCCATGAGCCTGACCAATTCGCGCACGTTGATTTTCCAGCGGCGTAAATCCAGCAGCAGATAAGCAACAATTTGCCCGGGGCCGTGATAGGTTATCTGTCCGCCACGATCTATTTTGATCACCGGGATATTATGCGCATCAAGTAAATGTTCAGGCTTGCCCGCTTGGCCTTGAGTAAAAGTTGGCGGATGTTGCAGTAGCCAGATTTCATCCGGAGTTTCGGTGCTACGTTGCTCGGTGAATTGCCGCATGGATTGCCAAGTGGATTCGTATTCGACAAGGCCGAGGAATTTTGGTGAAGGGGGAAGGGGAAAGAGGGATGGGGAAAGCCGCGCTCCGCCCACCAACTCTTCCCCCTTTCCTCTTTCCCCTTCCCGCATCATAACGCCATTACAACCATCGGATGGTCACACAGCGCTTGATAAATAGTGTCGAGTTGCTCGCGGGATGTGGCTCGTACCGTGCAGGTCAGACTCACGTACCGTGCGGTTTTGCTGTTACGCATTTCAATGCTGGACGCTTTGAACTCGGGATCATGCTGCGAAATAACTTCGATGACAGCCTGTATAAACCCTTCCTGTGATTGGCCGAATACTTTGATTGGGAAGTCACTGGGATATTCGATGAGGCTGTGTTCTAGCGTCATGCTCGCATTACCTCTTGCTTAAAATTTTGGTAAAGCCCGTGCAGCTTGGCAAACATGGTGCCGGGCTTGCCTGTGCCGATTTGTTTGCCATCCAATACTGTAATCGCGAGTACTTCTTTCGTTGAAGAGGTGAGCAACAATTCATCGGCTCCGAGTACTTCGTTTAACAGTACCTTGCGGACTTGATGCGGAATACCATTTGCCGCAGCGAGTTCGAGTACCACGTCGTAAGTAATGCCGGGCAGCATCAAATTGTCTTTGGGTGGTGCGAGTAAGACGCCGTCCTTCACAACGAAGATATTACTTGAAGATCCTTCAGTCAAGAACTCATTGTCGCGAATCATGATTGTTTCGGCACAACCCGCATCGATAGCCATCTGCCGCAGCAACACATTGGGCAGAAGTGAGATTGCTTTGATGTCGCAACGTAACCAGCGGTTATCGGGTGCCGTAATCGCACTGATGCCATTTTGCAGCAATAAAGCAGACGGTGTGTTGAGCGGGTTGCTCATCAAAAATACGGTGGGTGTGACTGGCGGGTTAGGGAATGCGTGATCTCGTTTTGCAACGCCGCGCGTGATATGCAGATAAAGATATTGGTCTTCAGGCTCGTTACAGGCAACAAGTTTTTGGATAATATTTGTCCATACAGAATCGCTGTATGGATTGGTGAGTTTTATGCTTTCGAGGCTGCGGCTTAAACGCTGCAAATGTTCAGGAAGGCGAAAGATATGGCGCGAATATACCGGGATGACTTCATATACGCCGTCGCCGAAAATGAAGCCGCGATCCAGCACTGAAATTTTGGCTTCAGTAATTGGGAGAAACTCGCCGTTCAAATAGACTGTCATTGTCATCTCAAAAGTCATTGGAATAATAAACGTATCGTATCTACGCCACGCGAAAATATATTTGCCAACGAGATGTTATCCAAAGCAACAAGCGGAAGTTGGACATAGGGCTTGCCATTCAAAGAAATTTTCAAAATACCGATCTTGGCCCCTTTTTCAATCGGCGCGATGAGCGGTTGTTGTGTTTCAAGTGTGGCCTTGAGTTGATCGCGTTGACCTTTTGGAACGGTGACGAATTGGTCGGCACGAAAGCCGATATCGGTATTCTTTTCGGTACCTTTCCAAGTCCGTACCGAGGTGACAGGCTGATCTTTCTTGTATAAAGGGACGATGTCAAAATTCTGGAATCCGTAATTTAATAAACGCTGACTTTCGCTGCTGCGCAAACTTTCCGATGATGCGCCCAGTACCACGGAGATCAAGCGATGTTGGTCACGCTTGCCGGATGCCACAAGACAGAAGCCCGCGCTTTCAGTGTGGCCTGTTTTCATTCCATCGACAAAAGGGTCGAGCCATAGCAATTGATTGCGGTTGAATTGTTTGACGTTGTTGTATTGAAACTCGCGCATCGAGTAAATGGAGTAAAACTCGGGAAAGTCTCTTATTATGGCCGCGGCAAGCAAGGCCAAGTCATTGGCACTGCTGTAATGCTGTTCTTCAGGCAGGCCGGTGGCATTAACGAAATGGGTATTTTTCATCCCTAAACGCATTGCTTCGCTATTCATCATGTCGGTCGCAAAAGCTAATTCGTGATTCGCTATATTTTCTGCCAACACGCGTGCCGCATCATTGCCCGAATCCACAATCAGCCCGTGCAACAACTCGTCAACAGAAACAGCTTTTCCGGCTTGCAAAAACATGCGTGACTCTTCTTCCCGAATTCGTAACGCATAATTGGACGGGGTGAGTTTTTGCGAGAGCGTTAACTTTCCTTGCTTGATTGCGTTGAAGGTGATGTAAGCGGTCATTAACTTGGTTAAGGATGCCGGCTCTACACGCTCGTCACCATTTTTGCCGACTAAAACCTGACTGCTGGTGTAGTCATACAGCACATAAGATTTTGCCTGCAATAATGGAGCGGGCGGGAGCGCGATATCGGCGGCATTTGAGAGCAGCGGAAAAAATATAGTTAACAGTGTTAATGCAAATTTCATGATGTATCAGTGGAATATCAAGACGAGATTATAGCAAGAGCCGGGTAATCAAATTGGATGGATGTACTAGCCGTCCCATAGGGGATATATAGATAAGGACTAGGCCATTTGGCATATTGTTTTGGTCAATGCACGGGAATAGGATTCGCCATTGTCTATACAGATGGCTATTAGGAAAAATATTATGCAGATAGATAGTGATACAGCGTGTGTTGCCAAAGTTCCCGACCATTCTTGCGTAACAGATCAAAATGATATTAATTTTGTAGAGGTGGCCGAATCTCATATGGAATGGAGGGGAAGGCTAATAAGCTATATCGAAGGCAAGTATGTTGATCCTGCAACCTGCAAGAGCATCAGTTCTGAAGAATGTTGCAGCTTGGGTGTTTGGCTGCAAGGAAGCGGGCTCGAGAAATTTAGCGATCTATCTTCGTTTCGCCGTTTGGCTTTGGAGCATGCTCAGTTCCACAGTTTTGCCGGAATGATTATTTCCAGAGTGCAGGAGGAGGAGCTGCACGACGCGGAAATGCTGTTAAAAAATGAATTCTCGCAAGCGACTCGTCGAATATTGCTCGCCATAAGCGAGTTAAACGAAGTGATGCAAAAACACAAAGTATAAATTTCACGTCGCGAAATCTGGGGTGAGTGCCTAAGGAAATCCGCCGGCTGTTTTTTTTGCCTCTTCTGCCTGTTCTTTAATCTGCTCAATTAGTTCATCTGCTTTGGCAGGATCAATTCCAAGCTGTGCCCACTCTTCGGGGCTGATTTCCGCTGTCGTATGCTCTGGAATGCCAAACGATATCAAAACTTTTTCTGCAATACTAATCATGCTTACTAACGGCTGCCCTTCAGATGCATTCACGTTAGTTGGGTCATGGTGATAACGCAAGATTGCAACAATTGATTCAGGCAAACCCCAGTGACGGGCAAGTTCGGCGCCCAGCTCCCCGTGATTTAATTCCAGCAACTCTGCTTCGATATCGATACAAGGCCGATTTTTTTCTGCGTCTAAACGGGTGTGCAGTTCATCACTGCGAACTTTGTCGAGATGATACAGAACCATGTAGCCAATATCATGCAGCAGACCCGCCAAAAATATTTCGTCATCGAGAGGTCTTGATTTCTGAGGCATGGCACGCGAAATGGTACGCAATGCCAACGCAATTGCCAGACTGTGCAACCAGAGTTTTTGTATATCCAGCTTGCCGGTAGATTTTTTTGCCAGCGAGGACATCACAGCGATGCCAATGGTGACTGATTTAACGCGAGTGATGCCCAGTAACATTGCGGCATCGGTTACCGAGGAGACATGTTTTGAAGAGCCGAATAGGGGCGAATTTGATAGGCCGATGATTTTTGCAGCGATCTGCGGATCTTGCTCTATGAGCTTGAGCATGGCTCCTTCGCCTTCGTCGCTATTTAGATTTAGCGCCAAAATCTTTTGCGTGATGACCGGCATTGATGGAAGCGTATCGAGATTATGAACGGCTTCTTTAAGATTAACTCGAGAACTGCTGGTACTCATGTTTACTCCTTGGTTTGCCGCATGCATGCTGATCCAGCCATGCTTTCGATCATTCTAATCAACTGGCTGGTAATTGTCCGAAATATTATAGCGGGACATTATTGCGCTTTTTTGCATAATGAGAAGTTGCTGATTGGCCTAAGTATTCGGTCGCTTTGCCAGCTTGCGCTGCAATGTCCGGCGATGCATATTAAGCAGGCGGGCAGTGGAAGAGATGTTTCCCTGTTGCTCTTGCAATACGCGTTGGATGTGCTCCCATTCAAGTCGATCAACAGTGGCAGGCTGAACATTGAGCTGTAGCTCGGTACTAGCATTGTGACCGAATGCGGCAACGATCTCGTCCGCATTGGCTGGTTTTGCGAGATATTGAGTCGCCCCCAGTTTGATTGCTTCTACAGCGGTGGCGATGCTGGCATAACCCGTTAGCATCACAATGCGTGTTGCGGGGTCGAGATCATGTAAAGCTTTGGTTAATACTAAACCGGATGCGCCATCCATTTTTAAATCGACGACGGCGTATTCAGGAGGGTTGCTCTTCGCCAAAGGAATAGCCTGTTCAACATTGTGGGCTACGGTGACAGAAAAGCCGCGCTTTTCAAGCGCACGAGAAAGTACCGTACAAAATGTGCTGTCATCATCTACCAGCAGCAAAGAAGGTTTTTCGTTGGCAGAGATATTCATAAGATTGTTTTTGCCAGCGGCAAAACAACTTCAGTTGTAGCGCCGCCGCCCTCACGGTTAAACAGTCTGACTTTGCCGCCTATTTGTTCAATGGTTGCATTGGCCAGGAATAGTCCAAGTCCGCGACCTTCTTGCTTGGTGGTGAAGAAGGCTGAGCCGGCATTAGCTGCCGCTTCAGGGGTAAGGCCCTGCCCGTAGTCTTGTATCTCGAAATAGAAATTCTCTTCATCCCAGCGAACATGAATATCAATCTCAAGCGGAGAAACATCGGCGGCGTTATTGAGCAAGTTCAGCAACGCCGCCCTTAATGAGGGGTCGATACGCAATTGCGGTGAAGGTTGTACGCCGGATGAATGATAACGATGGTGCACGGAAGGTCGCAACAGCTGCCATTCATCCAGAGTAGCAGTAATATATTTTTCCAGAGACTGAAGAGTTTGCGGCACGGAGTCTTGTGCTTTGGCTAATAGTTTATCCAGAATACGTTTGCAGTTACGTACCTGACCATCAAGCAACGTCAAGCTTTCACGCCATTCTGGCAGGGCTTCTGTTTCATGTTTTAGTTCGCCGATAACGACTGCCAGTGTGGCAAGAGGTGTTCCCAATTCATGAGCTGCACTGGCGGCTTGCATCCCCAGAGCGACGATACGCTCGTTGCGCAAAGTCTCTTCGCGTACTCGTGCCAAAGTTTCATCGCGTTCGCGTACCGCATTCGCCATTTTTACGACGAAATAGGCAACTACAACCGCGCTGATCACGAATCCCAGCCACATGCCGATCACGTGCATATTAAAAGCATCGTCTGGCATGGCACTCTGCATGAGCATGTGATCATGGCCTGACATGGTGACGGACATGTCACTTTCACCGTCTGCTAAATGGGAGTTGGGTAGGGGTTGATAAAATTTCATCAATAGGGTGTAACAGAAGGTGGTAAAGACTGCCATGGCCCAAGTGTAGCGCGGAGGCAGGGTTGCGGCGGCAATGACCAGCGGCAATAAATATAATGAAACGAATGGATTGGTCGACCCCCCGGAAAAATAGAGCAATCCAGAAAGTGCCGATACATCGACCAATAATTGCACGAATAATTCTGTATTGGAAACCGGAGAGTCAGTGCGCAAACGCAGCCAGGAAAGCAAATTGAATATCGCCAGCGAACAGATACAAATTATCATCGGTAGCCAAGACAATGTGATTTCCAAAAAATAGTGTACCAGCGCCAGCATCGCGAATTGTGCGAACACGGCAATCGTGCGCAGGGCAATGAGGCGCTTAAGTTGTGTGTGTCCTGTCTGGGTTGCGAGTAAAGATGGTTTCATGGCGATGATTCTACCGATATAAGCGCTCGCGCGGGGTGCGACAAATTGCCGCACTTTGTAACGTTACCCTTTATTCAGGCTAAAATGACCCGCTCAAGCATACTAATTAATGATGTTAATTTGGGGGAAATGATTTTGAACAAATACTGGATGGCAGGGCTGATCTTTTGCTTGTCTGCAGCACAAGCTGTTGCAGGCGAGGTAACAATTAGCGAAGCATGGGCGCGCGCCACCGCGCCGGGGCAGGATAGTGCTACCGTTGCGTTGCACATCATTAGCCAAAAAGATGCGGATATTGTTGCAGTGAACAGTGCAATTGCAAGCAGTGTCGAGATACACAGCATGACTGAGGAAAATGGCATGATGAAAATGCGTGCATTGGATGATTTCCCACTTAAAGCCCTGCAAGAAATAGCCTTGGGCAGTAATGGTAATCACCTCATGCTGGTTGGCTTGAAGAAGCCACTAGCCGTTGGTGATACTGTGCCTTTAACTTTGACGTTACAATTTGCCGACAAGCATAAAGTAAGAGTTGAAGTTAAGGCCGAAGTTAGGCCGTTGAATGAAAGCCATGAAGAGCATATGCATCATCCTAACTAGTTGCAGGAGGAATATATGTGGAACAAATTGCTGTGTGTCGTGCTGCTTGGTTTAACGGGCAGTGTTTGGGCCGGGCCAAACGATGCAGTGGTAAATCATGTTTGGGTAGGTGAATCTATTCCGGGACAGAATTCGGCAACGCTGGAATTAAATATCACGACTGTTTTACCTGCAATGCTTTTATCCGTCAGTACCGAGGCTGCAGATAGAGTGGAAATCCATAGTGTTTTTCAGAGTAGGGGCAAAATGAACGCGCGTCTGGTGGATAGTTTATCCCTGCCGGCGCATCACACCACGGCATTTGGTTCGCATAAGCTATTTCTAATGCTGGTGGGATTGAAAAGGGAACTCAACATCGATGATCGGATTCCGGTAAGTCTGGTGATTGAATATGCCAATCACCGCAAACAAACAATCGACGTCGAGGCGACTGTTAAGAAAATGGCATTGAGTTACAAACATCTTGGCTCGGAAGAGATTTACGATCATCGTTAGCAGATTTTGTATTCAGGAATTATTCAGTAAGTGCAGACTTCGCATAGAACAGGCTCCAAGCGGTGCCTGTTTTATTTTTAGGGTGACGAAAAGCGATTTTTATGATGTAGAATGCGCGCCAGTTTTCTGAAGGAATAAACATGACATTAACTGCTGCCACTGCCGCACAAAAAGCGCACACTCTTTCCGAGGCGCTGCCCTATATTCAGCGTTTCTTCGATAAGACTATTGTTATTAAATACGGCGGCAACGCCATGACCGATCCGAAGCTGCAAGAAGGCTTTGCGCGTGATGTGGTATTGCTCAAGCTAGTCGGCATGAATCCGGTTGTGGTTCACGGCGGCGGCCCGCAAATAAACGAGCTTTTGCAAAAGGTCGGAAAAAAGGGCGAATTTGTTCAAGGCATGCGCGTTACCGACGAAGAAACAATGGATGTGGTTGAGATGGTGCTGGGAAAAGTAAATAAGGACATCGTCAATCTGATTAATCGTTACGGTGGTAAGGCAGTTGGACTGACAGGTCAGGATGGAAGTTTTATTCGTGCCGAGAAGATGATGTTGGAAAGCACTGATGAGCCGGGCAAAATGCTCGACATAGGTTTGGTTGGCGACATTAGCAAAATTGACCCTTCCATTATCACCTTTCTGGATTCCGGTGATTTTATTCCGGTCATCGCGCCTATCGGTGTATCTCCGGATGGCGAGACTTTGAACATCAATGCCGATGTGGTTGCGGGAAAACTTGCAGAAGTATTGCGCGCTGAAAAATTGGTGCTGCTCACCAACACTCCCGGTGTGTTGGATAAGAATGGAAATCTGCTCACCGGTCTGACGCCACGACAGATCGACGAGCTGGTGGCTGATGGCACACTCTCCGGCGGGATGTTGCCGAAGATTGGTTCGGCGCTGGATGCAGCACGCGGTGGTGTGCGCTCGGTACATATTATCGATGGCCGTGTAGAGCATGCGCTGTTGCTGGAAATTATGACGGATGAGGGTGTCGGCACGCTGATTAAAAGCAAGTGAAATTCACGCTAATATCAAACAGGATATCAGCATGAATAGTCCGGTGTGGATTTTTGATTTGGATAACACCTTGCATAATGCGACGCCGCATATTTTTCCGCATATCAATCACAGCATGACGGCCTATCTGCAAGAGCATTTGCAGTTGGACAAAGAAGAAGCAAATGCATTGCGAGTTGATTACTGGCAGCGTTATGGCGCGACGCTGAGCGGACTGATCAAGCATCACAATACCGACCCGGATCATTTTTTGTGGCACACGCATCAGTTTCCGCAGTTGCACCAGATGGTGTTGAGAGAGCCGAGATTGCGACGTACTCTGCAACAATTGCCGGGTACGAAGTTAGTGTTTACAAATGCACCGGAGCAATATGCACTGGCAGTGTTAAAACTGTTGCGGGTGGACGACTTGTTTGAAGATGTTTTTGCCATTGAGCATTCGCGTTATCGCCCAAAGCCCCAGGCTGCGGGATTTCGAAGTTTGTTGCGTAAACATCGCCTACGAGCGGCGCAGTGTGTGATGGTGGAAGACAGTGCAGAAAATTTACAAACCGCAAAGCGTTTGGGCATGAAGACTGTTTGGGTGAGTAATGCGGCACGTGCGCCAAGCTATGTGGATTTTAAAATACGCAACGTAATGGAACTGCCGCGCTTATAGGTGCGGTTGAACTAAGGGGAACTAGAGATGG
>Ga0182030_10023077_pt1 | contig 11532 bp, 6 predicted proteins | sample 812S3MmetaG_FD_121299 | JGI IMG/M metagenome (GOLD analysis project Ga0182030, IMG submission 121299) | Permafrost microbial communities from Stordalen Mire, Sweden - 812S3M metaG (Illumina Assembly) | ecosystem: Environmental > Terrestrial > Soil > Wetlands > Permafrost | place: Sweden... | reverse complement strand
GCGGACGATGTTAATGTTCATGACGCTGGCGCCGATGTTGAGCAGAGCGGTGGTTGAGTTGGGGGCCGGGGCGTAATTGTATTCGAAGCCGTTCAGGAGGGCGAAGGCGTCAATGTCAACGATGGCCGGCTGACGGCCGGAGAGTTGCAGGGCGTTGGTGTAGTTGAGAATCTTGTCTTTCTTCACGGCAACGAGCAGCACATCGATGGTGGGACCATCGGTGGTGGGGCTGAGCACCTGATAGTCGACGTTGACATCGCTCATGTCGAATGGAATATATTGCGCGGCCTCGTTGCGTACGGCTTCGCCGAGTTCGGGCTCCTCCATGGTCTGCATGGAAATTTTCTTGACGATGACGGAATGGCCGCTGACGGAGGTTGCCACGTTCTTGGCCTTGAATGCATGCTCGGCAAAGATCTTGCTGACCGCGCTGGCGACGCTGCCGCTATCGACGATCATGGAATCGACCACGATGTCGGTGGCGAGCGGCTCGATGCCGAGATGGGTGACCATGATCTCGCCGCGGGATTGCTCCAGCTCAACCGCCTTGATGCTGTTGGAGCCAATGTCCAGGCCGACGATCGATTTGTTGGAACCGAAACTTAATCCAAACATAAGCGGGCGCCCCCGTTACCCCACCGCACTGGTGCGAATCGCTCGCGGCTTTTTTTTCAGCGTGCCTTCTCCGCCGCTGCTCTTGCTCTCCATCCAGCGATCCAGCAAGGCCTTCTTGAACTTCCATCGGTTACCCAGCTTGAAGGCCGGAATCTTCTCTTCGGAAACATACTTATATAACGTATCCGGGCTGACGCCTAAATACTGGGACGCTTGCCGGATGTTCATCACCTCAGGCGAATCGGACATAACCCTTTGCCCTTTCAAAACGCAGCCTGCACAACCCATGATCGAAACTTCTGGCCCCGCAGCCTCGGCCGCCGGGTAATCACTACGCCTGGAAAATGATCTTGTGCCAGGCGTACCGGTGCCTGCGAGGAGAATTCCTCAGCTTCTCGGGGGGAATGCTACGCGCTGGTTATAGCAGAGTTCAGGGCGGGCGAGTCAACCATAACTTCCGGCAAAAGCCCGAAGATAACGGGCATCTTCAGCCTATTCCGGCATAAAGTTGGGCTAGACTCGCCATACGTTGTGTCCAACTAGAAGATACACCACAAGATGCTGTGGCGTTAATACAAAGGATGCCGCTCGGCCCAAGATGGATTACGAAGGGGCGTAATCCTATTGAAGACAGACATCGGGGCGGGAGCACTTGTGGGCGATTGAGCGAGTGCAAGGACATCGGCCATTGGTTCTGATTGGGATATGAGAAGAGCCCGCCGTTGCCATGGCGGGCTCTGAAGAGTTAGAGCAGTTCCTGTATTGGTGTGTCCTGCACGTCCCACCTTAAACGCGCAAAAACGGCGCGTCGAAGGTGGGGCACCCGCGCTACATCTTTTTAGGGAACCACCTCTAGTAGTTCATATCGAACTTCTCCTGATGCAACTGGGCATCGCTTTTCACCAGGACGGGATGGCCGATCAGCTCTTCCATCTCCTGCAGCCATTTTCCATTGCCGGTCTTCAGCTCCTTGGCGACCTCGGGATTGACGCGGAGGATGACTTCCTTGCTTTCGACATGACGGCGCACCTTGCGCATTTCGACATAGATTTCGTTGCAAACCGTCTGCACCGATTTCACGAAGCCGGTGGCGTCGCAATAAGGGCAGGGCGTGCCGAGCGTTCGCTCGAGCGATTGCTTGACCCGCTTGCGGGTGATGGCCACGAGACCGAAATCGTTGAACTGAAGAATCTTCGAAGGGGCGCGATCAGACTTCATGGCCTCTTCGAGAGCCTGCATTACCTTCTGGCGATTCTTGCGCTCATCCATGTCAATAAAATCGACGACGATGATGCCGCCGAGATCGCGCAGACGAACCTGGCGGACAATCTCTTTCACAGCGTCGATATTGGTTTTGACAATGGTGTCTTCCAGGCGCGCGGTTTTGCCGACATACTTGCCGGTGTTGATATCGATGGCCACCAGCGCCTCGGTCTGGTTGATGACGATGTAGCCGCCACTCTTCAACCACACCTTGGACTTCAGGCTCTTGTTAATTTCCTCGTTGATTCCGAACTGCTCGTAGAGCGGCGCGTCCTTGGTGTAGAGCTTGATGCGACGGACGAGGCTGGGCTGGAAGCGCGAGGCAAAACGCACGACGCGCTCGTACTCGGCTTCGTTGTCCACCCAGATCTGCGAAAAGTCGCTGGTCACCTGGTCGCGCAGGACGCGCTCGACGAGATTGAGATCGTGATAGATCAACGACGGGCTCTTGCTGGATTCGGCACGAGTGCGGATTTCGGTCCACAGATGCTTGAGGAAACGAATATCGGCACGCAGTTCATCTTCCTTGATGTTGACGGCGGCGGTGCGGACGATGAAGCCTCCGGCACCATTCTCACGCTCGCTGGTAACGATGCGCTTGAGGCGCTGACGCTCTTCTTCACTGCCGATCTTGCGCGATACGCCGATGTGATTGACCGTGGGCATGTAGACGAGGAAGCGGCCGGGCAGGGCGATGTGGCTGGTGATGCGCGCGCCCTTCTTGCCGATCGGTTCCTTGGCGATCTGGACGAGAATCTCCTGGCCTTCCTTCAGCAACTCGCTGATCAGGGGTAGAGCGCGGGACTGCTGACGGGTACGCGAACGTGGGCCACCACGCTGCGGTGGGGCGGTGCGGCGTCCACGACGGTCGCGGCGGTCAAAGCGCTCGGGGCGCTGGCGTCCAGCCTCGGGCGCGGCTGCGACCTCGGGCTCTACGCCGGCAGTCGGCTCGCCAACTTCCTCCTCTTCCTCTTCGACGGACTGGCCGGCAAGCAACTCGGATTCCTCATATTCCTCGGTTCCGAAGTCGTACTCTTCGTCCTCGAGTTCGTTTTCTTCGCCACTCTCACGAACCGCGGCGCCGAACTGGGAACCGTTTGCGTCGTCTTCTTCTTCGCTTTCTTCGTAGCGGCCAGCGTGTTCGGCGAGAGCGGGCATTTCGGCCTCTTCCTCGTCGATTTCCTCGTGCTCGACGTGACCGCCTTCGATGACGAAGCTTCCGAACTTACTTTCATTGGGAGCCGGCGTCTTCGTGGCGGCTGGCGCTGCCGGCTGCTGGCGCTCGGCCGGAGCAGGGGCTTCCACATGCGCTGGTTCGCTGGGCTGCGCTTGCGGCTCGGGATGGGGAGCGGGTTGCTGGTGGCTGCCGCCAAAGATCTTCGAGACGCGATCACGCCAGGAAGGGCGGCTTGGGCCGGGTGCTTCGAGTTTGGGTTCGGGCGCCTCGTAGGCTATGGGTTCGAGTTCACGGGGCGCTGGTTCGGGGTGAGCCTCGACAGGATGAAGTTCTTCGGCAGGAGCGATCTCAACCGGGGCAGCTTCGGGGGCGAGCTGCTGGGTAAGTTCGGGCTGAGTTAGCGCGGCGGCTTCGCTGATTGCGGCTTCTCCGGCAGCTTCTTCTTTTTCTTTTACTACCGCAGCTTTTTCGACGGCTTCTTCCGCAGATCCTTCCGCGACTTCTTCGACGACACGGCGCTGGGTGAGCGAGGGCAGAGCGCTTACGCCCGAATAGCTGGCGCTCGACAGAGGCTCATCGGTATTCGCCTCGGAGTGGGCGGGGGCGACGGGCTCGACAGGAGCGATGGGCTCGACAGGGACAGCGGGCGACGGGACTTCGACCGGCGTGGCAGCTTGCGGAGAAGCGACGGGCTCGACTGGGAGCGCGGCTTCCACGGGCTCAGAGGCGGTGGTTGGCTCAACCCCGCGATACTTTGAAATGGATTCGCCGGGGAGAAGAATCGGCGTGTAGTTTTCGGGTAGAACAGGGCTCTCATACTCGCGCGGCTCGCGTTCGCGTCCACGGCCACGATCACGGTCACGATCGCCACGGCGTCCACGGCCGCCACGATCACGATCGCCACGGTCACGGCTGCGGCTATAACCGCGGTCAGAGTCTTCGGGGGCGCTACTGTCGGCAAGTGGAGCCGGGGCCGGGGCTTCACCTTCGGCGCGATTGTATTTTGAGATCGATTCACCGGGGAGAAGCATTGGGGTGAAAGCTGCCGCCGCCTCCGGCGCCGGGGACTTTTCTTCCTCAGGCAGCGCTGCGGGCTCAGCTGCGGGCTCAGCCGCGATCTCAGGCTCAGGCTCTTCGGTCTCATCCACACTGCGAGCCAGACCGTGAACGACGAGTCCGCGGGGCTCGAAGCCGCGCAGCTCGCGGCGGCGCGGCTGGCGGGGAGCAGGGGCATCTGACTCCTGCACGGAGGTTGGCTGGCTGGAATCGGCGGCGTTTACGGGCTCGCCCTGGGAGTCCTCGGCTTCGGTGCTTCCGGGCTGCGTCTCGGCAGGATCGCCCGGCGCGCGCTCGCGTCCGCCTCTTCGGCCACGGCGGCGACGGCGTCCGCGCCAGCGCGGAGCGCCAGCATCTTTTGTGTCGCCCTGGGTTTCGGATTGGGCATCGGCCTGGATTTCTTCGCCTTCGGCAACAGGTTCCTCTTCGAGCTCAACCGAATCTTCTTCTTCAGCGGGGAGCGGTTCGGCAAGGATCAGACCGTTGGCCTGAGTCAGGGTCGCTCCGGTGACTTTCACATCGCCGAATTCGCCGTCTTCGTCCTCGTCCGGGAGTTCCAGGAAGTCTGACACATAGAGAAATGCGTCGCGGTCCAATCCGATATCGACAAACGCCGACTGCATACCGGGAAGGACGCGGGTAACGCGTCCCTTGTAGATTGAGCCCGCCAGGGTGTATTCATTCTCGCGCTCGAAGTAAACCTCGGCGAGGAGATCGTCTTCCACCAGCGCCACCTTGGTTTCATGAGGCGTGGTTGAAACGTACAGTTCCTTGTTCATTTTCGCTCCCGGCCTGCTCGCAATGAGCAGCCTGTTGTGAGCCGGAGGCACGAAGGCAGGTGGTCAGCGTTGAAGATCAATGCGCCGAGCCGCGCGCTGGCCTGCGGCCAGGACGCGGAGCGAAGTTCGCCCGCTCAACTGATATGAGGGGATCATGCCGCGGGTACCGCCGTGGCGCATTGCGCCATTCGGGGCTCCAGCTGCGTTTGATGTGAACCTATGCACCGATTCCGTACTCCCCCGGATCTATTGATCCGGTTCGGTTGCGCCACGCCTGGGTTTTGTGGCCACTTCTCTCCCGCATCCGGTGGAAATTACAGAGTTCCGGAATGCAGAATGGGGCCGTTCCCCACCCCTGCAACCCAGCGCAATTCTTCAATCCTGACCGGCCCGATTGCCTTGCTTGCCGGCTCTGCCCTCCCATCGAGGGCTTCATCTCGTGTAAGCGGCCTGGGAATTCCCCCGCCGAAAGCCCCGGCGGTGACCGCCGAAGACCCATTCGCTCCGCCTGATTCCGGCGGCCCTCCTGGGATTTTGCAAAAATTGTGTTCCGCGAGCCTTGCTTTTCGTCAAGGCGTTGCGCGGATGCCGCAGAGCGCTTCCGTGGTTCCGGAGCTTCCATGCGCTCTATCCGTCATCCTAGTTCACAAACCGGCGCATACGGACGTTCATTACAATGCCCAGCGCCAGGAAGGTAAACAGAATGGACGATCCTCCATAGCTCATCAATGGAAGCGGTATGCCCGTCACGGGCATGAATCCCACAACCATGCCCACGTTCACCAAAACGTGGAACGCCAAAACCGCGACCACTCCCATGATCAGGAAGACTCCAGCCCGGTCCGGCGCCGTTTGAGCGTCATCAATCAGACGCATCAACACCCCAAAGTATAGCAGCAAAATGACCAGCGCGCCGACAAAGCCGTGCTCCTCGCTCCAGGCGGCAAAGATGAAATCGGTGTGTGGCACGGGGAGGAACTGTCCCTGGGTCTGAGTTCCCTTGGCCACGCCCTTGCCCCAGACGCCGCCCGATCCGACGGCCACCAGCGACTGGATGACTTGGTAACCCGAGCCGCGCGAATCGGCTTCCGGCGCGACAAAGGTGGAGAGCCGCTCCTTCTGGTAGGGCTTTAATCCCCACTTCCACATAGCCGGCATCAACACGGCCGCCAGCAGCAGCAGGACAATCCCGTGTTTGAGCCGCAATCCGCCCAGAGCCAGCGCCATGATGGCAATCGGAATATAGGTCAGAGCCGTGCCCAGGTCCGGCTGCTTGAGCACAAGCAGCATGGGAAAAAGGACAACCACTCCGGCCTTGACGAGCTCGCGGAAAGGCAGATCGCTCTCCCGGTAGTCGGCAAAATACTTTGCCATGGTCAGAATCAGAATCAGCTTGACCCATTCGGAGGGCTGAAAGTGGAAGAGCCGGAAATCTATCCAGCGCTTGGCGCCGAGGTAGCGCTTGCCGAAGATCAGCACCGAAACCAGAGAGACGAGGCTGAAGCCGTAGAGCCACGGCACCAGCTCCAGCAGCGCCTGATAGTTGATCAGGCTGACCAGGAACATCAGGGCTACTCCAGCCACGATCCAATAGACCTGCCGGATGTGCATCCCCTGAAACTTGGTGTGCAAGGTGGCCGAATAGATTTCCGAGACGCCAAGGGCACAGATGATGAGGACGAAAAGCAGCAGCAGCCAGTCGAAATCGCGGAAGCGTACGTAGCGGCTCAATGCAGTCCTCCTACCCGCCAAAGCGGCTGCGGCAAGGCGGCCGCCACGCCGGGAAGTTTCGGCCACGAATTGCGACTTGCGGGCTGCCGGCCGCTGGCGCTCGGGGCGAACTGTCCATCCCCGGCGCGGCGAGGGCGCGGGAGGAGTCGCGCTGGGTTATACCGGTAGTGAAACGCGCCGCGTGCAGATGCCCGGAGTCCGCGCCGCCATCGTTCCAAAAGCCGGTGACTACGGTTGGTTTAGCCGGAGCGACAGCAGGTGTCGCCGTTTCCGGTTTGCCCTGGGCTGGAGCCGCTTCGTCGGTGGGAGGGGTGATGTGCTCGACGGGTTTGTTATTCTTTTTGTCTTCAAACGCCTTGATAACCAGGGTCGCCAGACGTGCCGCCAGTGCCCCGTGCTCGCCGCCTTCAAATAGAACGCAGACAATGATGTCCGGATTGCGACGTGGGGTGAAGCCGACAAACCATCCGTTGTCCTTGAAGGCGGCTTTATTGGACATCTTGGCCTTCAATGCGTTGGAAATCGTCTGCGCGGAGCCGGTTTTGCCTGCGATGTCAATGCCAACTTTATGAGCCATTGGCGCCGTTCCTTCGGGCAACAGCACCCTGCCCATCGCGTCGGTGATCGTCTCCCAGCCGGCTGGGTCGATGGGAATGTCCTTGGTCTCGGTGTACTTCAGCGCGTTGCGATAGCTCTCCGGAACCTTGTCTGGAAAGACGACGTGGGGACGCACCATGTGCCCGTCCATGGAGATGGCGCTGATGGCGCGCATCAACTGTATCGGGGTCGTTGCCACGGCTCCCTGCCCGATGCCGACCGAGATGGTTTCTCCGGCATACCACTTCTGGCGATAGTTCTTCAGCTTCCAGGCTTCGCTGGGCATCACGCCGCTGACCTCTTGCGGGAGATCGATGCCGGTCTTCTGACCCAATCCGAGGAGGGTTGCGTATTTCGCAATTCGGTCGATGCCAAGGTGCTCGGCAAGGGTGTAGAAGAAAACGTCGCAGGATTGGTAGATGGCGCGCGGCAGGTCCACGCCTCCGTGGCCGCCCTTGAGCCAGCAGGCGAAGCGGCGTCCGTAAAAGGTCGCTCCGCCGTTGCAGTTCACATGCAGGGTCTGGGCGATTCCTTCCTGCCAGCCGGCGACGCTCATGATGATCTTGAAGACCGAACCCGGTGCAAGCTGCGCCTGAATTGCCTTGTTGAGCAGTGGCTTTCCGGGATCAGTCAGCAGTTTGTTCCACTCGTTCGAGCTGATGCGCACGGCAAAGGCGTTTGGATCGAAGGTAGGACGACTGACCATGGCGAGAATTTCGCCGGTCTTCGGATCCATTGCGACAATGGCTCCGGTCTTGTCTCCAAGCGCTTCTTCGGCGGCGATCTGCAAATCGAGATCGACGGTCAACTGCAAAGGCTTGCCGGGAATCGCCGGCGTATCGCTTAACTCGCCGACCTCTTTTCCCTTGCTGTTCACCAGCACGCGGCGCGAGCCATTCTTGCCCATCAGCATGTCGTTGTATTCGGCTTCCACGCCGCTCTGTCCAACTACGTCTCCGGAGTTGTAGAGTTCGAAGCGCGGATTGTTGAGCATGTCTTCGCTTACTTCGCCAACGTAGCCGATGAGGTGCGCCATGAATCCGTTCCTGGGATAAAGACGGCGGTGAACGGTGATTGTGTCCAGCTCCGGAAATTCATTGCGATGAGATTCGACGAAGGCAAGGTCGTCGGGGGTGATGTCATATTTGATGAAGATCGGCTGATAACCGGGCATGGCCGAAAGCCGCTTCACCCTTGCCTTGAGTTCGTCGGCGTCCAAGTGCAGGCCAACGGCGATGGCCTCCAGGTTGGAGTCGCCGAGCTTTCCTTGCGAGCGCAGCAGGAGCGCCGAAAACGAGGGGTAGTTGTCGACAATGGGACGGCCTTCGCGATCGAGCAATTTTCCGCGCGGCGCGAGGATCGGAACCTCTTTGACGCGATTCTGCTCGGCCATGCTGGTGTAGTAATCCGAGTGCAGGACCTGTAAACGCCAGAGGCCGAAGATCAGCAGCAGAAAAATGCCCAGTATGATGTACTGCGCAATCGCCAGACGAATTAGCGGAACTTTTTCTTCGCGACCGTACATGAAAAAATGATTGCAACCCGGATGGTTGCTTCTATTCCCTGATTTTGAAACGATTCAGCAGCGCAAATAGAAAGACCGCCATCAATGAGTTTGCCACGGCCGCGCCCGCCTCGTGTCCGAGATTGAGATGCACCGGGTGTCCCATCAGCTCGCGCTCAATTGCCATGAAGACGGCTTGATGAATTCCGTAAAAAATGAACGTGATGAGAAAGCGCGAGCCGGGATTCTCTACATCAATCCTAATTCCAATTGACGACGCGCCGTAGCCAACCAATGTTTTCGCAATCCCGAAGACGCCGAAAGGAGTGCGGGTCAAGGCGTCCTGCAACATTCCGATGGCCGCGCCGGTCAGCATTCCGCTCATCTGGCTGCGCCGCGAGACGGCAAAAAAGATGGTCAGCAGTAATCCGAAATCGAAGACCCTGAAGTAATACATCCTTACCGGCAGGAAGGCCTGCAATCCAACCAACAGCAAGGGCAAGCCCACCGAGACGGGCCATGAGAAGCGATAGACCTCAACCTGATCGCGCGAGGTGTAGCTGAGATTCATGGCGCTCATTGCGGGTGCGTCCCTTCGGAGGCGGGCTTCGCTGGCGCTGCCGGCTTCGGCGTGGCGGTGGGCTTCGCTGGCACTGCCGGCTTCGGCGTGGCGGCGGGTAACGCTGGCGCTGCCGACCGCTGGTGCTCGGCGGGTAACGCTGGCGCTGCCGGCCGCTGGCGCTCGGCGGGTAACGCTGGCGCTGCCGACCGCTGGTGCTCGGCGGGTAACGCTGCCGCTGCCGGCCGCTGGCGCTCGGCGGGCGATGCTTTGGGAGCGGACGGCGGAGGCTGCGGCGCGGCGTCGCCCGGCGGCGCTTGCGGTACGCCCGGCAAATGTTCGGCAAGAATGTCAGAGGCGCGAATCGGCCCCAGTCCCGCCGCATCTGGCGCGCGCGCCTTTTGCGCGGTGATCACCAGCACTTCTTCCAGACGATCCAGGTCCGCCGCAGGTTTCACCGTGATGTCGAGAAACAGATTGCGTCCCATGCTCACGTTGACGACGGTGCCGATCGGCAGTCCCTTGGGAAAAACCCGGTCACCGCCGCTGGTTACAACCCTATCGCCGGGCTGCACCGTCTCATCCCCCATGATGTAGTTGAGCTGCAACTGGCCGGTTGAAGTGCCTTTCACGATGCCCTGCAGACGCGAGTTGACGAGGGTCGCTCCGACGCCGCTGGTGGGATCGTTCATCAACAGAACCTGGGCGGTTTCGCCGTAGACGCTGAGCACCTTGCCCACTACGCCGTCCGGCGTGATCACGGCAAGATCCACCTTGATGCCATCCTTGCTCCCCTTATCCAGATAGAGGAGGCGCGCGCTCTCGGTGCCGCTGGTTTCAATGACCTGGGCGGCGACGGTGGTATCAATCCACTGTTGCTTGAATTCGAGGAGGGCCTGGATGCGGCGCGCCTGGCGAGCGTCTTCCTGCTCTCGTGCACGCTCGAGGCGCATCTGTCCGGCTTCGGCCTGGAGGCGGAGATTCTCGCGGCGGACGTGGCGCAGATCGATATAGTCAGACCAGACCGCGCGCGCGCTTTCCCCGGAATAAATGAGCATGCGCTCGAAGGGGGCAAGGCTGTCGATGGCCAGCAAGCGGATCAATCGCACCGGCCCGACCACCGTCTGGCGCTTGACCTGCACGGCAAGCGCCAGCAACTGCGAGAGCAGCAGCACCGCCAGGACTACCGTGTTCTTGTGCCGCGAGAAAAGATTCATGTCATCAAGAGCTTCAGAGCTGCCGCCTGAACAAAATGTCCCACCCAGGCAGAAGCGGCTTGAGTGGGCCACCGGACTGAGCATGGCCGCGGCACGCGGAGCTTTGCGGCCGCAGGCAAGCTACCGCCCCGCGAAATGCGAGGCCGGAGCAGCGCTCCGGCCCGCCTGGAATCTTACTCGATGCTGATCTTGCGCAGAAGTTTGAAGTCACTGAGCATTTTGCCCGTGCCCAACACCACGCTGGCCAGCGGATCATCGGCGATGGAAACCGGCAGGCCAGTCTCTTCGCGGATGCGCTTGTCCAGATTCTTGAGCAATGCGCCGCCGCCGGTGAGAACGATTCCGCGATCGCTGATATCGGCGCTCAACTCCGGCGGAGTGCGCTCGAGCGCAACCCGGATTGCGTTCATGATGGTGCCAACACACTCGCTCAAAGCTTCGCGGATTTCACTGTCGTCGATGGTGATGGTCTTGGGCACGCCCTCAATCAGGTTGCGTCCCTTGATCTCCATGGTCAACGGCTTTTCAAGAGGATAGCCGGAACCGATTTCAATCTTGATCGCCTCCGCCGTGCGCTCGCCGATCAGGAGATTGTACTTGCGCTTCAGGTAGTTCATGACGGCTTCATCCATCTGATTGCCGGCCATGCGAACCGAACGCGAGTAGACAATGCCGCTGAGGGAGATTACCGCGATATCCGTGGTGCCGCCGCCAATATCGACCACCATGTTGCCGCTGGGTTCGGTGATGGGCAGCCCGGCGCCGATGGCCGCTACCATGGCCTGCTCGACGAGATGAACTTCGCTGGCCTTGGCGCGATAGGCCGAGTCCATGACAGCACGCTTTTCCACCTGCGTAATCTCGCTGGGTACGCCGATGACGATTCGCGGATGCACCAGCATCTTGCGGTTGTGCGCTTTCTGGATGAAGTAGTTCAACATCTTTTCGGTGATTTTGAAGTCGGCGATAACTCCGTCCTTCATGGGTTTGATGGCAACGATATTGCCGGGCGTGCGGCCAAGCATTTCCTTGGC
>Ga0182030_10023076_pt1 | contig 11533 bp, 6 predicted proteins | sample 812S3MmetaG_FD_121299 | JGI IMG/M metagenome (GOLD analysis project Ga0182030, IMG submission 121299) | Permafrost microbial communities from Stordalen Mire, Sweden - 812S3M metaG (Illumina Assembly) | ecosystem: Environmental > Terrestrial > Soil > Wetlands > Permafrost | place: Sweden... | reverse complement strand
CGCTGCGGCTCCGGGTTACATCAACTCTGGTTTCGCTGTGGGGAGTGAATGGGGATGGCTGGTGGGTGTGTAACCGGGGCCAAAAAAGAAAACGTTCTCACACAGACCGCTGAACGCGTTCGCCTCAGGGCCGGTGATTGCACGGTTACGGTGCTTCCCCAATTCGGGGGCAAAATCGCCTCCATCTGCGTGAAAGGCCACGAGCTTTTGCAGGCGCCGCTGGCTGGCGTGGCATCGCGGACACGCACGATGGCCTTTGATTCGAGCGATGCGAGCGGTTGGGACGAATGTTTGCCGTCGGTCGCAGCTTGCCGAGTGAAAACGGAAGCTGGGGTTGCGGAGATTCCCGACCACGGGGACCTTTGGCGGGTGGAATGGGAAAAAGCGGGGATTAGGGAACAGGGAACGAAAAGCAGGGAACAGGGAACAGGGAATAGGGAACAGGTGGTTTCGTTGCGTGGGGGATGTTTCTCTTTGCCACTGGCTCTTGAGCGAACTATTGAGCTGACTGAGTCGGTAGAGGGGTGGCTTCTGCAGCTGGACTATTCGCTGACCAATGTGGGCAAGTTTCAGGCTCCCTGGTCCTGGGCGGCGCATCCGTTGTTCGCTGTGGATGCGGGGGACACGATTGAGCTTCCCGAGTCGATTACTTCCTTACGAATCGAGGGATCGGGTGGGGGGCGTCTTGGAGCAACAGGCGACACAGTGGCATGGAAGGGCGCGAAGGGTGGAGAGGCGAGTCTGAGCCTGGCGAATCTGGGCGTGGTGCAGGATCTCGGTTCGCGGGTCGCGGACAAGCTTTTCGCGGGTCCGCTGGCTGCTAGCGAAAACTGGTGCGCTCTGCATCGGCTGAAAGAAGGGTTGCGGATTCGCGTCGGATTCGATTCTGCGGCCATGCCGTATCTCGGGTTATGGCTTTGTTATGGGGGCTGGCCTGAACGGAAGGGACCGAAACAGATGTGTGTTGCGATGGAGCCGGCGACGGCGCCGGTCGATTCACTGGCGCAGACGGGCGAGTGGTCGCGCGTGCTGGGCCCGGGGGAACGCTACGCGTGGCAAATGCGCGTGGCCATTGAAATCGTTTAACTTAGAGTTATGCATGATCCTGCCGCATTGCGCGCAAAGCACTTGGCCCGCTTCGGGACCGAGCCAGCGGTGTTTGTTGCGCCTGGGCGCGTGAATTTGATCGGCGAGCATACCGATTATGCGGAGGGATTCGTGATGCCGGCGGCGATCGATTTCGCTACGCTGGCGGGGATTTCGCCGCGTGCCGATGGCAAGATCGTGCTTTATGCTGAAAATTTCTCGGAAGAGCGGATGTTCGACGCCGCGGCGCTTCCAGCCCAGGCTTCGAAGCATTGGAGCGATTATCCGCTGGGGGTGGTGGCGATTCTCGCCGGGGAAGGGCATGCGACTCCGGGATTCAGCCTGACGCTGTGGGGGGATGTGCCGCTGGCGTCGGGGCTGTCGAGTTCGGCGTCGGTCGAGGTTGCGACGCTGCTTGCCGTTACTTCGCTGATTGGGGTGAACTATCCGGGGCCGGTCGTGGCGCGTCTCTGCCAGCGGGCGGAGAACGAATTTGTCGGGGCTAATTGCGGCATCATGGATCAGTTCATTTCGGCCAACGGCGCCGAGGACAACGCCCTTTTGCTCGATTGCCGCGACCTCAGTTTCAAATTAGCTCCGATTCCACCGGGGGTGGCGCTGGTGATTGCCAACACTATGGTGAAGCATTCGGTGGCGGGCGGGGAGTACACCAGTAGGCGCGCGCAGGTGGAAGAGGCAGCGGCTGTGATTGGGCGGCATCGCCCGGAGGTGCGCTTCCTGCGGGATGCGACGTTGGACGACCTGGCGCGATGGGGAGCGGAGATGAGTCCCAATGCGGTGAAGCGGGCGCGGCACGTGATCAGCGAGAATCTTAGAACCGTGGCGGCGGCCGATGCGCTCATTCATCATGACCTGGACGAGCTTGGCCGGCTGATGGCGGAGGCGCATTTGAGCTATAGCCGCGATTTTGAAGCAAGCTGCGTTGAAGCCGACGCGATGGTGGCGCTGGCTCAGGGGCTACCGGGGCTGATTGGCGCGCGGCTGACCGGTGGTGGATTTGGCGGTTGCACTATTAATTTGGTCGAGCGGGAACATGCGGCGGCATTTTCCGAGGAACTATCGGCGCGCTATGCGACGGAAACCGGAATTGTGCCCCAGATCCTGATTTGTCACGCCTCGCGTGGGGCTCACAAGATCAATCAATAGATACATCCTGCGTTAAATTGTGACCATCTTACCGGTCAGGGCCGGTTCTGTATCGTTTCGGTACGACAAAAGTAACCGTTCCTATAGGGGAACCATGCCGGGTCCGAGTGCGGATAATTCTGTCATTCCTTGCTAGAATCGTTCAAAGTAATCACCGATGAAGGAAATGAGAGAGGCTCTCATGTCTTCGAGAGTTTTTCTGTATTTCGGTGTAGAACGCATATTGAAGAACGAACAGGGCCACCAGAGAGACAGCAATGGAAAATAATTCAATTAAACCGTTTTCTTATGAGACGTTTCCTGTTTCAGGTCTGGTCGCGTACTTCTCGATGGAGATTGCGATCAATCCCGCGATGCCAACGTATTCCGGTGGATTGGGAATGTTGGCTGGGGATACGCTGCGTTCGGCAGCCGATTTGGGTGTTCCGCTGGTGGCGTTTACGCTGGCGCATCGCAAAGGCTATTTCCAACAGCATTTGAATGGATCGGGCGAGCAAAGCGAAGAGGTGCAGCCTTGGAATCCCTCGGATTTCTGCAAAGAAGAGCCGGCTCGGATTACGGTTTCGATTGAAGAACGCGTGGTAACGGTGCGTGCGTGGCGCTACGAACTTGTGGGGCGTTATGGACATGTAGTGCCAATTTATCTGCTGGACACGGATTTGGACGAGAACTCGGGCCTGGATCGCGGGCTGACCGACCATTTATATGGCGGAGACACGAATTATCGGTTGCAACAGGAAATTGTGTTGGGCATGGGTGGTGCGCGCATGGCCAATGCGCTGGGCCTGACTGTAAACGTGTACCACATGAACGAAGGCCATGCGGCGCTGTTGACGCTGGCGCTGCTGGAGGGCCAACTCGGCGGCGGACCGCTGGGCGCGGCGACGGAGTCGGATATTGCGCAGGTGCGGCGCAAATGTGTGTTTACTACACACACGCCAGTTCCGGCCGGCCACGATCGATTCTCGATGGAACAGGCGAGCCGCATTCTCGGCAGCGACCGCGCGACGCGTCTGGAAAAGCTGGGTTGCTTCCACGAAGGTTTGCTGAACATGACCCTGATCGCGTTGCGCTTCTCGCGTTACGCCAATGCTGTGGCCATGCAACATGGCAAGGTTTCGCGCGCGATGTTTCCGGAGTTTCCGGTGGATTCGATCACCAACGGCGTGCACGCGCCGACGTGGGTGTGCGAGCCAGTGCAGCAGATGCTCGATACGCATGTTCCAGCATGGCGCCGCGACAATCTCTACCTGCGCAATGCGATCGACCTTCCGGAGCAGGAGATTCTGAACACGCATATGCGCGCCAAAGAGGTGCTTCTTGCCGAAGTGGCTTTGCGCACAGGGCTGGTGTTGAATCCGCGCGTGCTGACTTTGGGCTTTGCGCGGCGCGCTGCGACCTACAAGCGAGCGAGCCTGCTGTTCACCGATCCAGAGAGGCTCTTGAAGATCGCTACCCAGGCCGGTGGGCTACAGATTTTGTACGCAGGCAAGGCGCACCCGCAGGATATTCCCGGCAAGGCGCTGATTCACGATGTCATCGAAGTTGCTCGGAAACTTTCGAACGACATGTTGCGCGTTGTTTATCTCGAAAATTACGCTTGGGACCTTGGCGCGCTGCTGACCGCGGGCGTGGATGTGTGGGTGAACACGCCGCGCCGGCCTTATGAGGCTTCCGGCACGAGCGGCATGAAGGCAGCGCTGAATGGCGTGCCGAGCCTTTCGATTTTGGATGGATGGTGGATCGAGGGGTGCATCGAGGGCGTAACGGGATGGGCGATCGAAGATGGAGCGAACGACGCCGAAGAGGCGGTTTCGCTGTATAACAAACTTGAAAAGGCGGTGATTCCACTCTACCGCGACGTGCCGGAGAAGTGGGGACGATTAATGCGGACCACGCTGGCGTTCAACGGCTCGTTCTTCAATACCAATCGGATGGTGAAACAGTACACCCGCAACTCGTACTACCCGGTGAATCTGATTGAGCCGGCCAAGGTGGAAGAGGCGGCCTACGCTGATTGATGTATTCGTCTTTTTGCGGGAAATGGTGTGAAGAAAAGGCGAGTCCCGCGGGGCTCGCCTTTTTGGCCATGAAGTAGTTGTGCTTCCAGCTCCGGCCCGCGCCACGCGAAGCCACTGCCTGGACGGCCAGTCCTCCCCTATAATTTGATCCATTCCATGCGAAATTCTTTGAGAAGGGGCTGCGGTTGGATTCAGCGAGTGCGATGACTCCCGATCTAACGCGGCCGCTTTGTGTCGATCTTGACGGCTCCTTGATCAAATCCGATTCGCTGTTCGATGCTTTCTGCGAGCTGGTGCGCAGGGATCCGCTCTCGGTTTGGCGCGTTCCGCTGTGGGTGATAGGCGGGCGTGCGCGGGTGAAGATTGAGATTGCGCGCCGCGCACCTCTGGATGCTGCGCGCCTTCCTTACAATTTGCCGTTGCTGCGTTATCTGCAGGCGGAGTGCCGCGAAGGGCGGCCGTTGTATCTGGCGACGGGCGCGGACGCGGGCCTCGCGGAGCGCGTGGCCGCGCACCTGGGAATCTTTCAAGGCGTGCTGGGGACCGAGGGCAAGATCAATCTGACTAAGTCGAGGAAGCTCGCGCGCCTTAAAGAGCGATTCGGCGAGTTTGATTACGTGGGCAATTCGGATGCCGATGTGGTCATTTTGGCCGGTTCTCATGAAGCGATGGTGGCCAATCCGACGCTTGGCCTGCGGCTGGCGTTGCGCATGCGGCAAATTCCGGTGGCCCGCGTATTCATCGACCGGCGGCCTGTCGGGCGGACTTTGGTCAAAGCGATTCGCCTGCATCAATGGAGCAAGAACGTGCTGCTGTTTGCGCCGCTGCTGCTTTCGCATAAGCTCACCGTCCGATCGGGGGCAACGGCGATTGCTGCGTTCTTCTGCTTTTGCTTTATGGCTTCCGCGAATTACCTCGTCAACGACATGCTCGATATCGAGAGCGACCGCCGGCATCGCTCGAAGCGGCTGCGGCCGTTCGCCGCCGGCGATCTATCGGTTGCGGGCGGGATCGCATTGTCGCTGGCGCTTATTCTTGCTTCGGCCGCGCTGCTGCCGTTGCTGCCGACCGCATTTGCTCTTTGGCTCGGTCTGTATATTATCGCCACCTTGAGCTACTCGTTATATTTGAAGCGCGTCGCGGTGGTGGATGTTCTGCTGCTTTCCGGGCTGTATACGCTGCGGTTGTTGGCGGGAGGCGCCGCAACGGGCACGGAGATTTCGCAGTGGCTGGCAGGATTTTCAAGCTTCCTTTTTCTTTCGCTCGCGATGGTGAAGCGGTTCAGCGAGATTGAAAACCTGCGTGAGACGGGAGCGACCGCGACTCATGGCCGTGGCTACAAGGTAGCCGATTTGGAACAGATTCGAAGCTTTGGAACGGCCAGTGCGTATGCGGCCGTGGTCGTGTTCATGCTCTACATTGCGCGGCCGGATGTGACCGAACTCTACCGGCACGCGACGCGCTTGTGGCTTATCGTTCCGCTGCTGATCTATTGGCTGAATCGTGTGTGGCTGCTTGCATCCCGCGGTGATCTCGATGACGATCCAGTGGTGTTTGCGATGCGCGACGGCGTGAGCCTGGCGGTGGGTGCGGCGGTTACGGTCGTAGCGCTGCTTGCGATGTGACGCGTGTGGCGTCGGACCGGAAAAGACCGAGCGAACGACACGACTGGCGTTCGAGCAGCTCGAAGTTACTCATAATGCCATCGGCGGTGTCCGGACCTGCATCCTTCAGGGTTGGTTGCGCGTCATTAAGTTATGCGCTTTGGGGATGCAGGTTGGTAACTCGCCCCCGGGAAAGCACCTCTTTTACCATTTACCATGGACTTTTGAGTTGGTTGATGTTGGAGCGGCACCGAAGAGCCGTAACCGACACAAAGGGCCGTGCGGCCCTGGAACCTTTTTGAACCGCTGTCTGCCCGTTTCAGGGTGTGTGGAGAGCTTGATCACGCGCCCCTTCCACCAGCTCACCCGGTGGCGAGCAAACCGGCTCTGGAGCGAGTACCCGCCTTATGATGTGGATTGTTCGGCTTGCGCTGCGGCGGCCTTACACGTTTGCCGTCTTTGCGTTCTTGATTTTGATCCTTGGCGTTTACAGCATTCTGTCGATGCCGACGGATATTTTTCCAAACATCGACATCCCTGTGGTGACGGTGGTTTGGCAGTACACGGGTCTCTCGGCAGATCAGATGGCCAACCGTATCGTGTTCAACAGCGAACGCGGCATGACAACCACGGTTAATGACATTGAGCACATCGAGTCGCAATCGCTGAACGGCATCGCCATCATCAAGATCTTCTTTCAGCCGCACGTCAATATTGCGAGCGCGGTGGCGCAGGTAACATCGATCAGCCAGGTGCAGCTGCGCAGCCTGCCGCCAGGCACCACGCCGCCGTTCATCATCCAATACAACGCGTCGAGTGTGCCGGTGTTGCAGCTTGGAGTTTCCGGTCAAGGACTGAACGAGCAGCAGCTCAATGACATCGCAACCAACTCCATTCGGACGCAGCTTGCCACCATCGAAGGCGCGCAGACGCCGTACCCGTATGGAGGCAAGCAGCGCCAGATTCAGGTTGACATCGATCCGGTGGCTTTGCAGGCCAAGGGGCTTTCGCCCGCGGATGTGGTGAACGCGGTTGCAGTGCAGAATCTGATTGTTCCTTCGGGGACGGCAAAGATCGATCGCTTCGAGTACGCGATCGAAACCAATTCCGCGCCGAGCATTGTGGAGCAGCTGAACGACCTGCCGATCCGGGCAGTAAATGGTGCGGTCATCTATGTGCGCGATGTGGCCCACGTGCGCGACGGCAGCCCGCCGCAAACGAATATCGTGCGTGTCGACGGCAAGCGCGCCATCCTCATGAGCATCATGAAGGTCGGATCGGCCTCGACACTCGACATCATCGCGGGCGTTCGCGAGAAGCTCGACAGCATTAAGGGACAGCTGCCGCCGCAACTCAAGATCAATGCTCTTTCGGACCAGTCGATCTTCGTGCGCAGCGCCATCAGCGGAGTCGTCCGCGAGGCCATTGTTGCCGCGTGCCTGACAGCCATCATGATCCTGATCTTTCTTGGCAGTTGGCGCTCGACCCTGATCATCGCGGTTTCGATTCCTCTTTCGATTCTGTGTTCGCTGGCGGCGCTGGCGGCTTTGCGGGAGACGATCAACATCATGACGCTGGGCGGGCTCGCGTTGGCGGTCGGCATCCTGGTGGACGATGCGACCGTGGAGATTGAAAACATCAATCGCAACCTCGAATCGGGCAAGGAGATCGAGCAGGCGATTCTTGACGGCGCGGCGCAGATCGCCACCCCGGCGCTGGTTTCCACGTTGTCGATCTGCATCGTCTTCGTTCCGATGTTCTTCCTCAGCGGCGTGGCCAAGTATCTGTTCGTACCGCTGGCGGAGGCGGTCGTCTTCGCGATGCTGGCCAGCTATCTGCTGTCGCGCACAGTTGTGCCGACGATGGCGAAGTATCTGCTGCACGAACACGACGAAGCCGAGGCTGAGAAGAAGCGCACCAGCCGCAATCCGCTGGTTCGATTTCAATTGGGCTTCGAAGCGGGGTTTGAAAGATTCAGGCGCTCTTATCTCGGCATGCTTACCCTCTGCGTGGATCATGCGGGGGTTTTCCTGATTCTGTTTTTGATCTTTGCGCTGGGTTCGGTGGGACTGCTGGCGCCATGGCTTGGACAGGACTTTTTCCCGGCGGTCGATGCGGGACAGTTCAAGATTCACGTGCGCGCGCGGACGGGAACCAGGATCGAGGAAATGGCGTCGCTGTGCGATCATATCGACTCGACGATTCGCGAGCACATTCCGGCGAAGGAAGTGGTCACGATTGTCGATAACATCGGGTTGCCGTACTCGGGGCTGAATCTTTCGTATTCGACTTCGGCGCCGGTGGGTTCGGCAGATGCCGACATTCAGGTGCAGTTGAGCAAGGACCATCATCCGACGGAACGGTACGAGCAGAACCTGCGCAAGGTGTTGGCAACGGAATATCCCGGCGTTACGTTCTATGAATTGCCGGTGGATATCGTGACGCAGATTCTGAACTTCGGGCTTGCCGCGCCCATCGACATCCAGATTGTGGGTCCGGATCTTTACGGAGACCGCACACTGGCCGAACGGATGCTGAATGAGGTTCGCTATGTTCCCGGCGCCGCGGATGCGCGTATTCAGCAGCCGTTCGATCTGCCGAACATGACGGTGAACGTAGATCGCACGCGCGCCCAGGAGATTGGACTGACGCAGCAAAACGTGGCGCAGAGCCTGTTGGTGGCGCTGAGCGGAAGCTTCCAGACCACACCCAGTTTCTATCTCGATCCGCGCAACGGCGTGAGCTATAACGTTGCGGTGCAATCGCCGCAATACGACATCCAGTCGTTGTCGGCGTTGAAGAGCCTGCCCGTGACGGGAGCTGCGAACACGTCGACGCTGGGCACCGCGGTTTCGACAGGCGCACCAGGCTCTACAGGCGGCGTGCAGACGGCGGGATACAGCGGCGCCCCTGGCGCTTTGCGGCCGGTTCAGATTCTCGGCAATCTCGCCGACATTGTCCCTGGCACGGAGCTCGGCACGGTGAGTCACTACGACGTGCAGCCGGTGATCGATATCTACGCCAACGTAGATGGAACGGATCTTGGCACGGTGTCGCGCGCCGTGGAGAAGATTATTGCAAACCACCAAAAAGAGCTGCCGCGCGGTTCGCATTTCATTCTGCGTGGGCAAAGCGAGACGATGGACAAGTCGTATTTTGGATTGCTGTCCGGACTGGCGTTCTCGATCCTGCTTGTGTACCTGCTCATCGTGGTGAATTTTCAGTCGTGGCTCGATCCGTTCCTGATTGTTTCTGCATTGCCTGCGGCGATCGCAGGAATTGTGTGGTTTCTGTTTATCACTGGAACGCGGCTGAGCGTGCCGGCGTTGACGGGCGCGATTATGTGCATGGGCGTGGCGACGGCCAATTCGATTCTTGTGGTCAGCTTTGCGCGGGAGCAGCTGGAAGTACTCGTGGGCGACGCGCGAAGAGCCGCGCTGAATGCGGGTTTTGTGCGTTTGCGCCCGGTGCTGATGACCGCGCTGGCGATGATTATCGGCATGGTGCCGATGGCGCTGGGGCTTGGCGATGGAGGCGAACAGAACGCTCCGCTGGGCCGCGCTGTGATTGGCGGACTGCTGCTGGCGACAGTGGCCACGCTGTTTTTTGTTCCAGTGTTCTTTTCGGTTGTCCATGGCTGGTTGGAGCGCCGCAAGAAGGCGCATGCGCCGGTGAGGACCAGCATTGTGGATGAGTTTGACGAAACAACGGAGTAAATCTTATGGCGAATGAATCGAAACCGCAGCCGCAAGCGGCACACAATCACGAGAGCGCGCCCGAACAGGCGGCCGTCTCGTCACGCTTTGCCGTCATCGGGATCGTTATCGTATTGGTGGTGACGGGGCTTCTGGCCGGATTCGGGATTTTTGACCGGATGCACAACGACCGAGTGCTGGCGGAGACGACAACGCAGCTTGCGGCGCCCACAGTGATTGCTCTCGTGCCGAAGCGAGGTGGGTCCACCGACACGTTCGTGTTGCCGGGCAATGTGACGGCGTATACCGATTCGCCGATCTATGCGCGGACCGCAGGCTATTTGACGAAGTGGTATTTCGATATTGGCGCGCGCGTGAAGAAGGGACAGTTGCTGTGCGAAATTGCCTCGCCGGAAGTGGATCAGCAACTGGCGCAGGCGGAAGCCGATCTGACCACTGCAAAGGCAACCGCCAACAATGCCCACATTCAGGCCGATCGCTATAACGGGCTTGTGGAATCGAACGCAGTCTCGCGGCAAGACACCGACACGTTTGTCAATCAAGCAGCGGCCACCGCTTCGGCCGTGGTTTCCGCACAAGCGAACCTGCAGCGGCTGCACGAGTTGCAATCCTTCGAAAAGGTGTATGCGCCGTTTGATGGAGTGGTGACTGCACGCGACGTGGATACAGGCCAGTTGATCGACCAGGGAGCGACCAAAGAGCTCTTTCACATGCAGGCGCTTCAGGTGTTGCGCGTGTATACCAACGTGCCGCAGGTTTACGCGGGGAACGCAACGCGCGGATTGAAGCTGGACCTCACTTTTCCGGAACACCCTGGCAAGACGTTCCAGGGAACGCTAGTGCGCACAGCCGATGCCATCGATCCCGTGACGCGTACTTTGCTGGTTGAGATAGATGTGAACAATCGCAACGGCGAGCTGTTGCCGGGGTCGCTGGCGCAGGTCCACTTCAAGGCGCCTGTTGCGCGGCCAACATTCATTGTGCCCGCGGCGGCGGTGATTTTCCGCAGAGAAGGGCTGCAACTTGGTACTGTTGTGAATTCGAGCAACGGGACCGTCGCACATATGGTGCCGGTGGTGATTGGGGAAGACGATGGAGCGAATGTGCAGATCGTGAACGGACTTGAGGCCGGAGATAAGGTCATTCAGGATCCGCCCGACTCGCTGATTGAGGGTGAGAAGGTCACGATGCAACAGGCCTCTGGCGGCAATCCGCAGGGAGGCAAGTAGGGATGCGGAGATCGCACATCGACTCCGTGGGTCGAGCTGATCCCACCTGGTGTTGGAGCAAGGGGGCGTCGTGTGCGCTCGTGTCGTTAATTGCGGTGGGAGTCCTTGCGGGATGCAAGCCCGTTGGACCGAACTACCAGCGCCCGAATTACACAGCGCCGCCGACTTACAAGGAGACGGGCGCGCCCACGGTGATTGTGCCGCCTCCGAACCCGGCGGGCGGAAGCTGGCAGCCTGCCTCGCCATCGGATGGCATGCTGAAGGGGAAATGGTGGGAGGTTTACCAGGACCCGCAGCTCAATCAGCTGGAAGAGCGCATTGCGACGTCGAACCAGGGCCTACGGCAGGCGTTGGAGACGTATCTTGCCGCGCGCGATCAAATCGCGATTGCGCGCGCAAATCTTTTTCCAATGCTTTCTGCCGGGCCTGGATTCGAGCACGTCAAGGCGTCTTCCAATCGACCGCTGACCGGGGCAACCACTGCGACGAGTTACAACGATCTGACGCTTGAGGCGCAAGGTTCGTGGGAGCCGGATTTCTGGGGGCGCGTCCGGCGCACGGTGGAAGCCGCGCACGAAAATGCGCAGGCCAGCGCCGCGGACATGGCGAACGTGGATCTGAGTTTGCAGGCGCAGATGGCGACGGCCTATTTTCAATTGCGCGGCGCAGATTCGCTGACGCAATTGCTGAATTCGACGGTGACCGATCTT
>Ga0182030_10023075_pt1 | contig 11533 bp, 9 predicted proteins | sample 812S3MmetaG_FD_121299 | JGI IMG/M metagenome (GOLD analysis project Ga0182030, IMG submission 121299) | Permafrost microbial communities from Stordalen Mire, Sweden - 812S3M metaG (Illumina Assembly) | ecosystem: Environmental > Terrestrial > Soil > Wetlands > Permafrost | place: Sweden... | reverse complement strand
GCCTGAAAATGTTGCCGGAACCGTTTCCGGTTTCGGGTCAGGAGATGAATTATTCGCCGCCGCCAACGGCACGTTCCGGATTATTTTCGTCAAGGCGCGCGGTGAATTGAACGGTTACCGCGAATGCACCGCCTGGTTCAACGCCATAAAAAACGTCATCAACGCGTCTCCATCCGATGAAAGGATAAAAATCGGTTACACCGGGAGCCCGGCGTTCACGGCGGAAATTTCCGGCAGCATGCAGCACGATATGATGCTGTCCGTCGGCGGCACGGCCTTGATCATCGCAATTCTTTTTTGGTGCGCCCACCGGCGGATCAAGCCAATGCTCTGGCTGCTGACGCTGCTGGCCCTGATCCTGGCGGCGACGCTCGCGCTCGGTGGCCTGATCTTCGGCGCGGTCAACGTCATCAGCATGGGCTTTGCGGCGATCCTGCTCGGCCTCGCGGTGGACTACGCGGTGGTGCACTATCAGGAAGCCCTCGCGCAGCCGGAACTGTCCATTCCAGAAATCCGCCGCGCGATTGCGCCGAGCATTTTCTGGGCGGCGTTCACGACGATTTCCGCCTTTCTCGTTTTGAACTTCGGCGGCTTGCCCGGCCTCGCCCAGCTCGGCTCGCTGGTCGGCATCGGCGTCGCGATTTCGGCCGGCGTGATGATTTTTGCGTTTCTCCCACCGCTGTTTCCGGAGCGGATGAAACCTCAATCGAATCGTGCTGCCGCGAAAAGCGCCAATGATTCCGCGCCACCAATGACTCCCCTGCGCGCAAAAATAATTTTCACCCTCACCGCTGCCCTGCTCTTCTGCTGCGGCGCGATTTTATTTTCCGGGCTGCCAAAAATGGATCCCACCGCCAACGCCTTGCGCCCGCGCGACAGTCAGGCTTACACGACGCTCGACGCCATCAAGGAGAACCTGAACCAAAAGCGCGAACCGCTCTGGCTGGTGGTTTCGGGCCATGATGAAAGCGAAGTGGCGCACCGGCTCGATGCGGTTTTGCCGGCGCTCAACGTTGCGGTCTCCAACCAGACGCTTTCCGGCTTCACGCTGCCCAGTGCGCTCTGGCCACGTCCGGATTTTCAAGCCGCCAATCATGCGTGCGCCCGGCAGCTTGTCGCTGAACGTGATTTATTCCGCGCCGCCGCCTTGACCAACGGCTTTTCCGAAACCGCGCTCGGCCTGACTGGGAGCATTTTGGAAACTTGGCAGCGCGCCGCCGCGACCACGAACGTCTTTTGGCCGACCAATCCGCTCTGCATCTGGATTTTTGAGAAACTGTCTGTCCGCGAGCCGCAAAATTTTTTCGCCGTCGGTTTTCTGTATCCGTCAACGAACGCAACATCAGTTGCATTTGCCCGGCTGGATGCGCAATTGCCGCACGATGGCGTCTGGCTATCGGGCTGGGACTTGCTCGGTGGAACAGTTCTCATTGCCGTCAAAAATAATCTCTGGAAAGTTCTGTTGCCCATGATCGGATTGATTCTGCTTTCTCTCTGGCTCGCGTTCCGGCGGTTTGTGGAAGTTTTTTTCAGCCTCGGCATTTTGTTTTTGAGCGGGCTTTGCCTGCTGGCGGCGATGAAGATTTTTGGCGGGTCGTGGAATTTGCTCAACCTCATGGCGCTGCCGCTGATTCTCGGCACCGGCGTGGATTACAGCATCTTCATGCAGCTCGCGCTGCGCCGGCATGGCGGCGATTTGAAACTGGCCCATCAATCGGTCGGGCGCGCGCTGATGCTTTGCGGCGGGACGGCGATTGCCGGTTTTGGCACGCTCGGCCTGTCGAGCAACATTGGCATGTCCAGCCTCGGCCGGGTTTGCGCCATCGGCATCGGGTGCAACATGCTGCTCTCGGTTTTTCTGTTGCCGGTCTGGTGGAAATTTTTTCTCGGAGAGAATAAATTCAAATCCATGTCCGCAAAAATTTCCGAGCCGTCGCAATTTTACAGCATCTTCATCTGGCGGGCCGGCTTGGCGCTCGGACGTTTCATTCCGGCACCGGTTTTCGCATTGTTTGCCCGGTTGCTGGCCGCGATTTATTGGCGGCTGGCGGCGCAGCGGCGCGAAATCGTGATTCAAAACCTTCTGCCCGCCTTAAGCGGCGACCGGCCGCACGCCGCCCGCGTTGGCCGGGAGTTGATCATGGAATTTTTTCTCAAGATCACCGACCTCTGGCGTTACGAAAGCGGCGTGGCATTTGAAAGCTGGCTGGGCGAGTGGAACGGCTGGGAACATTTTACCGCCGCCCATGCACGCGGCAAGGGCGTGCTGCTCGTGACGCCGCACCTCGGCAACTGGGAATTCGGCGGCGCGTTTCTCGTCGAACACGGTTACAAACTGCTCGTGCTGACGCAGCCCGAGCCGGATCAACGGATGACCGAACTGCGCCAGCGTTCCCGATCATTGCGGGGCGTCGAAACCTTGGTCGTCGGTGAAGACGCCTTTGCCTTCATCGAAATCATCAAGCACCTGCAGGCCGGGGCCACGGTGGCATTGCTGGTGGATCGTCCGCCCGCGTCGACGGCGGTGAACGTGAACCTGTTTGGCCGTCAGTTTCCGGCCTCCATCGCCGCCGCCGAACTCGCCCGCGCCTCCGGCTGCGCCATTGTGCCGGTCTATATCGTGCGCCAGGGCGGCGGTCATCTCTCGCGCATTTTGCCGGAGATTCCCTATGACCGCGCCACGATCGGCAATCGGGCGGCCCGCATCCAGTTGACCCAGGAAATCCTGCGTGCGTTCGAGCCGGCCATCCGGCAGCATCTGGCGCACTGGTTTCACTTCGTCCCGGTCTGGCCGGATCAAAAAATGGAATGAGAATTCTTCGACATCTTTTCTTCGCGCTCGGAATTGTTTCCGCGCTGTCAAACCTCCGCGCCGCCGACACCAACACTGTTCTCGACGCCTGGTTCGCCGCGCAAAAAAATCTTCACACCTGGTCCGCCGATTTTGTCCAGACCCGCGCGCTGAAAACTCTGACCCAGCCTCTCGTCGCCAAAGGACACATCACCTTCGCCGTGCCGAATGACTTCCGCTGGGAACTCGGCCAGCCCGCGCAAACCATTGCGCTCCGGCACGGCGACGAGATGTTCGTCATTTATCCGCGCTTGAAACGCGCCGAGCGCTATCCGCTCGGTGCCGGCACGCCCACCGAATGGCGCGACACGATGTCGCTGTTGCAGGCCGGCTTTCCGCGCGACCGGAAGGAATTTGACGCCCAGTTTCAGATTTTGTCGCTGATGGAAACCAATGGCACATGGGAAATGTCGCTTCAGCCGAAAAGCACCTTCGCCCGACGGATGATGCCGGAACTGCGCCTCGGTCTGGCGACGAATGATTTTTCGCTGGCCAGCACCGAGCTGGTTTTTGTGGACGGCTCGCGGATGCGGAATGATTTCACCAACGGCGTTTGGAATCCGGTGCTGGACGAAAAAATATTCGAGTGGACTCCGCCCGCTAATTACAAGGTCACCGACCCGTTTGCCAGATGAATCAAGACGATTTGCAAAGTGCGCTAAATTATCTGCCACATGGCGCGGAATTCCGGTTCGTTGACCGGCTGACGAGTTTGCATCCGGGTGAAAGCGGCGCGGGCGAATACACCGTCCGCGGCGACGAGGCGTTTTTGCGCGGCCATTTCCCCGGTGAACCCCTTTTCCCCGGCGTGCTGCTCGTCGAGGCCGCAGCGCAGCTCGCGGGCGTCATTGCGCAAAGCGACCCGAAAATCCCGCCGTTGAAAAAATTGAAACTCACCGCGCTGCGATCCGTGAAAATTCACGGCACGGCGAAGCCCGGCGAAATCATCCACCTTGAGGCCAAAATAACCGGCCGGCTCGGCACTTTGGTTCAGGCGCAAGCCACCGCACGCGTCGGCGCGGAGATTATTGTGCTGACGGCGGAATTGACTCTCAGCGGAAACTAAAGCCCCGCTGACCATGAAGCCCACAAACCGCAAGGCACTTTGACGCGAATTACACGAATTGACACGAATTTGCGAAGAAAAATTCATTCGCGATAATTGGCGGAATTCGCGTCAGAGTTTTGTGTTTTTTTCGCTCAAGCGAAGCCGGTGTGTTCCTCACCTCTCGGCCACATACTCGCTCAAAACCCCGTTGCTGATGGTGCGTTTGACGTTCTTAAAACCGCTGTCCGCCAGCGCGGCAATGATCACGTTCGGCGGCACACATTCCTGGATCGTGGCCCAGTAATATTGCATCAGCTTCACCGTGGATTTGTTCCGGCGACGCAACCAGCCGATGCGCGGCACCAGTTGCTGCATGTAGAAACGGATCAAGGGTAGCGCCACCGGATTCGTGGGCCGGGTGATTTCCAGGATCAACACTTTCCCCCCCGGCCGCAACACGCGCTTGAATTCGCCGAACAGCCTGACCAGATCCTCCACATGCCGCAGCGCATAACCCATGCACACAAAATCAAACGCCGCATCCGCGCACGGCAGCGCTTCCCCGTTGCCTTCCAGCAACGTCACCGGATTGCGCTTCCGGTTCTCCGCCAACATGCCTGTGCTGGGATCCACGCCGGTCACCTGCGCGGGATCCACGCCGAGTTCGAGCGCGGCCTTGATCATCAAACCCGTGCCGCTCGCCACGTCCAGCAACCGCATCCCGCCCGTCAACCCGGCCCGCTTCAAGGCTTCCCGGCGGTAAATCCGGTCCCGCCCGAACGACATCATACTGCTCACCCAGTCATAATCCAGCGCGGCCTCGTCGAACAGTTCGTTGACAAAACTCTGACGCGCCTCCGGGGCGGCATAAAACTCCGGGAGCGGCCGGTGCGGCGAGAGCGGCGTCGCCGGCAAATCGGATTGTTCCTTCATTCAACTCACCTTGCCAACCGCCGCCGGGAAGTCAAACGCCTTTCGCCATCTCCAGCGCAAAGTCATTTCTACTGCGTGGAATTGGGCGGCAACCCGTTGGTCACGGCGCCACTTGGCCTGAACCCATTTGTCATCCTCCCGCTATTCAGGTTGTTTGGATTATTCGGGTTATTGAGATTATTCAGATTCAACGGGCTGTTCGGGTTGTTTGGATTATTCGGATTATTCGGGTTTAACGGGCTGTTCATCAGCGGGCTGTTCGGGTTATTGGGATTATTCGGGTTATTTGGACTATTCAAATTCAGCGGGCTGCTCGGGTTGTTTGGATTATTGGGATTATTCGGGTTTAACGGACTGTTCATCAGCGGGCTGTTCGGATTATTTGGATTCAACAGGCTATTCGGGTTGTTTGGGTTGTTCGGATTGCCTGGGTTCAACCGGCTGTTCGGGCTATTGGGATTGGACGGGCTGTTCGGATTGTTCGGATTAGCTGGATTGAGCGGGCTATTCGGGTTGTTTGGGCTGTTCGGGTTGACAGTATTGGTTGTGCCATTGGGGTTCACCTGATTGGCCGGGTTGTTTGGAGTATTGGGACTGTTCAGGCCGGGACCTGTGCTGCGAATTTTGTGATTGCCGCCAGAGGTGGCAGGAGCCGACGTATGAATTCCCCCACCAACACTCACCCCGCCGGTTTGCGCAAATCCCAAAAATGACAGGCTGCATAAAAGAAGAATGATTTTTGTTTTCATGATATTTGCTGGTTTTGTAAAAATTGTTGGCAGCCCTGGCACCACCATCCATTTTGTCCAGGCCGATAAAGTAATAACCCGCCGCTGCTCGGTTGCAATTGGGGTCTTCTACCCATGAAGCTGAAGAATTATCAGCAGTCCAATGAAAATCTGCGCATCGGAATTGGCCTCCGGGGCTGCATAAAACCAGGAAAATGACCGGTGCGGCGAGAGCGGCGGCGCCGGCAAATTGCTTTGCTCATTCATTCAACCCTCCTTGCCAATCGCTGCCGGGAAGTCAAATGCGTTTGGGCACTCGTTTCAAAGCCGGTGAATTGACGACGCGCCTGCGCTGCCCTAATCTCCCGCATGGGCAAGAAAGCGGCGGTAAGGACGCGTTCCGCAGCGTCCCAGACTGAAATCAGGGACGACGTGGAAGTCGTCCCTACCACGCGGCAAAAACCCTCCGCCCTCCCCGAAACCCGCGTCGTCTATTGCGGCGACAATCTGAAACTGCCCGGACAAAGTCAGAAGGAAAAAGGTGGAAGGATGAAACCGGCGCGTTTCCAAAATCTTCATCCTTTATTCATCGCACCATCACGGAGGATTTGAAGCTATAAGCATTGTAATAACCATTGGCCTGCTGGTGTTGCCGGTCATCGCGGTGCAGCAGAGTGGTGTGGATTATCGGTGGGTGGTTGCTTATGAAGTTTTAATCAGCGCGCTGACTTATTGGATTTATGCGCGGGACAAGCGGCGCGCGGAGCGGGGCGAGCGGCGTGTGCCCGAGGCGCGGCTGCACCTTTTGGAATTGCTGGGTGGCTGGCCGGGTGGTTTTCTGGCGCAACGCCGGCTGCGGCACAAATGTTCCAAGGGGAGTTACCAGTTCGTTTTCTGGTTGATCGTGCTGGCCTGGCAGTTCGTGGCGATGGGTTCGCTGCAAGATTGGAAATTTTCCAAGGCCGCACCAAACTTTCTGAAACCAGAGGCTGTCTATTTGATATGAACGGTATTAAAACCGATCTCGTTGAGTTGTGCAACTTGCCCAATCATTTGTGACGAATGCCAAGAAAGGTTAAAGGCGGAAAGGGTCTCAAATGATTTAATAGCTATAACGCAATCGGAAATTAGAAAAATCAGAAAGGAGCTTTATTACAGAGTGATAGATTTCATTAAACATCACCCACTTTGGTTTCTGGTTATATCGAGCATTTTCGCAATTTTTCTCAACGCCACTGCTTCCTTAATTTATGATTGCATTCGCCATCAGGATGATGACAGCCGTCAAAACACAATTCAAAATCCTTCTTCAAGCGCAGCCACTAAGTCATTGTCGCCCTGACCGTGCAGGAAATCCTCGACGAACACATTGCGAAAAAATTGGTATGATTCTTTACTGCTTCAAACGGAAGAACAAATTTCCCGTTGGCGGGGCATTGGTCACGCTGTTGTTGATGACGGTGCCGGCGTAATTGCCCCAAGTGCCCGTGGCGAGGTTGTTGTTCGTCTGGAGCGTCCAGCCGGTGACCGATGAATCCCACGAGACGATGGCCAAGTTGCCGACATGGGTGATGGTCAGCAACGGTGCGCCGGGCGTTTGCACCACTTGGATGAAAGACCAGAAACCGCCCGTCACCGAATAACTGCCACCAGACATCGCACCGCTGGCATCCGGCTGGCCGACGGTGCCGCTGACGGAATACACGCCGCCGGCGCTGGTGCCGCCGCCGCCGGACACTTTATACCAGTCAATCGAGTAAGATTGCGCAAAGCCGATTGCCGGCAGCAGCACACCCACAAGCAGAAATATGTTTTTCATGGCTGCCTTATTTCGTTTTGGCGAGCGATTTCACGGCCGCTTCCAGTTCGTTCAATCTTGCGGCCAGCGCATCATTCTGTTCCTTTAGTTCCGTGTTCTCCGCTTTCTGCTCTTCCAGTTTCTGATTCAACCCTTGGATCGCGGCCAGTTCCACGCCGTCAAATTCCAGCGTGGTTATACTCTTGTCGTCCCGGCCGGGATAGAAGGCATGTTTGAAGTCCTGCGCCATCGGGCCAATGTTCACGACGTCGGCGGCGTTTTCCCATTTGTAATGCCACTGTTGAATGGGCACGCCGGCGAGTTTGGCCAATACGGCTTGATAATCCACCGGGGCAAAATCTTTTTTGGCGTTCCGATCGGACATTACGGCCCAGGAGGTGGAATTAGCGGCAAGATATGCTTCAGAGGTAGCCTGCCCGTTGGCGGTGTTTATGCCGGTGACGATGTAGAAACCGCCAGTGGAGCGGACATTGAATGAATCTTGAACCCCAGTAGCCCCGGGTTGCGCGAAAGCATTAAACGTATTGGTGAGACTGTCGGCCCAGACAAAGGCACCTGCGGCTTGGGCGATGGCATTGTTGCCGGCAGCGAAGCTGTAATAGCCGCCGGCGATGTTGCCATTGCCGCCCGGCACCGTCGCGTAAGTGGCGCTGGCAATGTTGTTGCCGCCATCGCCAATGAATGAATCCGAGCCGCTGGCAGTGTTCCCATACCCGGCACCGATGAACGATCCATCCCCGCCGGAAGTGTTCCCGTAGCCGCCACCGACCACGGAGTAGCGATTGGTGGCCTGATTGTCCACGCCGCCGCCGACCACGGAGGCATTGCCGCTGGCCGTGTTTGCCAGGACATAGGAACCGTCTGTGCCGCCGCCGCCGATGAAGGCACCGATGCCGCTGGCGTTATTCCCATCGCCGCCCGCCACGGTCGAATAATTGGTGCTGGCGGTATTGTAATAGCCGCCGGCGATGGTTGAATTGGTTCCGCTGGCGGTGTTAAGAATACCGCCTCCAACCACCGAGTCAAAACCACTCGCCGTGTTTCCCCAAAGACCATAATTGAACCCCAATCCGCCACCACCGATAAATGAGCCGAGGCCAGTGGCATGATTTGCGGTTCCACCCACCACCGAAGCGTATGAGGAGCCGACCACGTTATATTGGCCACCGCACAGAGTTTCCTCAATGCCGGCACCAATCAGGTTTAATTGACCGCCGCCTAACATTCCGGCAATGGAATAATTGGTATTCCATTGTCCCCCGGCAATCACGGAATAGTTGCCGGAAATACTATTGCCGGCGAACTGGCCAAAATAACTCGTCGCACCACCGCCGCCAATGACCGAGCCAACGACACCGTTGGCGATATAGTTTGCCGCTGATCCGCCAATGACATTGGGTGCGCCCTGACCGGAAGTGTCCGGCAGCAGACGCAAAGCGGGCACACCATTCGCCACCAGTTGCAACGGTTGGTTATTCAGGCTGCCGAGTTGTTGCCCGGCAGCAACCGTATTGCCGCCGGTCTGCCAGAAATTGGTGGCTGGCAATTCCGCCATCGGCACCGTGCCGCTGGTCAATGCCGACGCATTCAGGCCGGTTAATCCGCTGCCGTTGCCGTAGAATGAGCCGCCATAATTGCCCGCAAAGGTTCCCGTCAGGGCGATGCCCGCCGCACCGTTGGTCACCAGCACCGGCGGCAGTTGTGCCAGCGCCACGGTGCCGCTGATGTTGCCGGCGGCCACGGAACTGGCGCTGGCCGCCGTCGCGGCACTGGCAGCATAGATCGCATACGGCGTGGGGATAATTGCCTGGCGCGGCGTCAGCGTGGTGAAACTTGCGCCGCCATTCGTCCGCACGGCGATTTCAAGCCAGCGTGCGTTGCCGGCAAACACGCCGGTGCCAAAATCCAGTGTCACGGTGAAGAGTCCATTGCTCACCGCCACGGCGGCGTTGGTGACCGGCCCGGCGATCCAGTTACCCGCCGGCGCATTGGCGTCATAAATCGTGAAGGCCAGATCATAGCTGCCAGACGCCGGGCCGCCGCCGCTGTTCAACCGGCCTTGATAGGTGAACGCCGTGCCCTGGGCATGGGCGGTGGCGAACCGGGAACTGAAGGTTGCGCACAACAAGAATACAATAATACCGTGGTGAAGTTTGGTTTTCATAAGGCTTCCCGAATTTGGCTGGTCTCAGATGGACAGCGTTTTACGCCTGTTCTGGAATAATTGCAATTAAATAAAACATTAGACCTGGTTTTGTTCCTGCTGCCCAGAAATCCTTCCTCAAACCGAAGGAGCATCGTCCGCCGTCCCCTTGAAAATCTGCGCGTGGGATGGGCATTGATATTTCGCCCACCGCCTGCCGCGTCATGGACAAACGCCTGCGCGACGTTTGCGCGTTGCCGGAAAACGGCAGAAATCAGCTATTTTCTTTTAATAACCATTCAGGTTCTCCGGCTTTTGACCGATAACGTGGGCACGGTAACACAACTAATCACAGGAATTAAAATGACAATAACCAGCAACACCACCACTCAAACCGCGCTCCAAGAGGCCAAAGAAACAACCGCCCAAACCCAGGCTGAAGCAGCTAAAGGTGATCAGCAAGCCGTGCGCAAGCTGGCCACTGAAAAAGCCGCCCAAGAGCCGGCAAACACCATTGACAGCAACCGTGGCTTGTTGAGTGCCAAAGCCTGAACGGGGAGCCGCCCGCCATCCCCTTAAAAATCCGCGCGTGGGATGGGCATTGATATTTCGCCCATGCCTGTGCGTCATGGCCAAACGCCTGCGCGAGGTTTGCGCCCTGCCGGAAAGCGAACCGGAACGGTGTCAGTCTTTGTATTCGTCATGGTAACGCACCCAGTCTTGCGGGCGGTCTGGATTTTCATCGCGTCCCTTGGCGGTCAGGTCCAGAAAATTATACGTCGTGTTCAACAGGTCGATGCCGCGCGAGTAGGTCGAGTAGGTGTGGAAAATGTCGCCGTGCTTGTCCTTGTAAAATGCGCTCGTTCCCGGCATTTCATCCATCTTCATCTTCAAGATGCCGTAATTGTAGGGCAGCGCGCCGCTTTTGACCTGCTCCGGCGTGAATGAAACGTGATAGTCAAAGTTGAAATCGTTTTTGAACGAGGAGAGCCATTTGAATTTCCATCCCATCCGCTTTTTGAACGGCTGGATTTCCTTCAACGGGGCGCGCGAGATGACCGCCAGCGTGGTATCCCGCTGGTTCAGGTGGACGGTAGCGGCATCGTAATGGTCGCACCAAAACGAACAGTGCGGGCAGCCCACCTTCCAGCCCGGCCCGAACATAAAATGATAGACGATGAGCTGGCGGTTGCCGCCAAACATTCCGGCCAGCGTCACCTTGCCGTCCGGCCCATCGAAGACATATTCCTTGTCCACTTTCTCCCACGGCAGAGCGCGCCGCTGCCTATTCAACTCGTCGCGCAACCGGTTGAACTTCTTTTCCTTCACGAGCAGCGCCTTGCGCGCGGTGAGCCATTCCTTGTTTGACACGACCTTGTGCTCCTTGATACCGCTGACGGTTTTTATTTTTGCCATGACGTTCTCCTATAGTTTTGAATTCTCCAAATGTTTGCTGAATACTTCAATAATTTTGCGGCATGACCCTGTGCCTTTCCATGGGTCTTCCACCCATGGAACAGGAGGATCGTCCGCCGTCCCTTTGAAAATCCGCGCGTGGGATGGGCATTGATATTTCGCCCACGGCCTGTGTGTCATGGCCAAACGGCTGCGCGATGTTTGCACCTGCCGGAAAGCGAACCGCTCTGGCGCGCCGAACGCGGCTTCGCCGTCCGTGAACAAATTATCGTAACCTATGCAACAGGACATTACTGTATTTTCAAATGCGTTTGAATTCCCTCATCCGCCTGTTCCATTCCAAGACATTTTTTGGGAAATTTCCCGTGGCTGGCCGCTCTCGCGAATTTTTTGCCAAAAGGAAACAGGTTTGCCCTCAAAGTCACTGGATTTATTCCGAAAGGTAAAGCGAGTTGAGTCAAAATCACTTTACTTAGTGTCTGCCCGGAAACTCGTGTTTTTGAGAAAGGTCAATTCGTCGGCGGCGGGCGGCGGACGAACGGCGGCTGATTTTTCAGCCCCAGCCCGTTTCAGGGACTGAAATTGTCCGGTGACG
>Ga0182030_10023074_pt1 | contig 11534 bp, 12 predicted proteins | sample 812S3MmetaG_FD_121299 | JGI IMG/M metagenome (GOLD analysis project Ga0182030, IMG submission 121299) | Permafrost microbial communities from Stordalen Mire, Sweden - 812S3M metaG (Illumina Assembly) | ecosystem: Environmental > Terrestrial > Soil > Wetlands > Permafrost | place: Sweden... | reverse complement strand
TCCTCGCCGGCGTTGGCCGACATCAGGAATTCCACCGCATCCGCGCCGTGTTCGGACCAGGGCGCGGGCGTGACGCGGATTTCGATGCGGGTACGCTCCATCGCCAGCGACGCCAGTTCGGTTTCTACGGTCTTCGACAAGCGCTTCGCAGCGGCGGTCCTGGTTGCTGTTAGCTTCCTGGCTGCGGCTTCGTAGGATGCGGCGAGGTCCGCGACTTCTTTGCGCAACGCTGTCTGGCGGTCGCTCGATGTTTCGACGGCGTTCAGTTCGCGGCGGACGTCTTCGAGGAACGCCAGCACTTCATCGATGGTCGTCCCGTACTTGCGCTTCAGTTTTTCGAGCGCGGCCATGCGGGCTTCGACCTCATCGAGTCGCGCGGGATCGGCTTCCAGCTTGCCGAGATAGTGGCGCAAGGCGTCGGCGGCCTCCTCGACGGCGAAAACAGCCGGTTTCAGCGTCGCGGCGATGACGGCGACGCCTTCGTCGATGCGCGCCAGTTCGTCCAGCTTTTTTAGAACGATTGTTAGCTGTGCGGTCGCGCTCTCCTCGGCGTCGTATAAAGCGGCGTAGGCCGCATTCGCCGATTCCTCTATCTTGACGACGTTGCGCAGCACGCGGCGTTCGTTTTCGAGCTCGGCATCTTCACCCGCCTTCGGCGAAACGGTCTCGATTTCGTTGCGCTGAAAACTCCACAGATCAGCAAGCCGAAGTTTTTCCTGCGCCGTGCGCTCCAGCTCTTCCAGTTCCGCTGTGGCGCGGCGCCATGCGCCGTGGAGCGAAGAAATCGCGTCATCCAATCCGGCAAAAGAATCGAGCATTTCCCGCTGCGCGTCGGAGCGAAAAAGCTGCTGCTGATCGTGCTGGCCGTGGATATCGCCCAAGTGCGGCGCCAGTTCCCGCAGCAGCGCTCCGGTGACGGGACGACTGGCGACGAACGCCCTGGACTTTCCGTTGGCCAGGATTTCCCGTTCGACGAGCACCTCGTTATCCTCGATCCCGATCCCCGCTCCGTCCAGCAACCGGGCCAGCGTAGGGCTGGACGAAACCTCAAAAATTCCTGAAATACGCGCCCGGTCGGCCCCAGCCCGAACCATGTCCGCCGCGGCTCGGCCGCCGAACAGGAGGCCCAGGGCGTCGACGACAATCGATTTGCCGCTGCCGGTTTCTCCGGTCAGCAGGTTCAGGCCGCGGTGAAATCGAACGCGGAGACGCTCGATGACCGCGTAATTTTCGACGGCGAGTTCGGCGATCACGTTCAGATTATAGCCAATAGGCGGCTAAAACATTTCTTTTTGCTTCTGTTTGATAGCGGTTTCCGCGTACAATGAAATTGGGTGCAAACGGGATTGAACCAGCTCTTTCTGGAAGTCAACTTCTGGGAGCTAGTGAAGAACTCCGGGACAGTGACCTTGACGGTGCTGGGAACCCTGATGATCGCTTCACTTTCCTCCTGGACTATTATTTTCTCGAAGTGGAGCGCGTTCCGCCGCGCCCGCAACGCGAATCTGCGATTCCTGCGGGCGTTTCGCAAATCGACGCGCCTGGACGCCGTAGCCGCCGCCACCGAGCAGTTTCGCGCCGCGCCTCTGGTGGTGGTTTTCGATTTCGGCTACTCCGAAGTCTGCCGGCAGATGGCGGCCCGAGGCATCATCGGTAACAAACCGGCGCTGGAGCGCACGCTGCAAATCGGGATGAGCGAAGAAATCAGCCGGCTGGAGCAGAGCATGAACTGGCTGGCCACCATCGCCACAGTTTCGCCGTTTATCGGCCTGTTCGGCACGGTAATCGGCATTATCGACGCGTTTCAGGCGCTGGCGCTTTCAGGGTCCACCAGTATGCGGACGGTGGCTCCGGGCATCGCTTCGGCGCTGATCACCACCGGCGTGGGCCTGTTCGCGGCCATTCCGGCGGCGGTGTTTTACAACTACTTCGGCAACGCGATGAAGGAGATGGGCGCGCGGATGGACGATTTTTCCCTCGAATTCCTCAACATGACGGAAAGGAATTTCGAAGAGCCGAAATAAACCACGCATATGTACTCGGCAGGCGGATCAAGCGGCGGATTTCGGGGACGGCGGCGCTTTGGCGCATCGCAGGGCGTTCTTTCCGAAATGAACGTGGTGCCGCTGGTGGACGTCGTGCTGGTGCTACTGATCATCTTCATGCTGACCGCGCACGTGATGGATTACGGCCTGGAAGTGAACGTGCCGAAGGTGAAGGCGACGAAGGAAAACACCGACGTGCTGCCGACGGTGACCATTTCGGCCGACCAGACCTTGCACCTCAACGAGAAAAAGGTCAACATCAACAATCTGCAGGCGCGGCTGGAACAGCAATTCAAGGGGCAGACCACGGTCTACCTAGCCTGCGACGGGGCGATTCGCTGGGAACTTCTTGCCCAGGTGATGGCCGAGTTGTCGAACGGCAAATACCAGATCCGCATGGTGACGAAGCCTCTGGAGTCGGGCAAATGACCATGGCTCAATCGATCGGCGGAGGCGTGCTGGCGAGGCCGGATCCCAAGGGCGGCCCGTTTGCTTTCTCCATCATGCTGCATGGATCGCTGGTCGCCGCCGTTCTGGTGTTGAACTGGATCCATTCGCGGGGCGAGAATCTCGGCGATCCGAACGCCGGCGGCGCCAGCGTAGGCATCGAAGCGGTGGACAAAATTCCGCTGGCTCATTCGGGGCCCAAGAATCCTGTGGCGCACGATAGCCCGTCGGAAGCGCCGGAGGCTCCTCCGGCAAAGGTCGCGAAGGAAAAGGAAGTTACTCCCCCGGACGCGATCAAGCTGAACCTGCACAACGAAAAGAAAAAAGCCAAGGCGAAAGAAGAGAGCGTGCGGAAACATCTGCCTTCATTCGACCAGCTGGAAAAAAATCAGTTGTACAGTAAAACGCCGCAGCAGGTTTCGAGTCCTCTGTACAGCCAGTTGCCGGGGTCCGGCCGCATTGGCATGGGCGCAAACACCACGCTGGGAACCCGATTCGGGGCCTATGCGCAGCAGATTCAGGACCTGATCGCGCGAAACTGGAATACCGGCGACGTGATTGCGCGGACCGCGCCTCCGGTAATCGCAACGTTCGATCTGATGAAGGACGGGAGCATTCGCAACCTCGCAATTCTGCAAGGCAGCGGCGTTCGGTCTCTCGATTTTTCGGTACGCAGAGCGATTGAGGGCGTGACGTTTCCACCCCTTCCCCAGGGTTACGACCAAAGCTTCGCGAAGTGCGAGTTTACATTCGAGCTGAAAAAATGAAAATCAAACTCATTCTTGCGTCGTTCGCCGCGCTGGCCGCTGGCGCGATATTTTTGTCAGGCCAGGAAGGAAGAATCGGCGGCGAGATCGTGAAACCTGGGGCAAAGCCCAAGATGGCGGTTATCGACTTTCGCGGCGCCGGCGACGCCCAGAAATTCATGAACACCTTCAACACCACGTTGTGGGATGAACTGAATAATTCGGGCGCTTTATTAATGGTCGGCAAGACTTTTTATCCGCTCGATGTGCCGCAGCAGCCGCAGGATTTCAAGGCACCCACAACCGCCGCGCCCTTCCGCCGGGGCGATCCTCCACGCACGTTGAAAAATGGTCCCTGGCTGACCGATTGGTCCGGTTCGCCGACCAACGCGAACTATCTGACGTTCGGATATACGGCAGTGCAGGACGGGCGATTGTTGCTGCGCGGGTTCCTGTTCAACGTCGGCCAACCCGATGTCGCCAGCGCGCAGTTGATCGGCAAGCTGTACTTCGGTTCGCTCGATGACGACGGCGCGAGAAAAGTCGCGCGCGAGTTCGCCGCCGACATTTTGCAACAGTTCGGACAGAAGAGTCTTTCCGGCACTAAAATCTACTTTACGTCGGACCGATCGGGCAACAAGGAAATCTGGTCCATGGATTACGATGGGTCCAATCAGAAGCAGATGACGAATTACAAGACCATTTCCAAGGACCCGGCCGTCTCGCCCGACGGAAAAATGTTCGCCTTCCACACGCTGACGAAAACCGGCTGGCAGATCATGGTGCATTCGGCGGAGACCTTGAAGAAACTGCCCTACTACAACATGGTGACCTCGACCATCGAGACGCCGGAGTTCACGCCCGATTCCCAGCACATCCTGTTCTCTGCGACAGTCGACGGCTGGCTGCAAATCTGCATGACGGATTTGCACGGAGGCAATCTGGTCCGCCTGTCGCATATACACGCGCTGGAGGTTTCGCCCAAGGTGAACCCGAAAACCGGCCGCGAAGTGCTATTCATTTCCGGCCGCAGCGGCATCGAGCAGCTTTGGAAGATGTCCATCGACGGCGGCGATGTGGAGCGAATCACCAACGGCGAAGGCTACGTCGCGAATCCGTCCTGGGCCCCGAATGGACAAAACATCGCGTTCGCCTGGACGAAAGGGCCTGAGCCGGGCGCGTACAACATCTTTGTCATGAACCTGGCCACGAAGGAACTCGCGCAGCTCACTTCGAATTCTGGAAAAAATGAAGGCCCGTTCTGGGCGCCGGACGGCGCGCATCTGGTCTATCAATCGACTCCCACTCATGGACGGACGGCGGAGATTTACACCATGCTGGCGGACGGCACCAACAAACAGAAATTGACCACGGTCGGCGATAATACCCAGCCGGTGTGGGCGAACGCGATAAACTAATCTAAGATACGGGAAAGGAAGACAATGCGCAATCTTTCGAGAACACTTGGCACAGCGGTGTTCGCGGCGGCTTTGATGATCTCGGCCGCGGGATGTAAGAAGAAGGTTCCGATCGTGAACACTCCTCCGCCGACCACCAGGCCGGCTACGGAAAGCACTGAGCCTCCTCCGTCCTCGTCTCTGACGGTGCGTATCAACAGCTTCACGGGAGAACCGCGATCCATTGAGCGAGGGCAATCGGCCACGTTGCGCTGGTCGGTAGGCAATTCGACAGACATCTCCATCGACCAGAATCTAGGCCCGGTAGCCGCTAACGGCACCCGCCAGGTCTTCCCCAGCCAAACGACCACCTACACATTGACCGCCAAGAGCGGCGCCACTCAGGACACACGTTCGGTGACCATCGAAGTGTCCAGCAGCGTGCCTCCTCCGCCTGCTCGTCCCACCGGCCCGACGGTTTCCAGCGCCGATATGCTGGGACGCGACGCGCAGGATGTCTACTTCGACTACGACAAGAACGATATTCGCGCCGACGGGCGCCAAACTCTGACCAGGGACGCGGACGTTATTAAGCGCATTCTGGCCGCCGATCCCGGCTTCAGCATCGTGATCGAGGGGCATTGCGACGAGCGCGGATCGGAAGAGTACAACCTGGCGCTGGGCGATCGCCGCGCCATCGCGGTCAAGGAATTTTTGGTTCAACTGGGCGTGCCTGACGATCGGCTAAAAACGATCAGCTTCGGCAAGGAGCGTCCGGTGTGCACCGATCAGGATGAGTCCTGCTATCAGAAGAACCGGCGCGGCCACCTGGCGCCGGCCCAATAAAACAGGAGGATTTGAATGAAAGCTTCCCGATTACTTCTGCTCTCGATGGCACTTTCGCCGGCGATGCTGCTCGGGCAAAAGAAAGAGGACCTGCTCAGCATCCAGCGCGACATCGCGGATATGACCGACCGCGTAAAGCAGCTGCAAAAGGCGTTCGACGAGAAGATCGCGGCGCTGACGGCGCTGGTCCAGCAGTCGATCGATACCTCGAATAAGACGTCGGCGGCGATGGTCACCATGCAGCACTCCGTCGATCAGAAAATGGCGGATCAGCAGGTCAAACTGGTGACGCCGCTGGCGACGATGGGCGCGAAGGTCGACGAAATGTCGGGCGATTTTCGCTCCGTGCAGACAAACGTTGCGGAACTGGTTCGACATCTGAACACGCTGGACGATAAGGTCAAGGATATTTCGGACGCGATCCGGTCGCTGCAAGCCCCACCGGCGGCGCCTCCTCCCGCGGCGGGCGCGGCAGGCACCGCGGCACAACAGGCCCCCGATGCCTGTGTCGGCGCGTCGGTGGATTTGTCGTACACCACCGCTCTGGGCGATTACAACGGGAAGAAAGACGATCTCGCTCTTCAGGAATTTCACCAATACGTGAAATGTTTCCCGCAGAGCGCGAATGCCCCCAACGCGGCATATTACGTCGGGCAGATTTACTATCGCGCAGAGGACTGGCCGAACGCCGTGCAGGCCTTTGACGATGTGGTGGAGAAGTTTCCCACCAATCCGAAAACCTCCGAAGCGGCCTATTACAAGGCAATCTCCCTGATGAAGAACAAACAACGAACCGACGCCGGGAAAGAGTTCAAGAATTTCATCTCGAACTATCCGGAGAGCACGCACGTAAAAGAAGCGCACCTACACCTGCGCGAACTGGGGATGGAAGCGGCCCCTCGAAACCGCAAGAACTAAACTTATGTCGGCACCAGCCGAGCCACGACTTTCCTATCAGGACATCGCCGGGATGATGGAACATCCAGTGCTGCGGCCGGAATTTTCGGAAGAAGAGGTGCGCACCGGCTGCGAAATTGCGCGTCAGTACGCGATCGCGGCGGTGACCGTGCGCCCTTCCGATGCCGACCTGGCGGTGGAATGGATGAAGGGCTCGGGCGTCGCCGTCGGCAGCGTCGTCGGCTATCCCCATGGATGTTCCACCACGTCGGGAAAGCTCTACGAAACGCGCGATCTGCTGCGCCGCGGCATCACCGAAATCGACACCGTCATCAATCTGGGCAAGCTGATCTCGCGCCAGTTCCAATATGTGGAGATGGAACTGCAGCAGATGGCGGCCGCGTGTCATGAAGGCGGCGCGATTCTGAAGGTCGCCTTCGAAAACGGCTACTTGACCGAGGATCTCAAGACCATCGCCTGCAAAATCGTGAAGCGCGCCGGAGCCGATTACGCGCGCACATCGACGCCGTTCGGCCCCTCGCCCTATTCGATGGAGGACGTCGCGCTGATGAAACGACTGCTTGGCGATCGCGTGAAAATCAAGGCCAGCGGCGGTGTCCGCACCATCAGCGACGTTCTCGAACTGCGTGAAGCCGGCTGCGCGCGAATCGGCACCATTGCCACCGTGGCGATTCTCGAAGACTGGAAAGCGCAGCTAAAAGCCGCCACGTAATCTGCTATCGTTTCCGGTATGCGTAAGACTCTCGTTGTTCGAATTTCCGCGGGAATCCTGTGCCTCGCCGGCGTCTGGGGCGCCTACACGCAAGCGCCTCCGGCCGGGAAACTCGCTCTCGAAAAAGTGAAGGACGACCTCTACGTCATTTCCAACGACGGCGGAAACGTCGCCGCTTACGTGACCGATGAAGGGGTCATTGTCGTCGACGACAAATTCGACGCCGACGTCGCCGAGATTCTCGCGAAAATTAAGAGCGTCACCGACAAGCCCGTAAAATACGTGCTGAACACGCATCAGCATGGCGACCACACCGGAGGCAATCAGAAACTGCTGCCCGTTGCCGAGATCATCATTCACGAAAATGCCCGCGCCAACATGGTCGCCGGAAAAATGCCCGGCGTGCCGCGCGTCACCTATAGCAACCAGACCGGCGTCTATCTAGGCGGCAAAGAAGTTTTGGCGAAGCATTTTGGACGCGGCCACACCAACGGCGACGCCGCGATCTATTTCCCCGCCCTCAAAACGATCCACACCGGCGACCTGTTCGTCACCGGAGCGCCCTTCATCGACTATTCGGCCGGCGCGAGCGCCAAGGAATGGCCCGCCACCATCGACCGCATCTTGAAATGGGATTTCGACACGGTGATTCCCGGCCACGGCCCGGTTTCGAAGCGCGCCGACCTGATCAAATTCCGCGACAATTTCCTAAACCAGAACCGGCGCATCAGCGGCATGCTTCGCGATGGCAAAGGCAAGGACGACATCATGAAAACCCTGGTCGCCGATTTCGGCTGGTCCGCGACCGGCATGGGCGCACGCTCGATCGACGGGTTGCTGGCCGAGCTTAAGCCGTAGTCGCGGCCGTCCCCGCCAGTCCCAGTTCAACCGCCCGCGCCCGCATCGCCTGAATGCAAAATTCGATGTGCTGGTCTAAATCCACGCCCATCTCCGCCGCTCCATTCACGATATCGTCGCGATTCACGGCGCGCGCGAACGCTTTATCCTTCATCTTCTTGCGCACCGATTTCGTCTCGACCTCCTGAATGCTGCGCCCGGGCTTGACATAGGCGCAGGCAGTCAGGAATCCAGAGAGTTCGTCGCAGGCAAACAGCGTTTTCTCGAGCATGGAAACACGCGGAACCCCCGTAAAATCGGCATGCGAAAGGATCGCCCGGCGAATCTCCTCGCTCACGCCGCGCTCCAGGAGAATCGCCTCGCCCTTGGTCGGATGGTCGGGCAGATTGGGATGAATCTCCCAATCGAAATCGTGCAACAGCGCCGTCACCGCCCACATTTCTTCATCCCCGCCGAACTTCCGCGCGTAGGCGGCGACGCAGGTCTCAACCGCCACCATATGCTTGCGCAGGCTGTCCGATTTCACGAATTCACAAACAATTTCCCAGGCTCGTTGGCGGTCCATTCACCCAGTGTATGTTAAACTGGAAACGTACTTAGCGTGGGCCTGTGGCGCAGTTGGGAGCGCGCTTCCATGGCATGGAAGAGGTCGACGGTTCGAACCCGTCCAGGTCCACCAAATTCAAGGTCTCCAAGGACCGATGCGCCTCACGCATTTCGAACTTTCCGCTGGATCGTGGCGGATCCGGACCTCCTAGGCGGCAAACTGGCCATTCCTGCCTATCATCACAAGACATAACAACAATCAATGTCTCAGGGGAACTCGGCAACCCAAAACTCGGGACAGTACACTCAAACACCAAGGTCCACGACACAGGACGGTCCAACACAAAAGCAAAAGCCCCAATCTTTCGACTGGGGCTTTTCTTGATTTAATTGGGCGACATCCTACTCTCCCACACACTCGCGCGTCGAGTACCATCGGGGTTGAAGGGCTTAACTTCCGTGTTCGGGATGGGAACGGGTGGGACCCCTTCGCCGGGATCACCCAAAAGTGGTTTTGACTTCTTTGAATATTTGACGGGCGTACCCACAAGTTGCAAACCGATAGCGTCACCCGAAGTCTCCAAGCGCCATTCTGGTTCCTGGCTTCCTTGGCTTCTGGCTTCTTCTATAGTCGCAGCCCCGCCCGAAGCCACCATCCCCGCCAGCAAGAGCACGCCCATTCTTGCAGTCATCTTCTTATTGTTCAGCAACTTATCGCTCCCACGCGCCGATCCCCCCGCCGCCCGCCTTCCATAATGACGTCGAATGCCCCGCTCCCCCGACTCCGGCCAGCTCGACCTCGCCGAAGTCTTCTACTCCGTCCAGGAACGCATGCTCGCCCAACTCGCCGTCGGTGGATTCTTCGAACACCCCTCCGCCGCCGGCTCCGCTACGGAGCGCCATTGGCTCGACCTGTTCCACAGCTACCTCCCCAAACGCTACCGAGCCACCCCCGCCTTCGTCATCGACTCCCACGGCCGCCGCTCCCGCCAAATCGACATCGCCATCTTCGACAACCTCTATTCGCCTCTGCTTTTCCCCCACGAATCCGGCCTTCACATCCCCGCCGAAAGCATCTACGCCGTCTTCGAAGTGAAGCCGACCTTCTCCCGCCAATGGATCCGCGACGCCGGAGTAAAAGCGGCATCGGTCCGCGCCCTCCGCCGTACCTCGGTGAAAGTAATCTCCGGCGACAAACTCCGCACCGCCATCCGCCCCCGCCCGATCCTCGCCGGCCTGTTGGCCACCACTTCCGTCTGGACCCAGGAAACTTTTTCCGAAAACCTGCGAGCCGCTCTAGCCTCCACTCCCCACCCCCTGGATTTAGGCTGTTGCCTGGAGCACGGCTCATTCGAACAAACAACCAAGGTAAAAATCAGCATCCCTGAAGAGTCGCTAATATTTTTCGTCCTGCGTTTATTAGAACGATTAAGATCCCAAGGCACCGCCCCCGCCGCCGACCTGATGAAATACGGCCGCTACCTGGAGTCCTTCAAATAACCGGCTTTCGCAGCCGCGACCACCGGGAGCGGTCAGCCCCGACGCCACCTCCAGACTCACTATATATCTCACCCGCGTGTAGCCTTGTGGCGCACGCCCCCCAGGCGTGCCGCGTCGACACTCGTGTCGACGCAAGGGTTCACCCATGGAAACCGGGTTTGCCCGCACTGCGGGAAATACAAGGGCCGTGAAATTATCGAGGTGGTGGAGCAGTAGTTATCGTTCACCTACATGCTGACAATCGCGGTAGACGCCATGGGGGGCGATTACGCTCCCAAATCCGAGATTGAAGGTTCGATTCTGGCGGCCCAGGAACTCAACATCAGCGTCGTCCAGGTGGGTCAAGAAGACGTGCTTCGGCGGGGGTTGAAGCTTCACCCGGAAGCCGGTAGAATGGGCTTCAGCGATGCTGGCGACTAAAGAAAAATCGCATCCGGGTTTTCAACTTCCGACAGCGGTTTTGCATCCGGGTTTCGGCGTCGCTATCTCCAACACCGCGACTGAGTTCGACGCCGCGTCGTACGATTTTCGCAGTGGACCTCTGTGTTCCGGCTACTTCAGAGATGCGGAAACTCAGCTCGATTACGCCGATCAGAGATACCATCAGCCCGGCATGGGTCGGTTCCTTACCCCTGATCCGTTTATGGGCAGCGAGGTTCCAAGCATCCCAGGAAGTTGGAATCGATATGCTTACGTAGCAAACGACCCGATCAATTGGAACGACCCGAGTGGACTATGTGCTGTCGGCGTGGCCGGGCTTAATATGTGGCTTGGGAGCAACCCCTCCTTCGAGAATTTCGCTAACGGCGTTGGGGCTGTTACCGCGTACCCGTACGCTAACGAGGGCACGATCGCGGGAGCAGCAAGCGTGGTATCCCAAGCGGCCTTCGGTCCGAACGACTCAACCGAAACGGCACTCGCCGCGCTGATTTATGCTCTAAACACGAATAGCGGACTGATTGACGTTGTAGCATACAGTGGCGGCGCACAGGCGTTTTCGACTGCATACGAGCAACTGACACCCAGCAGGCGAGGATTGGAATGATCGTGTATTTGTCGCTCGGCTCAGCGGCAACCTTGGTTACAAACAGCACTACAAGCATCTTCCTCGGCAACGACTTTGTAGACAATATTGCAACTTCACTAACTATCTTTGGGGGCGTAAACCCAACTTACACAACCGTTTCTCCACGTGCTGAAGGAGTTCTTCTTTCCCACCGGAGGAGGCGAAGAGAATCTGGTTTTTGTCTTCGCTACAGTTCCGACGTACTCTTGTATAGCGTACTCAGTCGGGGCGTCCTCGCGTATGCTCAATTTCATAAGAAAGGCGGGAAATCTGGGGAAATCTGGGAGGTAACCCGGCGCGCCAGAAAACCGGGACAGTGGTCGAAAGGGGGAAACCGGGGACAGCCCGCGTGTTTCTTTGACATTCCTCGAGATCTTCCTCTCTGGCCGAGCGCAAAAAGCCCCAATCTTTCGACTGGGGCTTCTCTTGATTTAATTGGGCGACGTCCTACTC
>Ga0182030_10023072_pt1 | contig 11534 bp, 9 predicted proteins | sample 812S3MmetaG_FD_121299 | JGI IMG/M metagenome (GOLD analysis project Ga0182030, IMG submission 121299) | Permafrost microbial communities from Stordalen Mire, Sweden - 812S3M metaG (Illumina Assembly) | ecosystem: Environmental > Terrestrial > Soil > Wetlands > Permafrost | place: Sweden... | reverse complement strand
TCGTTTAGATAATACTTGATATTAGTTATATAGTATTTCTTTTTCTTATTAGTAATAAACTATAATTATAATCTTTAGTAACTAAACTTTAAAGTTTTATTTTTTCTATTTATAAGTTATACTTAATTTAATCTTTACTAATCAAATATATATATATATCTAGTATTTTATTGTTCTAGAATAAAATATATTAGAAAAGAAATATATTATAATTATATAAAAAGACTATATTAGCTTTTATTCTAATATCTTAGATTTAGAACAAAGGCTTTTCTCTCTTTTTTCCTTAGATGTCTAAAATACTAATAAACTTGTACTACCTCTTTATTTGCACCGAATTAAGGCCCTTATAAAGCAAGTACTGCGAGTGTGACATGGCAGAAGCATAAACAGAAGGAGTGGAGCTAGCTACTTCTGGGGGAGCGTATACTGTGAGCCAGGCAGCAGCACACATGGGAGAGCAGAGAGGCTATCTCCTGAGGGAATTCAGGACTGTAAAAGGGAAGCCCACAGTGGAGAGCATACAAGGGAACGGTAGTGGAGAAGGCATGCATGTATTCGAGGAGCTACACTCTTTAATGAGGCTTTATATCTGACGCAGTGTACGTCGAGAAACTAGGCGCAGATGTAAAGAATTTTTTAAAAGCTTTTCTGGGAGGACTAAGCTTGTCTGAGAGCTTGATTTGATTTGATTTGATTTGATTTGAATAGGATTTAGAATATGCACGGATACAATCTATCTTCCTATACTACTTTAGGATATGATAGCACCAAGTCTACATGTTCTATACGGACATCCGTAATCTATATATTAAAACAAGAATCAAGCAATACTGAGAACAGCTTTTTACTTTATTATGTCTATGTTCTGATTTAACTGAGCTTAATTCTGATACTAACTATGTTGTATAATACCTCGAAATATATTATATATAGATATAGAAATATTAAAGCTATTCTATTAAATCGTATATTTGCTAAATTGAAATTTGCCGGACTAAAACTTCATCGATCGTCGAATAAGCCTAACTGATGCGAAGCAATCGAAGATAAGAAGCGCTTGTGTTAGGATAGCACCGCTTTTAGATACCTTAGTATCTCTCTTAGATATCAATATATTGTCTTGTTCTAGAAATCCCATTTCCCTACAGTTTGGTAGTGATAGCATTCTAGATGGAAAGACTGGCCGGGTTGAGGGAAAGGAACCAAGTTCACTATGCTGCTCGAGAAGAATGACAAAAGAACTGGTATGAATCGAATCTCTTGTTGAACGGAAAACCAAAGCAGCAGAAAAGCAAAGACGGCTGGACCGTGACCGTGACCACCAAATCCCCAACCTTAGGTAAGCACACCCTTGTCATTGGTGGCGGCTCGCCAATTAGCTAAGAAGTCCATAAGGCACCAGAAGCTGGGCGCCAGGCACAAACTGACAGGGATATCTCTAAAGCTTCTCAAATCAGTTGCCGCCAACGTCAACAATCATTGTCTCCACTACACCGAAAGAAATCACATTTCTTCGTATAGACAAGAGCTATAGTATTATTAGACACTATGGCTTTGCGAACGGTCTCCACGTTGAAATTCGTGGGGTCAATCTCATTAGGTCTCCTCACCGTATGTTGACCCCTCCAAGAACCACCAAACGAGCGCCAACTTCCCCATCTTCTCCGCCAACTCCTGACTGCAGAGCTGATTATACGACCATACAGGGACTCTCCTACACACTCAGCACTCTCACCCTTCCTACTCTCCTCACCCTACCATCCGCAACAAGCGCATCCCGAGCCTTCACAAACCTCACCACCCTCTCGCTAACCCACCTCCGAGCCCTGGCCGGCGTATCCACCACCTCATTTCTCCTCGCCTACCTCCTCTCCCCGCGCTCCCAAAAGCATCCTTATCTCCTATGGACCGCCCTCTTCGTCGGCGGGAGCGGAATCACAGATTTAGTTCTCCGGCCCACGAGCGTTAAGACAATTACTGCTGCGCGCACAACCCAGAAGCAAAGGGATAGGAAGGGGAAGGGGAGGCAGATGGATGCTAGTTATGAGGTTTTGGGACATGATAGTAATAGTGAGGGAGGTTTGAGTGGAGAGGAAGGGGAGGAAGATATCAATGGTGAGGAGGTGCGGGAGCAGATGGAGGGATTCATGACGAGCCAGATTATCCGGACTGTTGTTGCGGGTCTTGGATTTGCGATGAGTGTTGTGGGTATCTGGGGTGATGGTGCTGCTGATGTGGTTATTATCGAGATGTAATTTGGAAAGGCAAGGTGGGAGCACGAATAGGATGAACGGATGGCAGTGAAAATAGGTATGTCTATCTCAATGACGATGGACTACGGATTTGGGGAATGGGAAGGGTGGTAGAAAAGACAGTTCTATTCTTCACTCAATATTCTAGCGTTAAGTTTGAGGGGCGGACGGTCGTTTCATTGCTATGGATCGTAAGGCTTAGTCTTCATCTCTGTCCTAGTCCAGAAGAATCCCGAAGAAATGTAAAATGCCTCTTATAAAACTAAACTTCGAATTTATATTTTCTACTAATTTTTTATACTCGGCTAGCATTTCGGCGCCTTTTCGTGTCCTCCTTAGTCCCTGCATCCGGATTCATTTTCTTCTTCTGCAAAAGGTTGTGCCCATCAGGTATTCTGCTCCGACCGCGTTCTGCCTTCACTCACTGAGCTCGAAGTTTCTCATCCCGAGCGGTGACATATTCTTGTAAAAACATGATGCGTGGTAGATGTGGATCGAGTGTGAATTGAGAAGAAGCTTGTAGTTCTATGATGGCATCTGCTGGTGGCTGAAGGATGATTGATGGGATCAATCGAAGGATATCTTGCATTCATATAAGAATATCTGCGATGTACTATCGTGCATTGTCCAGTGAAGAACCTAGACAAGTTTTCGTCGACGACAAGATTGTGAAACTAGGCAGAGAAAGGGTTGCTTCTCTAAGTGAGACTTCTGACTGAGATGAGATGCAAACAATGGCTTTGTTATTGATCAAAGCACCCCTTCTCAAGGTATACAATGATTGGCATGAAGCTTGATTCTGAATTCCTCTGTTGTTTTCATGGTGTGCAGTAAGTGTTCAGGCAGCCACGCACCCCAAATCAGCATAATACCTCCAACGCCAGTGTTCAAAGGAGCCCGCACCGCGATCGAGTAGAAGCCCAGATGATTATTTATCTTTATTTCGCGTAATCAAACCTTGTCATGCTTTCAAGTCCTTTTATTGAAGCCGTAAACGAATGCATCCGCAAATCCTTGGATGACTATGCATGCCTAGAAAAGATAAAGAACGTTAGATATATACGGCAGGCCACGAAACAACATCAAGGAGAGGCTTAATTATCAACAGTACCAATGCCAAATGGAGCTGCCTTGTCACGGACCGATTGATAGATACGTATACTCGTTGGGATCATCCAAATCAGCATGTAAATCAGAGGATAGATCATCATTTGATAAGATCTGTTTTGTGTCACCTAATACTTTTCATCCTCTAGCCTCATTGCAAATACTCTTTGGAGCCTTGAAGATCCGCGTGAGTGTGTTCACTGAGAACTTTCCCATTCTGCACACTCGCCTTCCTTGTTGGAATTTATGTTCAAGGATACTATTCCGTTTCTGGCAGAGGATTCGATCTGTAGACTCGCGCTTACTTCTTCCTCGAGAGATATAAATCGATTACGGCCGTGGTGGGTGAGGGATTATAGCCGCAGATAGAGACAGAGAATGGTGATGATGATAATCTATCTTGGGATAAGCCTATTGCTGAAAATACAATATTTAAAGTATGAATCTCGCTATCAGATGTCAGCGCAGACAGGACATCTTTAACCCTTATCAAATGCAACGACCTATAAGGTAAGATTTCTTCCCGCAATGTAGCTGTATGCTAATGGCCTTGCATCTCGTTATAAGGATTGGCACCGTTACTTCGGTGAACAAAGAAAAAGAATTATTTTAAACGCGCCTTACTAGTATCTTGTGTAATAAAGAAAGGGAACCGGGGGTTACATTCCTTGTCGCATGCCCTGTACAAGCACACCAACTCATCTGTCAATTGAAGCAATTCCAAACCCAGCGAGAAGAGGACCCTGGGACGCTTGATATCTCTCCAAGCAGATCCGAGGAAAGTTTAAAATTGGAAACTTCAGATTTGAGGAAGAAATCGCGAAGGAAAAAGTTCGCACTGCTGGAACACTCGGAGACTTATTACTCCAGATATGCATTCCACAAGATCATGACAAAGTCTCACTCGAGACTAGTAGTACGGGTCCTGTAATATCTCGAAACATTCATTCTCATCCTATCTTCAAGTCGGATATTTATGCCCCTCCCATTTTCTCGAAACCTAGTCTACTCGTACTAGTACCGAAAACATAAAACGTTGAGGAATGAATTGGCTTTTGCTACTGCAGGTTTCAACACGAAAGAAGTCACCATCTCGCAGCCACTTTGTCCTAAAATCGAACACCAACGCGAACAGGAACCGTGCTTGCTGATCTTGTGCATGAGGGTATTTCCCGTTGTACACCGCCCCTGCGGCAATATCCACCTGAGGGTCGTTCTGGTGAATAGAATGGGTTCGAGACTGTCTACAGGTTTGCTCGTGCTGGATTAAGAAGTTCGTTCTCCAAGTACGTTTTTAAAGTTTTGACTGGAGGGCCACCGTCGGAGTCCTTCCTCTAGGGTGGGATTTCGAAATAGCTGGATCGTCATAGAACATAACAGCAGGTAGGAGGCCCGAGGTACTTCCTATAGTTGTTTGAAGTTTGACTTTCTGTAAAAAAAAATTTGCTTCTGAAGTTGCATGCTCCTACAATTAAACTTTACACCCCCCGCATTGTCAGTGCTCTCAAATGAAGGGTCCAAGCTTGTCCCGTCGAGTCTCGACCTAGGTCAGTGACGTTTATTTCATCATCGTTCAGCTTGAGTTTGCCCTATACTAGTACTTTGGCTCTTGTTTGGTCCTCAGGGCGTGCTCAATGGTCGTGCTTTCGTCCTACCGTCCTACGTATAATCCTAATAGAGCTTTTCTTCCGAGCAAAGCTAGACATAGGAAGTTACCCGGTCTCTAGTTTGTCTTACGATTACTGTGAGAAATTGCGCGAATCACTTCTCATGTGTATGCTTTCGCCTTCCGTTTCTGTTAACGGAGTTGCCGCTCTTTCGTGAATAACTGGACCAAAAAGTCTGCTCCGTTCCATTGCGAAACCTCCGAGAGGAACATTGTTGATTAAGTTGCTGATAGGAGGCCGTGATAACCCACCATCTCTGCCCCACCTCGTCGTCACATATCGAGACATCAAACCAGAAAGGCGGCATCATGTGAGGCAAATGGCAAGGGATTCTATTCACGGGTCAATGCAAACATCATATTTCCCTTGTCAAGACTAAAAACTTCAGCTCTCCGCTTTCTGATCCTGGCTAATAGAGAGAGGACAGAAGGGCAGATCTTCGCTTGGCCCATGCCGTTTAAGTCGAAACTCGACTATCTGAGATTCTGGGGATCTGCCGCTTGGAAACCGCGAAGACTTTCCTAAGTCAACCGTCTTTCCACAACGGTCGCAGATGGAGCGGCAATGGTCAGGGTCTAGGGAGCCAAAACATGGACACCATGATCGCCGTCGCAAAACACGAAGCAAGGGAAACGTGAAATAACGATCTTGAACTTGATGAACGAAGGATGACTGAGCGACGAGCATCGAAAATGGTGTCGCCGACTTTGAGCAGAGCCTATCATCACGCAAACCCGTATTTGAAGAATATCGGATCTATGTTGAAAATGCCATAGCAAGGATGATTCGATTGGACTGCTTCCGCTGTAGGAGCATGCATGCGTCTTCCGCACGCCCAGGTACCCCAATAAACGGGACTGCAGTGCAGTAGCTTGGATTAATGGCATTGCAGCCGACAGGCACCTAGCGCCGCCTCAACTATATCTTGCATAAGCACATGGACAGCACATGGACCGACTACCAATCTAAAAGAGCCGTTGATCTATACCCTGAAGTAGCTATATCAGACAAAGATGATCGGGAGCCAGAACATGGCATGACGAAGGATTCATCCATTAATACGCTCAGTGCGTGTGATCAGCTCATAATAGATACCCGGATTTGATTGCCGGCGGCGACACGCCGTGATTGTGGAATGGGGGGTAAGTGGTCCGGAGGTTATAGAATGTTTTGATATATGCAACCTCTTCATCAGCGTCATGCCGAAACCTTCGTGTATAAGTCACCGAGTATTTTCGTTAACCCAAGCCCTTAAAACGAACGTTTTAGCTCAACAATATATGCTCCAATTCACGCTATCTGGAGAAGAAGCAAGGTTAAATAACTCGACGATTGGATATATCTAGCGCCTTCTGAAGAAAATCGATCACCCAAAAGCTTGGTCTCGCTGATATTGCATCCAAGCTGCCCATGCTTTTCCGTCCATCCGTCCGAAATCGCTTCAATGTCCCTATAACTCTTGTCCCATAATTGTACCATTCCACGAGTCCCAGCTCTACCCCCGCAAAATGAAGGTCATAACAATTGTACAGCGAAATAGCAGAGATTCAAGTGTAAACCGCAATTCCTTTCCTTTGACGCCTCGCTGTGAATAGCTCTCTCCGAAAACAATAAGCGTCCGTACCCAAGTGAATAAATTTTTTCCTCCAAAGCTTGAAAAGCCTTTTCATCGGAGGTGTAGAAGATCGTGAGATGTTGTGTAGCTGTGAAGTGATTCGTAAAGCGTGATGCTATGAATGGCATAGTGGGCAGTGCCCAGGCACCACGATGTAGCGTTCATGAGGACCTCTCGGACATCGATGTTCCCTCTTACCGTCGACTGAGGTGCCGAAAAAATGAGCTCCCGGATCCTGGCATGATGTATAGATGTAGTAGTTTTTCGTGTATTCGCACATAGTGACTGAGCTTGAGTTTCGGTATGAGGGGGCTGGGAAAGTGTTAGAACTCGGAATGGATACTAGCCAAAGCTAGATGGAGAATGATAACATGCCGTTGAATGATGGCGGGGTCAAAGCTCGAATGGCAGCAAAGTACTAAAGAGCTCAGGATACGAGGTGAAGAGTCGTTGGGTGTCAGTAATGCGCAAGGGCAGCATGCCTTATATATAGAAGTGGAGGTAAAGATAAGAAATGAGCAGACTCTGAGGATGGGAGCTCCCTGCAAAGTATAATAGGACAGTAGATGAATAGAAGGGAACATTAAAGGACGACGGAGGCGGCTACTAAAAAAATTACTTATGTGAAAGGGAAAACCTTGAGCTATGGCCGCCAAGGACCTTGTAGCAGACGCGTTCGACAGAGGGACGATGTAGCTGGGCAATTGTGGTAGCCTGTGCAAGCATCAAGGCTTGTCAGAAACGCGCAGGCAGAGCTGCGAGGGTGATCCACCATCTAAGAGCTCGGAATGTGAGGGATTCAGCATATCCCATATACCTATCCCTTACCCATGGCGTATCGCAATCCCAGACCTCAAAATCCCAGCCCACTACCGACAGATGCAAGAGACGTAAGTGGATTTGTGCATGCAAAGATGTGTGTCTAGGGCAGGAGTGGACCGTGATAAATGTGTGAGCACGAGTCTGTGACATGGTGTCGTCAAAAAAAAGTAGGGAGAGGTCCAAGCGACGACAACGGTTCGGCGAAAGCCATTTACGGTTTTCGTCCCGCCATGGTAGCATTTCAGTTGTTTTTCGTTCTAGGAGTGAGCTTTTCTAGCTTCAATTTCAAGATCACAGGTAGATCGGTTTCGCCTACAGGGAAGGCTGGAGGGGGAGGGGTCATTGGCAAATTGTTCACCAGGATGGGCAACGAGGGGTAAAATTGAGATCCCCACCGGGCGTAGTCCCTTACCGGTAGAGACAAGGTTAACATATATGGTGTGTAGTGGTATAGAAACTTGTCATTAACCCTTACAGTATTAGAGTTCGGTTTACTGTAAAGTCTCGCGCGGTTCTAGGTCTAGGTCAGCGCGGTTAAACCCGAACTGACTCCGTGCAATTAATACTGAAAAGGGTAAAGGTCCAAGGACAAGGAACAGACACATCTGATGGTCTTGGGCGGGACAGCAAAGGTCAGATAGAAAAGGCTCTGCTGTCTGGCCATCAGGGTGTTTGTTGTCTTGATTGAGGTTTAGATATGTGGAGTTATTCATGCGGCAAAAGCTCTTATGAAGTGCCAAAGCGTATTGTATCGAGGTAGACTTTTCACTCTGTTGGCGACAACGGAGAAGACATGTGTCGCCATTGTCTCTGTTTGCCCCCTTTTAACTTTCCACTCATGAGGATGGAATCCTCAAAATCAGTGGAGTCTAGACAGTGCAAGTCCCAAAACGGTACCCCACGAGAAACGTCAGAGCGACTTCATGTCGATGAAGCATATTTCAGAACTATGCGGAAGGCCTGTGCGTTGGAAATGGGGGACCCAATGAGGACGGAACTTCAAAAGCTCGTTCGTTTAGAAGAGTCAATACGCTGTAAGCAAAGAATCTTGGGGGTTTGTAGTATACTCCGGAAGAGGGCCGTTTGATTTGATCGATGGGGGAATCCCAGTACATGCGTCCACCACCTAGTTTACCCCTTTTCTCTTAGGCGGGCTCTGCCAAATGGGATCCCCCACCCCGTCGGAAGTTAATTTAGAGGCAAACGGAACCTTCAACCCTCGAGCCTGAAAGCATGAAAATCTGGTGACAACGAGTCTGACCTGGGAGATATTGCCCCGAGCCGTTGCACGGAAAAAGTTGCTCGCATCTCACGTTGCATGTCTGACCATTAACTAGATCACGATGCGAAGATCTTACTGTACCGTGCCATTATACCACAGGTGCAAGTACCAGTAGTGCAAGGTCAAAGCGTTCAAGGAACCCTTGAGTCTCGTTTCAAGTATCGGGCTCTCGGGAGTCGTCTGATCTCTAAAACCACGTTTGTGTGCTGTACGACGGATAGCTAGTCGAATACACTATGGTTAGTTGAAACTGAGTATAAACTTTCGCTTAGAATACAAATTTCCATTTAACACAACTCAACAAACAGAGACGTTGTCCAGAATTGAGTCTCATCTCCCTTTACGACAGCCTCATATACAGGTGCCGATCTCAAATGCTACCTTGCAAAGATCTCAAGATGTGATCCTTGCTAAAGCTCGGCCGGCAGCCCCAGGGTCCTCGTCGCTCCAAGGATTAAGATGCTGAAGACAATCCCATGTAGTCCCAAATACCCGGAACAAAAACGAAATACGGCACACTATCTGCAGGGTACCGAAGCTGGCACGACTGTAGGATGGTCGCAACCAATATCTTGGCATGTGAAGATACTCTTATTCAAAGCCGGAACGGGCGAAAAGAAAATACAAGCTTATATTCATTCAGGTGGAATTGCAATTGTAAGCCCCATTATGCGAGACGAGCATTTACCATGTTCCCTCCCAACCCACTTTTATGTCATGGGGATCATAATAAAGCCACTAGAGCCACCAGACCACCGAATATGCCCCCTTCCATTCGTGCCACGTTTTGAGTCCCAGCATTCGGTTTTGAGGAAGAGCTTGAGGAGCTAGATGAGCTAGACGAGGTAACAGAGGCCGCTGCGGACGAGGTTGTGCTACCAGGAGAAGGTACAGCAGTACTACTTGAGGAAGCTGTCGAAACACAGCTCACAGCTGTCGGTAGATTGGTAACTCCTGAAATTCCGCAGAATTGTTGCGCATAGGCGGTCGCCTTTTGTTGATCGGCAACGTCGCAGCTGTTGAAATATTAGTATGGGCTTTTGATCAATGTTTTGTGAACGGAGAAATCCAGCTCTCAATGCTTGTGTTGATTAAGGACAATAGATTGACCAGCTTTCAAGACTTTGTTTCAAGAGCTCGGCCCTTGTGATTTCTCAAGCAAAATATTTGACATACGTGCCAGCGAGACAACATGCTATTCCACTAATGATCGAGTTAGTACTTGTAGAAGCTGGTCCGTAAGGCATGTACGATTGGGACAACGAAGAATCGTCCTGCAGATTATGTGATGGATTGTCCTTACCTCAGAAACGAAGGATTTTTGCACTGGGGAGTTAGTGAGTTAGCAATTACTTATCTGAAGTTGATTTGAGAGCGTTTCATTCCCCGCAGTTTACATACAATACAGACAATGTCAGACGAAGAACAGCCACCGATCTCCGTGCCCGTCGTAAATTTGATAACGCATTGTTGCTTGGGTTGTTCATCAGCTTGGAGCAAGAGGTGGGCAGGGCAGGGGGCTTACTGCGCAAGTGGGCAACTGATCGATGGATGAAGATCCTTGAGCAGAGATCAGGCCTATTAAACCTGCAGCAATAGTAATCGATTGAGCCTTCATCGTGACCACTTCTGTGTCGCGAAATCAATTGACGGGGAGTGGAGAAAACGCGACAAAAAAACACCGCGGGAGGTGGTCCCTCACTTTATTGAATATATGTTAAGCCACCGAGCGCTTGCCCTGCTCGCGATTGGGTGGATCAATTGTACTTGTAAGGAAGTTGGAAAGAGTTCTGATTTTCGGCTGCGGGCATCCTTGCTACCTGATTTGCTGCACGAGAGGTTTCTCGGCCCCTTCATTATCAATCTACGATTCAATGAATTCTACTAATTCTACTGTACTGCCTCAAGGGACCTGTAGTTACTCCGAATCCGTCTAGACTAGTACCTTTTCCTTCCTTGCACAAGATACACCTTGTGCTCTGCTTGGACAAACACAAACCACGCTTTCTTTCGCTCGGGGATTGCGAAGTTCGCATCACCTCCACTTTGGTATGGCAGACTTCAACGTTGCATACCAATACCTGACTCCATTAGATCGAACAGGTGGGCAACCATCCCCCTGATTTTAACCACGGCCCTCTCCAGGGCTGACCATCAACTATCCCCTCATTCAAAGGACGTCTGGCCAGCGTTGCGTACAGCAAAAGAGATCATAAACAGATCATTTGCACCACCTCACGTTCCTTGTGACACCCTTGTCCTTCCCCGCTTCTCATTGGATTGCCAAGCCAAAGGTCCTGAAGAAAAGGCGTCTCAGTCTCAGCCTCACCATCGCCATCGCCATCGCGACAAATCGACCATTGCTAAATTCATCAATTGATGGTTTTCACATCCCTTCCAGGACTCGCAGCTGCTGGATGTTTGCTTTTCATCTGGTGAATCAATTTTTGCAAGTGAGAGAGCCCCCCCCCCCCGGCAATCTTTCACGCTTTTCAAGATGGGGATGTGGATCCTGGAAGATAAGGTGATGGAATTCGTTCCTGGTTCGTTGAAATCCAAAACTTCCAACTCTGTGGAGCTGACGGCAAGGAGGTACCACCCGATACTTTGATGATCCTGAGAGACCCCAAGCAGCAACATCTCAATCTACGGGCTTAAAATGCGATACATCTGGACCTGTTCCCATCATCCTAGTTCCCCAGCCAAGTGATGATCCAAATGATCCTTTGGTCTGCATCTACTCTCTGATTATATGTCCTTGTGTGCTAAAATGTACTGTAGAATTG
>Ga0182030_10023071_pt1 | contig 11535 bp, 10 predicted proteins | sample 812S3MmetaG_FD_121299 | JGI IMG/M metagenome (GOLD analysis project Ga0182030, IMG submission 121299) | Permafrost microbial communities from Stordalen Mire, Sweden - 812S3M metaG (Illumina Assembly) | ecosystem: Environmental > Terrestrial > Soil > Wetlands > Permafrost | place: Sweden... | reverse complement strand
GTTTCAATCCACGCCCCCCGCGCGGGGGGCGACGTGGGGAGTCGCAGAGAAGCGGCTCGCGTTGCTCGTTTCAATCCACGCCCCCCGCGCGGGGGGCGACGCCCAGCGTGCGGCGGAAGAGCGGGAGCGGCGCACGTTTCAATCCACGCCCCCCGCGCGGGGGGCGACGATGGGCCTGTTGCTCCCGAATATGCCTGCGCTGTTTCAATCCACGCCCCCCGCGCGGGGGGCGACGTGCCATCAGCGCACCTCCAAGAGAGTAGAGTCTGTTTCAATCCACGCCCCCCGCGCGGGGGGCGACGACAATCTCGCTCATGAACTGACCCCACGAGCGGGTTTCAATCCACGCCCCTCTCCTAACGCATACGTGCCCCACGACAGTTTCAATCCACGCCCCCCGCGCGGGGGGCGACGCGTCAAGCCCCAGAATCACCGCGTCCTGCGTGTTGTTTCAATCCACGCCCCCCGCGCGGGGGGCGACGGAATCTCGATGCTCACGTTGGAGCCGGAAACCTGTTTCAATCCACGCCCCCCGCGCGGGGGGCGACCTGCCGACCTTCCGCGCCATCGTGGCGGGTCTGCCGTTTCAATCCACGCCCCCCGCGCGGGGGGCGACCTTTTTTTTGATATACCTAATTGACACATACACCGTTTCAATCCACGCCCCCCGCGCGGGGGGCGACTTCGGCCGCTTTCTTGTCTGCTTCGCTGAGGACGTTTCAATCCACGCCCCCCGCGCGGGGGGCGACAGTAGGGCAGGCAACCTGCTGCACAACAACAACATGCAGACCATTGTGCGCGAACCCACCCTTGACGGCAAGGGTATCTGGCAGAGGGCTTCGATAACGTCGGGGTAATAGGCTGACAAGCATAGGGTTGCGCGTCGCGCGAACCTCCCGGGGATTTTGCCACCGCTTCCGGTTCGCGTCCGGCTACAAGATCAGTGGCCCCTCGGGATCATAGGCAGCCTTGGCACCGACATGCTCGATGTGTTCACGCCAACTCGACCCAAGAAAATAGAACCGCAGGCTATCCTTCTTCGGATCGCTTTCCTTCACGAGCAATCCCTTCAGCTTGGTCCACTGTGCCGGGTCTACCAGGCACTCGAATACGGAGTTCTGCACCCGTTGTCCAAAATCCTCGCAATGTTTTGCCACCCGCCGCAAGCGCTTCTGCGACGCAGTGTCGACCGTAGAGACATCGTAGGTTACCAACACCATCATGACTCACCTCCACACAAACGGCGGATAGACGTCCAGGTCGCCCCGCAGATGCCGCGCCAGCAGCAGGGCCTGCGTGTAAGGGATCATGCCGATGGGTATGCTCTCGTCCAGGAAGGGATGCCGGATCTCCTCCTGCTTCCGTTTCTGCCAAGCGGTGAGCACCTCCTTGCGCCCGGCGTCGGTCATTAGGATGGCTCCGCTTTCCGAAACCTGGAAGAATTCAGGAGCGACTTGACGCCGGTTGATCAGGGAGAGAGCCAGCCGGTCGGCCACCATCGGCCGCAATTCCTCCATCAGGTCCAGGGCAAGCGCCGGACGGCCCGGCCGTAGAGCATGGAGGAAGCCCGACTGCGGGTCCAGTCCCACGCTTTCCAGCGCCGAGCGGCAGTCGTGGACCAGGAGCGTATAAAGGAAGCTCAGGAGAGAATTCACGTTATCGAGCGGCGGCCTCCTTGACCGTTTTCTGAAGAAGAAGGCCTCCTTATTCTCCAGAATCAACGCGTCGAAGGCTCCAAAGTACTCTCTTGCGGCGTCACCTTCAATGCCTCGCAGCCGCTCCAGAGTCTCCGCCTGTTCCAGCAAGCGAATAGACTCTACCAAAGCGTCGGCCGCCGGTCGCGCCGGAGAACCGTCCAGTCCGGGTCGCTCCCGGGCGGCCCGGAGCAAGACCAGGCGTGCGTTAGCCAGTTTTCCCAGCAGCATCATCTTCGCAACGGATGCCGCCGCACTGGGGGACTCGGATATGCGGAACTGGGCGCGCCGCAAGAGTATGTTGCCGGTGACCGGACCTTCCACGCGAGCGAGGAAGCGCCCGTGCTCAGTCAAGTAAGAAACAGTGATGCCGTGCTCGGCGCAAGCCCCCAACAGGAAGGGCGAAGATGCCACATTCCCAAAGCAGACGACCCCCTGCAACGTGTGCAAAGGCAATCTCAGCCTGACCTCTTTTTCGATGCGGACGGCAAGCGTCTCGCCGTCTTTGAACAGGTAGGCGCCCTGGGTCGAAACATATAGCGTGTTCAACAGCTTCCGCATTCGTCATGTCTCCCGGTCGATGTCGGCGAGCAAATGCCGGACATAGCTCGATGCGGCGGTCTTGCTTCCGAGTGCATCGGGCTGGCACAGGTCCAGCAGCGAGCATGACTTGCAGCCGGGGAATTTTACCGGAGGGGGTGTGAGTCCTTCCCTCCACAATGCGTGCATCCTCGCGGCCGCCGCTTCAGTGGTTACGCGCAGTTCCGCCGTGAACTCGACGGACTCGCGCCGCCTCGGTGTTGCGTAAAATAGCGCTCCGCAAGGCACTGCCTTACCTGTCATCTCCTCCAAACACAGCGCCTGCGCGCAAAGCTGCACGCGGTCACAGTCGGCTCGCTTCGACTTGCCGTGTTTGTACTCGACCGGGAACGGGATGCGCTCGGCCCCATGGAACTCCACGACGTCGGCCCGCCCGGACAATCCCAGGCGCAGGCAGCGCAAATCAAGAGATCTCGCCACCACGATCTCTCCGACCGTGCCAGACAGGCCGGAGTCCGTTTTAGAGTGGAGTTCGTCGCCCTCGGCCGTAAGCCGGTTGGCGGCCCAAGCGGATTCGAGATGGATCAGCCCCCACTGCCTCTCGCAGAACAAGAGGTGCTGCAGGCCGGAGATGGGGAGGAGATCGGATTCGTCGAACATCAGTTTCGCTCAATGGAACGGCCGGGGCTTGGTACCCCCACTGCACAACTCCGGTTTGCGATTAAGCTAAGCCGCTCAGAATATGAGCTTCCGCGCCAGCGGGGCTGGTTCACTGACCTTTTGCAGCCAAAGAGCAGCATAACCGTTTACGGGCGCGGCGCGTTCCTGCAGGCTAACTGCGCCTAGCGCTTCCGCCGTTCGACATCACTGCCGATACCGGTATGTTCAAAAGCGAACGCGCTAGAAGCCTTCAATGATCTCGGGCACTAACCCCTCTAGATCGGCGAGTTCGAACTGGCCATCCGGCTTTACCGACAACGAGCGATGGACCCTTGCCGAGGAGTATTGCCCGGCTTTAGAATTGTGCTTCCACCAGATAACCTTGAGCACTTGCATGCTGCCCTCTGGCCTGGCCGATGAGGCATCGTTCTCAAAGAGTTTCGACAGTACGGACTTGATCGCAGACGCATCCGCATCGCTGAAACTGGTTCTCTCGGCCAGTTGGGGATTCATGCTGCCGTAGGTGACGTAGATGCCGGCGTCGACCCGGTGCTTCATGCCCATCGTGTCGGAACCACGCTTGGTGCCATCTCCTTCTCCGCTCACGCTCTTCGTGATCTGCGTGCTGGTGACTTCGACGGGCTCGACACTGAAGGCAGACCGCACGGTAACTGGTCCGCGAATGGGGATAGAGACACCCTTGCCACTCGCTTCTTCACCGCCTTCCGCGCTGGCGTCCTCACCCTTGCTCTCCGCCGACTTCCACGCGAAGAGGTTTCCAAAAGCTCGCACATCGAACCACTTCGCGCATGCCGCATCGACTGTTTTGCTCATTTGAGTCAGTTCCGCAGGTGCAGCGCCTGTGGCATCCACTTCTACTCCGTTCTTCGGTCTCTTATTGCCCTTTTTGCCTTTCGCAAATACGAATGCTTGCTTGCCTAGGCCGAACTCCACAGACTCCGCCCTTTCCCGGAGACTTCGGGCGGTATCCTTCCTGCGGTCGTCGGACTGTACGAAAATGTCTTGTCCAGCCTCCATAAGGCGGTCGCGCATCTTGCGTTTCAGGCAAACATCCGTGATTTCGCCAAAACCGTTGTAATCGGTGCGCGGCCGATTGCCGTTGAGCGGGTCCCCATTTGGGTTCGCATGGGTCACCTTAAAGATGACCGCGAAGTCGATCTTATTCTGCAAAACTGCCATCACTTTTCTCCTTCTGGTGCCGTTAGGCCGACGGCTTGTTTTTCTTCCGAATTCGGGGGCCACAGCGCCGCGCGCTCACAGTGGTAACCTAGCAAGAACTCGCCCGACAGCTTGGAATCGCTGATGAAATCCTCGGTGCCGAACAGACCGACGACCTTATCGAGTTCTTTTTCGAGGCCCAAAAGCAGTCCTGGCCGGTTCGCTCGTAATCTCGCCCTGTATGGCGCCAATGCGATCTCCAGATTGCGCCACGTCGAGCATGGCCTATCGGCAAACCGCTGCATCAGCTTCGCCGCGTTGGTATCTCGCGTCTCGTCGGCGAGATACAGAGCCCGTTGCTCGATGTGCTCGCCGATCGCTAGTAACCGCCCGAACAAATAGTCGCGCGTTGTCCGGCCTTCTTCCAAGGACATTGAATAACCTTCCTTCCGTCGATTTCCCCGAAACAACCCGCAGGCAATTCCGAGGCATTTTTCCCAATCCGCTCTGCCAAGCGCCACTGGATTGCAGGCGCGGCGTACGCACGCATCAATCAGATTGCGCGGGACCGGACGTCCGTCCACGATGCACGGCACCAAGCTCTCGACGACAGCCTTGCGAAGTGTGTCGTCAGCCTTCCGACGTTTGTCGTCGGCCTTAAGGCCAAACGCCGCATTCGCGATGTCCTTTGGCGCAGGTGCCCCAATGAAGGTGAAGTTTTCCGGATACCGTTGCGTCCACGCGTGCGATTCGTGCCAATCCTGAACCCGAGCAAGGAACTCCGAACCTTTTAGCTCCCTGTAGAATGTGATTGCCATGCGACCCGGCGATGCCGAGTCCAATCCCATCACGATTACTTCCTCAGATGGAGCAAACTTTGCGCTGTAGCCGGCAATCAGGCGCTTCAATCGGAGTGACAGTTCCTGGCCGGCGTCCCCTGCATACTGCGGTGGCTCTACTTCTTCTACTGGACCGTCAACGTCGTCCATGAACAACTCGGCGGTGCTCTTTAGAGGGCTGGGCACCCGACTGCCCCCTACTGACCACGCGACAAAGGCTTGCTCCCCCGCACGATCCAAACTGCCTTGTCTCGCAATCAACCAACGAAGTGCTGTATGGGCCTTCTGCGTAACTTCAGCAGCGACCCCGCACGCCTCCGATGCGGATTCAAATCGACCTCGGTAGGTGTAACCGCTGGTGTCGTTCGACGAAATCAGCTTCGCGCCGTCGGCGCTGTGGCGAATCCGTTTTGGGTGATTGGCGGCAAGTAGTGCGTTCTCTCCAGTGACAAAACAGAGACCACGTTTTGGGTCGATCCTTGAACAGAATTCGATCCATGCGTTGCGGGTGTTTTCGTCCTCCCATGCTGCCGTCACCAGTTCGCCAGGGATTTCGACACGCCAGCGCACGAATGCATCGCCCTGGTCCCTCAATGTTCCCTGGGTTTTCGGATCTTTCTTGGATGGGAGGAGTTTTAGAATCTCGGGAGTCGGCAGCTCACTGCGCCACTCAGTCAACAATTCGTCGTTGCCGGAGCAGACGAGCACATTAGCTTTAACCAAATCTTCGACGACGGTGCCTCGCTCAACGTATGCGAGAACCGCCAGCGCTTTCGAGTCGCAGCTATCAGATGAACACCAACGCGCCAAAAGCTCCTTGTACTGAGAATGGTAGGAGGGCTTCCTGCCGTGGAACTTGGGATAGTCGGCGGCGCAGTATTGGATCTTGTCGCATAACGGATGAGGCTGACAGCCGCTCGTCCGACCCGCAGAGTCCTCTGTCGCAGGAATTACCGTTTCTTCCTTTTGGATACACTGCGCTCGCAAAAAGGTCCCGGTTCCGTCAAGAACGATTTCGATATGCGATTGCTGGGCCGTGTGGAACACGGGCATCAACGGTTTGGCAGCAAATTGTGGCATTCGCGCGCATTTCTCGTAGGTCTCATAGAGCTTTTGGATCCAGCCCATCTCAGACCTCCATCCCGGCTGCTTCCGCTTCGGCGGAGCGCAAGTTCTGATCCAGCCCGAACTGTTTCGCTGTCATGCTGCGGACAAGTTTGTTCACCGGGCATTCCTCCGGACGAAGAAAGCGGATTCGCCCATCGTCCATCGTGGGACGCCAGAAATAGGCGTGAAGTTCATTCGTGCCGGTCTCGTCTGGATAGCCAAAGCTGTGAAACGTGAGCCCGTAGTCGAACTTGCCTTCGCCATCATAGGCGCCTGGGCCTTCGCCGAATCGGCACGGCTCCACATACCCTTGACAGTCACGCGTGCCAAGGAAAATATCCTGGCGGCCGCCGTTCTCCAACATCCGCTTGGCAATAGCGAAATGCTTCCCATCGACGCGGTCCTGTTCGAGTTCAGGGCGATGCGTGTTCCACTCGAAGTGAGCACGCACCTGATACTCAACGCCGGGGACTTTTGTTGCTTCGTCGGGGTCCCCTGTGAGGAATGTGTATATCGCGAGGTCATAGCCACCGCCTCCGTAGGCTAACGGTTTGGTTCCCTTGGTTTGTGTCCGGATACGCTTCATCACGCGAACTTCGTCGATGAACCAGATGAGGGTGGGCTTCCAGTAAATTGACTTGACGACGCCCTTCAATGCCTCATAGGTCGGCACGTGATAGGAACACTTCTCTCCACCAATCCGGGTGAGCGGATCAGTGAACAACGCATATCGTCCCCAGACACGGAATTCGATGCTGTTTCGATTAGTGGTCATCGCCAAGAAACTCCATTTCGCCTTCTGCCCTGCTGCTCAATCCGAATTGGGAATGGTAATATCTGCAATCCAAGCACAACACCCCCAAGCCCTCCTGGGCTTCATAGAGGGCATTAACCTTGGTAAGCCCCTTGATGGCCGATGGATAGACGTTCACGGTGAATTGCTGCGCTCTTCTAAGGACGCGGGGTAGTTCTTCGGACGGCAGCGCCGAACACAAATCCGCAATGACTGCCTCGCCTTCGGCCCCGTGCGGAACCACGATGCCCTGTCCCGGCGCATTGATCGCATTGAACGCGCGCGCCGCGGTCATAAAAGACTGCTTCAAATGGATCCTTAGTGCCGGACCAGCGGCGTCTACCGCCTGCCCGTTTTCAGACAGCATGTTCAAGAGAGTGTCGTTCCGGCCTATTTCGCCAGGCTTTACTGGTACTGGATAGTCCATCTCTTTCGCGCGCTCGAAGAAATAGTACTTGAAGTAGCGCCGTATCAGTTCCGGGTTCTGGAGATCGACCCGCGATTCACCTGGTGCGAGCACTTCGTGAAAAACTCGTTCCGCACATTGCTGACCCGCGCGGATTTCTCTCAAAGCCTCAGGGAGCGGTTCAGCGGGATTTACTACTGTCACGCGGCCAGTAGAGCGCAGACCGTGGCGATTGCAGCGCCCCGCTGCCTGTGCGATGGAATCGATTCCCGCAAGGTGCCTGATCGCCGAGCCGAAATCTATGTCTATCCCCGCCTCGATCAACTGTGTGCTGACACAAATCACCGGCTGCTTTTCTTCGGGTCGGATGCGCTCCTTGATTTTAGCCAGGCGGTCCTTCCGATGCTTCGGACACATGTTCGTGCTCAGGTGGAAGACGAGCGTTTCCGGACTCGCCGAAGAACAGAGTGCGAACAACTCTTTCGCCGCAGCTTTAGTGTTTACGATAATCAGGCAACTCCCCGCTGTCCGTGACTCGGAAATGGCCAAGTCCGCGACCTCGCTTGCCTTCCATCCCGCCGGCTTGCGCAGATACTCCACTTCATTTCGCTGGAACTCCGCAAACAGAGGAGCAACGTTCGGCATCAGCTCGGCGCCTTGAGCCTTGAGGCGGAGTGCCCCTTTCTGCGCATCCACCTCATGCAGCAACGGCTGCGTTGCCGTACAAAGAACAACACTGCTGCCACACTGCTCAACAAGGAAATTGATGGCGTTGTTGAACATGTGCACGCACTGCAGCGGCAGAGTCTGAATTTCGTCGAAAATGAGCACTGCGTTGGCCAGTTGATGCATCCGCCGGGCACCGCGAGTTCCGCCTGCAAAGAGCGCTTCCAGGAGTTGAACGGCGGTTGTGAAGACAACAGGAGCGTCCCAATTCTCGGATAGGATCTTGTTACGCCAGGTCTGCCTTTCCGGCATCAGGTTGGAATGATGCTCAAGGACAATGCTGCCGGGCTCAACTTCCTTCGGCTCGAGGATCTTCCGGATCTCTTCTGCGTTCTGGTCGATGATCGAGGTGTACGGGATGACGTAGACGAGACGCTCCATCTTTTCGAGTGCAGCGTGGTGAAGCGCAAATCTGAGACTTGCGAGCGTTTTCCCGCCACCTGTGGGAACTGTCAGTGTAAAAGTGCCTTTCCCTCGGTCCGCCGCATGGAGGCAGTGGTCCGAAACGTCCCGTCGAAGTTTATCGATCTTTGACTCGCACTTGAACCCAGTCAGCTTTGCTTCCAGCCGTGCCACAAGTACCGGCCACTCTGCATATCCTCCGTTGAGGCGTTGCTTCGCCGCGGCTGGCGATTCAAAATCCGCCGTGCTGACACGATCAGCATCAATGAGGCAGCTAAACAGAAACCGGGCCAGCAGGCCCATTTCGAACTCTATGGCCGTCGTCGAGCGAGCCGACTGGCAGATTCGCTTGACTACATTGCGGAAAGACGAGATCAATTCGTCGTCGCGAATCAGATCCGACCATCGTTCGCGAATACTCACGTCGAACTTCAGCCACGCCTCGCCCCGATGCGCCAAAACTTCTGCCTTCGCCATCCGCCGCGAGAATTTATCCTGTCCATCGACGGCCACGCAGTCGATGAGACCTGAGTGATGGGAGGCCACGCAGAGTGCTAGGAACTGCCCAACGACGCCGGCTACCTCCCCTTGGGATGACAGTGCTTCCCACAGCGACTGAGCGCCCGCTGTTGAGTGATCGATCTTTCCCCTATTGCCTTCCGGATCAACGTAGTCAACATCGACGTCTTGTTCCAGCAGCCCGGTAGCGGAGCGCAAGTAGTTCTGAAACTCCTCCGAGTACTTCCCGAGATCGTGGCTCAAGCCGATCAGTGCTCCTGCGGAACCGAGGGATAGTTTGGAGGCGTAGCGACCGCACAGCTCTGAAACTTCAAGAAGATGTTCCATCACCGTCTGGCATGCTCCGTCTTTCCTGACGTGGGCTATCGCAGACTGTTCCACCGGGTGGATCATAGCTGGCCTGAATTCTGGTCCGATGGGGTGCAGGCGACTTCTGGCACTCGGTGCGAGGAGATGTGCCGTTCAGTAGGAGGCAAGGTAGGAATGGGTATTCTCAGCAGTCCGAGATGGTGCCACTGGATTGCAACCGCGGATGGAACCCCTGCCGCCTTAGCCTCGTGGAGGGCGGCAACCGCTCCGGGGGCCCAGTGGTCTATCCCGCCGACCTCACCTCGCAGGCGACACTGAAAGAGGTCACCATACTTGCCGAGATCGTGGAGCAGCCCGGCAAATCGGGCTTCATCGCCTGCCCCGAAGATTGCGGCGTATTTCGAGGCGCGTTCCGCAACGGCCGCTAGATGTTCGTGCAGCGGTTCTGGGCGACCAGAGCAGTTTGCACTATGGGCGAATGATCCAATCTCCCTCGACATTGACTCCAGTCGATACCGAATGGGAATACGTGCCGGCGCCGTGGCTCACGCCATGTAGTCTATCCTGTTTGCTTGGCACCAGACCATGCTAGGTCTGACGATGTCGCGCCAAAGTAGAAAGTTCCTATTCCGGCAAAGTAGAAAGTTCCGGTTTCCACGATCGTGCCAGAACGAGGTCTGCCATTCCCTCTTGGCGGGATGCGTCTTCGTGCGTCGCGACCGGGTCCCGTCAAGGCCGCGCCGGTGCTGCGCGCCGAAGGGCAAGCCTTGAGGGGTGGTCGCGACGCGACATAATGCTTCGCAGAGGGAATGGCAGGCTATCCCGCCAGGAGAAACAGACCTTCTGGTCCGCTGAAAGAGGAACTTTCTACTTTGGCCCGACAATGCTAGGTCTGACGACGGAGATCATGGAACATTCGTGGATCGCGTGAGTACAACCCTCGGGCGTTGCCGACAGCGCGTTTGGCCGTTTCAATTCCCTCTCCGGCACCCGCGGGGTAGGCGTACTCGACATCGTTCAACCACACTGCTTCCATGCCGCCGATGTCGCGGCAGAACAACGAGGCCTGGCCGCGCTGTTGCAGCGGCCGCAGCGTGTACTTTTCGGCGTAGACGAAGTACTCCGCGTCGCCGAACAGGTGGAGGCCGAGCTTCGCGCGATAGAGCCGCAAGTCCGCCAATCGAGACGCGTTGATGCGCAGCTCGTTTTGGGCCGACAAGTACACAACGGAGTCGGTCCGCTCCGGCCGGAAGAATGCGCAAGTGGATCGGGTGCCCTCGAGACTCGAAGTGCGTTTGCAGGTCTGACCGTGCTGAATGAGGAACTGTGCCTCGCCCTCAACGTCGCTGCGGACGATGCGGCACGCGGCGCTGCGCTTCATCGCTTGGAAAAACGCACCCAAGTCCGCTTCGAGCTTATCCAACTGCGGCGGGAAGTCATCGAGTGAGCGGACCGTCTCCGGGACACGCGCGCGGAAGCTCTCGAACTTCCGCCGTCGCCGGAGCGTCTCTTCGCGATCCTTCAGTTCGAGAGCTTCCGGCACTTCTACCCAGATCCGCGCCGCCAAGTCCGCGGTGGTGGCCTGAACGTCGACGTCAACGAAATTGCGTCGTGCAATGTCGAGGAGATCGTCAAGACTGTCTTCAGTGTCGAACGAGGTGATCACGTGCAGCGCCTCGACGACATTCGAGTTCATCCGCTCGTCTGGGCAGGCGAGGATCGATGTCAACTGGAGATAGTCGATCTCGGCATCTTCGGATTCCGGCAAAGGCAAGCCGGCGGCGGTGAGGAACTCCTGACAGGGCCTCAGAATTCGTAGCAGAATCCCGGGTGCGAAGGTCTCTAACAGGTCCGGTTGGCCGAACGCTTTGGGGTTGAAACGTCCCACGGTGGGCAGACCGCCACTTGGTCTGTCTCAGCGTGCCCGGAGAGCATCGATCAACCGCCCAGCGGAGCCAGCTGGAAGAGAACGAACCGCCATCTTAGCATGGAGAATAAAAAGCGAACAATAATCACATAGCATCCCCTTGATTAACCAGCGAATTCAGCACTTGGTATCGCGGACGGAGTGGAAATGTTGTGGATGTAAGGTGGCGAATAAGGCAATTGGAATTAGTCGTTTGCTACGCAGTTGGGTTCGCTCCAGTGATCGCGTCGCGGTCGGTTGGACGCGGGATGCGCAGAATGCCCGTCGGGAACCCGATCACCGGCGATCTTGCCGGACGCCGCGCCGAGTTCCGGCGTATATAGTATCTGAGCGTCCACCAGACAGCGCGTCGACCGCCAGGCGGAGATCGTTGTGGGTGTCGAGAGACACGACCATGCGAAACCGCCGGCAGCTCCGATCGAATCCAAAGCGTC
>Ga0182030_10023070_pt1 | contig 11536 bp, 9 predicted proteins | sample 812S3MmetaG_FD_121299 | JGI IMG/M metagenome (GOLD analysis project Ga0182030, IMG submission 121299) | Permafrost microbial communities from Stordalen Mire, Sweden - 812S3M metaG (Illumina Assembly) | ecosystem: Environmental > Terrestrial > Soil > Wetlands > Permafrost | place: Sweden... | reverse complement strand
CGCTGGCGCCGGGGCGCAGCCTCAACTGGCCGTCGACGACGACTTGCTCGCCGCCGGACACTCCGGATTCGATCAGCGCCGTGGGGCCACCGGCATTGGCCGTCGACACCTTGATCGGCCGCATCTCGACCGTATTGTCGGTCTTGATAACATAGGCGTAGACGCCCTGGGGACCGCGCTGCACAGCAGCCGCTGGTACCGTGACCGCGCCGTGACGCGTCTCGACCAGCAACTGCACGTCGACGAACTGCCCAGGCCAGAGAGCATGATCCTTGTTCGGGAAAGTCGCCTTCAACTGGATCGTGCCGGTGGTCTGGTCGATCTGATTGTTGATCAGCAGAACTTTTCCCTGACCCAGTACTTTGTTGTCGGCCCGGTTCGACGCTGTGACCGTAAGAGGTCCCACCGCCATCTGTCGGTTGACCACGCCGAAATCATCCTCCGGCAGCGTGAAAAGCACCGAGATGGGCTCGATCTGCGTCACCACTACCAGCCCGGTGGTGTTAGTCGCTTGCACGATGTTGCCGGCATCTATCATTCGCACACCGGTGCGGCCAGCGATCGGCGAAGTAATTGTAGTGTAATCAAGCTGAACCGCGGCGAAATCGATCTGCGCCTGATCGTTCTTGACCGTCGCGGCGTACTGGGCGACCAGCGCAATCTGCGTGTCGAGCTGTTGCTTTGGGATTGCCTTCTGCGCGGCCAGCTCGTGGTAGCGCTGCAAATCGATGTTGGCATTGGCGAGCAGCGCTTCATCGCGCTCTTTAGCGGCAACGACCTGGTCGAGCTGTGCCTGATATGGACGGGAGTCGATCTGGGCGAGCAGTTCGCCGGCTTTCACGTCCTGACCTTCGACGAAGGTGACTTTGTTCAAGATCCCGCTGACAAGAACATGGACGGTCACGGTATTATAGGCCTGAACCGTGCCGAGTCCGGTGAGATAAATTGGTACGTCGCCCGTCTGCGCCATCGTAGCTACCACCGGTATTGGGGGAACAACTGGCGCGGGCGCGGATTTGAGAAGCTCCGTCAGGAGCGCCCACACGCCGATGGCAGCCGCGCAGACTAGGACACTCCCTAGAAGGAGGTGCCAGAGGCGACGCCGCGATCGGCGGGGAGCGCCGACGGAGGATGTTGCGACATCGGCTTTCACGTCGGCCTTACTGGATTCGGGCCATCCCACCCAACGGCGAGCCTTAGGGACTTGACGCTTGAGTATGCCACCGTCGTTCCTCGTACCCATTTATGACCGGCCTGCATTGAGTGGTCCAGATGGAATGTTAGTTGAGAGCTTTCGGTAACGCCAGCGTGGCTGGCGGAGCCGGTCGGCGTAGCGCAGCCGGCCATGCGGATAATGCCGGCACGAAGACCTCCGGTGCGGGTGGTATGTAGCCGAGAGATGCATGCGGGCGGACGGTGTTGTAATGACGACGCCAGCTTTCGACGACGATCTCCGCCTCTTTCAGCGTGTAGAAGATTTCACCGTTCAGCAGTTCGTCACGCAGGCGCGCATTAAAACTTTCGATAAAGCCGTTCTCCCCATGCGTGCGGGCCCCGGCATCATTTATTTGAGTTTGTGAGCGATTTGGCTCAGTCGGGGATTCCGGCGCGGTCCAATTATTAAAGAACCGCTATCCCGATCGTGCCTTTCACGGTCATTTTCCGTTCCATTAGGCAGGAATGTGGCGATGATAATTGCGTTCGTTGCGCCGTTAGCGACCATTCACGGCACGAGACGGAATTGACCGGACGTGCCCATTCGAACGGAAGCAAGCGCGATTCCACCGAGCATCGCGCTCGCGTCCGAACCGAATTGGCCTTATGGGAACGCTTATGGGAACGCTTATGGGAACGCTATGGGCACAAGCACATCAACTAAGCGCTCACGCATTGATTCTAAATAAGGAAGTGGCGCGCCAGTCAGAATAAAATTGCGAACGCTTATGTTATTGAAATCGCGATCTAAGTCCAAGAAGGTCATTCGGATCCTAGCACCACTTCCGTTTGCCCGGCAGAACCGAAATCATCGCCGGATGAGGTTTTCGGTACACACAACCGCCGAAATCGGCATCCGCGCGATCGAGTTGAAGGCCGTCGCCTCCTAGGCTCCGGCCAAGAAGAACGGTGCTTAATGAGCGCCGTCCTTCGCAGCGCAGCGCGCATCCGCGACCAAAACGATGCTTTCCGCCGCACGCTGTGCGTCGGCAGACGACCCTGAAGAGGAAGAGCATCAAGGCGGGGCATGGCACCTCGGCGTCAGGCGCCTGGATCCTTGATCGTGGCTTGCAGCCACAAAATCTTCTCTCGGGCCGGAACTATTTGTTTAGGAGGGAATTGGCCACCGCGTGCATGTTTATTCTCACGGGCGGGAGGCAGTCATGGCCGTTAAGACAATTTCGGCACCCCCAATGGCATTGCGGGGATTTCATTGGGCATTCAATGCCAGCCTAAGCGTCATTCAATGCCAGCTTAAGCGTTGAGTATGATCAAAAGTACACAGAATGCTTTTGATGGGCGCGCCAAACGGTGGCCTCTGGGTTTTAATAATCGACAGCGGAGATAATGAATTATGAACGTGCACAAAAATATAGTCTTCGGCCTTTTTGGCGCCAAGGCTGGCGTGATCGTAATTGTCGGGGCGATGTCCATGATTAATTCTCGACCCGCCGCTGCGACGCCGCAGTTTGCTCAGCAGACCGGGGTTCCCTGCGCTCAATGCCACCAGAAACCAGACGGGGCCGATGGCAAGCTCACGCCGTTCGGGGAAAGCTTCAAAGCAAACGGCAACGTGTTGCCGAAATCGCCGCCAAAATAGGAATTCGCCGTACGGGAATTGGCCATCACAACGCACGGAGCGTCGCATGTTGGAATCGAAAATGAATCGATCGATCAGTCGTCGTGATCTGGTCAAGGTAGCGTCGGCAGGGGTAGGGACCATTGCTCTGGGTGGCGTCGGCGCACAGCCCGCGACTGCTGCCGAGGCAGTCCCGGCTCGTTGGGATGTCGAAGCGGATGTTGTGGTGATCGGTTCCGGCGCCACGGGCCTTACCGCGGCGATAGTTGCGAAGGAAGCCGGCGCATCGGTGATCGTGGTCGAGGCCGAGAACCATATTGGTGGTCATGCGATCGTGAGCGGCGGCACGGTCGTGCTCGGCGGCGGAACCACCGCGCAAAAAAAGTACGGCATTGTAGATACGCCGGATTTGCTCTTCCGGGATCTGACGGATTGGTCGGTGGTCGAACCCAACGGCGCTCCAGATTACCGCTACAACGACCGAGAGCTCGTTCGCGCCTTTGCCGACAACGCTGCGCGCACGTGCGAATGGCTGATCGCTCACGGCGTCGCTTTTATAGACATCGCTCCTGGTTCGTTTGACGCGGTGTCGTCTGGGAACTCGGCACCTCGATCAATGTACGCCGCCTCCATGCATTGGCCTAACGTCCTGACCGGGAAGCCACTCGATGCGAAATTCCAGTCGGTCATAGCCACGGGCGCTGGGCTGATGCGTCCACTACAGGCCGCGGCCGAGAAGGCAGGCGTAAAGATTTTGCTTGAGCACAGGATGACCGCAATCTATCGGGAGAAGCCGAATGCGGGACCAGTGCTCGGCATCTCCGTTGATAACAACGGCAAGAACCTCAATATCCGTGCGGGCAAAGCCGTCATCATCGGCACTGGCGGCTCCTCCGGCAATGTGAATTTCCGGCGTATGTTCGACCCGCGCCTCACAGAAGAGTATTGCGGGCTGGCCGGCATGCCGTGGTCGAACCAGGACGCCAGCGGCGAATTGGCTGCAACGGCAGTCGGCGCTTCGTTCTGGGGCCTCGCCAATCAAACGGCCGAGTTCGGCTCGGTCTTGAGCAAGGCCGGCTTCATCGGCAGTCAATACAACTACATAGCAATGGACATGTTGGTGCTTCCGTGGATGCCTGGCAGCGAGGTATTCGATAAGGCCCGCGCATCAGGGTTGCGGGTGGCGAATTGGCAGGATGCCATTTTGGTGAACATGCTTGGCAAAAGGTTCTACGATGAGACCGCGTCGGCATTCACTGCCAACGGTTACAACTCGATCAGCCCCTACACGCAAGACAGCTATCTCAACGCCAAGAACGTCAAATACAGCTCCAACAACTTCATCAACGCGGCTCTGGCCGGTATCGGCGACGACCACAACGGTGGTGGTCCGATTTGGGCGATCTTTGATGCCGATGCCGTTGCTCGCGAGAGCTGGGATCCCACACCGCCCAACGTCGATGTCAAGGCAGGGTTCTTCTTCAGCGCGAACAGCGTGGCGGCCCTCGCCACCGCGATCAAGATGCAATACCAGCGCGTTCCCATGCCGCCAGACAATCTGGAAAAGGCTGTGACGCGATATAATTCCTTTGTCGATTCAGGCGTGGATGCCGATTTTGGCAAGCCCAAGCCGCTCCATAAGATCGCAAAGCCGCCGTTCTATGCCGCATGGGCAACGCCTAACGTTCACGATACGCGCGCCGGCTTGCGGATCAGCGCTCGTTGCGAGGTAATGGACATGAATGGCGCGGTCATTGCCGCTCTCTATTGCGGCGGCGAGTCAGCTGGTGGCTTCAGCCAACATGGCTTGGCGCGCGCCACTTGCCAGGGCTTCATCGCGGGCACGAACGCTGCCACCCAAAATAGCAGGATCTAGTTGGGAGTGACCGGGACAAGCATTTAGATCCCAAGTGAGGCGGCTTCCCCGCTTTCTCGTAGAATTCATCATTGATTTGAACCCTATCTCGCCTGCGTTCGATTGCGGCTGCATGAGCTCGTCCAATCAGTGGCGACCGCTGCCCTTTCATCCGGCGCACATGGAGTTCGCTGATTTATCTCGACCGGTGTAAATTTGGCGCGCCCGGAGAGATTCGAACTCCCGACCCCCAGATTCGTAGTCTGGTGCTCTATCCAGCTGAGCTACGGGCGCCGTTACCGCTGCCGGAAAGCCGGATCGCGGAACCGGGGCATAGCTATCGGTTTGGGGTTTCAATGGCAAGGGTTGCAGGCGCGCCGCCTTGTATGGCCCATTCCAGCGCCCGGTTTTCGACGCGAATGCGGCAGGCCAGCAACGCGCCATTGGCGAGCGAAAATACGAGCGCGAACACCGGCAAACCGAGCGCCAGCGGTACCACCGCGATTTCGGCGGCGACGACGGCGTAGTTTGGATGGCGCAGCCAGCGATAGGGCCCGCGCGCGAGCGGCGCCGCGCCCGGCAACACGATCACGCGGGTGGTCCAGCGCCGGCCAAGACTCGCGATGACCCAGATGCGGCCAGCCTGCAATAGGATGAAAATGCCGAGCCAGGCCGGATCGACGGCGCGGTCATGGCCGAGCAGCCACAATCCGAGCAACCAGAACGCATGCAGCGCGACCATGCGCGGATAATGCGTGGCGCCGAATTCGACGCCGCCGGCTTGGCGCAGCCGCGTGGTGTTCCATTGCGCGAGGCCGAGTTCGGCGAGGCGCTGCACAATCAGGAACGCGACCAGCCAACCTCCCTCACCCATGCGCATTTTCGTTGCGCATGATCTTTTCCGAAAACCGGTCTCCACTTTTCGGGATCATGCGCCCTCCAGCGCCAGAAAGCTTGCGGTGAATCCGGGCCCGAGCGCCGAGAGCACCGCCGGCCCGCGCAAGCCGCGCTTGAGCGCGCGATCGAGCACGAACAGCACGCTCGGCGCCGACATATTGCCGTAGCCGCGCAACACCTCGCGCTCGTCACGTAGCGTACCTTTTTGCAGCTCAAGCGCGGTCTCCACCGCGTCGAGCACCTTGGCACCGCCCGGATGGCAGATGAACCGCGGCGCGATCAGTCTGGCGGCATTCACGAAGCGGCGCGCCGGCGCGGCCAGGCGCTGCTCGACAAAGCGCGGCAGCGAGCGCGACAGCACAACGCCGAATCCGGCCGGATCGACTGTCCAGCCCATGATGTCGAGCGTACCGGGCCAGGTATGCTCGGCGCTGGCGCCGATGCTAAGTTTCGCCGGTTCTCGCTCGGCGCGCAGCACGACCGCGGCCGCGCCGTCACCGAACAGCGCCGACGAAATCACGTCGGCCTTGGCGCCGCGGTCGGAGCGGAACGCCAGCGTGCATAGCTCGACCACAACGACAAGCACGATCTCGCCCGGCGCCGCGCGCGCCAGCCGCGCGCCGATCGACATTCCGGAGACGCCGCCGGCGCAGCCAAGCCCGAACACCGGCACGCGTGAAGTTGATGGCTTAAAGCCCATTTCAGCGCCCACGCGCGCTTCCAGGCTCGGCGTCGCAATGCCCGTGGACGAAACCGTGACGATCACATCGACGTCGCGCGCGGAAATTCCGGCGCGGGTAAGCGCGGATTGCGCAGCCTGCATGAACAGCGCGCTGGCGCCATCGAGATAGGCCTGCGTGCGCTCGGCCCAGCCGTGTGGCGCGTCGAACCATTCAAGCGTACGCACCGAGTAGCGCCGCTCGATACCGGCATTGACATATACGTCGGCAAGCTTGGGATAACGGGCGAATGATTTCGCATAAATGCGGCGCGCGAATTCGGCGACCGCCGGCTGTTCGAGCCTGTGCGGCGGCACCGCGGTCGCCAGCGCAAGCAACGTCACCGGCGGCGATGCCATGCCTAAATCCTATCCTGAATATGAGTGGCGCTCTTAATCTGACGAACACCGCGCCGGGGCGAATGTTCCAGAAAATTACGCGCTGGCGCGCTCGCCGCGGCGCGCATTGAGATCGACCGCGCTGTCGGGAATGGTAATGCTGAACGTCGCCCCGATCGTTCCCGGCACCAGGCGGATTTCGCCGCCATGCGCGCGCACCAGTTCGGCCGCGATCGCCAGCCCCAAGCCGGTGCCGCCGGCACGCGAAGAGCCCTGAAAGGCCTGGAACATGTGGGCCTGTGCCTTTTCGGAAACACCCGGCCCAGTATCGGACACTTCGATCACCGCCACGCTGCCTTCGCGCCGTCCGGTGATGCGGATCTGATCGCGCGCGGGATCGCGCGCGCCGCGCGCTTCCAGCACCTGCACCGCGTTGCGCGCCACATTGACCAGCACGCGGAACAATTGATCGTGATCGGCCTCCATGGTCAGCCCGCGCTCGACCGCGACGATCCAGCGGATCGGCACGTCGAGGCCCAGACCAAGCGCTTCGTGCACTTCCTCGATCAGCGGCTCGACGGCAATCGTCTTGCGGTCGGGCGGCGCTTCCTGCGCGGCGCCATAAGACAAAGTCGATTGGCAGAAGGCGATGGCGCGCTCAAGCGCGCGCATCAGCTTGGGCGCGAAGCGCTGCACTTTCGGGTCGGGCAGGTTCGACAATTGATCGGAAAAAAGCTGCGCCGAGGCCAGCAGATTGCGCAGATCGTGATTGATCTTCGACACCGCGAGGCCCAGCGCGGCCAGCCGGCTTTTCTGATGCAGCATGGAGGCGAGCTCGCGCTGCATAGCGGCGAGTTCCTCCTCCGCCGTTCCGATTTCGTCGCGCCGGCCGGACATGGCGACGATGCGCCCGGGATTTTCCGGGTCGGCGCGGAACGCGATCATGTTGGCGGTGATGCGCCCCATTGGCCGCACCAGCAGATAATGCAGCGCGAAGTACACCAGCATCGCGGTGATGCCCGAGATCACCAGCGACAGCAACAAGATGTTGACCGAGAAGGTCAGCATGGCCTTGCGCAGCGGCGCCTCGTCGAGAATGATTTCGATGAACTGGCCTTCCGCCATCGGCGCCGGACCGACCAGGCGCAAGACGTCGCCGGGCATGCAAAACAGCAACGTGTCGAACGCATCCGTGACAGCGTGCCACCACGGCACATTGCGCATGTCGATGTCCTGTTCGATATGCGAGGGCACGTCAGAGGCGGCTAGCAACCGGCGCTGGTCGCCCATTTTCATGGCGACCGCGCGGGCGCCGATGCTGGTCAGTATCTGCTTGGCGAGGCTTTCCGGCACCAAGCCGCTCGGCGCGGCATCGAGCACGAGCGCCGCGGTATGCGCGGCGGCCAGCCGGTCGTTGAGCCAGTTGAGTCGGAAATTCGCGATCGACGGCACGTAAATCAGAACTTCCGCCACCATCACGAACAGGACGGTGAGGACCAACAGCTTGCTGGACAGGCCAATGCGCAATCGTGCCTCAACCGAAGAGTCGTAACCACGCTATGATGCGCCGCACCCAAGGACTCGTCAAACCCGGCGTAAAATAGTCGATAGCTGCGCGCTTGCCGATTTCAGACAGTGTCGGATAGGGCACCACAATGCCGGTGAAGGCGCGGATGTTGAGCCCCTGCGCGGTCGCCAGCGACCACGCCGTGATCAGTTCGCCGGCCTGGCTGCCGACGATGGTAGCGCCCAAAATTTTGCCGCTCGTACTCGTGATGACCTTAATGTGGCCATGCGTTTCACTCTCGGCCTGCGCGCGGTCATTGTCGTGATAGGGCCAGCGCAGAATGCGGATCTTGATCCCGCGCTCGCGCGCCCGCGCTTCGCTGATGCCACTCTGCGCCAGTTCCGGCTCAGTATAGGTCACCCACGGAATGGCGTCGTTATTGACGCGCACCGGCAGCCGGAACAGCGCATTCCGGATCACCAGGCCGGCGTGATAATTGGCGGCGTGAGTGAACTGTAACTGCCCGGCGGCGGCATCGCCGATGGCATAGACGCGCTTGTTGGAAGTTTTGAGGCCGCTGTTCACAATGACGCCGGAGCCGTCATAGGCTATGCCCGCGGCTTCCAGATCAAGTCCGCCGGTTATGGGCCTGCGCCCGGTGGCGGCGAGCAAATGCGTGGCTTCGACGGTTTCTTCGACGGTATCTTCGCCTTGCGCGCCTTCGAATTTTACTTTTACGCTGCCGCCGCTATGCGTGACGCCAACGACCTTCACGCCTGTGCGCAGGACAACGCCGTCGCGCTCAAGACTATCGAGCACGATGGCCGCACATTCTGGATCGTCTTTAGCGAGCGCGCGCGCCGCTTCGAGCACAGTGACTTGGCTGCCGAAGCGGCGAAAGGCTTGCGCCAATTCGAGGCCGATGGGTCCGGCCCCGATCACGACGAGATGCTTGGGCCACTCCGTGAGATCGAAAATCGTCTCGTTGGTGAAATAAGGGCCCTCGCCAAGGCCGGGGATCGGCGGCACGGCCGGCGCCGATCCGGTCGCGATCACGAAACGGCGCGCGCGGATTTCAATGTCGCCGACGATGACCGTCTTGCGATCCTTGAAACGCGCTTCGCCTAGAATGACGCGCACGCCAAGCCCGGTAAAACGCTCCACCGAATCCATGGGCGCGATGGCGGCGATCACGCCACACACATGCGCCTGCGCCTTGGCAAAATCGAACGTGACATTTTGCGCGCTGACGCCGAACGCGCCCGAGTTCTGCATGATCGCGGCGCGCTTGGCGGCGGCCAGCAAGGCTTTCGAGGGCACGCAGCCGGTGTTGAGGCAGTCGCCGCCCATCTTGTGCTTTTCGATCAGCACCACAGGCACGCCGAAGGCCGCGGCGGCCGCCGCCACCGACAGGCCGGCGGAGCCACCGCCGATCACGCAAATATCGGGTGTCAGGGTTTGCGCCAAATTCGCCTCAGGCTGTTTTGCCGACATTAGCGCAAATTACGGGACGGCGCTGCGGCGCGCGCGTAACCGTCGCACCGCGACCGGCACCAGTGCGAGCAAGGCGAGCGCGACCAGCGCGGCGAGCAATTGCCAGGTCAGCACGTTGCGGGCGTCGAACACAAGTTTGCAGTCGGCGCGGCCGGCGGCGAGACATTCCTGATAGGCGTTCTTTTGCGCCGCGATAACGCTATCGAGCCCGGTGCCGGCGAAGGAATAGACGACCGCCGCCGGAATGACGCCGAGCGCGGTCGCGGCCACAAAGGGTCCAAGCCGCACACCGGCAAATGCCGGGACCAGATTGACCAGAAAAAACGGGAATGCCGGCACCAGCCGCAAAAACAAAAGATAGCTGAAGGCGTCGTCGCGAAATCCCTTGGCCAGTTGCGCGGCGCGCGGCCCTGCCCGCCGCAGCAAAGGCTCGCCGAGCGCGCTGCGCGCAATCAGAAAAATGAGCGTTGCCCCGATCGTGGCGCCCACTACCGCGGCCGACGCACCGACCACCAGCCCGAACAGAAATCCGCCGCTGACGGTGAGAAATATCGCCCCCGGCACCGACAAAGCGACGGCGGTAATATAGAGCCCGATATAGGCGAGAACGGCGAGGACGCGATGCTCGGTCACAAAGGCGTCGATCGCGGCGCGGTGGCGCTGCAGGGCCTCGAGCGAGAGTTCGCCGCGGCCGAGCGCGTAATAGGCAATGGCTGCGAGCACAATAACGATGCCCAGCAGCAGCAGCCGGTGGGTCAGGCTGCGCGGCCGGTCGGTTGCGGACGGGTTGGCGGGCATGCGCGCTATATACACGAGCCTTTGCCCCAAACGGCCCGGTTTCACCGCTTTGTGAGCCTAAGTGACCGTGCCAAACCGGGGCCAGCGGTCGCATTGACGGGCCAAGGCCCCTCCCTTATAAGCCGCGCAAATCCCGTATCGATCCTGACGAATTCGGGCTTTCATTCGGGTTTAATTCGGGTTTTCTTGGCGGATATGGGGGCGGCTTTGATACCGCCTCCGTCACGGCGCGACTTGCGGAGAATTTATCGTGAAGCGGACCTATCAACCGAGCAAGCTTGTGCGCAAACGCCGTCATGGTTTTCGCGCGCGCATGGGCACGACCGGCGGACGCAAGGTGCTATCCGCACGGCGTGCACGCGGACGCAAGCGGCTGTCCGCCTAACGGCGGATACCTCGCCGCGCGCATTGCTTCCATGGAACGATTGAGGCAACGAGCGGACTTTCTAGCCGCGGCGACCGGGCTCAAGGTTCCGGCCGCCGCTTTCGTGCTGCAAGCGTGCAAGCGGACCGATGACGGGCCCGTGCGCCTTGGTTTTACCGTTTCGAAGAAGGTCGGCAATGCCGTCGAACGCAACCGGGTCCGCCGCCGGTTGAGGGAAATCGTGCGGCTTTCGGGCACCCAAAACATGAACTTCGGTCATGATTATGTGCTAGTCGGCAGGCGCGCGGCGCTCAAGGTGCCGTTTGACCGGATCGCCGCCGACTTCCAGGCAGCGTTGCGGCGATTGCAGGCAGGGCGCGACGGCAATACGGAATCCCGATGACCGACAACAAGAATACCATCCTCGCCATTGCCTTGTCGGCCCTCGTGCTGATCGTCTGGCAATATTTCTTCGCCATGCCGCAAGAAAAAGCGCGGCAGGAGAAATTGCAACAGGAGCAAGCGCAAGCCCTCAAGCAAAATCCGGCCAAACCGGCGCTACCCGGACAACCGGCCGCCCAGCCGGGAGCGCCACCGGCGCCAGGCCAAGTACCAAGCCAAGTACCGGGACAAGCGCCGCAAACTTCCGTCGGCGTACCCACCACGCGCGCCGCCGCGCTCGCGGCCTCGGCCCGCGTGCCGATCGCGACCGACAGCCTGCAGGGTTCGATTGCGCTCAAGGGCGGGCGCATCGACGACCTGGCGCTGGT
>Ga0182030_10023069_pt1 | contig 11536 bp, 6 predicted proteins | sample 812S3MmetaG_FD_121299 | JGI IMG/M metagenome (GOLD analysis project Ga0182030, IMG submission 121299) | Permafrost microbial communities from Stordalen Mire, Sweden - 812S3M metaG (Illumina Assembly) | ecosystem: Environmental > Terrestrial > Soil > Wetlands > Permafrost | place: Sweden... | reverse complement strand
CATGCTCTACTTCGTCGCCGGCAAACTGGAAATCCCTTACTATGCCAAATGACCCAACTTATTACCCATTACAAACATCGCGGAACCATCGCTGGCTGGAACGCCATGGTGTGCCCCAGACCTACTGCCAGGTATTCTTCGACTCCGTGTTTGCCATCAACTTTCTGGACATCTTCGCCACCATCGCCGCCGGTGATGGCTACTCGATTGAAACGCCAGCTAAAAGTCAGGAAAAGGCCACCATCATGATTCCGATTACGCGGGGCGCGCGGATTGGAAAGGCGACGAGTCTCCCGACATTTGCTGCCGAGCATCGCGTCACGGAACTGGGACGGCACGACGCGTATGTTGTCCCGCAGGGTGGCGGCTTCGAACTTGATGCTGCCGCGATAAAGAAGGTGCTTCTGCCGGAGGGTTGACGCCTTCAACAAAATCGAAGTAGTGCATAGCAAGTTCGTCAATCCGCGCCGTCCGCTCGTCCAGCGGCAATGTCTCCAATTTCGTAAGCTTGCAAGTGAGTTCATTTGCTTCCGTCTGGTTTAGCTTCGGCATCACCGGACAAGGCATATCTTCCACATCCTTCGGTTCGAGCTTGTTCAAGCCGTCTCCGTAAAACCGGTTCACTTGCGAAAACGATTCGCGCCCCAGACTGCTGTTGAGGAAAAGCGTCATCAGGGGCGCAAGCGGCTCGTTTCCCGGCTTTGCATAAAGGCCGTGGAAACAAGTCAGATTTTTTGCGCCGGAAACATTTAGGATGAATTTCACTGACTCGCGCGAAAACACCGCCACCCAAATGTCTGCCACGGCACGATTCTCCGGCAGATACCAAACCGGCCGATGACTTGGCAGATGCCGCTTTGAAACTCCCTGCTGCTTTCCAAGTTCAAGGTAGCGGGTGAGATTCTGTCCGTTGCGCGAGGGATTGAGGAGAAAGCACCTTCGGTCGCGAGCAACCAGCGCATCGAATTCTGCGGGCGTGAACACCAACCCGTCGGCATCCGTGGCCTTGGTGACGCACGGCTCGACGTGCGACTCTGTCAGATGATGTTCGCGCATTTCCGAACGACTCAAACAAAAGAAATCGTTCGCTCCCGTGGCGATGCCACGACGGCAGTTGAAGTAAAAGCCGACGCGTTTTGCAAACCGCACTGGCACTCTTTCCGTTGCTCCGTTTAGCAACAAGTTGAGCCATTTGTCCCGGGGATTGAGCGCGGCCAAGTCAATCAAACCGTTTCCAGCGGCTGAAATTTTTTCGGTGAGTAATCCATCAACAAACGCCTCCGCATCTTCCACGGTTTCGGCCAGTCTAGCCCAGATTGGAACTTTGAGCGACCGTCCCTTGTCGAGCAACACAATGGCGCTGGTAGTCAAAGTGTCGGCAAACACATTGAGCGCTGGCGCAAAAATTACCATGCCTGCTGGTCTTATCGCTCGCAACAACCTCTCTTTGATTTCCTCGCCGAAGTTCGCATTTAGAAATTCCGCTGGCAGGATGACAGCGGCGCGTCCATGCGGCCCAAGGTCTTCCCAAATCTTGAGCAGAAACAGCGCATAAAGATTTGTGAGCCGGTCGAGTGGCGTGCCGAGGCGTTCCTCGAAATAAAGCCAGTCCTTCTCTGAATAGTCGAGTCTTTGTGCCTTCACATAGGGCGGGTTGGCGATGATGCCGTCGAACAGCCCGGCGTCGGACATTAGGTAGTCTGCCAAAATCAGCTTTGTGCCGCGCGGGGCTGATGTCTTCGCACGGTGCAAGGTTTCCGTGTCACGCTCCGCACCGATCAACTTGACGTGCTTGTCGAAAAGACAGCATGCCGCCAGCAATCCCCCCAAACCCGCCGCCGGATCAAGCACCGTGTTAGGCTTGGCGGACATCACCCACTTCGCCATCAACCTCGCAATGGGTTCGGGCGTGGCGACCTGCCCAAGCTGTTTTGTATCCCGATGCCACGACTCAACCGATGCAACCAAGTCCGCCTCGCCCGTAGCGACTTCGACAGCGTTCGGCTCATAATAGAGCGACATGAAAGTCTGATTGTCGTGAAGCTTCACGGTGAAAATGTGCCAGCAGTTTAACTGCGTGTCAATTCAGACGTGGACTGCTTGCATTAGAGCCGCAACCGGGGTCGTAAACTGTGCCTGAAAACGGTTCAAGCATTTCAACGAGCAATTTCACGATGGACGGCGGCGTGTAGAATTCGCCGCCGCGTTTTCCTTCAGTCGAAGCAAAACGGCCAAGAAAATACTCATAAACGCGCCCTAAAATATCAGCGCGCGATCCATTGTATTCCGTAAAGTCAACTTCGCTGATTACGCCGATGAGTTCGCCGAGTTTTGAACCAGCAAGGCCTGTGCGAGAAAAAATTTTAGGTAATGCACCTTCCAAAATTGGATTCGCTTGCTCCAAGGCTTCCATCGCCCGGTCAAGTGCTCTTCCGATGGTTGCCGTATGAGCCTTCCCGCAAATGAACCGCCAAGAAGATTCTTCGGGGACGGCAAAATTGATCAAATCAACGGACGAGCCATTGCGATGTCCATTTTTCCGGTTGCTCGCCGCCGCCTCTTCTTTCAAAACAAACGCCATTTGTTTGAGCGGCACATCATCTGTGGTGGAAAGAAACCGGAGGAAAATGAGACCCAAAACGATGTGCTTGTATTCTGCTGCATCCAAATGGCCGCGCAAGCGATCAGCCGCAGACCAAAGTTGAGGACCGAATGACAATGGAACTGTCCCACGCTCTTGAACCATTTCGTATAATGGCTTTTCAGTCGTTTCAATCGTTTTGGGCGCGGTCGTCAGCATCTGGTCGTTAATTATCACTTTCACGACATGACGTAAATCTCATTTCCCATTTTTAGCAAATTGGCACACGCTTTTTTTCCGAACCACATGCTCGGCCAGTTCTCCGCCGAATTGCTCACGCTGCCGATGTCCTTTTCCGCGAAAATGCCGAGGCGTTAAACTCGGCGCAGCCTGTGGATTTGCCCGCCAACGAGATTGCCAAACGATGCCTTCAAGAAAAACAATATGGCCGTCCCGGCGAAGGGACGGCCATTTTTTGTTTAAGATTTGAAGCAGTTTATTTCTGGATCGCTGCCGGGACTGGTGTTTTGGCGGCGGCGTCCTGGCCGAGCTTGCCGCTGTAACCGGAGAGAACGGCAGAGCCAAGCAGCACCACAAGTCCGAGTCCGAGCAAGCCGCGGGTCCGGCTGCTGGTGCCTTTCCATTCGCCGAGCATCAGGCCGAGCGCGCCGCTGAACATGATTGAACTGGCCATCAGCACCGCCCAGCCGACGTAGCTTTGGCTGCCCATCTGCGGCTCGCCGGTTTTGAAGGCGACGAACTGGCAAACCCAGATTGCGCCGGCAATCGCGCCGAAAATGACGTTGGGAACAAGCGGCGCGCCTTTCTTGGTGTAATCGCCGAACGTCTTGTTCTTGGCGTTCAGGAAGAGGCACCAGAGGAAGTTCACCGTGAACCCGCCAAGCAGCGCGATGACCAACACGGGCATGCCCGCCCAAGCCAGCGGCGTGACCGGCTGGGTCGTCAACGCCAGCTTCTCAATCGTGGGCCCGCCGACCAGGCCGAAGCCGAGCGCGGCGCTCATCAAACCGGAGAACAGGGCGACCAGCATTCCCTTTTTGAAGTTGTATTCCGCCACGGATTTTTTCTTTTCCTCCTCCGGCAGTTCCTTTTCCTTGGACATGCCGGCCATGCCGACCAGCACGATGCCGAGGAGCGACACCAGCACGCCGCAGAAGGAGCAAATGCCCGCGTTTGATTGGAACAACTCGCCGAATTCACCCTTCAGGATTTTCGGGACGATGGTTCCCGCCGCCGAGCAGAGGCCGCAGCCCATGGCCAGACCGAGGCCGACGCCGAGGTAGCGAATCATCAGTCCCCAAGTCAGGCCACCGAAGCCCCACGCGGCACCGCACAGGTAGCAATACAAAAGCTCCTTGCCCGGCGCGGCTTTGAGGACGCTGAACGTGTTTGGCGAGGTGATCAAGGCCAGCGCGATTGGCACGATGAGCAGCGCGAACAGCGCCCAAAAGAGCCAGTAGCATTCCCAAGCCCAGCTTTTCACTTTCTTGAGCGGCAGATAAAACACCGCGCCCGCGAGACCGCCCATGACAAAAATAAATATGCCCAAGGCGGGATTCGTCGTCATTGGAATTGCATCATTCATAGGTTTTTCCTTTCAACTGCCACGGATTTGAATTGGGCCGGCGGCTTCATGCCGCCGGCCATTTTGTTTTGATCGTTTTGACGAGTTATTGGCGTTTTGAGAGCACGTCTTTCTCGTATTGCTTGACCTGGGCCAGCCATTCTTCGCCGATGGGCGCGCCCATCTTGAGGCAGTGATAATCCCACACCGCCGCGAATGGCAGCGACTTGGATTCTTCCATCAGCGCGAGGCGCGAGGTGTAGTCGCCGGCGAGTTCGAGCTTCTTGAACTTGTCAATCGGGTCGAGCATGGCGATGCACAATGAGCGGAGCATGTTGCGCGCGCCAATCGTCCACGCGGCGACGCGGTTGATGCTGGCGTCAAAATAATCCAGCCCGATGTGCGTGCGGCCAAGATAATCGCCGCGCACCAGTTCCTGCGCGATGGCCTGCAGGGCGTCGTCCAAAATGACCACATGGTCGCTGTCCCAGCGGACGCCGCGGCTGACGTGCAGCAAAATTTCCGGCACGAAGCACAACACGGAGGAAATTTTGTCCGACATGTTTTCCGTCGGGTGATAATGGCCGGCGTCCAGGCAGACGAGCTTCTGGTTCTTCACCGCGTAGCCGAGGTAGAATTCGTGCATGCCCACGGTGTAGCTTTCGCAGCCGATGCCGAACAGCTTGCCCTCGATGGCGTCGAGATGCTGCTTCGGATTGAGCGGCTTCTTGAACACTTCATCCAGCGCTTTCGCGAGCCGTTCGCGCGGACCGCGACGGTCGGCGGGCGTGTCCTTCATGCCGTCCGGAATCCAGACGTTGGTAACGGTGGGCGTGCCGAGCGCCTTGCCCATGGCAGCGCCGACTTCGCGGCTGGCCTGGCAATGCTCAATCCAGAACTGCCGGATGCCCTTGTCGGCAGACGACAGCGTGAAGCCGTCGGCTGACTTCGGATGCGAGAAGCAGGTGGGGTTGAAATCCAGCCCGATGCCGAGCGACTTGGCCCAGTCAATCCAGTTCTTGAAATGCTCCGGCTTGATTTCGTTGCGGTCAACTTTCTTGCCGCCGAATTCGCCGTAGAAGGCGTGGAGATTGAACCGGTGCGTGCCGGGAATGAGCGACAGCGCCTTCGCGGCGTCCGCGCGCAATTCCTCGGGCGTGCGGGCCTTGCCGGGATAATTGCCGGTGGCCATGATGCCGCCGGTGAGCGCGCCGCCGTAATTTTCAAAACCGCCCACGTCGTCGCCCTGCCAGCAGTGCAGTGACACGGGGACTTTTGCCAGGTTTTTCAACACGGCTTCCACGTCCACGCCGATGGCGGCGTAGCGTTCCTTGGCCAGAGTGAATGATTTTTCCACGTTTGGATTGTTTTTCATAGGATGGATTCAGTTTTTGGTTTTTCAGTTCGGTTACAGTTTACAGTTTCAACATTTTCCGGCGGAGCGCCTCATCGGGCCGGCCCGAAATCCGCGCGACATTTTCCGGCGTCATGAACTTCGGCCCGCCCAGCGCCGCCGCGCCCAGCCAGACCGTCGCCGTCTTTTCCGCCATCAGCATCGCCGACATGACCGCCTCGACGGAACGCCCCAGCGTGATGATGCCGTGGTTTTCCATGAGAATGACGCGCGGCGGACGGCCAATGTTACGGATAAATTTTTCCGTCTCAACGCGGATGGCCTGCGCCAGCTTTCGGCCGGGATCGGTGTAGGGGATGAAAACCGACTCCACGTCGCAGCAGACAATTTCATCGGGAAAGATTTTCTTCGCGGCGAACTCCTGCGCGCGCGGCGAGCAAAGGATGGAATTGACCGCCTGCGCATGGGTGTGGCCGACAAATTCAATCCCCGGCAGCGAGAGCAGCCAGGCGTGAAACAGCGCCTCCACCGAAGGCTTCTTCGCCGTGGGATCGAGCCGCGAATTGAGCAGCGTCCCGTCCACTTCGGCGTCGCTCAAATTATTTGTTTCCAGCAGCGTCAGCAGCGTTTTTGCGCGGCACTCGACCACCCCGTTTTTGTCGAGCGTGGGCAGGCTGCAACCGCTGGCCTTCACGAGAAAGGTCTCGTCGCTCAACTTGGCCGAGGCGTTGCCCTCGCCGAGAATGGCCATCCGGAGCGCGGGGTTGCCGAGTTGGTGGCAGAGGTCGAGCAGCAATTTCAATTTTTCCCGGCGGTCGGGCGTGGGCATGGCGGAATGGGTCTGAAGTTTTTTGCGTTGCATTTCGACCATTCAAAAAAAAACGGCGGCGGAATGCAAATCAAATCTTGCAAACAATTCTTGCACCGCAGACCCGGGAGCGTCGGCGTCCCACCGCCGAGTTATGTTGGCAGGTTTTCCCATTCACCCGCCGGCGGGACGCCAGCGCTCCCGGCGTTGACAAGTTATTGCGCAGAATTCGGAAAGGTGGTAGAACTGTCGCGTTCAAATCAATTTAATAAATTATGAATGCAACCAAATTGTTCCCGCTCGCCGTGATGTTTCTGATGCCCGTCGCGATGTTCGCCGCGCCCGCCGATTCACCGCGCGAACGTATTTCCCTGGACGCCAACTGGCGTTTCATCAAGGGCGACGCGCCCGAAGCCGGGACGAACTTGAATTACGCGGCCATCAGCCAGTGGGATTTGCCGACGGGCAATCCGTTCACGACGAACGCGCCCGCCGCGCGGCCCGAGGGCCAGCCGGGCGGCGCTCTTTCCTTTGCGCAGCCCGGATTTGATGACGGCCAGTGGCGGCTGTTGAACCTGCCGCATGACTTCGGCATCGAGGGGGCGTTCGATCAGGCGTTGCCCGGCGGAACCGGCCGGCTGCCGTGGTTCGGCGTTGCGTGGTATCGCAAACATCTCGACATCCCGGCGACGGACGCGGGCAAAAAAATCTATCTGGACGTGGACGGCGCGATGGCCTACGCGACGGTCTGGGTCAATGGGAAATTTGCCGGCGGCTGGCCCTATGGCTACGCCTCGTGGCAGGTGGAACTGACGCCGTATTTGAATTTCGGCGGCACAAATGTCGTGGCCATCCGCCTCGACAATCCGCCGGATTCGTCGCGCTGGTATCCGGGCGGCGGCATTTACCGAAATGTCTGGCTCGTCAAAACCGCGCCCGTCCACATCGCGCATTGGGGAACTTACGTCACCACGCCGGAGGTCAGCGCAAAGTCGGCGACGGTTTCCGTGAAATATAATGTGGAGAATGATTCCACAAACGACGCCGTAGTAAATTCCAAGACCGAGTTATATGAGCTTGCGGCTGACGGCACGCGTGGTAAAACAGTTGTCACCGGGAGCATCGCATCAAATGGATACCGGGGACTCAAAATTGCGCCCAACTCGACGACGCATCTGCAATCACCGTTCGAAATTCCCAAGCCCAAGCTGTGGAGCTTGGATAAGCCGAACCGCTACGTCGCCGTCACCACCATTGAGCAGGACGGCCATGTGGTGGACACTTACGAAACGCCATTCGGTATCCGCACGATTGAATTCACGACCACGAACGGATTTTTGCTGAACGGCAAGCGCGTGCCGCTGAACGGCGTTTGCGATCACAGCGACCTCGGCGCGCTGGGTTCGGCGATCAACACGCGCGGACTGGAGCGGCAGGTGGAAATTCTGAAGAGCTTCGGCTGCAATGCCATCCGCACCAGCCACAATCCGCCTTCGCCGGAGCTCCTCGACATTTGCGACCGGCTCGGAATGCTGGTGATGGACGAGTCGTTCGATTGTTGGGAATCCGGCAAGACGCGGAACGATTATCATTTGATCTTCGACGACTGGCACGAACGCGACTGGCGCGCGGAACTGCACCGCGACCGGAATCATCCCTCGATCATTTTGTGGAGCATCGGCAACGAGGTCGGCGAGCAGGGCCGTCCGAACAAATTCTGGATCGCGGCGGAACTGACCGCCATCGCGCACCAGGAAGACCCGACGCGCCCGACGACCTCCGCGAACAGCGACGTGAATGCCGGCTTCAACGGCTTTGCGAAAAACGAGGACGTGTTCGGCTACAACTACAAGCCGAACGATTATGGCCGGTTCCGCGCGGCCAATGCCGTTCAGCCGTTGTTCGGCAGCGAGACGGCCTCGTGCGTCAGTTCACGCGGCGAATACTTTTTCCCCGTCAGCAACAACAAGGCCGCCGGCCGGGCGAATAATCAGGTCAGTTCCTACGATCTCTATGCGCCGGGGTGGGCTACGCCCCCGGACACGGAATTCACCGGCCAGGACAAATATCCGTTCGTCGCGGGCGAATTTGTCTGGACGGGTTTTGATTATCTCGGCGAGCCGACGCCTTATGGCGGACGCAACGACCCCGCCCGCAGTTCCTATTTCGGCATCGTTGACCTCGCCGGTTTTCCCAAGGACCGCTACTATATTTACCAGGCGCGCTGGCGGCCCGATTTCCCGATGGCGCACATCCTGCCGCACTGGAACTGGCCGGATCGCACCAACCAAGTCACGCCGGTTCACGTTTATACTTCCGGCGATTCGGCGGAACTTTTCTTGAATGGCAAATCGCTCGGCCTGAAGAAAAAAGGGCCGCTCGAATATCGTTTGCGTTGGGACGATATGGTTTATCAGCCCGGCACGCTCAAGGTGGTTGCCTACAAAAACGGCAAGCAATGGGCGACGGATGTGATGAAAACCACCGGCCCGGCGGCGAAACTCACGTTGAAAGCTGACCGCGCGACCATTGCGGCGGACGGCCAGGACCTTTCCTTCATCACCGTCACGGTTGCGGACAAGGACGGCCTGCTCGTTCCGCAGTCGAAGAACCACGTCAAGTTTGAAATCTCCGGACTAGGCGAAATCGTGGCCACAGACAACGGCGATGCGACCAGCTTTGAATCCTTCAAGGCGCCGGAGCACAACGCCTACAACGGACTGGCGCTGGTCATTGTCCGTGCCAAAGCCGGTCAACCGGGAACCATCACGCTGAAGGCTGAATCTGACGGGCTTAAAGCCGCCACGATTTCCATCAAAGGCAAATGACGAAAATAGGGCGGCCTTCGGAAACGTAGGCTGCTTATTCATGCGGCGTCAGCGTTCTATCACGGCTTTTGCGGAGCCGAATTGGGAACGGTCCCGTCGTTCAAGTCCGGGTCGAACGCGCGGGCTGGCTGCGTTGTTGCGGGCGAGCTGCTTCCGGCCATCCAGAGGCTGGCAACTTGCTCCGGCGTGAGCGTTGCCGCCGGCTTGAAATTATTTCCGGCCATGTAATCCAGCAGGGAACGGCGCAGTTGCTGCAACTCCGGGTCGCCGCGTTCGTTGTCCAAATTGATGGCGGAAACCAGCAGCCGTCCCGTCCCGACGTTGCACTCGAAAATCACGCCGAGCCGCCAGTTGCGGTTCCAATCGTCAATCGCCGACACGATGGGCCGCAGCGACAGCGGCGCTTTGGACAGATTGACCGAGCGAACATTGTTGACGAGTTCAGTCCACTGCCAGTCGCAGTTCGCCTCGGTGGGAAATTCCGCCAGCGCCGGATGATTGGTGTCGCAGAGCAGGCCGAGCATGGCGTCGAATTTCGGGGTCGGATTCGCCGGTGGCCGCACGGTCATCTGGATGTTCCAAAACACCGGGATGTTTTTCATCGGCGGACATTTCGCGGGATCAAGGTCGGCGGCGCCCGGCATGAAAAGCACTTTGCCACCGGCGGCAAGGTTCGTCGCGGCTTCGCTCCAATTGTGCGTGGCCAAAACATCGGACGGCGTGGCCGTGCTGACCTGTGCGGGGTAGAGCCAGAAATTCCAGTCGTTTAGAAAAATATTATGCAAACCTGACGAAAGTAATCCTCGGTCAACCGTTACCATCAGCTTGTATTGTGCGGGTGCTGGAAGTTTTGACAAATCGGCGGAAACTTTTCCGAGCGGAATGTTCTTGCCGATGGGAATGTCGCGCGACGGCCATGCGCCGTAGGCGACCGGTTTACCGGAAGCATTCAAAATCCGCCAATAAGGCGTAGCTCCGGCAATGGGTTCTTCACCGAAGTTATACATTTCAACATCCGATTCGAGAGTTTGATCGCTGGTGTAAATGCGGCGGGGAAGTCGCGCTAGCGGAACGGACGGGCCGGAGAAACGCTTAAATTCCCCCGCCGTCACATAGCTTTTCGGCTGCCAGAACGCATCCACGACGCCGATGAGCGCCGTGCCCTGGCCGAGATAATCATGCAGGTCGAGCAGTTGAAAACCGGACAGGCCGGGCGTGCGCAGGTTGGCCTCGATTTCCTCCTTGTAAGTCGCGACCTGGAAACGCCCCGACGCCCAGGCGAAGGCGTGGTTCTGATCCAGCACACCTTCCTGTCCGGCGATATATTTAAAGATGTCGTAGTTGCGGGGTTTCAAATAGCCGGTGAATTCCTTGATCACGTCGAAGTCGGGATACGCGCACCACTGGCCGACTTCGTGGCCGAGAACCGGGATGTGGACGGTTTCGAGCGCGTTCCGATAATCGCGGCCAAACCAGCCGGACGTGTTGCGCAAATCAGTGTTGCCGAAGCGGACGAGCGTGGCAAATTGCGCGCCGCCGGTCACCTGCGACGGATCCGACCAGCCGGTGCCGGCGGAATACAAACGGCGGTTGTCCTTCGCATAATTGGTGACCGCCCACTGCGGCGTAAAGCGCGCATAATTGCGCGGCTCGTTGCTCGGCGAAAGGAGAATGAACGACGGATGATTGCCGTAGGCCGCGAGGAGGCGCGCGGTTTCGTCGTTCAGCCATTGCTTCATCTGCGGGCTGCCGAAATCAGCCCACAGGCCGCATTCGGGCTGGAGATAAAAGCCGAGTTCGTCGGCGGCTTCAAACGCGGCCTCGGGCGGACACCACGAATGGAAACGCATTCCGTTCAAGCCATAATCCTTGCAGGTCTGGATGATTTTTTTCCACGACGCGACATCCATCGCCGGATAACCCGTGAGCGGGAATTCGCCGCCGTCATGCGTGAGCCGCAGGTTGACGGGACGCCCGTTGATGAGCAGGTCTTTGTCGTTGTGGGTGATTTCGCGGAGGCCGAAAGCCGCGCCCGCGATGTCAATTTGCTGCGAAGCATTTCGCTGTGAAACATTTGAAAGTGGAAAAACTGGCTTTGGCAAAACCCATAGACAATAAACTGTCGGATCAAATTCATTCCATGATTCGGTATTTGTCTCCAAGGAAATTTCTGTTTCAAAACTGCCGCCGTTCATATCCCAACTAACCGGGACATTCGTTAAATCATCCAATCCAACAGACGACGCGACCTGTTTTGGAAACTCCGACCGAGTAATTCCAAATTCCAATTCGTTTGTCCCCGATTTGCCGGTCACATTGCCAATTTTTCCTTTCACTCTGATTGATTTTGTTTCCACATGAGGAAAAACTTGCAAGTCTT
>Ga0182030_10023068_pt1 | contig 11537 bp, 8 predicted proteins | sample 812S3MmetaG_FD_121299 | JGI IMG/M metagenome (GOLD analysis project Ga0182030, IMG submission 121299) | Permafrost microbial communities from Stordalen Mire, Sweden - 812S3M metaG (Illumina Assembly) | ecosystem: Environmental > Terrestrial > Soil > Wetlands > Permafrost | place: Sweden... | reverse complement strand
CTCGGCTGGCATGAGGCGAGCGGTGAGGGCGTCGATCCGACGGTGGGCGTCTTTGATCTGCCGGTTGAGAAGCCGAATGCGCGGGACGAGCGAAGCGATATGGGCGCTCGCGGCTTCGACGGTTCCGGCGGCGACGCGCACCGGCGGCCTGCGCAGGACTTCGAGGATGGAGCCGGCGTCGAGACGGCGGATGCGGTGGCGTTTGAGCAATTTGACGATCGTGGCTCCGCGCAGGCGACTCGCCTTCTGCGGCGTCGGAGCGGCCGCCCAGAGGTCGAGCAGCCATTCGGCGCCAAGGTCGTCCTCCAGTTCGAGCATGGTTGGAAAATAGCGCCAAAGCTGCTCTCTCAATCGATTGGCGAGGCGGTTGCGCTCGACGCCGAGGTCCTCGGCGATGCGCGAGTGCTCGCGCAATTCGACGATGATTGGGTCAGCTGCGACGAGCCGGCGGAAGCACCTGGGATCAGTGCGCAAGGCGGAAGCCATGACCTCGGCGTCGCGGCTGTCGTCCTTGGCGCCGGCCATCGTGAACCGATCGCGGAAGCGGTCCATCTGCTTGGGGTTGATGGCGTGGACGTGGAAGCCGCGCTCGATCAGCGTCTCGACCACCGGGCCGTGCGGAACCTCGATCGCGGCCTGGATTTGACCGGGCTCCGCGGCGCCGCTCGTCTCTATCAGCCAGGCGGCCATCTCAGCCAATCCCTCGCCGCCATGCTTGAACATCCGCTCGCCCATTTTCCGACCGTCGCCGTCGGTCAGGAAGACGCAGTGGCTCTGGCTTCCCCAGTCGACGCCGGCGTAGCATTGTCTTTGATCGCTCATCGAAACTCTCCCGTTCCAAGGTCGAGCCGCCGCAACCTTCGCCGATCCCTGTACTGGCGCTCGGACGACGCAAGGGCAGGGCGCGCGCCTTTCGACGCCTCGGCATTTTGGGTTGTTGCAATTAGGGATTGCATTGTAGGACAAAAACAGGGAGGATACCTGCGGCCCTTAGCCGAGGACATGCGAGTCGATGCTGCAAGGCTTCGGCCTCGGCGAGCCTCATGGGTCTGACAGGAGTATGACCCATGATACGTCGTCGCTCGACGTCCCCAAATTATTCCCGAGTGCTAGCCCCATTACAGCCGGCATTGGCGGCGGGGAGTGTTAGCCAATGATAGCGCCGCTGATTTTGGCGGCCGTTCTGTTCGACGGCGGCGGAAGAATTGGTGACTATCTCGATGTCGTCGCCGCCCTCAACGCGAGCGATGCGCCTCTCGAGATCGAGGGCGTTTGTGCGTCGGCATGCACGATGAAACTGGGTGTCAAGCGCGTCTGTATCCAAGCGAACGCGCAATTGTGGTTTCACAGCGCGCGTTCGCCCATTACCGGGAACGCCGACCCGCTCGCCAACGCGATCATGATGCAGGAATATCCGCCTGGAATACGCGCCTGGGTGGAGCGTAGCGGGGCGCTGCAAACCCTCAACTTGAAGCTTATGAGCGGGGCCGAAGCCATCGGTCTGGGCGTGCGGGATTGCGGAACGAAAACCGGGCCCGGCGCCGTCCGACGGGCCCAGAGCGGAAAACAAGGTTCCGACGCGGGTTAGCACGCGCGGCGCCCAAGGATCGAGGCGCCGGCAGACCGTTGCTTCCTTCGACGAGCTTACCAACGTCTTGCGGTTCATTCCGACAGGGGCTTCGCCGCGCCCGACCAAGATCTCGCGGAAACCCATCCGTTTACGCGAAATTCCCTGTGAACAGCGAAAAATCAGCGAAATTTTCAAATTTAAGCGCTGCGAGTCGAAAATCAAAACAGTAAAGTCTGTGCCGGCCGACCCGCGCCGCCTTTCTCGACTGCCCCTAGCTCAAGACGCGCCGCGAGTCGAATACACCTGCGAAGTCTTGATGGCGCGCACCACCATTGCTGCGCCCCCTTCAAAGGGTTGCAAGCCGGCGAAAGACACACATGCGCCGCTACGCTCGAACATTTTCACTACGACTTCGATCCTTTGTGGATTAACTTGCGTCAGGAAGTTGGAAGGCGCGTTACCGCGAGACTGTGGCCGCGATCGATGCGTGGTGCGCCTTGTCGAAGAGCTTGAGGATATTTTTCGCCCGAGAGCGCGAAACCCAAAAGAGGCGATCACGGAAGCCCGATAGTTGGAAGGGCTGATTACGGCCCCGGATAAAGGCAGTCGCTTCGACCTATCGCTCGATAATAAACCAGCCCATGATCTCCTTGACCGCCTTCCCTTCGGAAGCCCTGCCGATTGCCAAATATTCGCCAGGATAGGCCTCGACAGCAAACCCCCCCTTTCTGAATGCGGCGATCGCCCTTGGCATGTGGAACGCCGAGGCAACCAAGATCCATCGCTCACTTGTTTAAGGTTTCAACAATACCGCCGAGAACGAAGCGTTCTCCGCTGATTCCAATATTCAGTTCCGCGAAGAGCTTCCTGCTCGTTACTTCGCGCTTGCTGCGCGCACGGGCTCATAGAGGAATGGCCGCCGAAACATGCCCCCCATATGGTGGATGTTGCGACAAAGCAGGCCAAGCGAATTGCCGCCGGATCTAACATGACTTCCAAGCGCAACGTCCCATTCAAATCGATAATCGTTCATCCACCAAAGCTCGTTGTATTTTCGTTGAGCGATTTCCTCTCCGTTCAGGTAGAGCGTGCATTGATTGAACAGACCAGGAAACATTATGTGAGGTGCGCCGCTCGCCTGTTCGGATGTCAGATCGAAATCGGCGCGATACCAGATATCCCCTAGTTCGCTTTGACCGTCAGACCTCCGAACACCCTGCGCCTGGAGGTAAAGGTCTGCTCGTACGACTTCCCACTGATCCGCGGGATAGTCTTTACGCGTCTCAAGTTTATTTTCGGCGCGATGGGCTTGCCAATAACCTAGATCGATCGGTTGGTCGTAATAGCGTTGCTGCAAGCCAACGCCTTTTGGATCGCGGTGGAAACTCCAGTCGACGGGCAACCGCGAAAGAATCCGGCCCTTGCTCCCGTCGACGTATGCCTGAAGCTCGCGGTATTGTTGCACCTCGCCTGGCCAAAACGCATACCCGCTTTCGAGCTTGGTCGCAGTAAAAGCTGAGTTCATGTCGGTCAACTTTTGACGAGCTGCCAAACCGCGCTCTCCAGCCTCCACCGCAGCGGCATAGTCGCCGTTCGTTGCGGCCTCGCGCACCATGTCGCTGTAGGCGCGAACCACCTCATAGCCCAAGCGCACGAAATGAACGCGCTGGACATACAAGTTTTCGATTCGCGTCAACGGCCGACCCGACGCCGCAATTTCCCCGACCATATTTTCCGCATCGTTCATCGGCGCTGCGAGGCGTGCGACGACATCGGACGTATAAATCGCCGGCGCAACAACGTATTCATGCTCCGTGACGTTTGTGTCCTTCCATGCTGCGAAGATGATTGTCCAATAGTCTGCCATCGGCTCGGCGGCGGGTCCGAAAAAATTCTGATAAAAATCCTCCAGGAGAGCCTTAACGTTCTGCTCTGGATTCCACATCAGACGACCGCGCAGATAAAGATTTATGAATGTCGTCGAAAGAGCCAGGCGGCTTTCCGTGTCGATTCCAAGGATTCCGGCATCGCGGTAATGCTTTACGTCCTGCTCAAATTCTTGAATGGAGGGATTTGGCAGATCGCGCCAGACAAGCATAGACTGATCGTAGTCGTAAACAGTCAACCGCCCCTCGGTCAGTTGCGCCCATTTGTCTAGGATTGCACGGTATTCCTGTCGCACCGGAGATCGAACGTCGTCCATTCCATGAATTGGATCGAGATCAATCGGGGCGATCATTGCAAATAGAGACGGCGCCAGTTTTATCGCACGGTCCGGCGGCAGGAACATATTCGAATATATCAGAAATCCAAGCCGCGACGCGCTCTCAGGATGACGCTCATGCAATGTACTTGCAACATTATTATAAAGCTGCAGCATGGCATCCGTCACTGAGGGGCGCAGCATATATTTGTCCCATTGCAATGCCAGGAGCTGCTTGTCTTGGTCGTTATTCGACGTATAGAGTCCGTCTTCCATTGCGAGCGAAATGTCTTTTTGGGCCGCATAAAGCTTGTCTGCTGCTTCCGCGATGTGGTTAGCCGTTGCGGGCTCTGTGAGCACGATTTCGAAGACGCTCTTGGCGATTCCCTTGGTGAAGGCTCCGAGATTATGTCCTGCAGCCGGCAGATCAGTCCCATCAGTCATCATGTTACGTAGAAGAAAGTCTTCTCTGCCTTGCTGTTCCCCAAGCCAGGAGATCCAGAAGGAGCGAATTTCGAACGGCGGGGAATAAACAACGTTCAAATCGCCGATCTTCAGTTCGTCCAAGGTGGGCACGCACTCGCCGAAGTCACCCGGCATGAACCATCGCACTCCCCACAAACGCAACAATTCCGCGACGGCAAAATAGTCGCTTTCGTCGTTGGGGCCAGCGAGATAGACGCGATTCCCTTCTCGAAGCAGGACTATGCCGTCGGCCCGAATATAGGGGTGCTTCTTCAGCTTCTCATCGAGAATGACGCGCAGCTGCGGCTTGGCTTCGAAAGCTTCGCGTCCCAAGACCAGCAAAGGGCGCTCGCCGTCCAAGGCGCTTTCGATGTCCCCGGGAGTTTCAACGATGGAAGGTGCCGCGCCTGTCATCATGCCAATATAGTGGGCGAGGTCGTAGGCCCCTTGACGCTCATAGCGTCCTGCATTCGGCGCCAAGATGATAACGGCGTCGGTCTTTCCAAACTTCGAAATTATGAGCGCGTCTTGTCGCGAACCCGTCGCGGGCGCCGCGTCAGCGTGCAGACCGCAGCAAACGCTGGCGAGAAGAAGGATCAACGTGGCAAAACCGCATGGCCGAATCTTGTCCGGAATCTTCATCCCTGTCGATCCTATATCTGCGAGGCGTCGCGCGCGTTCGTTAGCCTGGATCCGGAGCCGTGGCGACGCGCGCCCGGTACGGACCATGATCTGTCAAGAGTTCATCATACGTCCCCAGCGTTCGCTCGATCACGACGCGCTCGTCGAATTCGTTCAAGGCTCTGAGGCGCGCGGAATGTGCGAGCCTCGCCGCGCGTGCGGGATCGTCCTGCAACGCCCTGATGGCGCGCGCCAGCGCCTCTGCGTCGCGAGGAGGAACCAGCAATCCGTCGACGCCATCGCGCACAACATGACGGCAACCAGGCACGTCACATGTAATAAGCGGACGAGCACAAGCGGCCGCCTCAATCAAGCTTTTCGGCAGCCCTTCGCGATAGCTTGGCAAGACAACGATGTCGGCCCCGGCTAGCAGAGCAGGCATGTCATCCACGTGCCCGAGCCATTCAACGAGGCCATTGCTTTGCCAATCACGCAACGTATCTTCATGAATTGAAGCCGGATTGCCGGGGTCGGGGTCGCCCGCGAGAATGAATCTGAGCCGACGCTTTTCCGCGAGCAACCGCCGCGCCGCATCGACAAACTCCCCGATCCCCTTGTCCCAGAGCATGCGCGCGGCTAGCACCACTTTGAGCGGACCGTCGCTGCGGTCGGAAGCGGGCGCCGATGGCGGGAGGAAACGCTTGCAATCGACGCCTGAGCCCGGGATGAGGCGAATTTGATGAGGGGCAACCAGTTGCGCTTTGTGGAAGAATTCGACGTCATCAGGGTTTTGCAAAATGAGGCGCGCGCGCGTACCGCCGAGCGCGAGACGAAGCAGCAGACGTACAAAAGGTCGCAATGCCCTGGCCTTGGGCTCATTGCTGATGAAGACATAGCCCATGCCCGCGACGGAGCTGACCCGCGCAGCGCCGGTAAGGCGCGCGATGGCCGCGCCATAAATGGCGCATTTTATGGTGAAGCCATGGACAAGGTCCGGTTTTTCCGCGCGTACGAGTCGCCAGAGCCAGACCAGTAGAAAAAGCTCGCGCATAGGATTCAAGCTCGTGCGCTGCATGGGCGCCGGCTCCCATCGAAACCCAAGCGCGCGAAGCTTGGCGCCATAGGGGCCGGGTGGAGAGACGAGCAGGAGGTCATGGCCCGCTTCGCGCAGCGCGCGCGCCAGCGAGCAGCGGAAGTTGTAGAGATACCAATCCGTATTGGCGAAGAGGATAAGTTTCAGTCGGGGCGTCCCAATGTATCCGCAACACGTGGTGGATTAAATCTTTGAGTCGAAGCTATGTTGGAAACGCATTGGATTAGGGACAACTGCTTAGGACGCGTGCAGCTAACGAGGGTTCACCTACGGAACCGGCTTTGGTCTAATGGCGAACTTGAAAGCGGTTTGAAACACTCCGCTCAAAATGTGTTCCGCTTTGAATGTCATTCGCATGCCGGGCTTTTCCACCCGAAAATGATATGCAACGCCCGCGAGTGTCCCTGCTATTGCGCACAGCATCATCGTTAGCGCCCACGAGTGCAAACTCATCGACGCCCTTGCCACGACGGAAACAATCGGGTTGTGAACGAGATAAATGGCGTAGGAGGCATTGCCCAACGTCACGAGCCATCCCAGAGCAAGTGGAGGGTTTTGGCTTTCAAGAAGCACCGCTCCCGTGACGATGGGAGCCAAAGCTAAGCCAAATAGGACGCGGTAGGGCTGAGGCTCGAGAGCTAAGAAAAACGTTGCGGCACCGACTAAGCCAACGCCAATCAAGACTGGGCACCAGCGTGCGGATATCCGAGTGCAGGCGTAGGCCGACGCCATCCCGGCGACGAATTCGAGATTGAGCGGGGAGAGAAAAACGCGAATGAGCGGAATGTCGATCGTCAAACCGACCAATAATGCAGCAACGATTGATGCAACCCAAGCCGCCACAAATAACGCAAAATGACGAAAAAAGTATGAAGAACAGAATATTGCGTAAAACATTACCTCGTGGATAAGCGTCCACGCGACGGAAAGCGCCGCCGGCCGCGAGGATGGAATTAGGGTAAGAGAAGTAAAGACTCCCCAATCACGATTGCCGAGAGATATGGATGGGAGCGCGGTGTACAAAATGATGAGGACAACCGACACCGGCAAGTAGGGAACATAGATTCGCCTCGCACGCTTCTTGATATACGAGACAGCCTCTTTTGAAGTCGGTGCGTCATTCACGTGGGTATGCATGATGATGAATCCGGAGAGGACAAAAAAGAAGTCAACTCCTAGGAAACCTCTCCCAAATATCGCTTCAACAAAATGGGAGGGCTTTTGAACAAAAGCGGTGGAAGCAAGAAGCGAGTGATAGGCCACAACGGCCATTGCGGCTAACGCTCTACCGTACTGCAGTGAAATGAGGTTCTTTCTCAACCCTTAAATGCCGTTTTCTAGACCGGCTGCCGATGAGATCTAAAAGTGTGAAGCAAGCTGCCGGATGCGGCGACGGCGAAGTAATAACCCGAAAGGGCGACGAACCCCTCAAAACCCGGGTACGACCACAGCGCCAGAGCGACCCATATTGGGGCCGAAAAATATATCAGCCGGAATTCGCCGCTTTGCCTCCCCGGCATTTGCAGGAGCCCTTTACTATCGAGATAGCCAAGCAACCGGAAACCGCAGTAAGACATGGCTGCACACAACCCAACGCCCAAAACCAACTTTGCATCTATGACGAATATGACCGGCGCCATAAAGCGAAGCCAAGACAACCAAAGGAAGGAAATCGCCTTCAAACCCGGATCAAGGAGGACGTTGTGGCCGGCAAGCGCAAGGCTGAGCACGAAATAAAACCGCCACCACTGGCCGGAGGAAAGCTGATCAAGCGCGCCGGCAATCGTCACAAACACAATCAGTCGGATCGCGATCCAGCAGGTAACCCATCTCCAGTCTGCTCCCTGGGGCCCGCGCGCACGGCCATTGCTTTCGCGTTTCGCCGAGTAAAGATCATTTGCGAGATACCCAATCTCATAAACGCTTACGAATGCGAAATAAGACAAGATCGAAGACGAAATCGCCGGAAACCACCGATGACCGCAAAAAACGACAACCAGGAAAAGCGCCGCTAGCCATTCGAAAACGAGATGAAAAGATAGGTTCGCATGACGCAAACGGGTCCAGTAGAAGTAGCAAAAGGGCACAATATAAACAAAGTTCAGGCGCCGACCTCCAGAAACTCCGCGTCGATATCGGCCCATCGACCGCGCTCGGTTAATGACTGCACGACGATAAATCGTTTTTTTGCTCCAATCAGCAACTCCCTGTCGGAGTAGTTGTCGCTGACAGCACAATACGGCTGCGCCATCAGTCGCGCGCCAAATTTCTCCACGAGCGCCAACTCCTTCGCGCCGGAGAGATCATGCGCATATCGCCCGGTCAGCCGCCCGTTTAAATGCTCCAGCGAGCTTGCCACATAGGTGACTCCAAGCTGTTCGGCGAGCGCGGAGACGATTGGCTCTAGACTAGCTGAGGCGAGGATCACGACATGTGACTTCAACGGCGTTTCGATCTCCACCCAGACCGCCGCAACGCGTCGATGCGACAGTAGGTACAATGCATATTCTCTCGCGCTCTGTTCGAGGGTGGACGTGTGTTCTCCGCGGAGCAAACCGACTGCGACGTGTTTCAACCAGTGCCGGCCCGACACTCTCTCCAGCACACTGAACGCCAACCTCAATGGCGAGGAAGGTGCGGCCAACAGAAGCAAGATCCAGTAACGCCCTTTCAGGCTCCGTTTGCTCTGGAAGTGATGGAACAGCAAGCCAAGTGTGGTGTCATCGCGAACAAGGGTTCCACAAACATCGACGATATGAATGAGCGCCTCATCTCCCATTGCTAAGAGTCCTATCTAATTGTTCGTAAATTTCTCGATATCGTTGGCGCGCGATCCCAAGATCCAAACATTCACGTGCGCGTTCGCGCAAACTCATGCCGCCTTTCTCGCGGATCTTATCCAGTTGCCCCACCATCAGACCGATTGCCGTCGAGTCAGCTAGATCAAGCAATTCGCCGGCGTCCAGTGCCCGCGTGATACTAGCGACGTCACCAACGCCGGTATTGCTGATGACCGGCACGCCCATCGCGAAAGCCTCCGCCAATTTGGTTGGTGAACTTGCCATTTTGGAATAAGCGGCCTTGATAAAACTCAGCATGATGTCCGAGGCCCCCAGAAGCGTCGGCGTCTCGTCTCGGTTGGCCGGCATAACGTGAATTCGGCCTCGGAGCTCACGTATTCGCAGTTGGTCTAGCAACGATTCGTGCTCGTCGCGCCAATCGCGAGTAATCAGAAGGAGATGAACATCTCTGCGCGTTTGAGCGGCGGCGCTGAAGAAGCGTAGCATGTCCTCGAGGAGATACCATGTGCCTAACGAGCCAAGGTATGTCAAAACAAAAGCATCGGCGGGAATGCCAAGGCGCGAACGCACGCTTGTGCATTCGGGCTCGGATAATGGACGAAAATGATCAAAGTCCGCACAGCAAGGTATGACGGTAATTGGTGCCATCATTCGAGGAGCGATCCGCCGAATTTCCGGCACCACCTTTTGGGTCAATACAACGACAGCGTCGGCGCATTGCAGAAGGCGCTTCTCGATTCGCTTATAGGCCTTGTAGGCAAACCGATCCGCCGGCTTGTCGAGCGACCACAAGCCACCATCGACGCGCTCATCCACCCACAACCCTCGCATGTCAAAAACGGCTTGCGTTCCAGTAAATTGTTTCAAGAAGCAACCGACTTGCATCGCTTGATAGCTTCGGCAGTGAATGACGTCGAATTTTTTAGAGAGCTGTAGCCGCAAGCAGACCCCATACATACGTGACAAATCCCATAGTTTGCCAAGTTTTCCGAACTTTGTGGTGAATGAAATGGGCGTCCAAGCGATATCATTTTGCGCCATCGTTTGCCGCAGCAATTCCGCGCCATTGGCATAGCGATCGGCTTTTTCAAAACTTACGACGTGCATCCGCGAGGTGTTCTGCCTGATGATAATGACATAAGGCAGAATCTGGCTTGCTCCCAAGGGGTCGAGCAAGCCATCGTAGCTTATGAACATCCCGGATTGATGCATTAATCGCCTTGCCCGATCTCTCTGCTCGGACGTCTCAATCGCCAAACAGGATTGTTCGGTAAGGTACAAAGCCGACCACTGTCAGACCGAACGTAAAATAGACAACGAATATGAACAGGATCAGGACGACGCAAAGGCCAATCAACGTTTGTTTAGATTGCGGAAATGAGGCCACCAACGCCGGGTATGTCCACATCTGCACGAAGGAAAAGAACAGAACGAGCCGATCGACGCCAGTTGAAGAGATAGCGCTCAGCGGCAACGCGAGGATGGACCCGACCGAGCCAATGGCAACAAGTCGATTGCTCAGCCCGGCTTGCTCAAGGCGTTTCCGGAAGACAAGATAAAGCGCGCCAGGCACAGCGCAGAGCGCGATGTGTGCCAACGATCCATGCGAAACGACGTCTTTCGCGAGATAGCGGGCGCTGTAAGTGTCGATCGCGTCTTGGCCGGCGCTAACATTTGACAAGAGCGTGACGAACCCCGCGATCAGCAGCGCCTTGAGCCAAAGACGTGCCGATGTTTCTAGCACCATGAAAACTAGTAAGAACAGCGCGGATGTATGGAACTCCGCTGCGAAAACGATCATCGCTAGCTTTAATATTGCTGATAGGCGCGTCCAGCGCGCTAGCGCGAAACTACCGATGCCGACTGCGGCCGCCTGCCGGATGCCGCTCATTCCGATGATGTATCCCAAATAGGGGATCACCATGCCGATCGCCAGCCAGGGCCTCACTGTCGTTCGCGCGTATGCGAAGATGCCGATCAGAAACAGCAACGCGCATACAAAATTGACGCCGTAGACCCCCGTCCCAAGGGCCGAGGATAAACGATTCAATAAGACGAACAATTGCTCTGACTTGCCGAATTCGATCTCGTCAAATCCGGTGTATAGATTGGCGACACTGTATATGTTCAGATATCCGAACCAATCAGCTCCGGTCCTATCCCTCAGCCCCATGAACAAGAGGAGCGCCAAGAAATAGAGCGCTAGGCCGAGCGTTAGCCGAGTTCTGACCGGCTGCACCCAGCAGGCGAACAGCGGCGGAGACAGCATTAGAAAATACGGGAACATCGATCGCTAAATCGTGCCTGTACGCCGCGCGTTACTCATGAGTCCCTTACCTTCCAACTTGCCTGCCAAGCCTGAAACATTGCCACGTTCCAGAGTCGCGCCGTCCAATCGCGAGAGCCTGATAAGTGTTCCTTCCACAATTTCCGTATTGGCGAAGGCGCCAAATATCCCTCGTTGCGGAGACGCTTTTCCGAAAACAAATCCTCGGCCCACTCCCGCAGGGGCCCGCGCAGCCATTGTCCGACGGGAATGCCGAACCCCGCCTTCGGCCGCTCGATAAGCTCCCGCGGCACATGTTTGTAAAGAATACGCCGCAGCGCCCATTTCGTTTCGCCGTCCCTTATTTTCATGGACGTGGGCAAGCGCCATGCAAATTCGGCGACGCGATGATCGAGCAACGGCACGCGAGTTTCAAGACCAACGGCCATTGCGGCGCGATCAACCTTTGTTAGAATATCGTCGGGCAGGTAGGTTAGGCCATCGAGTAGCATCATCCG
>Ga0182030_10023067_pt1 | contig 11537 bp, 14 predicted proteins | sample 812S3MmetaG_FD_121299 | JGI IMG/M metagenome (GOLD analysis project Ga0182030, IMG submission 121299) | Permafrost microbial communities from Stordalen Mire, Sweden - 812S3M metaG (Illumina Assembly) | ecosystem: Environmental > Terrestrial > Soil > Wetlands > Permafrost | place: Sweden... | reverse complement strand
CGCCGCCGTGGGGTCGGCAGCCCATGTGGCCAGGCGCTCGACCGTTCGACGCCCCGCCACCGTCTCCACGCGATCGCGAGCCGCCACCGCGATGCCGGCACCCGCCGCCTGCTTGGCACCCGCCGCCGTCCTGGCGCCCCACCTCCGACCCTGGTACTCGCACTCGAAGTGCACGTCCTCCCTCGGTGGTCGAAGTGGGTCGCCAGGCTCGAGATGGGACTCGGGAGCTTCGGCCCGCAGTGCCATGGCGTGCGGCATGGCCATGGAGACGAATCGCAGGGAGCGACCGCCGAGGCGCTCGTTGCCGAGACGGACGAGCGTGCCACCGCGCAGATCGAGCATGCGCTTCTCCGTGTACCGACGGGTGATGCCGGGCCGGTCGAGACAGGTCCAGAGCGGTCCCGGGAGAAGCTGGCCCTCGTTGGTATAGATACCATTCACCAGGAAGAGGGGGCCTCCGACCCGGTCGTCCTCCTCCCAGGAGCTACGGGTGCCGGCGAAACCGTTGCCGAGCGTGCCGAGCGACTCGGCGACCTGCTCCATGGCACGTGTCGAGGCCAACGGGACGACCCAGGTCGGATCGAGGTCGATGGCCGGCACCCGGCGAGCCGATCGCCGAGCCAGCTGCCCGTCGAGCAGCTCGAGGAACCCGTCCGGTCCGCTTCCCCGGTGCACCACTCCGGCGGGAACGCCCTCGGGCTCGACCCCGAACGACACGACCACTCCGCGGGCGAACTCCTCCACCATCATCATCGAGTCACTGCCTGCCACGCCGCCGATGGGCCCGAACTCGTCGCCCCCGATCAGCACCAGGCCGCCGTTGATCCCCCGTTGGGCCAACCACTGCGCCGCCCACCGTGCCGAATCGGACTTGTCCGTCAACCCGATCTCCACGTGCTTCACGTCGCTGGTGATCCGGGGGTCGGCCAGACCGACACCCCGGGAAACGTCGGCCGCTAATTGCACGACCTCGGCCAGACCGGACATCCCTGCCGATACGAGCCGCCCGGCCACCGCCTTACCCAGGGCGCCGATCTCGGCCTTCTTCGGATCGGCCCACGCAGGGACGGGGATGAGATCGATCCTGCGCCGGTTGAACCGCTCGGAAACCACTTCCGCCTCGACACCGCGCTCCCGGAGGCGTTTGACGGTGACCTCGGCTGCCAGATCCAAGAAGCGGTCCTCTGCAACGCTGGCCGTGCGCCGGAACACGAGCCCTGGTCCCTCACTGGTCACCGCGAAGACCTCCGACCCCCGATTGCAGCACAGGTACAGCTGCCCTCTCCCGTGCGGCCCCGCCCGCAACTGGCCGTCGACGTTGCCGACGTGGGCTCCCGTCACGCCGATCACGTGGACACCCGCGGCGCAGATCTCCTCGATGCGCTCCCGCACGTTGGAGGCATCGGCCTGGCGATCCGGAACGGCGGTGCCGTCCCAGTCGAACACGATCGCCTCGAAGGTATTGTCCCAAGCCAGAGCACTTCCTCGGCCGCGACGGACGGAAGGTCGGACCGGGTCGGGCACGGTCAGAACCTCGCCGGCCGGTGGGACGTCCGATCCGATCCCTTTGACTCATCCACGCACGCATTCTCAATTGGCACGGGAGAAGTCTGCCAGGGCGCAGGTCCTGGACGGTTCGGCTCCTGCCTCGGGAGCCTGCAGGCGTTGCCGGTGATCGTCGCCACTGCGCCCGCGGGGCGGTTCAGGACCGTGTCCGCCAAGGGTGTCAGAACGCGCGACCGCGCAACGGCTAGCCCCAACTGCGAGAGATGCGGTGCGCCGGCGGTCGACTGCAGGGTCGAGGCTAGCGAGGCGTCGGTGGGTCGGCGCCGGGGACGCCGCCGTCGGTCACGTGCTCGGTCCATTCGCTCCCCGACCAGTACCGGTGTTCGTGCCTGCAGAAGGGGTCCGTGAGCCAGCCCGGAGCGATGCCGGTGAACGTCGTATCTCCGGGAGCCGGCGACCCGGACGCCGGCCCCCCCGCGCTGCCCCGGGGGCGGTTGCCGGTAAAGGCGCTCCTCGAGGCCGGTGCCCCGCGGCTGCCCCCCCGGCGCCGTTGCGAAGAGAGGGCCCGCATGGCGAACATGGCACCGAAGACCACGAGGACGACCCACGAACCGTGCCCGAAGTACATGGGTCCATTGTAGGGCCGGTGGCCGGGCCGGTCAGTGCGGGCCTCTCGGAACCTCGGGTTCCGCGGCGGAACCCTCCCTGGTCGTCCGGGCGGCCGGTCGGCTCCCCCGTCGTGGACGTCGTGGGACGGTCCCCCGTATTCGGCTCTCCTCCCGTCCCGTGGATCGCACGACTATGCATGTTGGGATGATCCGCGACCACTGGTGCAGCCGAGGCGCTTCGTTCCGGGCGGAGCCGGTGCTCCGCGGAGTCCGCCGTCGAGGTGCGGTGTGCTACAGCTAGACGTCGAGGTCCACTCCGATCTCGACGAGCTGGGGGAACTCCTTCCACAGTGGGACCGGCTCGTGGTCGCGGGCGAACGGCCCCGCTCCGCACCGGCCCTCGTGATGCCCTGGTATCGGCACCTCGCGGCTCCGTGGACGTCGCCGAGGGTGCTGACGGCGTGGGAAGGCAGCGAGCTGGTGGGCGTGCTGCCCATGACCCTGTTCAAGCGGCGCTTCAACCTGGCCCGATACGAGATTGCCGGTTCGGCAGTGTTGAATGCCGTGGAGCCGGCAGGTACCCCGGGGAGTGCGCCGCCGGCAACGCCGTATTGCCGAGGAGGGATTCGTGATCACCGCCCACGACGACGCCGCCGGGATCACCGCCCGGCTCCCCGAGGTCGTGCTGCAGTACAACAGCAGACGAAAGGCCCGCCAGGACGGTGGCGCTGTCTTCGACGAACGCGTCTTGGAGATGCTGCACGAGTCCGTGATCGCGCTCTCCGACCAGGGGCGCGTCTTGCTCACGACCATCGAACGCGACGGGGAGTGCATGGGCGTCGGGCTGAGCGTGGCGGCCGGCAAGGTGGCGACCGGCTGGATCGCTGGCTTCGACGAAACCTGGTCCCGCTTCGCCCCGGGCATCTGCACCCTGTTCGCCGGCATCGAATTCGCCGCGTCCCGTGGCTACGCGGAGTACGCCCTCGGCATCGGGGGCCAGGCCCACAAGTACGGAATCGCCGACCGTGAGGTCACCCTCGAGCTGGTCGAACTCGAACGGCGTGGCCTGTGGCCTCTGCAATCGCCGTTCCAACTCGTTCCCCTCCGATGGCGTCCGGCGCTGATCGCCGGCGTCGACCGGTGCCTGACGCAGGCCCGCACCCTGCGCAAGCGCACGGAGAGTGGAAGCCCAGGCTGAACGGACCAGGATCGACCTCCGGCCTCGTGCCTTCGACGGGTGTCACCCGGTCGCCTTCATCTGTTCGAGCCTTGCCGCCATCTGCCGGTGCACCAGGTTGACCGCCTGCAGTGGTCGGATCATCACCCGGAACTCGACGATGCGTCCCTCCTCGTTGCAGCGGATGATGTCGACGCCGTTGACGTACTTGCCCTCGATGGTGGTCTCGAACTCGAGCACCGCGGTGTCCTCGGCCAGCACGGTCGTCGTGTAGTGGAAGCCTCCGTTAGGAGGAGTGCCTTCCCCCGGGGGCGACGTCCCCTGATCGCCCGGAAACGTCTGGCTCGCGGCCTGAAGGTAGGACGCGGTGATCGCCTTGCCCTTCTGGGGCGTGTAGACGATCGGCGAATAGAAGACGACCTCGTCGTCGAGCAGCTCGTCGAGCCCGCCGGGAAGCCGGCCCCGAAGATACGCATGCCATCGTTCGACCACTTGCTCGATCACGGGCCCTCCTCGTTCGTGCAGACGGTAGCCGAAGCCGGCTCGCGGATTCGCAGGGCGCGAGCTCCCGCTACGGAGGGACCCCCGGTGCCGGTCCCTCCGTCGAAGCCGGCCGAATGCATGGAGGCCGCGAGCTCGTGACTAGGGACTTTGTGGAACTATTGGTGCGTGCGGGAACGCCCTGCGGCGGGCATCCCGATGCTGCAACCCGCGATTGCAACCCGGGCGGATCCGTCGCAGCGTGGCGTTCCGATGACCCGCCGCCGCTCCGACCCGGTACACTTGTCTCTCGGAACGCCACGGCGTCCGCCGGCCCGCCCGCCGCCCAGGCGTGAGCAATTCCTCTCGAAATGCCCCGTGGCATTCGGCGCGGACCGACCGACCAGGAGACAGCGAAACAACCGTCAATCAACAAACGGACGTAAACACCCGCTAGCACACCCGGCTCTTGTAGCCAGGCCGAACCACCCTTCCCGGTGCTCGGCTGGGGCGTTGAATGCACCGATGTGGGGTCCACCCAACCAAAAGAGAGTCAGAGCAGCTTCGTCGGACGAAGCGGCTCTGACCGACCGAGGAAAGGTCACCCACCATGTTTTCAACTACCCCTGTTCGCAATTCCACTTGTTCCAATGCATCTCCCTCCGACTCCGTGGCAGGCTCACGGGCCCCGCGGACCCGCCGCTGGGCCATGGTCGGGGTTGCCACGTCCGCCGCGGCGGCCGCATGGGCGCTCACCGCTCTCACCGCGCCGGTAGGAGCTGCCCCGGCCGCCCTTCCCACCGGGGACGGTCTGGTGCTCAATGCGCCGATCGTGGACGTCGCCTCCACTCCTGGCGGTGACGGCTACTGGGAGGGCGCCTCTGACGGGGGTGTCTTCGCCTTCGGCGACGCCGGCTTCTACGGGTCGACCGGAACGCTCCACCTCGACCAGTCGATCGTCGGGATGACCTCCACCCCGGACGGACGCGGCTACTGGGAGGTGGGCAGTGACGGCGGGATCTTCGCCTTCGGTGATGCCGGCTTCTACGGGTCGGCCAGCGGCCTGTCGCCGGGCAGCCCGATCGTCGGCATGGCGTCCACCCCGGACGGGCAGGGCTACTGGGTCGTGGCATCCGACGGCGGGGTGTTCGCCTTCGGTGATGCCGGCTTCCACGGGTCGGCCAGCGGCCTGTCCCCGGGCAGCCCGATCGTCGGTGTCGCTTCGACCCCCGACGGCGGCGGGTACTGGGAGGCTGCATCCAACGGCGCCGTGTTCGCGTTCGGCGACGCCGGATTCGCCGGCCGGGCACCGTCCGGACAGCCCGTCGTCGGGATCAGTGCCAGCGGCACGGGCTATCGATTGGCTGCCTCCGACGGGGCGGTCTATGCCTTCGGTGGGGCCGGGTTCTACGGTTCGACCGGCGGCCTACCCCTCAACAGGCCCGTCATCGGAATGTCAGCGATCGAGGACGGCTACGTGACGGTCGCATCCGACGGCGGGATCTTCTCCTTCGGTGGGGCCGGGTTCTACGGCTCCCTGGGCGGGAGCACGCTCAGCTCGTCGTCGGGATCCGGCACGACCACGAGTGCTGACGGGTTGACCGACTACCAGCGCGCTGCATGGGACCGGGTGAACATCTGCGAGCAGGGTGGGAGATGGGATGTGCGCGGGTCGCTCTTCAGCGGTGGCCTCGGATTCTCCAACGCCAACTGGAGCCAGTTCAACTCCTTCGGCTACCCGGCCAGTGCTGCCGACGCAACGCCAGAGCAGCAGATCCGGGTCGCAGTCGCATTTGCAGCCCGCTATTGGGGTAACCCCGACGCCGCTCCGGACCAGCATGGTTGCGGCGGCGGCTACTGATCCGCCGGTCGACGGGGTCGGGGTCGGGCGCTATCGCCCGACGCGGCCCCGGCCGCCGGCCGCCCTCGTTTCCGCCGGTCCGGCCGGGGTACCGCTAGCGGATGATGGTCACCGGGCAGTGGGCGTGAAGGCTGCACTGCAGGCCGACGGAGCCGAGCAGGAGGCCCGCGAACCCACCCAGCCCCCGCGACCCGACGACAAGCAGGTCGGCACCTTCGCTCGCCTCGATGAGCGCCGCTGCCGGTCCCTCTTCGTGCGTGGCGCTCTTCGTCACCACCCTGGGTGCCACCTTGGCCACGTACGCCGCCGCCTCGTCGACGCGGCGCTCCATGGTCCGCTCCACCTCGTCATGGGTGATGAAGGTGTAACCGGGCTCGTAGGCGGTCTGGATGTCGAGTACGGACCCGGTGCGGTCGGCCTGGGCCGCCGCCCATTCCAGTGCCCGCTCCGCGTCCTCTGAGCCGTCCACTCCGACCACGATCCTGTGGCCGGTACCCGCCGGCTCGGTAGTGGCTTGCGGATCGGTTGACATCACGGTCACCTCGTTCCCGCTCGAAAGTCCATCTTCCTCGCTTGGTTCGGGAAGTTAACGGCTCAGTGCCTCGGCGTCAACCATCGGCCCCGGCGCACCGGGCCGATGGTTGACGAAGGGGTCCGCTGACGGCCGGACGGCACCCAGGCCGTCCGGTGAAGTGCGTCGCCCATACTGTGCGGACCACTCGACGTCGGCAAGGAGAGGCCATGACCACCATCGAAGAGCTGGCCGCCGAGGTGGCGGAACTGCGCCGGCGTGTCGACGCCAGCGAGAGCGTGCTCGGGATACACGCGCTGAAGGCGCGCTACGGAGAGCTGCTGGACGGCCGGTTCTCGGCCGAAGGCGTGGTCGGCGACTCCGAATTGCAGCGCATCGCCGACGAGGCAGCCACCCTGTTCTCCGTCGACGGCGTCTGGGACGGCGGGCCCGGGCTGGGGCGTGCGACCGGGCGACCCGCCATCGCCGCCCGGCTCCGTGCTTCGACACTCTCCTTCTCGCGCCACCTGTTCGTGAAACCGCGTATCGAGGTGGACGGCGACCGGGCACGGGGCCGCTGGGACCTCCTCTGCCCGTGCCGCCGCCCCGACGGCACGTCCTACTGGATGTGTGGGTTCGAGGACGACGAGTACGCCCGCACCGAGGGGATCTGGCTCCACCGGTCGATGAGACTCACCACCTTGTTCATGGCTCCGGTCGCCGAGGGCTGGACGAGAATTCTGGCCTGATCGGGCCGTTGGACCCTAGCCCGGTGGGCGATTCCGGCCGACAATGGGACCCATGCTCGACACCGTGATCGATGTGTTCAGGGTCCGCCAGTACTTCAACGTGATCACCCGGGCCAGGGAGTTCGTCGAAGGCGTCCGCGAGGACGCCGGGTTGATCGACGACGCCCGGCGCGCCCTGGTGACCTTCCCCCTCGAGCACCGACGGCAGCCCGACCTCCACCCGTTCCCACCGGTGCAGCCCCTCCGGATAGCCGACCTGCAGGGGCGCCGCCTCGCCCTGGTGGCGACCGGGGGCAGCGGGGCCCTTGCCTCGGTGGTCGGAGCCGCCCGAGCGCTCGAGGAGGCAGGAGTGCGTCCTTCGGTGATCTCCCTCTGCTCGGGGTCCTCCCTGTTCGGGTTCCCCATCGCCGCCGGCATTCCTGCCGAGGAGGTTGCGGCCTTCACCCTCGGAATCCGCCCCGAGGAGTACGTCGACATCGACTGGCGGATGCTGGCCTCCGTGCTTCCACGGGCGGCCAAAGGCTTCGGTGGCGTCATCCGGGGCGAGCGCATCGAGACCCTGTACCGCAGGCTGCTGGGCGACATGACCCTCGGCGAGATGCCGATCCCCGCCTATGCTCCGATCTGGAACATCGAGGAGAACCGCCTCGAGTACATCGGCCCCCGCACCCACCCGGACCTGCCGGTCGCCCGGGCCATCCACATGGCCATCGCGCTGCCGTTGTTCATCGAGCCGGTGGAGCTCGCCGGCGGCCACTGGTGCGACGGCGGCATCGTCGACATCTTCCCGGTGCGGCCGGTTCTCGACTTCGGGGAGCCGCCCGAGGTGGCGCTGGCCATCAACGGCTTCTACCCGCCGGGGTTCGCCGGCGAGGACGCCTCGGGCTGGCAGGACCGGCGAAACAGCATCTTCTACATCGCCAGCCAGGTCCGCACCTGCCAGCAGCTGGAGCTGGCCAGGACCAATCTCAAGCGGCTCCAGCAGGAGACCGACGTGATGATGATCGAGCCCGTCCCTTACGTGAAGGTCCGCGGATCCGGGTTCTACCGCCAGTTCCTCAACACGACGGACTGGCCGGAGTTCATGCGAGCAGGCCGCCACGAGGCCCGGCGCGCCCTCACCGCCCGGGCACAGCGGACCCGGGCGTCGGCCTGAGCAGGGCGTGGGGGACGGCCTGCATCATCCCGGCGGGAAGAGCCCGAGGAGGAAACCGGCGGCGGCGAGGACCACGGTCCCGACGGTCAACATCCGGCAGGTGGACACCCCCAACACGCCCCCGGTCACGGGCCGCCCGCGTCGGGCCAGGCGCATGCCCACGGCCCAGGCGATGGCCCCCGCGGCGATGAGCATGAGGGCGATCACCGACTTGTAGCCCTCCAGGGGCCAGAGCCGGCGCAGCATGATGGCCACGACAACCACCACCGCCAGGCCCGAGCGGTTCCAGGCGAGGTCGGTGCGCTCGGCGGCGAGGCCGGGGTCGCGCACGCCCTCCCCGTCGGCGACGCCTCCTTCCCCCACGCCGGCCACCCGGCCCTACTTGGGACCGAGGACGGCGAGAACCACGGCGATGACCGCTACCAGCCCGATGCCGGCCGACAGCACCAATGGCATCGGTGAGCGGGGCAGTGCCTGGCCGCGCCTCATCGCGCGCTGGTTGGCCTTCCAGTGGAGGAAGCTGGTGACGGCGACGAGGGCACCCAGTGCGATCATCGGCAGGCCGAGGATGCGGCGGCCGCCCGACACATGGAGCTCCGGGAGGAGCTGGGTGGCGGCGACCCCCGTCGCGATCAGGGCCAGTGCGGTCCGATTCCACGCCAGGAAGGTGCGCTCGTTGGCGTAGGTGAACCGGACATCGGGTTCATCTTCGTCTGGGGGGAGGCCGTTGCTCATGCTCGATGTACCGACGCCAGCCTAACCAGCCGAGCCTGCTGGCTGTCGGCAAAGCGGCGACCGAGGACCTAGCATCCGCCAGCGTGGCGATGGAGCGGTGCTTCTGGGGGTGGGGCTTCACCGGCGAGGGGCTGACCCCGGCGCAGCAGCTCGAACTGGCCGAGCTGGTCCGACCGGTCGTCGGCGGCGAGGCACTCGATCCGATCGACCCACCGACACCCGCTGAGCTCGACCTCACCCCACCGAGGCTGGTGCCCCCGCGGGCACTGGCGGAATGGTGCCGTCACGACGACGTCGCCCGCGCCGGGCACACCTACGGCAAGTCCTTCCGGGACGTGGTCAGGGCCCTCGACCGCAGGTGGGACCGGCCACCGGACGTCGTCATCGCCCCACCCGACGAGGCGGGTGTGGCTGGCGTGCTCGGTCCTGCGCTCGAGGCGCAGCTGCGGCCGCACGACCTGACGTTCCGGCACTTCCCGCAGAGCTTCGAGGTCTCCTCCCTCGGGGGCTGGCTGGCCACCCGATCCGGGGGCCATTTCGCCACGCTGCACACCCATGTCGACGACTTCGTCGAGTCGATCCGCGCCGTGACCCCGCGGGGTCCCTGGGAGTCCCGCCGTCTGCCCGGTTCCGGGGCGGGGCCCTCGCCGGACCGGCTGCTCCTCGGATCGGAAGGGATCTTCGGGGTCATCACCGAGGCCTGGATGCGGCTCCAGGACCGACCGCGATTCCGGGCCTCCGGGGTCGCCCGCTTCCCCACCTTCGAGGCCGGAGCGACCGCGGCCAGGGTGCTGGCCCAGTCCGGGCTCTGGCCGTCGAACTGCCGGCTGCTCGATGCCACCGAGGCGTTGATCACCGGCGCGGGTGACGGGAGCGCGCACCTCCTGCTCATCGCCTTCGAATCGGCCGACCACCCGGTCGATGCCGCCCTGGCCAGGGCCGCGGTACTGGTGGCCGACCACGGGGGGACCGTCGAGCCCGCCGCGCCCAGGCGCGCCGAGGAGGTGGGCCAGGAGGCCGATGCCGCGGATCGATGGAAGGCGACGTTCCTCCGGGCGCCCTACATCCGGGACAGCCTCGTCGGCCTCGGGCTGATCAACGAGACGTTCGAGACGGCCATCACCTGGGACCGCTTCGACGCCTTCGTCGCCGGCATCAGGTCCGTGACGGAGGACGCCCTGCGGTCGGTCGGTGCCTGGCCCGGCCTGGTGACCTGCCGGCTCACCCACGTCTACCCCGACGGCGCGGCCCCGTACTTCACCGTCATCGCCCCGGGGAAGCGCTCCGGGCGCCTCGAACAGTGGGCCGAGGTCAAAGAGTCGGTGATGGAGGCCCTCGTCGCAGGAGGGGGTACCGTGACCCATCACCACGCGGTCGGTCGCGACCACCGACCCGGCTACGACCGCCAGCGCCCCGATCTCTTCGCCGCCCAGTTGCGCGCCGCGAAGCGGGCGGTGGACCCGGGCGCCATCCTCAACCCCGGCGTGCTCATCGACCCCTGAGCGGGCTGCACCTCACGCTCGTGTCGGGTCACGACGACGGAAAGCACCTTCGCGTCGTCTACCTCTTCGGTGTCAAGCCACGCGACCACCCCCAGCCACGCCGCCTGGTCCTCCACCAGCACTGGCCCGCCGGCTGGTACCCGATGCGGCAGGACGCGGCGGCTCCCCCGGCGAAGATCGCCGAGCGCATCTCCGGGGACACCGCCGTCGGCCATGCGCCACCGACCCCGTCCGACGGGGGGGGTCGGGATCGTCGCGGCCTGGCGGGGGACGATCGTCCATCGGGCGGAGCTCGACGACGACGGGCGCCTCGCCCGGGTGAAGGTGGTCGATCCCTCGTTCCTCAACTGGCCTGCCCTGCCCGTGTCCCTGGCCGACACGATGGTTCCGGACTTCCCGCTCGCCAACAAGGGCTTCAACCTGTTCTACGCGGGAAACGACCTCTCATGTCAGGAGACGCAATGCGACCTGCACCATGCCCCGATCCGGCCTGCCCGCACGAGGAGCCGGCGCACCGATGACGACACCCAGCTACCAGGTCGAGGCTGAGTTCCTCAAGACCCTCGGGCACCCGGGCCGGATCCGCGTCCTCGAGGTCCTGCGGGACGGCGAGCGGCCGGTGAGCGAGCTGATCCCCGAGGTCGGTATCGAGCCCTCGCACCTCTCCCAGCGGCTTGGTGTGATGCGCCGGGCCAACCTCATCCAGGCCCGCAAGGTCGGATCGAACGTCTATTACTCGGTCGGCGACCCGCGGCTCTTCGAACTCCTCGAAGTGGCCACGCGTGTCATCAGGACCTCTCTGGCCGGCACCCAGGAACTGCTCGAACAGATGTAGGAGGACGGTCCGGTCGCGACACACCCCCGGGCGGTGCGACCCGGTCGACCTGCGGGCGATCACCCCGTCTCGAGGCGCACCAGCGGGGACGCTCCGAGCTCACCGGCGAGGGCCGGCAGCCCAGGCCCCCGACCGACCACCGTCGCATCGAGGAAGTCGGCGACCGCGTTGTCGAGGACCGGTGTCCACACAGTGCCACCCTCGATCGGCGGCAGGTGGTCGGCGCCGATCAGCGACACGTAGTACTTCGGAGCACTCACCTGGTCGAACACGATCCGGCTGTCCGCGTAGGGCACCACGGAGTCGGCGGTGCCCTGGACCAGCAGCAACGGTGCCGACGACGGCACGACGACGCCGGTCATCGGGTCGGGGGCATCGGCCACGATCGCACGCACCCTCGGATCGACCGTGCCCTGT